>Ga0315279_10002629_pt1 | contig 26540 bp, 31 predicted proteins | sample YL17G06_20_MG_FD_203694 | JGI IMG/M metagenome (GOLD analysis project Ga0315279, IMG submission 203694) | Sediment microbial communities from Yellowstone Lake, YNP, Wyoming, USA - YL17G06_20 | ecosystem: Environmental > Aquatic > Freshwater > Lake > Sediment | place: USA: Wyoming | collected... | reverse complement strand
CACGAATACCCAATGATTGTAATCTTCTCTCCCCCCACTATCATCCTTACCTTTCTTTAACTCTCTTACCACACAACCTATCAATGGGACACTGCATTCTTTCCACATATAGTTCGCATACTCTATGCGCTTTATCTCTTGGTTCTCTCGTGTCGGATGTTTCTCCCGGTTGCCACTAATGATATGCTGTTACTAACGAATCTTCATGAGCAAGCATATCACTTCGCAAAGGGATGGTCACATCAACCCTACGTTTCTTCTTCAGTTTGGTTATTGTCTCTCCATCAAGAAATCCTTTATCCTCTATAACCATGTCACCGGGCTTCAGCTGTGGATTAGTCATCAGTAGTTACAAGGTCAAGTCATGAACCTGAATTGCTACAAAAGCGATAGCTGTGATTATATCATCTAATAAACTACGCAAACTGTCAAGCTTATACCCACGTTTTACTTTCTCTACTACATTACCTTTTTATTATTTTTTTACTTGACTATTCCACTACCTTCGTAATTCTCATTCTCTATGTTCACTTCCAGTTCTGTAACAAGGATATGAATAGATGGCTCATAGTTGGCTTGATCTAAGTACGCTTTTCCCACATGCCGGTTATACCACCGTATTAACTCCGTTGGAGTCATATCATACAGCATTTTACGTATTACATCACCATTGAATGGTGCATTGTCTTTTGTTCCTCTTCTCGATATTCCTTCTCCTTCTAACAATACCTTTACATTCAGACCTGACTCAGCCAAAAGAGTTGGTGAGTGTAAGGCATAAGGTGATTGACTTATGGCATACATATCCTGAAAATGACCAGCAATACTAGCAGATAGTATCTGCTTTATACTTATTTCACACTCCTTTCTTGGGTCAGGAAAGCTATTTGATAGTTCATCTATCAATCCGCCGTGCGACGCGATAGCCAAAGCACAAAAAGCCATAAATCATGAACTCATCAGTTATTTGTTCAACTGCTAACTCTATTGCCTCTATTTCTCCAAGTTTGAGAGCATCGAGTACCTGTTTGGGATTCTGTTTTATTATTTGTATGTCATTCATACTCTTATAGACGACATGTCAAATAAATTGGTTTAGTACCCTTTCCGAATTACAGAAGTCCTGAAATATCAGTTGATCATTCCATCGAGATTTGGTATGATAACGACTTGTACTAATTGTTTTCATAACCCAAGCTTCTAGCTTGGAAAATTAAAAAGCCAACCTAAAAGGTCGGGCTACAAAGTGCCTTAAATTCTTAATCTATGAGAACTAGCGCAAGTCGTTAAGATAATTGAAATATATTCATAAATAGTAATCATTAGAAAATATGTTTCTTTGGTGTAAAGTGTGGGAATAATTCTTGCATATAAAAAATACCCCATAGTATATGTCATTCCCGCGAAAGCGGGAATCCAGTTTTCATGCGGTTTTTATGGATTCCAGCTTGCGCTGGAATGACAAATTATGTGGATAATTTTTTATTTTTAAGCTTTATGCAATTTTCATTCCCACACTCAACACGGAAGAACCGAAAATATTAAGAAATGAAAGAATCAACAGACAAATTGTTATTGAAACCAAACTGGGATGAATATGGAGGGAAACGCTCTCCATCACGAAATAGATTATTGTTTCCTGAACACAGACTAACTACTGCTAGGTTCGTAGAGTTTTTCAAAAGCGTTGATTTAAACTCGTCAGTGCTGGACGCCGGCTGTGGAGACGGATTTTGGCTAGGAATATTACGTGATCTGGGGTTTAGCGACCTTTTCGGTGTAGATCTTAGCTATTCTTTATTAATTAGGGCAAAAAGCAAAGGTCTGAGAGTTGCACAGTATGACGTGTTGAATATGAGTTTTCATCGCAAATTTGATTTTGTTCTTATGTGTGACGTATTTGAGCATTTATTAGATACCGCAAAAGCCTTAAACAATATTGATGAAGCCCTTGAAAAAAACGGCACATTATATTTAATTATCCCTGTTTATGACTCACTATCTAGCAGATTTCAAAGATTCGTTCACAGAAAAAGTAAGATTGATGAAGCTCGTGAACATGATGAAACACACCTACATGCTTTCTCAAAGCGAATCATAACTAAATTTCTTGAATCATATAATTTTCAAGTGATAGAAGCAGTTTATACAGCCAATCGTCTTCCGTTCATCACCGGGAAGATACAAAGATTTACATTTGGCAATACGTACGGAAATTGGTTGAGTATTATTGCAAAGAAAGTGAGCAACGGAAAAAACTAAACCAAAAACTAAAGCTTCTTAGACGGTTGTGATTTTTCTATTGACAATAAATACTAAATGGGCTAAAATATTAGCTGTTGGGGGATTAGCTCAGTTGGGAGAGCGCTTGCATGGCATGCAAGAGGTCACCAGTTCGATTCTGGTATCCTCCACCATTTTTGTACTCACCTATCTTTCCAATTCAAAAAAACTATGAACGGAGTGAAGGGTCTTTCTAGGTCATAACTGAAAAACTCGTATAACAGAACGAATTACACGAATTTTTTGGAAATTTCTATTCGTGAAATCTTTTCTTCTGTTACTCGGCGGAACGTGATTCTGTTCTTCCGTTGCACGGCGGAACGTGATTCGTTTATTTGTGTAATTCGTGATTAAATTCCTTCTTTTCCACACTGAAGTCGGAAGAACTACACTTTTTAAATCAGAAAATTAATCACAGATTGGATTCAAAGATTCAATTAAATATTCTTGTCAGGAGGAGTATAAAATGGAAAAACTTTCAAAAATACGTGAACTTATGAAACAAAAGCAATTAGACGCTATCATTATATCAAGTCAGGAGAACTTCTCGTGGTTTTCTGATGGCGGTCGTGGTCACGTAGCAATGGCAACTGAATCTAGTGTTGGATCATTCTTCATCACTTTGGATAAGATATACCTTATCACCAATAATATCGAGGCACAAAGGCTAAAAGAAGAAGAATTACCAAATCTGGATTACGAGCTAAAGGAACATCCATGGCACGATAATAATAAGAAAGATCAGATCATGCGTGAGTTATGCGCAGGCAAACGTATTGGGTCTGATACACCTGTTGACGGTACTACCAACGTAGCTAATGATATTGCCAAACTTAGATATACCCTTACTGATCTGGAAGTAGAGCATTATAAGGAACTTGGGAAGCACTGCGGTGAAGCGATCGGTAAAGTCTGCAAAGCGATGAAACCCGGTTTGTCAGAATTCGAGATCGCAGGCATCATGGCTTCGGAATTGTACAGCAGAAGTGTAACACCCGTTGTTTTGTTAATTGCTGTTGATGACAGGATTGAGCGATACCGTCATCCATTGCCAACAGATAAATGTATACAGAAATATGGGATGATCGTTATCTGTGGACGTAAATATGGGTTAGTCGCATCAGCAACGAGGTTATTCCATTTTGGTAATATGTCAGATGAATTAAGACGAAAACACAATGCTGTTGTTGAAGTAGACACAGTGTTTATCGCAGAAAGTCGTCCTAATGCCGTAATTGGAGATATTTTCACATCGGCTCAGGAGATGTACGCTGACAAAGGTTTCCCGGGCGAGTGGCAGTTCCATCATCAAGGCGGACCTGCAGGATATGCTCCGAGGGATTACGTTGCTACACCGGGTGACGCAAGTAAGGTACTCAAACAGCAGGCTTATGCGTGGAATCCATCAATCAAAGGCACAAAATCAGAGGATACTATTATAACGACCAGCGATAGACCTGAGATCATCACAGCTACTCCAGATTGGCCTATGATCGCCGTCCAATATAAAGGCGAAACATGGAGACGACCCGATATTCTTGTATTGTAATCGTTAAAAAAATAACCCACGAATGTAGAGGAAGACTTCAGACTTCCGAATTTAAAGGATGATGAGAATCATGGTTTCTGAGCAGACCCTTGCAGAGGTCACAAAGCGTCTAGTAGAAGGTTTTCATCCAGATCGAATAATACTTTTTGGTTCTCAGGCACGTGGTACAGCAAATGAGCATAGTGACGTTGATATTATGGTTATATGCCCTGTTAATGATGATTATGACTCATTAACATTGGCTATGTATAGAGCTTTAAGAGGACTTGGGATCGCAAAAGATATTGTTATACTTACACCAGAGGAATTTGAATGTGACCGTAGAATTCCTGGTACTGTAGCACGACCTGCTTGGTTGGAAGGTAAAATTCTTTATGAGCATAATTGATGATATTCTCGAAACGGTAAAAGAATGGATTTCTTATGCTGACGATGATCTACGTTTAGCAGAGCATACATTGAAAATGATAGATGACTGCCCATATAATTTAGTTGCATATCATGCTCAACAATGTGTGGAAAAGTATTTAAAGGCATGGCTTATCTATTCTGGGATTGATTTTCCATACTAATTCAAAAGGGAATGAAGATTTAGAGTTAGAAATACTTCTATCGAATATATGAAAACATCCATCTCATGCCTGTTAATCCTGTTGATAGCCTCTATATGTTGTCAAAACATATATTCAGTTGAGAGTATTCAACTGACTCAAGACGGTAATACAGAATACAGGATCATGCTCAGTCCTAACGCCTCGCCAGTAGAAACATTCGCAACTCAGGAATTGCAGGGATACGTGATGCAGGTTTCTGGAGCGTTTCCACCAATAGCTGGACCGGATGAACCACCACTTGGAAAACGCATATTCATCGGTAAAGGCATCCTCGCAAAAATGGGATTAAATATTGATGAAAATACACTTGGTTCAGACGGTTTTGTAATTAAAACAGATGGTGATAAAATTTTCATCGCTGGAACTACGCCCAGAGGCACTTTATACGGTATATACGCTTTCATTGAAAGTATCGGTTGCAGATGGTTTGCACCGGGTGTAAACGGTGAAATTATCCCACAAATCCCATCCATAACAATTCCACAATTGAATATTTCAGAACGCCCTCGTATGAGTTATCGGGGATTCAAAAGCTCGTTTCTTACCACCTATACAAATACAGAATGGATTGATTGGATGGCAAAGAACAGGCTTAATCTATTGATGATTGACGATACTATGTATAACGACCTGAAAAATACTGTGTGGGGAGAGTTAGAAAGACGAGTTATACAGGTAGGGGTTAGCTTTGAAATTCCCGAATCAGAAGATGATAATAAAACTAAAGATGATGTTTCCTCAGAAACGTTTGCGAAAAAGCTGATGGATTTCATAAACAGTAATCCAGAGGTTAATATAATAGAACTTCGTTTAAAAACATCAAATAAATCTGAAATCAGTTCGACAAAACAAGAATCACCGATTAATATCGCAAATACAATACACGAGAATCACCCTGAAAAAATTGTCTCTATACAAGTTGATTATAGCTCAGTCAAAACTTCTGGAAAAATCTTTTATTCTTCCGTTACTCGGCGGAACGAGAACGGTAAAGGGGATTACGTATTCTCTTTTGAGCCAACAGAAAGATGCTATCATCATTCTCTTGGTGACAGGGAATGTAAGATCAACGATAAACAGAGAACCTGCATAGGAACACTCCAAAAATTAGGTAAGAAAATTGGCTTATACGAGCATTACATGGCTTCTTACGAGCAAAATTCCCTGCCTTTTCCCATTCTTCAAACTATATCTTCTGACTTTAAGTATCTATCCAACATTGGAGGATTTAACGGAGCCGTTTCACAATGCGAATCGAGTAATTTTGGCACTTATGGATTGAATTACTACGTTTTTGCCAGAATGTCGTGGAATCCACAATACGATCTGGGTATGATCGTGGATGATTACTGTAATAGATACTATGACAAGGCTTCGGAACCTATGAAAATTTTTTTTTCTATTCTTGAAGATGCTATGGCTAATACGGAGCATTTCTCTTACATTGACCCTCCCGAACTGATAATAAAGATTTTTGACGAAGCCACTCTAAAAAAATTACAGAATCAGCTTGATATGGCAAAATCCCTTACTAACGACGTTATCGTATTTGATAGGATAAGAAAATCCCAGTTATCCTTTGACTACACAACACTTTTGTGGAACACAATCTACTATTATCTTAAAGGGATTGAATTTCAGGAAGAAAAGAATAAAGATGCTAAAGATTATCTCCAAAAAGCTTATGAAAATGGTGATAAGCTTGTGAAATTCCTTTATCGGAATCTGGAAGAAAATGTTTTTATTGTTACTGAAAGCTTTGTTTTTGATTACCTCGAACCAATAATCAGCGATGCTCGTGGACGTCTGGATTCTCTTGGGTCATGAAGCTATGCCTTATATAAAAACCTTAAAATATCTCTTGATACTTACTTTACTATTTCTGGCAAATATTGGGTTATCTTCTGTTCTTCCGTTACTCGGCGGAACGAGATCTGTTCTTCCGTTTCTCAGCTCCGTTGAGTCGGGGGGATTCGGCGGAACGAGAGATGATATTATCGCACTTGCTGACAACCTGTCAAAACAAGGCATATACGACGAAGCGATAACAGAGTATAAAAGATTCATTTTCTTTAATCCAGACTATGCTGATAATTCTCAAGTACTCTATAAGATGGGGTTGGCTTATCGTGCTCAACGTGACTGGCATCATGCCCTTGATGTTATGGAAATGTCAATAACCTTAACACAAGACTCGGAGATTGCAAGCAAAAGAAGATTATCACTTGCCACAACACTGATAGCCAGCAAAAATTATAACCTTGCTAAATTTGAATTAGTCAAAATACTCGACTCTACAAGAGATAATTCGTTGTCTCGTAAGGCACTATATTTCAGTGGGATCGCATCTATTTATTCGTTTGATTGGGACGCAACGGAGAAGAACTTTAATGATTTTTATGATGATTCCAGCAATAAAAGTGCAAGAGAATTAAACTCGGTTTTACTGAGGGCAAGAGATTCATATAAATCCACGACTACTGCAAAGATACTGTCAACAATAATCCCCGGTGCAGGACAGATTTATGCCTTTAACGGGCATGATGGTCTGAATGCATTTATCTTAAACGGTGTGATTATAGGTTTCATCGCAAGCTCTGCCTATAAAAAAGATTACAGAGATGCTTTACTTATAACTTTTCTACTATCATATAGATATTATAAAGGTAATATATACCATGCTGAAAAAGATGTGGAGAAATATAATGATGCTGTTGACCTTAGAACAGCAAAAGAATTACTAAAGATCGTTTCTCCTGACGAACCTTAACAGATAATACCATATTGATCCATTAATATGAAACAGTCTCGAAGTTTAATGCCATAGTGCAAAGGGGGAAGCCAATGGATGTTACAAATGAACTATTAGAAGTCTCAATAAAAAGCGGAGCCGATTTATTCGGGGTTGCAGATGCTAATGATTTTTCCAGCTATGTTGACAAGCATAACCCGTTTTTCTATGTTGATAATGCTAAAAGCGTTATCGTCATCGGTTATCATATTAATGATCCAATATTAGCCGTAGGGATACCATCAATTGATGGAAAGCCATATCGCTCTTTTATAAATGAGATATTGGGTAATATCGCCCTAGAGATAATATCCATTCTCCTTAAAGAGGGAAAAAGAACAGTATTGAGTCCATATAATGGGATATTTGCCAAAGATGCGACAGTTTTAGCAGGTTTGGGGACGATTGGCAAGAATAACCTTCTGCTGACAAGACAATTTGGTCCTCGTGTGAGATTAAGAACCATAATTACAGAAGCTGAACTTTCTGTGAATGCTCGTACGCAAGAATCCTTTTGCGAGGATTGCCCACACCTTTGCTGGTCAGCATGTCATGCGAATGCGTTTGCTACTGGAAAGTTTAACAGAGATGCTTGCATTAAGTATTCCGAAGAGCATATCATAAAGCTGAGTGACAATTGCAGTTTAGGTTGCAGGGAGTGTGAGTTGGCTTGCCCAAAATGAAACGTATTTCTAATGTCATTAAAAAAGAATGGGAAGTTATGTTCTCAAGCATAAATAATACGCTATTTATCACGCTTTTACCTCTTTTAATATTAGCTCAGTTTTTGGCAGTGATCTATTTTGCAGGAAGGATTATTGGAGACAATACCCTAAATGGCATAATGGCAAACTCCATGATACAAAAATCAATGACTAACATGGAGACCATGCTTTCAATAGGAACAGAGTCTATCACTCCCGTTGAGAGATTTCAACTGCTTCTTTTGAGCCAAATTCCGTTTTATCTGCTTCTTATACCGACAATGATAGCAATAAGCTTTGCCACTTTCAGCATCATGGAGGAGAAACAGACGAAAACACTAGAACCACTACTTGCTACCCCTGTAAGAACGTCGGAATTGCTATTAGGGAAAGCACTTTCTGGTGCGATCCCTGCTATTATTGTAACGTGGTTTTATGCTGGTGTCTCCATAATAGGCTCAAGATTGATATTATCTGGTGGAATAGTCTCAGCATACATTTTAAAGGGTACACTTGCTTACGTATGGTTGATAACATTGTTGCTCATGGTTCCTGTTATCAGCGTGCTTAGTTTTTTGCTAGGCGTTATATCTTCTTCCAGAGTTAGTGATGCCAAAAATGCACAGAATGGCGCAATATTTATAGTCCTTCCTGTTTTTGTGCTGATAGGGGTTCAATTAAGTGGTTTTGTGATGTTTACACCAATTTTACTTCTCCTTCTGGGAATAGTAGTAGGTGTGCTGGATATATTCATCCTGCGTCTGGCTGTAAAGCTTTTTCAGCGTGAGTCTATAATCACTAGGTGGAAATAAAACAGGTTAAATTATGAAACGAGTTATTCTCGATATGGATCCCGGTGTTGATGACGCTCTGGCAATAATCCTTGCATTAAAGTCACCAGAACTAAAAATCGAAGCCATAACTGTTGTAAGCGGGAATATTCAGCTTGAGTTTTGTGTGAAGAATGCTTTGCGTGTTCTTGATCTGCTGAAAATTGATGATATACCAGTATCGGCTGGCGCTGATTGTCCACTCAAAAGGGAGCGTGTAAATGCACCAAGCGTTCACGGAAGTGATGGACTTGGTGAACTCGACAGATTCATTGAACTTGATGGCAAAAAACGTTATTCTGATCCCACTGGTAAACCATCTCCAATTCCGGCAGTGGAACTCATTCTTGATCTGGTGGATAAATTCGGTCAAGATATAGGCATAATTGCCATAGGACCACTGACAAACATAGCGCAGGCAATAGTAGAAGATTTCAGAACAATGAGAAAGCTAGGGGAATTAATCGTTATGGGTGGAGCATTTAGTGTGTCAGGAAACGTAACGTCTGTTGCGGAGTTTAATGCTTATGCTGATCCTGATGCTGTGCAGGTAGTTCTTGATTCTGGAATACGCCTATTGACATACGTTGGGCTTGACGTTACTCAAAAAGTACGTCTGTATAGAGATCAGCTTTACAAGCAGGCTGATAACAATAAGACAAAAATAGCTCAATTCATCAAGGATTGCACAGAATTTTACATAGATTTTCACAGAGACAACGAAGGATTTGATGGGTGCTATCTACACGATCCGCTTGCCGTTGGTATTGCTATTCAGCCTGATCTTGTGAAAATGCAGGATTTATTCGTTCAGGTGGAAACATCCTCAAGGCTTACAATGGGTATGACTGTTGCCGATTTCCGACCGAGAAGCACCAGTAAACCCAATGCAAGCGTGTGTATTGAAGTGGATGCTGATATGTTCATGAATATGTTTTACAAACTTGTTTTGAGTTAAAATCACCGTTGATCTATACGGGTTATCTTCCAGTATCCAGATGCCTTCGATAATGCGAATATAAGACTTCCAGAGCTAGAGCTTGAACCATGCTGAACTGCATAAGATGAATTTGCAGTTGCCTCGTTCCCATTAACCGAGACATTGGCGTTGCTAACTTTGATCTTTAGGTTCTCATATTGTGCAAAAGCCGACTCTATCTTCTTCTTTAAAGCCGAATAATCCTCTCCATCTTTTGAGTAGTCTGATGAAATACTAGCCATAGTCATATCTATGTTCTTCTTATTATATCCCTCAATGTAGTTATCAATTATCGCTTGTATTTCTGCCGCTGTATTTGCATCTTGAATTGAAGCAGTTGCTTTCTCTTCTACTGTTTGAGTTGGTGCGGATTTTTCGTATCCATAGAGTTCAATTTCCGCTAACCTGATTGTTCCTGTAGTAAATTGGTAATATCCCTTCCTGACACTTCTGCTGTCATTAGTCCACCTTATGACCAGTCGCATCCTTGAAGTTTGTATTGGTTGAAACCTTATGGTTATAACTCCGCTTTTGTTTTCCTTAATCTCATTGCTTGCTTGATTTTTATCTCTTCCAATTCTTTCGACTATAGCCCAACTTCTTGCTGAATCAGACCAGAATTGAAGCATTACGTCGGAAACACCGTATTTTTCCGCTGGATATTTCTCCGAGTTAATGGTGTAGATGACCGTCCTGTTTACAGTTTTTTCGCTAGGAAATTCTATGACAACCCATCCCATAGCGGTATCTATATTACCATAGCTTGTCTCTGTACGGAGTCCGCGCCATGCAGGATCACTCGCATCGGAACTTTCATCTTGACCTGTCTGCTGATCTCTATTACGGTCTCTCATTTGTCGCATGACAACCTCCGGGTCTTCGACTCCGTAACCAATATATTCACCTCTTGCGTAAAAGCCTTCGTATAGTGTCTCCCAACCTCCATTCTGATCCCAGTTATCGGAGGATGTTATGCCATCAATCAGATTTGTTGATAGATGATCGGGATTTTCTTGTGATACTGTGACCTTTGCACCATTGCTGGCTAAGGCAAGATTCACCAATCCTTTAGCCTCCAGACCGCCTCCCTTAACGAAACCTACAACTGAGTTTCGGGCAGTGCAACCTACAAGACATAAGGTTATTGTTGCAATTATAATAGCAAAAATTAATCTTTTCATTTATTTTTTCCTTCGCCATCCGTATTCTTTTCAAATCATCTTATCTCTCATAATTTCTCGGCTATAATATGCAGGTTATGGAGTATAGAGTCATGCTCCGCTGTTGGATTTTGAGCATCGGAGCATTCCGTAGTTTTTCTGACCACAATCGCACCTCCAGAATTTGCTAATTAAAATGCGTAAAAACGTTAAGCAGATTTCTTCGCAGAACTCAGTTTATTCTTGGAATTAACACGTCTTAATTTAATGTTATATTCTTGTAGAATTTTTTCAGATTCCTCTCTAGTCTTTTTAATTCTTTCTTCAATACTTAAATTTTTCTCTTCTTCATAAATTTTTTCTCTTATTTTGTGTAGTTCCTGCATTGTCTTGGATTCTGTCATATTTCAGTCATCTCCTCTGGAGAACAAATCTCAATCTCACGATAGCCCAAAAGTCTATTAACTCCATTAACCATAGTTTTTGTTTTTAATTTAACAATATGCTGGAAATTCCAACTTACTATTACCTCTATCCCATTTACCGTAGCAACAGCTATATGAATTGCATCACTTTTATGTCGTTCAGGTATTATTCCCTCTCTAATATAGCGTTCAGCTAGTTCTTCTGCTTCTATGTCAAATTCTAACAACAATGGTTCAGTTTTTCCTATTAAACTCATTAATTGGGTTCTAATTGGTTCAGGTGCTTGGTTGATTTCTTTAGTAACTTCATCTGAAATACAAACTTGATCAGCAATTATATGCAACTGATCAAAGAATTTAACTGTAACGTTTCTTCTGGCAATATCATCTTCTGCAAAAAAGAAGTTGAGAACGCTCGTATCCAGATAACATCTAATTTTCTTCAAATCACTTTACCTCACTATCCTATACAAACTCATGCTCTGTACGTGCGATAACCTCTGCCTGCATGTTGGGGTTCAGATGGACAAAATAATCTGAATAACCAGCGACTCTGACAAGCAGATCGGGGTAATTCTCCGGATGTTGCTGTGCATCCTTGAGCATGTCCGAACTAAGCACGTTGACCTGTATCTCAAATCCGCCGCGCCTCATGTAAGTCTCGATAAGGTTTCGGAGTGCCATTAAGTCTTGCTCACTTCTTAGGGCATTTTTCGAGAATCTGACGTTCTGCACAAGCCCGCCTATCGCTTTCTTGTGATTCCATTTGGTAGTTGATAATATAGAGGCAGTTGGTCCAGATTTCTCTCGTCCTTGAGATGCGCCTGCGCCATCTGCTAACGGGAATCCTGCTTTTCTTCCATCAGGAGTTGCTCCAGTGCCTGATCCAAAAGCTTCGTGTATAATCCAGCAGAAGAACCCCGGCACGTAGGGATGCAGACCAACAGTATTTGATTCTGTCGTTTCCTCAAGAAAATGCGCCCATTCAACAGCAACAGTGTCAACTTCCTCGTAGTCGTTGCCATAAGCGGGGAATCGGTTGCGAATACGTTGACGTAAATCTTCGTGACCTTCGTAGTTGGCTTTGAGTATATCCCTTAGCTCAAGTATACTCATTTCCTTTGTCTTATAGACGAGTTCATTTACTGCAATCATACTATCAGCAAGATTTGCAAGACCGACGAATGAGTTTTCTACCCAGTTATACCTTGCACCGCCACGATCAAAATCAAGCCCTTTTTCTAGACAGTCTTTGATCAGACAGCTTGCAAGCGGAAAACATCCAGTCTTTGCCCTTTGATGCCATGTTCTATCAAGGCTTTCTGCAGAACCACGTACTGTTTGCGCAAGGCGATCTTTAACGTATTTGTTAAGTTCATCGAGATTTAACGGTTCTTTCAGCCTGCCGTCAGCGATCATGTCCATAACCTCAAGCAAGGCATTGAGACAATTAAAATACGGTGCAGTAACCCATATATGTGATGCACCACATACTTTGATCTCAACACAAGTTGAGTTCATATAGTTATACGAATCCTCGTAAGATACGCCGTTATCTCGAAGTCCCTCTGCAATAAGTTCGTCATTGAAGAATGCCGGGTCACCAACACCTGTGCTGATCATCTTGCAGGCAAAATCTGTCAGTTCCGAAGGCGTTCCCTCGTGCCATGCCAGACCTACTGTTGGATACACTAGCTTTGTCGTCATTCTAGCAGAAAGACATAGGTACGTAAGGTTGTTTGTGACGTTATTTCCGTTTTTATCACGACCGCCTACCATAACCGATTCCGCCGAACCCGGACCAAGGATCATATTAAACTGAATATAGAGACAGCAGATCAACTCAAACGCTTCTTGCCACGTAATTCTACCTTCGGCAATATCTGCCTCATAGAATGGTCGTAGTGTTTGATCCATCCTTCCCGGCGTTGTAAGACCATGATCCTCACCGAACCAGAGCGCAATGATACCGAGATATATCAATTGGATCGCCTCGTAAAAGGTTTTTGGCGGATCATACGCAATATTTTGGCAGATAACTGAAAGCTTGCGCAGCGTATCCGCATATTCAGGATACCGATCTGCCATAGACTCGCATTTTCCAGCGACTCTGACCACATAATCCGAAAATCCCTGAATTGCCATGTCACAGGCACGATAGAATGTGCGTTTTTCTTCATCGGTTGTAGCATCCATTCTTGATTTGATCTCGTCACGTATGCCCTGAATTCCAACGGTGAGCAGTTTTTCAAAATCCGGGTGAAAATGCCCGGGGTCTCCGCCCGGAAATGGCGGAATTTGCGCAAGGACAGGCTGAACTTCATTTATTTCGTGTAATTCCTCTGGAGTTGTTGGGCGCATTTCGGGTCTGCCAACTATTAACTCGCTTTCTGAAATATCAATAGGCATATTTCTAAGCCGTCCAGCAGTTCGGCGACCTCTCCAGATTAGCCAGTCCTCGTCAACTTCACGCTGTAACCATGATCTTGCGTCAATTAATGGCATAGTTGGTACGCCATGCCATGCCCGATTCTTCAATGCAAAATCGCGCAGTTTTGCTATTTCTGGACGCATTTGAAGGTTAAATAAACTATCAAGCTCTAATGTTGTATAGATATGTGCCATATCATTTTCCCTTACTTTTGTAAGGACTCCTCCTGTTTTTTTCTTTGCGATCTGATATACTCAAGAAAACTCATACCTTCCAATTCTGCCTCTCTTGCGATAATTTTCCTTGATATATGAACTTGCTGTAAAGCAGGATCATGCGGAAATTCCTTTTCCACAAATTGCCTTATTTTTTCAATATCTTCTTTTGTAATTTTACTCATTGAGTTTATCACCTACTAACAAACAGCGATATATTCAGCAAACGATTCCTGTTCTGGAATAGGTAATCCATCTTCAAGCAATCCCTGAATATGCATTTCTATTGCTTCGTGCATATTTTGCTCTGCTTCTTCACGGGTTTTGCCTGTTGCTATACATCCCGGCAAGTCAGGTGAATAAGCTGAATAGTTTTTGTTTGCTTTTTCTATAATAATCAGAAAACGATACATTTCTATTTCTTCTCCTTTAATTTTGCTTGTTTAAGAATGCTATTTAAAGTCCCGGGTGCAATGTCATGGCTAAGATGACCTGCTACGGTCACACGCCCCGATTTTGTATCATGCTTATACTGACGATGATCTCCTCTAGTCGCCACGAGATACCATCCATCAGTTTCAATCATTTTGATAATATCACGCACTTTCATTTTTTGTCTTATTTTTTCTAATCTCCGACATTAAGCGGCGTTTTGGTTCATGATGTGGATCGTGGCAGTCGTTAAAATATCCATTGTAATTTAGTTTAGCAAGGATCATTCGATCCAGCATAGCTAAAAGGTCATGAGATGCTTGTAAACGTTTTTCAAAATCAATCTCATAAAACTCTCTTCCGTGAATAAGTTTGTTTCTAATATCAATTATTCTATTTAAGCTTGCTTCGTAAATGTTTAGTTTGTCTATTTCTTTTTCGATAACATACTGCCCATCTTTTATCTGCCACATATTACCTGTCTTCTCAACCGAAACGGTAGCAGAAAGTTTAATCTCATTATTTGCAAATTCCTGCCGTAGCTTATCTGAGAAGATTTTTTGTCTAATTCGGCTTGAAATTCCTGGCTAACACTAAACAACCTTGTTTTTAGGTCACTGATATTTACCTCAAGTTCTTCCAATGTCTTTTCCACTTTATCTTGTAAATTAATCCAATGGCCAAATATGTCATTAATAATCTCAGTCAATTTGCTATAAGCCTTCGGGTCTAGATCATTAGACATCTCATTAAGGCATCCAGTCAAACTACATTTTACTTTTTCTCTAACACTATGAGTAGTAGTTCTTAATTCTGGATGATTATGCCCGCTAATATGACCTGACAACAATTCGATAGCTGTCATTCCATATAAAAATTTATCTTCTATAAGCTCTGAACCTTTAGAAGCTATTAGATGTTCAATCACAATTTTAAGTTTATTTTTATCTTCATCTGATATATAATGGAACTCTGGCAATACGCAGTCTATATATAAATTAGTATCATTCCTGTTGATTAATTGTAATCCAACGTTAGAAGCCATTATACGAGGTTCTAGTATGTGTATCTCAATTGGATTATCTTTAAAATCCATAATCTTGAAACTTGGTATTGATACCAAATTATTTTCAGCTAAAGACATCATGTCGATAACTTCATGCGCAATTTCTTGCACATTCTCTATGCTTGTAAAGTTCTCGCAAACAGGTTTTATAGTAAGACATCCTGTAATCATGGGATGACGAAGGTATCTCATTAAATTGCGTTTATTATCGTCAACCTGACTTCGAAATGATATGCTGTAATTGTTTAATGTTATTTGGAAATCTCTAAACGATACTGCATTGATAATCTCAAAAACAAAGCTATGATACACATTATTATCTATATTATCATGGGAGATAATCAAATGTTCGGGTGGCAAAATTGCAAATAATCGTATAGTTTCGATTGACTGTTTTGTAATATTTTCAGAAATAGAAATTAGGGAGGCCTTATTAATTCTAAATGACCATCCACTACCATTTTGACCTTCTAATGAGTAGATTCTACCCATAATCTGATCAATAGTCACCATGTTTCTTCCTCTAAAATCAAGATCATGATGCTCTCCTAATATAGCTCTAATGACTACGTTACCATTATACAATTGATATATTGAGAAATTAGCTTGTCCTTCATGTTCACCATCTATTATTCTTCCCGAAAAATCCTGATGGAAAATACTAGCATTTTCAAGAATCCCCTGAACACCTGCGTTTTGCGATTCAGATGATTGGTTAAACATTTTCACTCCTCCTTTATGATCTCGAATCTAACATAGAATATATGTAGGTTATAAATCATGTGTAAGTTACCAACTCTCAACCTTTAATCCAATTATACCTTGCAATTCCAGTATGTGCTTATCTGCTGAGACAATAATCAGGTCATGCTGAATTGCTTTAGCCTCTCTTTTATGGCATCATTTGAAATCTGCTTCTCTTTTGCGTATAATTCTAACGCTTGCCTGATCACATCAGTTTTCGTCGCTGACTGAATCCCATCAGCCTTCATCTTCTCTACTGCAATTTCAAGGATCGCTAAGTACCTGTCGTCTAGCTTTAATCCCATTGCATATTTTTTTCTAACGCTCACAAATATCACTCCTTATCAAGAGTTTAACCACTGAATAACATGGAAATACACGAAATTCTATTCTTTTTCAGTGTTATTCCGTGTATTTCCGTGGCTAACTAAATTCTCACTTGACACTTAACTTTATCTGCTTTAAGCGTTTCATGACATCGTTTGCGCCTCTGCCGAAGTAGTCATGCAGAATCTCATATTCGGCATATAGTTTTTTGTATACTCCGTGATTCGCTTTATTGGGCTTGAACGTTTCGTCCTTGACTCTTGCCATCTTCTTTGCGGAATCGTTGATGTTGTCGTATCCACCGACCTTGCTTCCAGCGGCAACTGCGCCAAACATTGCTGAACCAAGTGCAGACGCCTGACCGGATTCAGCAACCAGAATCTCTTTGCCTGTCACGTCAGAATATATCTGCATCAATAGCTTGTTCCTCGGCAAACCACCGCAACCATAAAGCTCATCTATCTTTAAGCCTTTATCTTCAAAGGATTTGATTATCTTGTTCGTGCCGAATGCGGTTGCTTCTATCAAAGCTCTATAAATTTCCTCTGGCTTAGTATTCAGATTAGCGCCCATGAGCAGACCAGTTAAATCAGCATCAACAAGGACTGACCTGTTACCATTCCACCAATCAATAGCCAGCAACCCACTTTCGCCCGGTTTCAACAACTGTGCCTTTTCTACCAGAAGATTATGAATGTCCAGACCCTTTTTCTTTGCTTCATCAAAATATTCTGGTGGAACACAGGTATTGACGAACCATGCGAATATGTCACCAACTGCGGATTGTCCAGCTTCGTAGCCATAAAAACCTGCAAGTATTCCATCCTCGACAACCCCGCACATACCGTCAACGTAGACCTTCTCGTTTTCCATGAACATGTGGCAGATGGACGTTCCCATAATCATGACCATCTTGCGTGCATCAACAACAGTCGCCGCAGGAACTGCAACATGAGCATCAACGTTACCTACTGCAACCGCAGTTCCTTGCTTTAGACCTGTCAATTTAGCCATCTCAGCAGTGATCTCACCAGCCTTTGTTCCGGCGGGATAGATCATTCTGGATAATTTCTCATCAACGATATTTTCCATTCTTGGATTAAGAGCTTTGAAGAACTCCTTGCCTGGATACCCTAATCCCTTATCCCACATAGCTTTATATCCAGCGGTGCAGGCGTTTCGTTTCTCTTCACCCGTGAGTTGCAGAACTACCCAGTCCGCCGCTTCTAAGAATCTATCAGTCGTTTCGTAAACTTTCGGCGCTTCCTCAAGAGTTTGCAGCGCCTTTGAGAAGAACCATTCGGATGAGTATCTTCCACCGTATCTTGGAACCCAATCCTCATTTCTTTGTCTGCCGATAGCGTTTATCTTATTTGCCTGCAGTTGAGCGGCGTGATGTTTCCACAGCTTTACCCAAGCGTTTGGCTCATCTTTGAATTCGTCCAGCATACACAAAGGCGTTCCGTTCTTATCAATAGGCAACATAGTGCAAGCAGTGAAGTCTATACCAACCCCAATAACATCTTCAGGTTTCACGTATGCAAGACGAAGAACTTCGGGAATGGTATTCTTGAAAACCTTGATATAATCCGCTGGATTCTGCAAAGCCCAGTCGTGACCAAGCTTTATTTTTCCACCCGGAAGGTATTCGTCAAGAACACCGTCATCGTATTTATAGACTGACGTTGCAATTTCTTCACCAGTCTGAACGTCAACCAATAATGCTCTACCTGATTCTGTACCAAAATCAACTCCCAGAGAATACTTTTTTGACATATTTAACTCCCTTTTCTTAGAATATCAGACTTTTTTATCTGATTTTACAGATTACCTTTTAGTTTTACAGACAATGTTTCTGCAAAATTCAAAACAAATTCTGCATCAGCTTTTGCTTTTTCACCATCTTCTTGTGTGTAGATTCGCTCCATATAGAAAGCAGGACCACGCTTATCAGCAAGGTCTTCTGATATATCTTTTATCTTAATTACTAACTCTGGTTCAAGTTTTATGCCTATTTCATCACAAACACGAACAAAGACAGTAGCAATATCATGGCTTTTAGGATACTCAACTCCCATGATTTTCAGAACGCTTTTAAGGGAAAGTTCAACTACTTCTTGTGAATGTCTCACTACTACATTCCATGATTTTCTATCATAAGCACGAAGTAATTCATCATAATACTCATGAGTCATGAACATTAGATTGTTCCCTGAATCAAGATTACTCATAGTCTAATCACCTCACCCAGCTTCCAATCAGGTTTAAGCATCCAATACCATGTTCCATCTTCTAATACAATCTTTTTTGAACCTAATTCTCTTAACTTGCCCCTTAAAGATTCAAACCTTTTTTTTAATACACCGGTATCATAGATAATTATACCATGCTCTTGAATATCCAACAAAATCAGAGGTTGCTCATATAAATCTTCCTCTGTCATAAATATAGGACTTGGATGTGGAGTTAATCCTATTTTTTCTAACTTATGATATTCTTTACTTTCATTTCTTTTTGATCGAACATTTCGATATCGCTCCCAAACGTTAAAGTCAATCGGTTTATGCACTATCAGCAGATCTATATCGCTGTCAGGTCGGGCTTCACCACGAGCAACTGAACCAAATAGTGCAAAGGACAGAATGACGCCTTCTCCAAAGTCATCATTTAATGCCTTTAGAAGCTCATCTAAGAATACTTTGTATGTTTCGTATCCAATACCTGTTTTCATATTACATATATTTTACCATATTGTATATCCACCATCAATGATCAGATCATGACCGGTCATGGAATCAGATGCCTCCGAAGCAAGAAAGACAATTGCACCTTTCAAATCGTCCACTTGACCTAATTTACCCAATGGTGTTAGTTTAGTCCACAAAGGTAATAGTTCAGCTACTCCCGGAATTTTATTAACTAACGAGGTGATAGTATATCCCGGACTGATACAATTGACCCTGATACCATGTTTTGCCCACTCAGAAGCGAGTGACTTTGTGAGATGAACAACACCCGCCTTTGATGAGTTATAGGAAGCCTGACTTTGTGGATAGTTCACAATGCTGGCTGACATTGAGGCAGTGTTTATGATTTTACCGTATTTTTTGGGTATCATGACCCTTGCCTCTGCCTGAGCGCAAAGGAAAACACCTTTCAGGTTAAGATTGATAACACTATCCCATTCTTCCTCAGATACGTCCTCTGCATTTTTCCATAATGTGCGCCCTGCGTTGTTGACTGCAATATCAAGCTTACCCCATTCTTTTACGACAGTATCAACCATTCTTTTAACATCATTAGGTGATGTCACGTCTGCAACGATTGGAATTGATTTCTTTCCCAAAGCCTTTATTTCTTCTGCAACCTCTTGGGCTGTATCGGGATTAATATCAACAATGGCTACGTTTGCACCTGCTTCTGCGAGTGCATGGGCATAACCTTGTCCGATCCCCTGCCCTCCTCCAGTTATAAGGGCAGTCTTTCCATCAAGCTTAAAACGTTCAATTATATTCAATTTTTGACCTCCTGCATTATTGGGACAGACACCTAGACCTGTCCCTACAAGGTTTGATGCTATTCACGGCGTAGAGATCAGCTTGAGCAATGCTTCGGTTGTTATAGTGCCGATTTTTGAGCCTACTGACATTGACTTTTCGTATCGGTAAAGATCACGATTGAAGTCTTCCTCTGCCAGAATGTATCCCAATTCGTCATTTGCTACACCAAAGACAAATTTATACTTCGATTTCATCGCATTCTTAACCTTGAATCCGAGTTTTGGAAGTACCTCACCGGGGAACGTTGCGATCTCAGCATCACCTATCTTGATCAGATTAACTTCAGTATGGACTTTTCCACCTGTAAAAGAATTCCCTTGAAGTATTTTAGTTTCTGACAGTTTCAGAAAATCCTCGTTTTCCAATGGGATTTCAAGATTTACCTTCCTAAATTTGATCTTAACATTCTTCTGTATTTCAGCTTTTTGCGCTGATTCGATGGCTTTTTGTGCAACTGTTGAGCCTATCCGCTCCGCTTCCTCGAAGGTATGCTCCTTTGCATCAACGGATACCATTCCACCAAGAGCGCCATTTACAAATACTGTTACACCACCAAAAGCCTTTTCCACGTCACGATAAATGTAAGCGGGATAATCTGAGGTTATCAAAAGGCTTTCCGTCCAGAGAGTTTCAGGATGTGCGGTGAAATTGATTAGCGTGGCGATGGTCTTGCCAGAAGTCGAATCAACCTTAATCAATGAAAGTTCTCGATCAATGAGTTCTGGTTCTCTTGAGTTTTCTGAGACTCCCTCTGGTACTTGGATTGACGCTATCTTTAAACTTGCTTTTTGCATGTTTTTATTTGCTTCAAGTATTGCATCAACCACCTGCTTACAAAGGAATTCCATATACCCAGGAATTATACCTGATTTTGGAGGGTCATGCGGACCCCAAAGTCCAAGCGTATCTGGACCTGAGTGCTGATGAGTGCAGGTTAATACAATGTTTTCTCCATTGATACCTTTTTCTTTTAATGTCTGTCTGATTCCAAGAACGTAGTCTCTTGGGAGTCCGATAATATCCAGTGATACAAAACCGATCTTCGTTTTGCCATCATCCAGTAATAAGCATCTTGCGTAAATATCGTCATGCACTCCATTACTAATGCGAGGCTCATCACCCAGACCTGCCAGATAAACACTCATCTGCGGAGTTATAATTTTTTTTGATGCTCCAGCTTTTAACTCTAGTGAAAGTGCTTCGGATGCGGTAAGCAATATTAAAAATCCAGACAAAACCATTGAAAACAAGCTTATAGCCATTATTGCCTTCATTTGAACACTCCTTTCTTTTTCAATTATTTATACACTACTATCAAATTTTACATTCTTATTAATAATTTGTCCATAATTTTCAGCTTGTTTGATCTCAATATGAGTGGTAAAATAAAAGCAAAGAGTTAAGATACCCGATAATCGGTGGCTTAAAAAATAATTGGAGTATTGAATATGTGTATCTTTGTCAATATGCTCAAGTATAAAGGGCAATGGTGCGGTTGCCAAATCATTGAGATTGACCGATGGTTTCCATCTAGTAAACGTTGCCATGTCTGCGGATACATAAACGATAACCTCACTTTGTCTGATAGGTCTTGGTTGTGTCCTGAATGTAACACCAACCATGATAGAGATGTGAATGCTTCAATAAATATTCTAACATTCGGTAGGGCTGGGATAGCCCGAATTAACGCTTGTGGAGAAGGGAGTTCATTTCAGATGTCGTCTGAGATTAGCCCTTCGTTTCTGTTCTTCCGTTGCACGGCGGAACGTGAGAAGCAAGAAGCCCCTTCTGAACTTCCTGTTCAGGAGGGGTAGTTCACTACAAAGGTATTATATTTTTACAAATGGAACAAATCAATACAAGAAAAAATTGGACACGAGAAATCGTATTATTGTGCTTTTTCGTGTCAGGTATGATCGGTCTTATATACGAGGTTATCTGGACTCGATTGCTAGGGCTTGTATTTGGCAATACAGTCTTTGCTAACTCGACTGTTTTAACAGCCTACATGGCAGGTCTGGCGCTGGGAAGCTATCTGTCTGCAAAATACGCTGATAAGCTAAAACGAGCATTAAAATCTTATGCACTGCTGGAGATTGGCATTGGTATTTATTGCTTTTTTATTCCATTCATCATTAGCCTTCTTGGAAATATATATATCCCCATTCAAAGAAATTTCGAGCTATCCTTCTACCCATTAAATCTGCTCAGGTTCATTCTATGTTTCTTCGTGTTATTAATACCTACCACGCTTATGGGCGCAACTTTGCCGATTTTTAGCAGATTCTATGTGGAGCAAAATGAAAATTTCGGTCATGGTGTTGGTCGAATTTATTCTGTAAATACTTTTGGTGCTTTTGTGGGAACGATACTTTCAGGATTCCTTATGATTGCATTCCTTGGGATATACTACACTATCGCCATCGCTGTTATTGGTAATCTTGGCGCTGCAATTGTATGCCTGTTGATAGACCGCAAAAAGTTAAAGTCTCAAGCTTTGTCATCAGAGGAAAAAACCAAAAAAATAAAAAATAAAAAAGAGAAACCTGAAAAAGAGACAGCAATTCCTGAAAATATAGTCATATCAAAAAGACAGAGAACAGCCTTAATAACGCTCATGATAGGATTTGGGCTATCGGGTTTTGCCGCTATGGTATACGAGGTCGCATGGGCAAGAGTTCTCGTCATGATTATAGGAAGCTCGATTTATGCCTTCAGTATAATGCTGGCAACATTCTTGCTGGGAATAGCTATCGGCAGTTTCGTTTTTAGCTTTATAAGTAAATTCAAAACTGCTAATCTCATCTGGTTCGCTGTGATTGAATTGCTTATTGGTATTATATCTATCCTGATGTTACCTCTATTTCAATGGATGCCGCTTTATTTCGTTAATCTATTTGATACTTTTGTGCGAAACCATGCTATTTTAGAAATTATAAAATTCTTCGTCTGTTCGCTTATGATGATTGTTCCTACTATCCTGCTTGGTTCGCTATTTCCTATGGTGACACAGATATGCACTCGTGATTACAGCGAATTGGGAAAAAGAGTCGGAACGATATACTCCATCAATACACTTGGCAATATCGGCGGATCATTTCTGGCAGGATTTGTTCTTATTCCGACAATTGGTATACAGCACAGCATCATTCTTGCTGGTATTCTTAATGTAATAGCCGGGTGCGCAGTTATTCTTGCCAATCAGTATCCCAAGATTGCATACAGACTTACTGCATCTTTCGTATCTGCGTCCATTTGTGTTGTATGTATAGTTACGATACCCTCGTGGAATGAAATGGCAATAAGCAGTGGCTCCGCTGTCTATGCCCCAATGTACGCTAAATTAAAGGGTGACGAGAGAAAAACGAATATCTTAGGTCTAGGGGATAAAATGCTCTATTATAAGGAGGGTACAAATTCAACCATAACTGTGAGAGAACGAGAGAGTGGAACGAGAGTAATGGCGGTTGATGGTAAAGTTGACGCATCTAACACAGGCGATATGTATACGCAGTTGCTACTCGGTCATCTCCCGCTTCTATTAAGCAAAGAGCCAAAGTCAGCTTTAGTCATAGGGCTTGGTAGCGGAGTAACGTTAAGTGCTGTTGCTCAACACGAATCCATAGAGAAAATGGATTGCGTGGAGATAGAGCCATCAGTTGTAGAAGCATCAGAATTCTTTAATAATGTAAACAGGAATGTTCTGAAAGACCCTCGTGTTAATATGATAATAAACGATGGTAGGAATTTTCTAGCTTCCACTGGACGAAAATATGATGCCATAATCTCTGAACCTTCTAATATCTGGTTAGCTGGAATCACTAATCTGTTTTCCTCAGACTTCTATCGTATCTGCAAACAGCGTTTAAATCCCGGTGGATATATGTGTCAATGGTCGCATATTTATTATATGTTTCCGGAAGATGTGAAAACCGTTGTCAACACTTTCAGATCGGAATTTCCTCATGTTACTGTATGGTTTAGCACAATCGGGGACATTCTCATGATCGGAAGTCTTGAAGAACTCAATATAGACTATCTTCAACTCGCAAAGAACTACAATATCCCCGGTGTTCATGAAGATTTACAAAGATTAAGTGTAAGAGAACCACTGGCATTATTGAGCAGTTATCTACTGGATGAGGACGCAGTTACAAGGTTTACTGCTGGTTCTCGCATCAACAGCGATAACCATCCAATATTAGAATTCTCCGTCCCAAGGAGTATATATATTGATACATCCCTTTCAAACTGGAAGATGATGTCAAAATACAAAATCCGTGAATTTCCTGATATGAGCAACTTTGATGAGCAACGGGTAACAAATCGGTCATCATTCTGGTATAATCTGGGAGTTGCTTATGATTACAAGGATATGCCAATTGAAGCTCAGAAGTATTTCAATAAAGCAATATCCATTGACGCATCATTTACGCCAGCTTATGAAGGTCTTGGTCTTAGCCTTTATAAAGAGAACAAAGTTGACGAAGCAATAGATAATCTTCAGAAAGCCCTTACCATTGATCCTATGGCGTCAGAAGCTTATTATAATCTTGCCCAGATATATCAGGCTCAAGGATTCGAGGATAAAGCCATATTCTACTATCAGTTTGCGATCAAACTAAGTCCAGCCAATAGTTCAAGGTATCAAAAGAAACTTGATGAGCTTATGAATGGAGGCAAATAATTTTCGGTTACTTCGCATTTATTAAATATGAATGTGACGTAAGTGATTGGATGACGAAGGCAGGATTGATGAGTATAATAACAGTTTCTTTTCCTAGCAAACTCATAATGCCAAATAAATCAGGACTTACTTTTGCACCTGTAATAGCTAAACGTATAAGTCCTGCCATATCTTTATGGTTAACATTAAACTCATCCCCAGCTTGCCAGATAACTTTTTCGATACTATCAGAAGAAAAATCAGATAATTCTTTAATATAACGTAAGGTTGTTTCAAGGATTTGTGTAGGTGTGTTTATCAATAATTCAATAGCTTCTTGCTGATATGTTAATCTTGACTGAAACAGAAAATCAAGATCGGATAAGACTCTTAAATCCTCTTGACATTGCAAATTTGTTATATTATACTATCAACGGGTTCAGGTTAATAGAATTTAATCAGTTTATGATTTATAATATCGTAAATTACATCGAGGAGGTGTAAATCGGACAAAATCATTTATGGTTGGTGAAGCCATTTTTATAACCAGCACTATAATGGTGCATATCAGAGAGGTGCTTTTGATGCAAAGATTTTCTATTGCATTGATGAGTTTAGTTATATGTTTATGTTTGGGATCATACGTTCCGCAAGTGTTTGCTGGTGGCGATAGCGCAGCGACAGCAAAGAAACTTACAGGTATGGTAAAAGGTCCTCACAACCATCCGGACTATTATACAGGAAAGCATGAATACATGAATGAGGTTGATCTTCCGAGTGAAGGTGTTCTCGAAAAAGGTCTCTACATTATGAGTTGGATGGTACTTGATCCCCCAATTAGACTGGCATCTGGCGGTGGAGTTGCTTCAATGGGAAAGGATCTATACTTAGAATATTTTGGCATCTCTGAATTGAATGTTGCCACCAATAAAAATAAGTGGCCGGTCCCCGGGCAAATATCTATAAAGCAGAACAATAGTAAAGAGGATATGTATTGGATACCAATCAATTTCATGGATCTGGTAGATGCTAAACAAGGTTCTCTTTTTGCTAGCGGTAACGAATTTGATTGGGCTGAATGGGGTGGCAGAGACGAAGCCAAAAATAATAATTTTTTAGAATACCTGTTTACTTTAGCGAAGTGGAATAAAGGCGGAGAAATTACATTCAAGCAAGGAAGAGATGATCCTGGAAGAACGTGGGCCAATGGACAAATGGTTTGTGAAGGACTTTCTGATGACAACTGGACGAAAGATAGGGATGTAGGAAAATTCACTGCGAAGGCTGGTGAATGGACTGTGATCTTCGCAAAACTCGGTGAAAACACGGGAGAATGTGGATATACTTTAAGGTCAGAACCACCACCCGACGATGGCACACTTGACACTGCGTTATTAATGGCAGTCGCCTCAAAAGGCAAAATGCCTGTAATGTGGGGATATATCAAGTCTTCGTATTAATAATTATCATAACTGAAGTGGGTGCAAAACTCACTTCAGTTGCTCAATTAACATTTTACTTTCAATCCTTCCTTATCTTTTTATCACGCCAATTTTGAAAGCAAGCCAATAAACTAGCGATAAAATGAAAAAACTGTTATAATATGATTAACATAACAGTGTTCTATAATTATATATTGAACCTTTGATGTGAAATGATTATGAAATTGTGACAATCTGAAAATTAAGAACATCAATGCCATAGAACCTTAATAAATAATGACGGAATGTGTATGATGTAACCTTAGCTATCACTCGTGTTGAT
>Ga0315279_10002628_pt1 | contig 26545 bp, 15 predicted proteins | sample YL17G06_20_MG_FD_203694 | JGI IMG/M metagenome (GOLD analysis project Ga0315279, IMG submission 203694) | Sediment microbial communities from Yellowstone Lake, YNP, Wyoming, USA - YL17G06_20 | ecosystem: Environmental > Aquatic > Freshwater > Lake > Sediment | place: USA: Wyoming | collected... | reverse complement strand
CTTATCTGCACATGAAAATGGGCTGAAATAAATCTTTGGACAATGGTTCATTCTGAATCCTTAGTTATGAAGCAGATCAGAATAGCCTTTGTCCAATGTCCAATTATTTATCTGAAATCACTTAGAAGAAACAAGATTATACCAGAGGATTATGGTTTGCCCAAAGCGGCACGTAAATTGCCAAAAATACCGGATCACAAATTCAAAGAATTTCTCAAGGTTCTTATCGAGAATAATGATCTGGAAATAAGAACAATGAGGCAATGGATAATGGAAGCGATTCAGCAATGATTCACATATCAAACTACTGGGCATTATTTCTTCTAATATTCATATTCTACACCCTTTACTTGAGCAAGAAAAGCCTTGTAGAATTATCGTCATGGCGCAGATGGTCAACCTTTGCTATCCGTTCGTTCATAATTCTGCTATTTGTACTCTCTCTCGCTGGTTTCAAGCTAGTCTGGCGATCTGATAGGATCTGTGCAATTTTTGCTCTGGATGTATCCGGTAGTATTCCCGAAAATGAAGTGCAGAGAGCTTTGGCTTTTATTAATAGAGCAATTGATAACTTAAAAGAAGATGACGAAGCCGGATTGATAGTATTTGGCAAAGAGACTGACGTTGAAATTTCACCAAAAGTAAAGCAACAAGTTACAAAAATATCCTCAGAACCATCCAGACAATATACTAACTTGAGTGCCACCATTAAGATTGCTATTGATCTGTTTCCGCAAGGCGTTCAGAAAAGGCTTGTCCTTATATCTGATGGTAATGAGAATATCGGCAATGTTTTGGATGAAGCCAATATGATGGCAAAACCTAATAACGTTCAGGTTTATACTGTCCCACTTTCGACCAAGGCAACTGGCAGTAAAGAAGTTTTGGTTGACAGCTTGAGCGGACCGGGTCAAGTCAATCTTGGTCGTACATTTGAACTCAAGGCTGTGATTAGAAGCAATACAGATGCAAAAGCCATCATGAGACTCCTGAAAGACGGAAATTATCTCGATCAAAAAGAGATTGATTTGAAAAAGGGTGAGAAAAAGGTTATTACTTTTCAGCAGGTTATGGAAACCGAAGGAACTCATCTTTATAAAGTCTCACTAGAGCCAGACGTTGATACCATAAGGGAGAATAACCAAGCACAGGCTTTAGTCGCATCTGCCGGCAGACCGAAAGTGCTTTACGTAAACTCAGGTGAATCATATCTTCAACAGGTTCTGAGAAACAAAGGCTTAGACGTTTTTACAATAAATGATCCCTCTGCAATTCCAGCTTCTTTGACGGAACTACAAGATTACGAAGCCATTATATTCGACAACGTACCTGCATACTCTCTTTCGCCTGAACAGATGCGCATGATAGAGACTTATGTGCATGACGTTGGTGGTGGATTCGTGATGATCGGTGGTGAAAACAGCTTCGGAAGCGGAGGATACCACAATACGCCAATTGAAAAACTGATGCCGGTAAAGATGATCCCGGAACAAAAGAAACGGTCTGTGTCAATAGTCCTGCTTATAGACAAATCTGGAAGCATGACAGCCTTGAGTGGTAGATTCAGCAAAATTGAGCTTGCAAAAGAGTCCGCTATGTCTGTTGTTGACATGCTCACGGACAAAGATCAGATGGGAGTGATTGCCTTTGATGCGGAGGCTGATGAGATCGTAAAGCTTGAGAAGATTCAATCAAAGAAGCAGATCACAGATCGTATCGCAAGGATGAGAGCCAGAGGTGGAACGAATATCTACCCAGCCCTTAAAATCGCTTATGACAGGCTAAAAAATGCTGATACTCAAATCAAGCACGTAATACTCCTTTCCGATGGGCGTTCTCTTCAAATGAATGAATCATACAACCTCGTGAAGATGATGGCTCAAGACTCTATTACATTATCAACAGTAGTGATAAGCGATGAAGCCGATAAAAAGGCGATGCAAGACGTAGCAAACATCGGTTCGGGGAGATATTACGAGACTAAAGACGCTGGCAACCTCCCAAAACTGTTTATTAAAGAAACATTCATGGCTTCTAAACTCATCATGGAAGGGAATTTCCGACCAATCGTGTCAGCGAACAGCGAGATAATCAAAGGCATAAACTCATTACCTTCTTTACGAGGATACATTGCAACGTCAGCAAAAGATGGTGCGTCTGTAATCCTGAAATCCGGGAACAGCGATCCGATACTGGCGACGTGGCAGTATGGATTGGGACGCTCAATGGCGTTCACCTCTGATGATAAAGCAAAATGGGCTGTGGAATGGTTACAATGGAATGACTTTAGCAAGTTCTGGTCTCAGGCTGTTGGATGGTGTTTGCCTGTATCTTCCAGCGAGTTTGAGGTTTCGGCAAGTATCGTTGGTGGTAAAGGCTTTCTGATGGTTGATGCGGTTAGCTCTACCGGACAGTTCCGGGATTTTCTCGAATTTCAGGCTAACGTTGTAAGACCTGATATGTCAAGTGAAACTTTATCATTGAAGCAATCAGGTACGGGTAGATACGAAACAGAATTTAACGCAGGGGTGATGGGAACGTATCTGATAAACATGACAGAGATGAGCAATGGAAAGCCCGTTAGTTCTCAAAATGTGGGAGTTACGGTTTCTTACTCACCTGAATACAGCGATCTGGAATCCAATACAAAGCTTCTGGAAAATCTGGCAGAGGTTACAGATGGCAAGTTTAATCCTGATGCAACAGATATATCAGAACACAGAATGATAGCTTCACGGCGGATGCAGGACGTCTGGAAATGGCTTTTGATAGCTTCAATACCCTTGTTTTTCCTTGACGTAGCCCTTCGACGAATAACGATCTCAAAGGAACAGATAAAAGAATTGAAAACCCGATTTCGTATGTCCAGTTCAATAAAACCAGTTGAAAATACTACACTGGCAAGTCTGAAGGCACGTAAAGAAAGGACGTTTGAAATTAACACTGTTCAAAACTTAAACGTTCAACCAAATTTAAGATCGGGGAAAAGAGTCAATCCTGAACCAGTAAAGGCTTATACTTCAAGATTACTCGAAGCTAAAAAGCGGGCAGGAACAAATTAGGTTCTTTGGTAATTTACGGGGGTAATATTGTAGCATTTGCTATTGTAAATTATATAATCAGCATTTATGAGGCATAGGCTTCGCCCCTACGGAAAATTCCCCGTTATATCCCAAAAAGCCACAAATTAAAGATATGGGGTTATTATATGCCACGAGAAGGTAAAATGACTAACACCATCGGCAAGCAATTCAGTCTGCTCATAAAACCTACTTCTGCTGACTGTAACTTAAATTGTGGATACTGTTTTTATCACCAACGTTCCACTGACCCTTATGAATCTGCCCAAGTACACAAGATGAATGATGATGTCTTAATTTCCATGATCTCTCAATACCTCGAAATCTCAGGTCAATACGGCGCTTTTAGCTGGCAGGGAGGAGAACCGCTTTTGATGGGGATCGAGTTCTTCAAAAAAGTCGTTGAATACCAGCAGATGTACGGATATTCCGGGCAATACGTGGGAAATAGTGTCCAGACAAACGCTATCCTCGTAACGCCTGAGTTTGCAAAGTTATTTCACGATTATAGATTCCTTCTTGGCGTCAGCCTCGATGGTCCAGAGGAATACCATGACTATTACAGGAAAACTTACAGTGGAGATGGTACTTTTCATAAAGTCATGGAAGGTGCAAATATACTCAGAGAACACAAAGTAGAGTTTAATATTCTCTCTGTTGTAAATGATCTGACAGTCAAGAAACCAGATGAAATATATAGTTTCTTTTTAGAAAACGGATTCAATTTTCTCCAATTCATTCCCGCAGTAGAATTTAACAGAGAGACAGGGCAAGTAACAGATTACTCTGTTAAACCGAAGGATTATGTTGATTTCTTGTGCCGACTGTTTGACCTGTGGTATAACAATGGAAATCCAACTGTTTCTATAAGAATGTTCGACAACATAGCAACCATATATGCTGATGTCAAGTCTGAGGCGTGTGTTTACATGAAAGAGTGTGGTAATTATGCGGTCATAGAATATAATGGTGACGTCTATCCCTGCGACTTCTTCGTAGAGAAGCCATTATTTTTGGGTAACTTAATGGAAATACCTCTAAAAGATATAGTTATTGGAGAAAAGATGCAAGTTTTTAGCAGGCAAAAATGCGGAGCTACAATTGATGCCTGTAAAAAATGCAGATGGGAGTATATTTGCCACTGCGGATGTCCGCACTTTCGCTACAATGGTGGAATAGACTATCTGTGCGAATCTTACAAGAATTTTTTTGATTACACCGGGAATCGTTTTAGGATACTCTCTGAAAGACTTAAAAGTCAAATGATCCAACAGAATCAGCAGATCACATCAGCAAAAGAGCAAACCGACATTCCTCAAAGAATGATTGGTCGTAACGATCCCTGCCCATGTGGAAGCGGGAAAAAATATAAGAAATGTTGTATGTTGAAGTAAATAATAAAATAAAACTGCTAGTTTGCAAAAATGGCAATCTGGCAGATTGCCCCACAACATCAAAAACGAATCTAGTACTTAGACACGTTATTTTTTTATGGATTCCTACTTGCGCAGGAATGACAAAGCCACGTCAAATGTCATTCCAGCGAAGACTGTTGGGGTCTCGGGGGTATCCCCTGAGAAGCTGGAATCCAGAGATACCATAAAATTCAATGTGTCTGAGTACTAGTCACGCATTATGAAAATGAATCTTATGATTGGAGTGTCTTATTCTGATTTTATTTTTCCCCATAATGCAGGAAGTTTCTCTTTTGCATCTACTGACGCCGCTTTTATGCCATTCATAGCATCTTTTACTTGTTGATCGCTCAAGGCACTGGCGAATATTGCGACTTCGTCTATCATTCCATTGAAATAACATTCTTCTGCTTTGCTTCGCTTTCCGACTGCGACACTTGCAGTATTTATGGGGAGTTTCCCTGCATATACCGCTTCCATCGCATTCACACCATCTATGTAGCATATAAATGTTTTTCCATCATAAGTTCCAGTGATGTGATGCCATTCTCCAACAGCTGGTGAATTTGGTGAGCATTGATCATGTCCTCCTACACCATCATACATTTGCCAGAATATTTTACTACCTGCCGTGACCGTAAGTTCATAAGGAAGGTCGTTTGCCGCCCATTGTCCTTTACTGACTATCGCCATTTCTCCACTAGCGCTCTTATCCATATAAACCCAAGCCATAACTGTTATGTTTTGGTCTGGTGATAGACTATCGCTGTTTGGAATATCAACATAGCTTTTCCCATTGAAAGAAAGGGCTTTACCTGTTTTTCCATCAACCCATGTTGCACCTTTAATTGTTCCATTGTTTCCATTACCAGATAAATCTTTTACAGTATCTCCTGACCCTTCATCAAAAGGCAGGTAAAGCACAAGATTTTGAGCCATTGTGCTTTGAGTTATGAAAGTTATAATAACTAGAGTAACGAAGATAAACACTACGTTTTTCATTGAAGATCCTCCTTTAGATTTACTAATAACCTTTTTATTGAGTATTGAGTTCGTATGTATCTCCACCACGCATATTGCCTAATACATCATTGAAAAGCTTTTCATCACCGTCCTTAATGATAAGATTAAATGAAGCAGGAACATAACTTTCAAGGAATTCTACCTGTATAGTCTTTCGATCCAATGCTTTGTTTGTTCTTCCGTTACTCGGCGGAACGAGAACGGCAAATCATCATGGAAAATCTCTTTTTACTTTCAGGTCGAATCCCCAATCACCTTGCTGACTTACTTTTCCTGCTACTGCGAAATTCTTACCCACATCACGCTGTAATCCAACCCATTGCTGTCCGCTGTAGCCAACGTCAAGCATCATGGATATTTGCTCCATGTTTGGGATTAGCTTGACTGCTACCAGACGAGTTTCCCTTGGGTTTCGGGGATTGACCTGCATCTGAAAGTCTTTCAGCCTGAGCATCTTTTGAGTCTGTGACTCAACGTATAGCTTTGCTGGTTCCATCAACAGTGAAGATGAAGATGATATTGCTCTTGATAGGAACTGATCAGGTGTACTGCCAAGTGCAAGTATAGCGGCAAGCTGATTCTGGCTCAGATCAGGTAACTGCTGAAGCGCAGTACCTCCACCAAGTAGTGTGAAAATTGGAGGGAATCTTTCAGTTAATGAACCTTTTATCTCCATCTGTATCTTTATATTTCCCCCCTGAGTGATGTCTATACCTGAATTTTGATCGCTTGTTAGATCTGTTGTAGCAATAATATCGTATTTTGGGTCAATTCTATTATCGTTAGAAAATTCACCTTTGGTGATGGTAAATTCTCTGTTGAGATACTTAAACGTTCCTTCTGTGATTCGACCATTTGCCCTTGCTAATGGATCAGCAAGAGAACCACGAATTCTAGCGGTAACCTCTGTTTCTACGTTAGCCAGGCCATTGTTTATGCTCATGCTTCCTCTAATCAGGTCTACGTCAAGCTCAAGATTCTTGACGATAGGATAGTTCAGTTGTGCCTTGACGCCTATCTCTCTTGCAGAAAGTGCATTTTGTATCAGGTTCTGGATAGATTCGGTGTATTGTCCTTCCTTGATAGTTACGTTACCTGTCAATTTTGGCGCATCATAATTTCCCTTCAAACTAATAGGGTCTGCGTCAAAAACTATTGAATACTCGTTAGGCTTGTAAATACAATCTTTCATATTCACTGATATGTTTCTGAACTCTCCCACTTTGTAAACGCCGTTGTTCCAGTTAATATCAATGCCAGACTGTCGTGAAGTATCAAGAACAAAGTCTCCATCATTCATCTTTCCTCGCAAATCTTTTAAGATTATAGAAGGTGAGGATTTCGAGTCGAATTCTACATCAGCATGTATACCCTTAAATTGTATGTAAGCGCTTTCAAAGTTTGCACCCAGATCATCAAATACACATGAACCGATAAACCGAACAGGTTCCTTTTTTGCAATCACTTTCTTTATATCGCCGGTGACTGTAGCTCCGATAATACCTTTGCCACTAGACTCTGAGATGTATTTGTCAACAAGTGATAATATACCCATGTCATTTAGTCTGGCGTCAAACTGCAAAGACATGGGTTTTCCGTTGGTTGGGACATTACCCGTGATGCTAACTTTGTTATCGCCGGATGACAACCATATCTGCTTTATATCAAGGTTTTGGTTCTGGTAGCTCATACTACCCCTAAATTCATCTATAGTCGCATTTTCCAAAGTGATCTTGGTGCGAACATCATCCGTTGGGGGCCAGAAACAACGAATCTCATTACCACGAGCTTCCAGTTTGAACCCCAGTCGTCCCTGCATAAGACCCGGCTTGCGCAAAAAGTCAGATACAAATCCTGTATCAATGTAAGCTGTAAGATCAAAGGATTTTTCACCACCGATCTCCCACATTCCAATAGCGCCAATACTCGATCCATCAACGACTCCGGGAGTAGTGTCCACCAGCTTGAAAGATGGCAAATTCAGTCTTCCCTTCTTCAGTTCAGCATATACTCTTTTAGGATTTGTGATCTTGTGTCCAGACGCAGTAACGTTTATACCGTCAGGAGTAACATCCATAGTGCCAGATATGAGTTTCAGCATTTCAATTACTGGTTTACCTTTAAGGTTTCGGAAATCACCAGTCAGCTTACCTTCGGCTTTGACATCCCCTGACAACTGAGAAGCTATATCTCCTCCTGCAAGCTCTATAAATGGATCAAGTTTTGCGGGGTCTGCTTTGAAAGCAAACTCAAACGCTTGCGGTTCTAGCTTTTCACTCATATCAAGCTTCCCATTAGCCTTATATTTTCCCTCTCCAACTTTGAATGAGGCATCATTTATGTTGATCTTTGTGCCATCCAGAGACACACTCAGATTGATGTTCTTAACGTCGAGAAAAGTTTTTGGGGGTTGTTTTGAACCATCTGAAACTGGTACCAATTTGCTTGCTGATATTCGACAGTCAGCGTTAAGTAGTTTAAGACTTCCTGACAAACGTGGTTCTTTAACCGTACCAAGTAAGCTAATATCCGCCTGCGCATTGCCATTGAAATCTTGAATTACATCAACGAACTGGCTTAGAAAAACCATGCTGAAGTTATTCATGGTCAGTTTAACGTCCATTTCTTGCTCTGAAAAAATAACTTTAGCGGGCATAAAGGAGATGTTGATAGGTACTTTACCGTTTACGCTCATAGTATTACCGAAGGTTTCCATATTTAACTTTTTTATGTCAAACATGCCATACTTATAAGATAGCTCACATTCTAGTTTGTCTAATTTTAAATCCTTAGCCTGAGAAGCAGAACCATCAATATTTTGTTCTTCCGTTATTTGATCAGTTTCAAACTGAGTTTGATCAATTACTCGGCGGAACGAGACTGGCTTGGAAACCAATAAAGGCAAGGCGATGTCTTTTCCTGTTAGAATAACGTCTATATTCGGTGCGTCAAGTTTGCCTTTTGAGTTGATATTAAAGCTAATATCACCATAAGCAATTTTTACAGGCTCACTTTCTGTTCTTCCGTTACTCGGCGGAACGATATCGGTCTTTTTATTGTTTAACAGAAACGAAGCAATATCAGGATGTATATGTTCACCTGAACAGATCAATTCATAAGATTTATTCTCAATATTGACGTTACCTGAAACAACTATCGAGCCGGATAATTCCTTTTGATTTTGATTAGCAGGGGCTTTTGTTATTAGCTTGAAGTTAGGGATCTTTGCTATTTTATCTGCAAAAGTAATGCTGATCGGTTCGGAATTCTTTATTTCGTGACCATTTACGGTAAGATTGATTGGATTTATACTAATTTCTCCACCGGGGTCATTGATTGCTCCCTGTACGTGAACTGTCCCTGAGAAATCACCACCCACAGGCAAATCCATATCCTTTACCATTCCCTTTATCCACGGAGATATAGTTATCCCTTTCATATCTACGTTAAATTGTAATTCAGGATATTTGAGATCAGGCACTGGAGATTTTATGCTGGATAAGAATTTCTCAGCGAAAGGATTGACTTTTTTATCCTGACTCGGTTCTGTTCTTCCGTTACTCGGCGGAACGAGATCTGTTCTTCCGTTACTCGGCGGAACGAGAGTTGCTTTTAAGATATAAGTCACAAAGTCTTTGGGAATGATTATATTACCATTAACGTTGTATTCACCTTTGTCCATTTTCCACGATAATCCCACTGACGTATCATACTCCGAATCACTGAGTTCGTATAATTCCTCATTTATGATTACCTTTGAGTTTTTAATATCTAACTGACCATTTAGATTTTCTATTGGTATAGGAACTGATTTGAGTTTGATGTAAGCGTCATTTAGATTAGCTGATGCTTTGATTCTAGGTTGCTTAATTTGTCCTGTAACTTCGAGTTTAACGTTGTCAATCTTGCCATGTGCTGACTCTATATCAGGAACGATTTTGGAGAGTGAATTTATATCCATGCCCTTTGCTTCCATAGAGAGCTTTATGCTTTTCTCGATAATCTTATCTGGTGTTAGAGAATTACTGTCCTTTAGATCAATAGGCATGACAAAATTTAGTGTTGCTTTGCCATCAAAGGCATTCATCAGGAAATTTTCAACTTCAAGCATACCCTCTTTATATGAAATCTGGCTGGAGAAGCTATCTACTTTAACCTGATCATAAACCAACTTTGAGCCATCCATCTGCGCTGTAATAATCGGGTTGGTAACATCACCAGTCACATTTATATTACAGTCTATTTTTCCGCTGACAGGCTTTGAAAATTCCACAAAATCAGATGCGTTTGTTCTTCCGTTACTCGGCGGAACGAGAACTGCGACGTCTAAATTCTTGATAATTACGTTTACGTCTACTTCAATCTTCTGCTCTTCCGTTACTCGGCGGAACGAGATTTGTTCTTCCGTTACTCGGCGGAACGAGATCTGCTCTTTTTGAGTACCAAGCAGGCGTGCGGTTGCGTTTAATAAAATATTCCCACCGTCGCTGTCCATCTCCAATGGGTCCAATTTGAACTTGCGATCAGCAAGATTGAGATTAACGGGAGACTTATTGACCCATTTATACTGACTTGTGCTTAGAAGAATATTTTGCAATGTTCCGTCCATAGATATATCCATTGGATCAGAACCCTTGCCATAGGCTTTTATGTCACCGGTTATTTGCATATCAACTTTATCGCCAATCTTGGCAAGTTTCAAAGCAGGCTCTACGTTAATATCTTTTAACTGAAGTTGTGCAGTGAATGGAAACGGTTCAAGTATACTTGCATCCACGTTGGCTACAAGGGTACGATTCAGCAAATAGACGTCCACGTTAGCCTTTTGATTGCCTACGTTGATAACACATTCGCCATCGCCAAAATGTTCGCTGTTGTAGCTAATATCATCAAGTTTTATCTTGCCATCAAGAGATGGGGATTTAACGTTACCTTTGCCAGACAGCGATATTTGAAGTTTCCCGCCCGGTGTAACAGCATTTCCCTGTTCATTGTTAATGATCTCGCCATTTCGAGTTGTCATCGCATCATTATACAGCATTGCTATGTCAATAGGAGACGAATCAACTTTCAGTGTATAATCACCTGTTGGGCTGAATTCACAAACCGCTTTGATCTGTTCACCAATGCTTGATATTATAAGCTCTGGTATCTTCAAAGCATTTGCTTGGATCGTTATTGGTATTATTATTGGGTCTATACTTCGTGTTCCAACGGACAGATCACTCACGAGAATTTCACCACTACCATTCAAACTGGTTAATTTGCCTGAAACGTCAATCTCTCCGTTAATTAATCCTCCGTGTATCGGCACGTTACCACCAAATAACTTCGTGTATTTCTCAATCAGAAGCGAATCAATGGTAAGGTGGGCATTTACTGATGGCGTTTCCTCAATCTTTACGTCAGCCCTGACAAAACATTTTGCATTATCAAGCAGTAGAGCAAAATCATCTGTTCTGATGTGATCGTCATCCAGAGCTAGATTGCCGTTGATAGAGCCAATGCTAAACTGTGAAACACTATTTTTTATTGGAATATCGAGGCTTGGAACGTTGATCTTTATATTACCCTTCAGATCAGCTATATCTTTAATAATCTTTCCTTGCTGTCCGCTGTCTTTTAAACCCATACTTGCCAGAAAGGCAGGATTGACGATCTTCATTGTAGCATCAGCAAGTATCTGTCCTTGTCCATTGATGGAAGGTGACCCGTTTGTTCTTCCGTTACTCGGCGGAACGAGATTTGCTATGGATGCCATTTCCGCAATGTCAACTCCATTCAGTTCCATTGAAAGTTTTAATCCTGCGTCATCACCCAAAATACCTTTCACGTCCATGATGGTTTTGTCACGAGATACGCTCATCACAATTGATTTTCCATCAACATTCAGAACTGCTTTGACGTTTCCGACTGACACATCCTTATATTGAGGTAAAGATGTGGCATTTGGGTTTTGTGGAATATTCACACTTACATTCGTCAGTTCCAGATCACCTTTTGTTTGAAATGCACCGGGACGCAATTCTTTACCACTGATTAGTATTTGTCCACTCATGGATCCAGACATTGGGGATTTTGTGCTGGTTAAACCGCTTACAATATTATTCGTATCAAGATTGCTTAGTTTTACGTCACCCTCGTAACCACTGAGTTTTCCATTAGCTAATTTTACAGACCCGCTGATTTTTGCGTTGCCTTCGCCAATACTTGCGGTAATGCCTGATAGTTCCGCACCTTTCTGAGAGAATTTTGCTTCGCCTTTAACGTTCTTCACTTTCAGATCATTCACGTATAAGTTTTCAGAATCTATTTTGCACGTACCCGATATGTTTGTTCTTCCGTTACTCGGCGGAACGAGATCTGCAATTTCACCGTTTGCTATTATGCTGATGTCTACGATACCATCGAGGCGTTTGAGTTGAGGTGCAAAGTCCTTAAAGTCATTCAGCACAAGTCTGGATTTTACTTCTATCTCCAGCTTTGGGACTTTGCCATTTACTTTTGTTCTTCCGTTACTCGGCGGAACGAGAACTGATCCCTTTGCTTGAAGAATCGAATTTCCAATCATCAATCCAAGGTTTGTGAGTTTTATATTGTCACCGACTGCTTCAAAGTTTGACACTATCCCGGATATGTGTTTGGTTATTTTTTGTAAAGTTAAATCCGCTTTAACTGCTTTTATTTCGCCTTTGTATGTAGCTTCTTTATCTCCCTCGCCGGATATAGTACCGTTGAAGTTATCAATAGTCAGATACACTGAATCACGCTTGTCATCAAAAACGACCTGACCGGAGCGTATATCTGCATTCGTCAAAAGCAACGTAAAACGTGATTTACCACCTTGACTGCTTTGTGCCAATTCAGGAAGGTTGAGTTTACCGTTCTTATCCATTTCGACGTAGATGCGAGGCTGGATAATTTGCAAGTCGTCTATGACAATCTTGAATCTTATCAGACCAAGCAGGGAGTATTTCACCTGTATCGCTTGAACTTCTACGAGCTTACCTTCGTTTAGTTTATCATTTTTCGCTACTGATACCCCATCTATGTTAATCCCACGAAACACATTCCCTGTGATCTCTCCTATGGTAACTTCACGCTTCAGCATATCCTGTATTGTTGATTCAGCGACTAAGCGGATCTTCTCCATAGCGAAGGAACTTGTCAAAATAAAGTACCCGCTTATAATGAGAGCAACAAAGAAAACGGCAATGCCGATGAGTATCCACTTTTTCATAATTTAGTGCATTAATTTACGACTTGTGCTAATTGTTTTTGTAGCCCAAGCTTTTAGCTTGGAAAATTAAAAAGCCAACCTAAAAGGTCGGGCTACAAAGTTGTTCCTATCCACAATACCCAATCATTATTATCTGTCGGGCAGAATTTTTGTATAGATTGACTGACTACGCCCGCCTTAGACCATTCGCCTGTGCTTGGATTGAACCATTTTGCTACCGCAGGATATTTGATGAGTTCAGTATTCTTTGTTCTTCCGTTACTCGGCGGAACGAGATTTGTTCTTCCGTTACTCGGCGGAACGAGAAGTGCGATCTCCATTCCTTCTGTCAGATAAGCTACCATACACTTATTATCGTCAGTTTTAGCAACTGCTACAAATTTGTGAGGATCAGATTTTCCGGGCTGATCAATCAACATTTCAGGCGCAGGAACGAGTTTCCACCACTCGAATGATGAGAAAAATTCTTTCATGTATTTAATATGTGTGCTTCCGGGAAGTTTTATCGCTTCGTACCATGGTGGGGCAATGCCTGTACCATTATGATTCAACGGTTCTTCGGGTTTAGTCTGCCATCCCCAGATACCATGTGCGCCGTAAGTTAATCCTGCTGTCGGTGAAACGAGAAGACTCCAGTATCCTGCACGCCTTACAGCCTTTGCATCATGCGGTTTTCGGGAGTGATATGCGTTGTGTGCCTCGTAGTTCGGCTCAAGGTTAATCTCAGGATGATGTGGTTCTTTTTTCCAATCACAACTTGGCGGTCCTTCACAAAGCCATCGTAGCGTCTCGTCATTGTCCCCATGACCGCTCTGGTAACTGTTAAAGCTGAACCAGCTTTCATGACGGAATTCATCAGCGACCCAATTCATACCTTGCGGGTGCATAGTTGCAAGCTGATCAGAGTAACCATCAAAAACCGCACTCCCGATCTTTTTCCATCGTTCAGCCCTTTCACCATTATAATTCCCATCTCCACCAAGTATCCAGATGACACGATAAGAGGCATATCTAGCAAGCATATATCTAGCGAGTAAAATTGCCTGATCATCAGGAAGCGACATCCCCGGATCAGTTTCAGCACTGATTGCCCAAAGCAATACTGGTGCGCCTACTATTCCATGGTCATTCATCACGTTCATTCGATCATCCATTCTTTGATAGAAAGATGGATTGATCTGTATCTTTTCCTTTCCGATAAATGGTAATCTGCCATCAATATCACCATTTGCGGCACGCCATTGAGTTGTTACGAACTGAACTACGTTAAAACCTTTGTCTACACGATCCTGAAGATATTTTTCCCAATCGGTTTCTGTTGAAAGTAAAACTGCATTCCACGCCGTATCCCCAAGCCAAAAAAATGGCGTACCATCACTGTGAACTAAATAACGCTTATTATCAGATACACGTATAGCACCATGTTTATAAAGAGGATTATCGCTGGAGTATGGTATACAGTCAAAATTGCCTTTCTGATTATTCAACCCATGATCGGATGTATTTGAACAATGGGTAACATAAGTCCATTGTCCAGTTTCATCAGGAGAAAAGCGAATTTTCCATGTCCTGCCTCCATTCCAGAATCCATTAACAGTTAGATTTCTACTGGTTGGTGATTGTAATATTACTTCAACCATGACATCCTGAACAGGATTGTCATAGTCAGTAATACTCGTCAGTTCCAATTCAAATCTTGTCCATTGGGATATTTTTGGCATAGAACACCTCCTGAACAGGCTAGCTACGTTAGGAAAAATAGGCAAAGTAAAGTGCAATATGAATTTTAACATTATGTACCTATTTTGTCAATGGATTGAATTGAGCTTAGGATATTAGTTTGGACAAAAATAACCTCCTGTGATAAAATATAGTAATACAAAGCTATAACACATCACAGGAGGTGCTTTACATACTTGTCAAAGAGCATCAATAAAGAGCATCAGTGATGAATTGTCATCTAAAAATCTTGAGCATATAAAAGTGATGGAGGAACTGATAACTCTATGGGGGATATATATGTTTGATCTTTTGGAAAAGGGAACCTGATATTCAAGGACTACGGCAAACATGCCTATACATTCTACAACAGAAACACAGGCAAAGGCATTAGGGTAAAGAAGTTTATAAAAAGAAGAAAAAAGAATTGAACTCAGAAACATAAGCTCCAGACATAGATAAACCTACGTTCCTAGCATAGCGAAGGAATGATGACACTATGTCAGGATGTCAGATAGTAAAAATATTTTGTGTAAAGTTCCTCCTTGTGATATAATTATGAAATAATTCGAGTAATAGAATCAAACTGGATTCCAGCGCAAGACTGAAATCCAGAGAAATCTGTTAATTTATTCCCCAATTATTTTCTTAACCTTTACAATCAAGCACCTACGACGCATAGGATGTATGATTTATCATTTGAAATGGTATAATCAATAAAGATATGAATTATTCCATTAAAAAATACCTACAAAAACCTAAACAGTTAATATGGGGAACAATAGTAAGCTATAATAAACATAATTGTGCTAATATGGCTGCCGGAATGTCATTCTACGGACTAATGTCCTTAATTCCTTTAGTTATTGTGGGAGTATCAACTCTTGGATATATAATAGGTTCATCTGAAAACGCACAGCAGTTCGTATCCAGGATTTTATATGAACAATTTCCGGTATCGGCAAAAGAAATAATAAATCAAATATATGCTATAATTATATCTCCTGAGAGCAGTATTATCAGTGGTTTAAGTCTGATAGGACTGATATGGTCAGGGATGAAGTTCTTTAATATCTTACAAAGCGTCCTGAATTCTATCTGGGTTGGCGCCAGTCAAAGACGATTTCTATGGGGTAACGTAACAATATTTCTTATTTTTATGGCGGCAGGATTTTTCTTTTGGCTTTCTTTCGCTTTTAATTGGCTTTTAAAAGGGATCAATGAATTAAATCTTGGCATTTTAAATAATCTTAGCATCTTCTGGCTTACAGTTAAGTTTATGATTCCATTCATTACTTTAATGATAATGACTTTTCTCAGTTATCTATTTATTCCAAACGCAAAAATCTCAATAAGGTCAGCACTTATTGGTTCGGCTTTTACCTCAGTTTTTCTGGAACTATATAAATGGGCATTTGGTGCAATTATTGTGAATTTTGGTAATTATGGTAAGGTTTATGGTTCACTGGCTGGAATAATTATATTTATGTCATGGCTGTATATGTCTATGAGCATACTTCTTATAGGAGCGGAACTGGGTTCACAATGCCAGCGAATGTTTTTTGATGAAGCCATCAAGCAGGGATGATGAAATATTGATAGAGGAGTTAAATTTACATGATAAAAGAGATAATATCTCAGAAAGCCGCCCAAATCGCTATTTGTATTAAGGTGCCGTTAGAATGAAGACAAACTCATCACCTTTATGATTAAACAAATAATGAAAACAATATTGTTTAGTATAGTTTTTCTTATAATACTATCAGGATGCGCTACAACAAAACCTAACATAAAGAATATCCCGGCGCCAGATACCCGTTTTGTGTTACTAACTTTAAAAACCCGTTACGATCTTGCAGAAACAATGAGGACGCTTGTAAATTTCAAACTGGAGAATCAGGGGAAAACTGATGAGGTAAGAGGATACCTGAATTATGCTAAACCTGATAAATTGAGCATCTTTGTAATGGGGCCATTCAACGAACCGAGAGTAATTACAACAGTAGTAGGTGAATCTCTGCGTATGTACTTCGTTGCAGAGAATGAGTTGATTGAGGACAAACTCACAGATAACGTAATGAAAACTTTATTCAACGTTGACCTGCGGGTTTCAGATATTCACAGTGCTATTTTCGCAAATCCTTTTCTGGATGGTAATACTGACAATCTCAAGATTGAAAGCTATGGTAATCAATATATGATAACCAGACCATCAGGACAGAACGATTACAGTGAAGAAATTCTTATTTCAGCTAAGGATACGACTATCAATAAGTGGCGCATCAAAGACTCTAGTGGCAAGTTGATACAAGAAATAGCCTTCTCTAAATACAGAGATATTAGCGGAATATTAAGACCCTTAAAGGCAGTCGTATATCGCACAGATGACCTTACAAAGATAACAATAGAGTCAATTGACCCGGAGGTGAACGTAAAATTAGCAGATGACATTTTTGAGCTTTCGATTCCCGAAGATGCAAAAATCTACAAACTGTCTGATTTGAAGATGAAGTAACCGTCGTCTGAATAATGTTTAATGGTCAGCCAAATTGATTAGTATCTATAATTAAATAACTTACTTATTTGACGGAATAGCATGGCTTTAGCCTGCATTAAATACAGAACTCATGATAATCGCAAGCTAAAGCTGTGCTACCCCGTTTACAGTATCTGACAAATGTGAAAGTTATTTAATCACGGATCTTTAATGATTTATCAAAAGGAGAGGTACATAATGCCAGCAATAATTGATAGCAAACCATCACCAGAATTTACACCAATAAACCTTGTCAGCATCTACAATCGTAAAGGATACAGTTTCTCTGGTGAGGAATTAGCAGACCCATGGTTCACAGGAAAAGATGTGGCACTGACAGGTCAGAACGTATCCAGAGGTATACCATTCAGTCTTGGAAACCCAAGAGATAACAACATATTATTCCTCAAAGATGCAGAAGTTACACTAAACATAGAAAACTCTACCAGATGCCGTTACCTTGTATTTATGCACACTGCTGTCACAAAAAGAACTGTGCCTGATGCGGATGGTATAACCCGTCCAGCACGGGGAAGCGTAATACTTGGCGACAAGGTTGCTGAATATCAAATTATTTATGAGGATGACACGGTTCAATCAGTTCCGATACTCAGACGGTTTGCCATAGGTGACATTCACAGGGATTGGGGGGACGAGTGCTTTGAAGCCGTACCTATGTCGAAACCAATTGCTGTATCTACTACATCAGAGAGCATGGATAAGGGAATGACACCAGCCGGGCATTGGGGACATACTCAGACACGAGTTGGAAGTGATCCAGTAGGCAATGCGCCTGTGAGATACTGGCTTTATGCTATGGAGAATAAGAATCCTGATAAAGCGATAAAAGCGATAAAGTTTATTCCAAACGACAGCGCATTATTGATAATTGGTCTTTCGGTTACGTCCCTTGAAGGAAACCCACTTCGTTGGGGAAGAAGACAGAAGGCAGTTATTACTGTTCCAGAAGGCTTTAGCATGGGTAATCCAGACTCATCAGGACGCTATCCCGGTCTGAGTATTGACCTTGGGCAGATCATATCCGTCTCACCAAAACTAGACTACGATAATACCAATTGGAGTGAAGGATATAATAACAAATTCCCCACAAGATTGGAGAAGCAATTCATAGTTGAATACACTGCTCATCCATCCGCTAGATTCACAGTCAACGAGAATGTCGAATTATCATTCCCTGTAAAAGATTGTCAGAGTGCTGATAATGCTATGGGTACATTTACGATTGAACCTATCAATTCGGCAGAGCAAGACGTTACGATAAAAGTCGTTGAAGTCGGCAGTAAGAAGAAGGTTGCAGTTAAGCTTCATATACACGGCGAAGTAGGGGAATATATCCCACCGATGGATCGTCATCGAATACCAAATCCTTACTGGTTTGAGGATTATAGCCCTGACTTTCTTGCTGGTGGCATACATTTCTGCTCATACATAGATGGCGAAACCAGAATTAAGCTGCCATTGGGTAACGTCTACGTTGAAATCTCAAAAGGTTTTGAGATTAAGCCCATACGAAAAGTCTGTAATATTACACCTGAAACGGATGAGATAATAATTGAGGTTGAACACGTCCTGCCGTGGCGTGACAAGGGTTGGGTATCCGCAGATACTCACGTCCATTTTCTTTCTCCGCCAACTGCCCTTCTGGAAGGCGCTGGTGAGGGTGTCAACATAGTCAACCTTCTTGCAAGCCAATGGGGCGAACTTTTTACCAATATCGGTGATTTTGATGGCAAGACCACTTTTGGAAGCAAAGAAGCCGGTGGCGACGGTGAATACCTTGTGCGTGTCGGGACAGAGAACCGTCAGCACGTTTTGGGACACATATCCCTTATTGGCTACAACGACAGGATCATCACTCCATTGACAACAGGCGGACCCGATGAATCTGCTCTTGGGGATGCTGTAGAAGTAACGCTATCCCAATGGGCAAAGCAGTGCAAGGAACAGGGCGGGATCGTTGTCATTCCACATTTCCCAAATCCCCGTGCTGAACATGCCGCATCTATTGTTCTTGAAAGAATAGATGCAGTTGAGATGACCTCTTGGGGTGATCTATATTCAGGCATTAATCCATATTCGCTATCAGACTGGTATCGCTACCTTAACTGCGGTTACTTTGTCTCCGCAGTCGGTGGAACTGATAAGATGAGCGCAACGACAGCAGTTGGAACTGTCCGAACTTATGCACAGATTGATGAAGGCGAATTCACTTTTGACGCATGGAAAGATGCTGTAAGGAAAGGACGAACGTTTGCTACTTATGGTCCTTTGATTGAGTTCAGGGTAGAAGGTAAACCAATGGGTAGCCGAACGGAGCTTTCTGCTAATGGGGGAACTCTTGATGTGGAATGGCACGTTGCTACTGTTACCGTGCCTTTTACAAAAGTAGAGTTAGTCGTAAACGGTGAAACAAGAAACGTGGTTAATATTCCATCAGATCAGCGAGAGGCAGTTGGCTCTTTCTCTGTTAAAGTTGATAAAAGTAGTTGGCTCGCTCTGAGAGTGCGGGGTGGTTATCCAGACAAGCGAGAGGCGATATTAGCACATAGTAGCCCGGTCATGATCAGGGTTGCGGGAACAGAATTTTTTGCCTCTGCTGATGCGATAACTATCCTTGAGCAGATCGAGGGCGCTATGGCGTTTATAGACACCGTATCAACAAGTGCAGAAGCAAAGGCTTACAAAGCGATAAAGATGACGCTTACATCGGCACACAGGGCAATACACAATCGTTTGCATAATAGCGGAGTATATCACGACCATACTCCTATGGACGAACACGATCATCCTGATCACCAATAGTATATTCGTCAGAGAACATATATCCCACTCCTCTGATTGTTTTAATGTAAGAATATTGACTTGTCTCTATTTTGGTGCGCAGACGACCAATATGCACATCAACCGTTCTCGTTCCACCATAATAATCATATCCCCAGATCGCATCCAGCAAGATTTCTCTTGTAAATACACGTCCTTTATGGGTAACAAGATATTTAAGCAGTTCGTATTCCTTTAGCGTAAGAACCACAGACCAATCGTCAACAGTGACTTCGTACCTTGTAGTATAGATGGCAAGGTTGCCTATTTTGATAACCTTGTCTGTATCAGAGTCTTTGTGAGTTTCTAAAATCAGCTTTATCCTCATCTCAAGCTCTATGGGATTGCAGGGATACATAATGAAGTCATGTATCCCTGTCATTAATTCGACATCTCTGATGCGATCCTCCGGGATAATAACTAAAGCGGGTGTATGGCTTTCTGTCGTATCCTGTTTCACCTGATACCAAGTTTCTACAATATCTTTTCGGGTTGTCAGCTCAAGAACAGCCAGATCGGGATTCTTCGTATGGAGTGATTCCGCAGAATTGTCAAAATCCGCAGTTATGATGCTATGTCCTGCGTTCCCAATATTTTTCTTTAGCTGTTCAAGCTTTTCGCCTTTTGTACCAAGTAACAATATTCTTCCCATTTTTAACCTTTATTCATGATTTCGATTGCTTTGCGAATTTTTTCAGCAGATTGACTGCCTTCATCCTCTGTTGAATACATTGACCCACTATTTACAATACGCCAGATTGTGTCTTCGGCTACCGGGCAATCATCTTTTGAGTATATCTTCCCCGGATATGGTGCATGTCTCTTATACTGCTTTCTATCGGGGCTTGAATGATCAACTGCTGATGCGAACACTGGGAAGTTATAAGCTGGTTTTTGAGTGAAACCGAATCCAAGTGGTGCACCGACTTCTCTTGCTACCTCTTTGAATCGGTCATGGCTTAAACCATATTTATCGCCCTGCCAGAAACAGCACCAGATATATCCTGATTGCACAGCATCCTTATCAACCCGGCGAGGAAGTAGCCATTCACAACCTTCGATTGCAGAATTAAGATGTTTTAAGCACGCATTATAAACCTCAATGTATCCCGGAACTCTTTCAAGCTGTGCAAGACCAATAGCGGCGGTAACTTCGTTCATACGGAAATTGAGAGTAAAAAATGCAGGTGATTCACCACCGAAAGCCCATTCGTTGTATAGCTTATAATCGAGTTTATCATCATCTGTAACCATCATCCCGCCGTCACCTGTGGGAAGGTGCTTTCCTTGCTGGAAACTGAATACACTGATATGTCCCCACGTTCCTGCGTGTTTGCCTTTCCAGTAACTACACATATTATGAGCGCAGTCCTCAATCATGAAGATATTGTGTTCATCGCAGATTTTCTTGATCTCATCCAGACGGGCGCATAATCCCCACATATTTGTTACGATCAGCGCTTTAGTTTTTTCAGTAATCTTTTGCTTAACAGACTCAGGATCCATGAGTAAGGTATCAGCTTCAATATCTGCAAATACAGGTGTAGCGTTCTCATTCAATGCAGAGATGCCACCAAAATGAACCACTGGATCACAAATAACTTCAGTATCCCATCCTGCCTGAGAGCAACTGACAGCCTGAGCTAATCCAGTCATGGCGGAACTGCGTGTGATGGCATGTTTTGACCCGACAAACTTTGCAAATGCGTCCTCGAACCTGCCGGTCATACCACCTCTGTTCCATCCCAAATTACCAGTCCTTAAAACTTCCTTTACGTTTTCAATCTCTTTATCACCAAAAATACGCATAATTGTTCTCCCCTTCATTTTATACTATCATATCTCTCCACGCTCTATCATATCAAACATTGGATTCTCTTTAACGTTTAACGGCAACTGAATAACAGAACGTCTGCGGGATGACTCAAAGACAGCCATTAAAACCTCAAGAGTCGCTCTTGCACTTGATGAGTCTAGCAGATGCCTTGATCCTGTTTCAATACTTTCAATCATCATTCGCACTATCTCTGAATGTGGTGAAGGGAGTGCTGGCAATGTTAGTTCTTCAACTGCACCGTTCTTTATCAACCTTACCCATGGACGTCCCGACGTAGGGGCATCGCCATCTATCTCTATCTGACCTTCTGTTCCACGCAGTATAATGTGATGATAATTTCCACCCTCGACACCTTTCCATAACGGATCAAATCGCTTATTCTCTCCATCTTTAAGATGCGCACCGCCAAGTGTCAATATCGTTCTTATTCCGTTTTTGAATGTGAATATACTTATCGTAGCATCCTCTACCAGACTACCCCATGCGGAACGATGCGTTGTTGCATCAATTTGACCCAATACCCATTCAACTGGGTCATCATCCGCATACCATCTAAGCAGGTCAACTGTATGAGTTCCGTCAACCAATAAGCTTGTTCCCGGGTGACCATGTGCTTCCATAGATTGCAGTTCGCCTATCCTGCCTTTTTTTAAAGCCTGATATGCGGAGACGTATTGTGGAGATAAGCGGCGCTGATGACCGATAACAAGCACAGCACCGACTGCTTTGCAGGCGTCAATCATGGCATCCGCTTCACCAAGGCTTAGAGCTATTGGTTTTTCGCAGAAGATGGCTAAAGGCTTATATTTTGCAGAATCTATGGTCATGGGAGCATGAAGATGATGATGAGAGCAAACACTTACAATTTCTGGGCGCTCTTTATCGAGCATCTCATTATAATCGAGGTAACGCTTCTCCGATGGAACACCAAACCTTTCCCCGAAAGCATTAACTTTATCTTTGTTAATATCAGCACATGCTACGATTGGAATGTTATTTGACACATAACCGTGTGCATGGGCACCTGAAATCCCGCCACACGCTATTACAACAGCACGATATTGTTTTTTTGACATTGTAAACCCTCATTGTTTATCGAGCAGATTTTTGAATGTTTTGGACTTATAATCTGTAATCATTAAAAATTTATTTGGTTGACCACTATAGCCATTTAGAAATATTCCAGTATCATCTTGCGGAATTCTTCGGCGGTTTTATTGAGAATGAATTGCGAAAACTCAGCCCATTCTTTCTTTATCTTATCACCCTGTGAGTAAATCGAAGATTCGTTAAGATCACGCTTTTTTTGTGAATCCGACAGTATTGAAACTATTACTTTGCCATCAGTCTGTTGACGTTTTACAAAGCTGAGTTCTTCAAATATATCTATACAATTTGATACTAAAGATTCTTTTGGCTCATCTAGCTCTAATCCTGCCAGTATTTCATCAAATAGTATCGGATTGCCATTACTCTCATTGGCTAAGTCTTTTATCTTTCGGTATACGTTTGTCAGCAGTTTCCTGTCCGGGTACTGACGATTTAATGACGTTGTAAGAAAATCAATATCACTATTATTAAATATCAGATGGATGTGTACATCGTCAGAAACTTCAATTGCGGGTGCGCAGGAAGCCATGAAAATTTCTTTTGTCGGTACTGGATGGCAAAAGACAAGATGCTTTAATCCTTCCAATGGTTCTTCAAATGGTATAGACGAGACTATTGCTCGCAGCTTATCATCAATCAGCATTGATTTCATCGTGTCTGCATCATCTTCAGGAGTCGTACTATAACAAAGTCCCAGCTTGTTTTTTGGTATACACGCTGATACTATCTTGTTGAGTTGTTCAATTGCAGGATCATCACGAACGTATAGGAGTGTTCTTTCCCCTGATGATATGAGTTTTTGTAGATATTGTTTTTTATTGGGGATGTTTCTTCTATCCATAATCTTGATCTGAGTCAGGTCAACTATCTCATCAGAAGCTATCGTTACTTCTTCTGCTCCCTTATGTTGGTGAATGATAATGTCCTCAATTTTCAAATCTACTGACTTCCTGTCATTCCACAAGTTAATAGAAGGGTGACATGCGAGGTCAACTTTTACGTCTTTAGCACTCAATTCCCTTTCCAGCTTTGCCATGTTGAATGCAATAAATTTCATTACTATCTTCTCGTCAGTCACATACGCTTGAAGATGCTCGTTACCCTTACCAACCACTCTGGGCAAACCACTCATTGACAAGCCATTCACAGCTATCAATGGTTGTGGATTGCCAAGTCCATAAGGTTCCATACTTGAAAACATCTCAACAACGTCCAAAGACAGATCAGACAGAGAAACACTTGCATCAATTTCCAGCTTTGACTGAAGGTCTTCTTTCGTTAGTGTCTCAGATGCTATCTTTAAGAAATCATTGCGGAACTTCTCGATATTTTCTTTGCGTATTGTGAAACCAGCCGCCGCTTTGTGTCCACCAAATCTTTCGAGCAAGTTTGAACACTTTTCGATAGCTTCGTGTATGTCAAATTCAGGGATGCTTCGGGCTGATCCACGTCCCATATCATCTTCAATAGCTATAAGCACAGTTGGTCTGTAAAATTGTTCTTGAATCTTAGATGCGGCAATGCCAATTATCCCTGAGTGCCATCCTTTGTCAGAAATAACGAGGGCTTTTACTTTCTCTAAATCCAGTTGTTCTACTTGCTTTTTTGCATTATCAACTATTAACCGCTCAATACTTTGACGTTCCTTGTTGGCATTGTCCAGCTTTTGTGCAATCTCATAGGCTTTTTCGTAGGAGTCTGCTAACATTAGCTCAACTGCTTTAAGTGGAGTATTCATCCTCCCAGCGGCATTGAGTCTTGGCGCCAATTGGAATCCAACTGTCCAACTGCCGATAGAGCCTTGCGCCACACCTGAAACTGCACATAATGCCTTAATTCCAGCCCGTTCTGACTTGTTTAATGCGTTTAGACCAAGAAAAGCAATGATCCTGTTCTCACCTGTAAGTGGCACAATGTCTGCTAATGTTCCCAGAGCGACAAGATCAAGATGATTTAATAGGAACGACTCACTTTCAACACCAAAATCATCCATTAGTGCCTGTGCTAACTTGAAGGCAACACCAACGCCAGCCAGTGCATCAAAAGGATACTCAGAATTTTTTAACTTTGGATTAATTATTGCATAAGCGGGTGGAATAGTATGTGATGGTTCGTGATGATCTGTAATGATAACTTGAATCCCGGATTCGTTTGCAAATTTCACCTCTTTGATTGAGCTTATACCACAGTCTACGGTGATCAGGAGATCGCATCCCTGACGCTTTAGTTCTGCCAGACTCTCATTATTGAGTCCGTAGCCCTCTTCAAATCGTCTTGGTATGTAGTAGCTTACGTCAGCGTCAAGATGCTTGAGACATAGGTACATCAGGCAAGTGGACGTAATCCCATCTACGTCATAGTCTCCGTAGACAACTATTTTTTCGTGATTTTTTATTGCTTGACGGATGCGCTGAACTGATTCAGCAATACCGGGTATTTTATCGGGAGGATGGAGTTGTGAAATGTCCGGGTGCAGAAAATTGTCTGCTGACATTCCGTCAGTTATACCACGATTAACTAGAAGTTGAGCTATAAGAGTGGGGATTTTGAGTTGTAAAGCCAAACTTTGGCTTAAAGCCATATCAGGCTTCTTTATTCTCCAGATTTTCTGCATTGCGACCTTTTATTTTTTATATACTTCGCCGAAATGGGCGATCAAAAGTTCCATGTCATTCAGGTCTACAATTCTATTACCATCAATATCAGGATTCGGTACACGGACACTTTGAATATTCTGTCCATAATATTTTGTTACTATCATAAGGTCTAGTATATTTACAACGCCATCCCAGTTCAAGTCATAAATGTCGGGATTAGGTTCGGAAAGCTCCATATCATAAACAATTGTGGGAGTTTTCATAAGTTGCTCACTAACTAGCTCAAAACTTCTTTTCACCGGGACATTATCTACGCTCATCCACGTACGCTGGGTTAATTTCACAGATATTGCTCCAAGCACATTACCTTTATAGACAGTTTCGATCAAAAGGCACTCGACATTTCCAGTTGGGACATTTATAGCGCTGGATGAGACCTTTGTTTCTACTGTAACATCTTTTACGTTAAGCTCTGGTATTGCAATATCACCGATCTTGATATTTTTTGCATTCAACTCAGTTTTATTATTCTTGTTATCCCATTTTTCACCAGCGAAAAGCGGATATTTTATAGTTACAACAGCAGGTTTGATATTAATTTCAGTTGTACCAAACTTAATGCCTTTCTGAGTCAATATACCGTTTTTTGAATTAATACCAAAATAAAAATGAGCTCCGTCAAGATCAGTGGTCTTAAAAGAACAATCATAATACTCGACGCCATCAAGTGTTACTTTATCTGGTCCGAAATTATATACCCCTTCTTGACCTACAGTCTTTGGATCTCCAGCAGTGCCTGCAATGATGTAGAGCATGGGTTTGCCGATGTAAAAACCCGCTTCTCCCGGGAACGGAATCTCAAAAGCCTTTGCAAAAGGTATTATTATAGCAATAGATATAAATGCAATAATAAATAGCTTAAATTTCAACTAAATACACCTCCATGGACTAAAGATTAGAAGATTGAAGATTGGTAGTGGTCAACCAGATTAATTTTAATATTTAATATTACACGGATTGACACAGATTTTGTGAAATGGTTCACTTTCTAAACGGATTTAGGTAACAATTCATTATGAAACCACAGATTTTCATCTGAACACAGATAAAGCAGAATTCAAAATTAAAGATTGAAGATTAAAGATTA
>Ga0315279_10002627_pt1 | contig 26552 bp, 23 predicted proteins | sample YL17G06_20_MG_FD_203694 | JGI IMG/M metagenome (GOLD analysis project Ga0315279, IMG submission 203694) | Sediment microbial communities from Yellowstone Lake, YNP, Wyoming, USA - YL17G06_20 | ecosystem: Environmental > Aquatic > Freshwater > Lake > Sediment | place: USA: Wyoming | collected... | reverse complement strand
GGTTCTAACTAAAAGATATTCTCCCGGCCAAGTACTTAAAAGATAAAAGGAAATAAAAAAGAAAAATATTAATAGGTAAGCCATGTCATTCCCACGATCCCTTCTGTCATTCCCACGAAACTTGTACTCGTGAAAACGGGTAGTGGGAATCTATTATTCCCTCCCCTTTGCAGGGGGAGGACTAAGGTGGGGGTTTTACTAAATACTAACGACCAACGACTAATTTATCTTGCATTTTAATCGGTCAATTGGTGAATTGGTGAATTGATAAATCGGCAAATTGGTCAATTGATACTTCAAAACGTCCCCTTGGAACTAAAACGCATAATCGCTGTTTTTATAATAATCTTAATATCTAACCACAAACTCATATGCTCCACATAATATTTATCACACTCCACTTTTGTTGCTAAATTTTCACCCCCAGTTTTCATAATCTGCGCATAACCGGCAATGCCCGGTTTAACCTTATAAATCCCTGCCTTAGTTCTCATCTTAATTAAATCATACTGCGTATAATGCGGTGGACGAGGACCAACTAAACTCATCTCTCCTCTTACCACATTAAATAAATTAGGCAACTCATCTATAGTGAACTGCCTTATTATTTTCCCCACTTTGGTAACATACGAATTTTCTTCTCCTAAATCCTCTTTTGCTCCATCCGGTGTTCCCTCACTCATACTCCTGAACTTATAAACCATAAAATCTTTATTATCTTTCCCTACTCTCTTTTGCTTAAAAAAAACAGCTCCTGATGAATCTAACTTTATTAAAATTCCAACTACCACAAACAAAGGAGCTAAGATTACTAATAAAATAATTGAAAAAACTAAATCAAATATTCTTTTTATCATCTTCTAATATCTTTCTATCTTTTAATATAGTATTTTCAAAATTCCATTCCGGTTCATATCCTAAAAATTTCTTTGCCTTTTCAATGGAATAAATATTATCCTTAGTCAACTTATAATAAATTGAAAGCAATCTTTCTTTTCTCCCTGAAAATATCAAGCTAAGTAATTTTATCCCAAGATGCACTATGCATTCTGGTATTTTTATGGTAATACGATTTCCAATTAATTTTCTAAAATAATTCAATAAATCATTAAAACTATAAACCTGATTATCTGCTATATTAAAAACTTCTCCAAAAGAAATTTCGCCCTCAATACATCTTTCTACCACATCAATCACATTATTTCTTGAACATAATGATATTTTTTGTTCTCCATCCCCTACTCTATAAAAAAACATTTCTTTCCCAATTGATACTCTTCTCTTAACGTTTCTCAAAAAATCTTTACTATAAACTGGGGAAAGCCGCAAAATAATAATTGGCAATTTATAATCTTTACCTAAATTTAATAAATATCTTTCAGCAGCCAATTTACTTTGACCATAGAAAGAAATTGGATTACATTCATCATCTTCGGAAATGATTTCGTCTCTCTCTTCTCCTCCATAAACTTCTATGGTACTAAAAAAAATTGCTCTCTTAAGTCCATATTTATTTTTACTCTGGATTACAGAATCAAAAATATTTTTAGTTCCTTCATAATTTATTTTCATAAAATTATTAAAAGAAAGGTCTGGGGAATTTTTATGCACCAATGCCGCACAATGAATTAGGTAATCAAAACATAAATCCGAAAAAAACTGCTTTACTTTATCTTGGTCAGTAATCTCTAACTTTACATACTCAAACTGCCCACGATCTTCTTCTTTTTCTTTGGGATCTATCCTATCAATTCCAATAACATAATAACCTTTATCTATAAATCTTTTACACAATTCAGCACCAATAATGCCATTAACCCCAGTTATAATGATTTTTTTCACTAAAACATTACTCCAATTTTTATTATAAATAATTTAATAATTTCATTTTTAATATAAATTAAATAATTAAGATTTCAAGGTCCCTTTAATTACTTCAATATATTTTTTGGTAGCAATTTTCCGGTCATAATTTTTCTCAAAATATTTTCGGCCGTTAAACCCTTCTTCGCCACATCTTTTTGGATTTTTATAATAATCCATTATGTTATTTACTAAAGCTTGATAATCTCTAATCTTTACAATTTTCCCACACTTTCCTCTTTTTATAATCTCAGTTATTTCACTTTCCTCTCCTATAATAGCAATTACCGGCTTCCCACTAGCTAAAATTCCATATATCTTACTAGGAACAACCATTCCTTCAAAACCCTTTTCTAAAGTTATCAAGGAAACATTGGCTAAGCCCAGACTATAAATCAACATTTCTCGAGACTGATAAGGAAAGAATAAAATATTGTTCAAACCTTTTTCTCTAACTTTTCCTTCAATATAATTCTTCTTTATTCCTTCTCCAATAAAAACAAAGACAATTTCCTTTAGCCCCTCTTTGGCCAAAAAATCCGCAGCAGAAATTATGGTATCAAATTCGTGAAGATATCCTATATTACCAGAATACAAAACCACAAATTTTCCTTCTAATCCCCATTTTTTTCTAAGAAAATTATCCTCTATATCTCCCCTTAAAACTTTTATCTTATCACCATCTGCCCAATTGTGTATGGTAATAATATGATTATTCTCAATCGTTTCCTTTAACAATTCCTCTCTTATCTTCTTCTTCATATATTCACCCACAACTACTACTTTATCCACCTTCCTCACAATTAACTCAGATAGTTTTTTCAAAAATCCAATAAATAATTTATTCTTTAATTTCCCTAATTCTACTGCCAAATCAGGAAATAAATCTTGAACATTATAGATTACTTTAGATTTTTTTAGTATCTTTAGCATTAATCCCGAGAAAGAAATAAAAGGAGGTGTGGATAAAACAAAAACAAGATCAGGTCTCTCATAAAATAATACACGGAAAAAAACTAAAAAATGAAAGGTCAGGTAATTTAAAACTCTTCCTGCCATCCTGTATTTAGTAAAAGTAGTGTTTTTTAAACGAATTATTTCTATACCTTTATAATTTTCTTTTCTCGGTATTGTATTATTTTTAAAAAAAATATTATTAGTATTTCCAGTAATTACTTTTATTTGATATCCTGCTTTTATTAAATCTTCACTTAAATCTGTTAATAATTGCCCAAGTGCAGCTACTTGTGGATAAAAAGGTTCACTTATTATCAATATCTTCTTCAATTATCAACTATCATCCTTTCCATATTTAAGGCAAATTCCCCTATACCACTCAATCGTCCTCTTCAATCCTTCCTCAAAATCCATCCTTGCCTTAAAGCCAAATTCTCGCTCAGCTAGAGTAGTATCTAATCTCCTCCGAGGCTGTCCATCCGGTTTACTCCTATCCCAATTAATCTTTCCTTTAAATCCTATAAGTCTACCAATTAACTCAGCCAAATCCTTGATAGATATCTCTAAATCAGAGCCCAGATTTACCGGCTCACTCTTATTGTAGCGCTCTGCTGCCAACAATATGCCCTCAGCCGCATCTTCCACATATAAAAATCCTCGAGTGGGCTTTCCTGTCCCCCAAACTACCACTTCCTCTCTGCCCTTCTCTATCGCTTCTATAAATTTTCTTATCAAGGCTGGAATAACGTGGGAACTTTTTGGGTCAAAATTATCTTTCTGCCCATATAGATTTAAAGGTAAAAGAAAGATAGAGTTAAATCCATATTGAGCTCGATAGGCCTGAGATTGAACTAACATCATCATCTTGGCCAGTCCATAGGGGGCATTAGTCTCCTCAGGATAACCATTCCATAAATCCGCTTCTTTAAAAGGAACCGGAGTAAATTTAGGGTAGGCACAGATGGTACCGATAGCTACAAATTTATCTACCTTAAACTGCCGAGCATATTCCATTAACATTGCCCCCATTACCAGATTATCATAATAAAACTTACCTGGATTTTCTCGATTAGCTCCAATTCCCCCAACTACTGCCGCTAAATGAATCACTATATCAGCGGGATAATCTTGATATAACTTGATTATATTTTTTTCTTTGGTTAAATCATAGTCTTTACTACGAGGGACAAAGATATTCTTACCTCCACACTTCCTTAATTTTTCAACTACATAGGAACCTAAAAAACCAGCCCCACCGGTAACAATAACTCTCCTATCTTTCCAAAAATTCATATTTTTCTCTCCTTACCTTACCGTCAAATGATTCTCTGTCCAGTCAGTTCCCTTCTGTTTTGGGATTTTCTTAAGGTGCACAAGATCGAGGAGCATCCCAACATCGCTCTCCTTTTTCGAACATAAACACAACTAAATCAAATTATTAATATATTTTTTATATAACTTTAGGAATATCATAAAAATTTCACACTATACAAATTATTTTCAAACGATTATTTTCATATTTCATATCATTTGTGAATTTTAATCTATCATTATATTTCTTTATCGTTTATTAAAAATTTTGTAGCAGATTTAATCCTTTCATTTACTTTTTCAACATTTTTTATATAAATAGTATTATTCGAAGCAACTTTTTTGCTATCAAAAGGAGATATTTCTCTATTAAATGGATTATACATAAAAGGTTTAAATCCATATTTACTCATCTGCTTATCCAAATTATTTTTACCAAAAGTTTCTATAATTACTGCTAATAATGATTTACTTTTTAATATTTCATCTGCTCCTTTAAGCACTTGTAATTCAAAGCCTTCAACATCAATTTTAATCAATAAAGGGTCACACCCTGAAACAATTGTATCTAATTTCCTAACTGGAACATCTATTATATCAATATTTTTTATAGAACTAGTATTAAAAACTACATGATTTGTGGTGCCTAAATTAGAAGTAAATTTTAAAATACCATTTTTATCTGCGAGCCCAATATTATAGCATTTTACTTTCTCATAAATACCATTAATATTGACATTATCTATTAAGCATCTGAATGTTTCTGGTATTGGTTCAAAAGAAAAAATTTTAGCACCAATTACAGCTCCCGCTAATATGGTATATGAACCAATATTTGCTCCAATATCTAACATCACCTCATCTTTACGTAATAAATGTAAAACAAAAAACATATCTTCAAATTCGTGCAATCCTATATAAATATTTCCCGTAGCACCTGTCATACTTTTTTTTACAATTAATCTTGACTGATTTACAAAATTTACAATCACAGGTTTTTTTAATATTCTACTACCTAATTGCCATCGAAAAAAATTTAGTATACTTTTAATTTTATTATCTTTATTTAAAGGATGTTTGATAATAAATTTTAATGTTTTAAACATATTTAAAAACATTACTACAGCTACTCCAATATATTATTATTATTCTAGTCTCTAACTATTTTTTATATCTCTTATACATATGAACTTAAAAACCTGCCCCACCGGTAACAATGACTCTCTTATCTTACCAAAAATTCATAATTTACTCCTATCAATTTCTTCTGTCATGCCCTTCCTGTTTATTTTCTGTCATTCCTGTGAAAACAGGAATCCAGAAATTTTCCTTATCCCACCGTCAAATGATTCTCCGTCCAGTTAATACCCTTTTGCTTTAAAATCTTCTTCCCTTCTCCAGGAGAATCCAATCCGGCTAATTCTAAATCACTATCCACCATTATCCTGACCAATTCCTTAAAGCTAATTCTTGGATTCCACCCCAGCTCTTTTCGTGCCTTAGAAGCATCAGCCAACAAAAGTTCTACTTCCATAGGCCTGAAATAACGTGGATCTATCTCCACATATTTCTGATAATCCAAATTCATATAACCAAAGACCTCTTCTAAAAATTCTTTAACCGAATGGGTCTCTCCAGTCCCGATAACATAATCTTCCGGTCTTTCCCGCTGTAGCATCAGCCACATCGCCTCTACATAATCCGGGGCATAACCCCAGTCTCTTTTGGCTTCGAGATTACCCAGATATATTTTCTTCTCCTTACCAGCAATAATCCCCGCTATTCCTCGAGTAATCTTCCTGGTTACAAACGTTTCGCCCCTACGGGGGCTATTATGAATTTTAAATAAATTAGGCCCTGTTGCAAAATTTTGAGATTCTGTTTGAATATCAAAAAACCATCCATTAGGAGAAACTGTGTCAACTATTTTAATTACTTCATTTAAATCCTTTCTTAAATGCTTACCTTTATTTGTTGGATTCTGAGTTCCGAATTGCACATAATAATATCTTCTTCCATTTCTGTATTCACATTTGCATTTTATCGTTTGCTTAGAAAAACTTCTAAAAATAAAAATAAGTCCTAAACATAATGTGGCTGATTTTGTAGTAAATCCTTTGTATCTATATCTTTCATTGCATCCATTTCTTCCATCTGCTAAATAGAATCCATCAAAAAACGCCCTTTTTGTCTCTACATCTGAATTCAAAATAAAGATTGGGACCTTTTTCTCATGAGAGTGTTTTGTATAAATATAACTTCTTAGCCACAGCCCAAAATAAATATCATTATTAATACCTAACTGCCATATATCTTTTTTACAATTGTCAAATTTTCCTGGTCCATATGTATTTAATCTATATGTCCAACCAAATTGTTCTATTACTAAATTAGCTATTTTAATTAACTCTTGCTTATCTATACCTGTTAATCTTATTCGTCCTTTTTCATCAATAGACCCATCGCCAACCAAATATCCAATAAGCTTAGCTAATCTTTTATCTAAACTTAATTCACTTTCACTTTCAGGAAAACTAACTCTAAAAACTTTATCTCCTATTTCAATATCCTTTGTATCTACTTCACTATTTTCTTCATCAAAACAAATATGCTCGTAAGTTGCCTCATAACATGCTTCTCTTGTTTGAATTAACCTCAAAGGTTTTTTAGTATCTCTATAGCAAGTCCCGTCAATTATTTTAGTCCAATATTCACCATTCCACCCGAGGCTACCTTTATATTTATCTAATATTCCTTCATACCTGTGTTTTTCTGCTCTAAATAAATCTTCAATAGGAAGGATATCTATTTTCCCATTTATATTCATAATCAATGGAGAATTTTTCGGTACTGATTCGTGATTAAACAAAATTCCATTACAGGCAAAGAGATTATAGCCCTCCCGATAATTATTCGCCATCCAATAGGCATAAACCTTAGCAGCGGCATAGGGACTTCTCGGTCTAAAGGGAGTATCCTCATTCTGGGGAGCTGGAGCATCACCATACATCTCACTACTGGAGGCTTGATAAAATTTAGTCTTTATCCCGCTTCTTCTTACTGCCTCCAATATTCTGGTAGACCCTAAAGCAGTAATATCACCAGTATATTCCGGTATATCAAAACTGACCCGGACATGGCTTTGGGCTCCCAAATGATAAATCTCATCTGGCTTTATATTATAGATAAGATTGGTAAGCTGTCCTGAATCACTGAGGTCTCCATAATGAAGATGTAGTCGTACCCCTTTCATATGAGGGTCTTTATAGATATGGTCTATCCTGCTGGTATTAAAAGTACTAGCCCGTCTTATAATACCGTGAACTTCATAACCTTTGGAAAGCAAAAACTCTGCCAGATAGGAGCCATCTTGGCCAGTAATGCCGGTAATCAGTGCTTTTTTCACCATTATCTTTTCTCCTTTATTTTAAAATTACTAAATGATTAATACTTTTATTATTACTATTTTTATACTTTATCTTCCAATTGAAATATTTAATTTCATCATCCACAAGTCTATTTATTAACTGATCGAAACTCGTATTGTAATTCCACTTTAATTTATTTTTAGCTTTTGAATTATCTCCATAATTTATCTCTAAATCGATGGGCCTATAAAGACTTTTATCAATCCTTACAAATTTATCAACATCCAAATTTAACTTTTTAAAAACTTTTTTGGTAAATTCCTCTAAACTATGAGCTTCACCGGAAGATATAATGTAGTCTTCTGGTGTATTTTGTTGTAACATTAACCACATTGCTTCAACATAATTTGGAGCATATCCCCAATCTCTAAATATTTTTAGATTTCCTAATCTTATTTCATTAGCTAATCCCATGCTTATTTTAACAGCAGTATTAATAATTTTTTTCGTAACAAAGTTATTATTTCTTAAAACTGATTCATGATTAAAACAGATTCCACAAACAGCAAATAAATTATAAGCTTCTCTATAATTTACTGTAATCCAATGAGATGTAGCTTTAGAAATACCATAAGGGCTTATTGGATGAAAAACAGAATTTTCATCTATAGGTAAATTTTGCTTTTCAACATTGCCAAACATCTCACTACTTGAGGCCTGATAAAATTTTATTTTTGGATTTGTAATCCTTATAGCTTCTAATAAGTTTGCTGTACTAATAATATTAAAATTAATAGTTTCTATTGGTCTATCAAAAGATAAAGCTACTGAACTTTGAGCAGCAAAATTATATATCTCACTAATATCATTTTCTTCTATTATTTTAATTATAGTTGATAAATCTAAAAGATTTATTTTTATAAACTTTATTTTATCACTAACACCGATAAATTTAAGATTTTCTATACTAGATTTTGAATTTTCTCTTATCAGACCTATTATATTATATCTTTTAGAAAATAAAAACCTTGCCAGATATGAGCCGTCTTGTCCGGTAATGCCGGTAATAAGGGCTTTTTTCATATGTTAATCCCCCTAATAAAATAACTTTTTACTATTAAAAAACTAAAGTGATCGAGATATATAATAATTTTCTACAACCAGGACGTCCATCTTCGTTCTTAAAAAACAATCAATAGCTTCTTCTGGTGTATTAACTATTGGTTCATTCTCATTAAAAGATGTATTTAAAAGAATCGGTACCCCCGTTAATTTATCAAACTCTTTTATCAAATTATAATATTTGGGATTCATTTCATAACTTACCGTCTGCAATCTTCCTGTGCCATCCATATGACAAACAGTTGGAATTAACTCTCTTTTTTCTTCTTTAATGTTATATACTTTTTCCATAAAGGGAACGCTTTCGCACCGTTCAAACCACTCTCCAACATTTTCTTCTAATATAACTGGAGCAAAGGGTCTAAACCATTCTCTCTTCTTAATTCGAGAATTTAAAATATCTTTCATTCCATTTTTTCTCGGATCTGTTAAAATTGAGCGATTACCTAAAGCTCTCGGTCCCCATTCAGAACTGCCTTGAAACCAGCCAACAACCTTTCCTTCAGTTAAATCCTTAACTACCCTCTTAATTAATTGCTTATCCTCTAATTCTTCATATTTTATATTTCCTTTATCCAATACTGCTCTGATTTCTTCTTTATCAAAACTTGGGCCCCAAAAAGGTGATTTCATCTCAAATTCTCTTGATTTATTTAAAGTTTGATGCCAGAGATAGAAGGCAGCACCAATAGCTCCTCCAGCATCATGAGCTGCAGGCGGAATATAAACATTTTCAAAAGGAGTCCTATCATAAATCTTTCCATTGGCTAAGCTATTTTGTATACATCCTCCAGCTAACGCAATATTCTTTAATCCGGTCTTTTCATATAATTTATTTAAAATATGAAAAAACGCTTCTTCATACATTGCCTGAACTGAAATAGCAATATCTCGAAATCTCTGACTTAACTCCCCATCTTTTTCTCGTGGTTCTCCTAACAAATCAATTAATTTATCAGAAAATATTCTCCCAATTACTGGTTTCTCATTTAACCAGGTCATCTCTACACCTTCACTATCATGTAAAAAATAAGAAGTATTCAATTTAAAAAGTCCATTACTCTGCAATTTAACAATCTTTCTCATTTCATCTAAATAAATTGGTTTACCAAAAGCAGAAAGCCCCATCACTTTATATTCATCTCCATAATTCCAAAAACCTAAAAATTGAGTTAAAGCTGTATAAAATATCCCTAAAGAATGAGGAAATTCTACTATATCTAAAATTTTAATTTTATTTTCTTTTCCAATTCCAATCATTACACTAACAAAATCTCCAAAACCATCTATAGAAACGATACCTGCCTCTTTAAAAGGAGAAACAAAAAAACTGCTGGCGATATGTGCTCGGTGATGTTCAACATTAACTACCTTTGCTTTTATCTCCTTTTCATTAATATCTAATATTTCGGATAAATTACCTTTTATTCCTTTAACTTTTCCATAATTATTCAATCGTTCCTTTAAAAAGGAAAAATTTGGTCTCTTTGAAATAATTCTTATAATTTTTTTATGAAATCGAGCTAAAGGATTACGTGAAATAGCAATATAATCAACCTCTCTAATATCTGTTCCTGTATAAGAAAGACACCATTTAATTGCCTCGCTGGGGAAACCTGCCCAATGTTTTATCCTCCTGATTCTCTCTTCTTCAATCGCAGCTAAAAGTATGCCATTTTTTATTAAAGCCGCTGAAGAATCACCATGATAAGCATTAATTCCTAGTATTATCATCTTTTACTATCCTTTCTGTTTAAAATTTCTTCATAAACTTTTATCATTTTATCAGCAATTTTATCCCAGGTAAATTTTTCCAAAACTAATTTTCGTCCATTTTCTCCCATCCTCTTGCATAATTTTGGATTATTCAATAATTTATTTAAAGCCTCGACTAACTGTTTTGGGTCCGGTTCAATTATAATACCGGCTCCATATTCAGCAATCTCTTGAAATTGACATTGATGAGTAATAATTACTGGAAGTTTATAAATCATAGCTTCCAAAGCAACAATACTTCGAACCTCAGAGTAAGAAGGGACCACACATATATCTGCCCGACTTAAAGCAGCAAGCTTCTCATACCCATTTAACATTCCTGTAAAAATAACCCTACTTAAAACTCCTTCTGATTCAAGCATTTTCTCTATTTTGATTTTATACCCCTCGCTATCAGGTCCAACTATCATTAAATAAGCATTATCCCATTCCCTGGCAATCTTTTCAAAAGCTTTAGCAAGGAGATCAAGGCCTTTTATCGGATGAATGCGACCAAGAAATAAAATTATCCGCTTACCTTTTATTTTGGGATAAAAACTTTCTAATTCTTCACGTGGAGGTAAGTTTATAAACTTTTTAGGGTCTATTCCATTAGGTATCATAATTATAGAGTTATCTGCCCCAAAAGTTCGGATATGCTTAACCTCTTCATTCGTTATAGCATGTATAGCGCTTGCTTCTCTTAAAATACGCCTTTGAATAAATAGTGAATAAATCTTCTTTTTAAAAGCTTTATAATTCAAACACCAAGGCTCTAATGTTCCATGTATTGTTATAAGGTAAGGCTTACTTGCCCTTTTTGCTGCCCTACTAGCAATATAATTAGGATAATGCCAAATCTCATGTATATGAATAATATCAAATTTATGCACATTTTGCTTTATAGTTCTTGCAAAGTCTAACGAAAATGAAGTCCATAGTTTATCTATAAAAAAATCTTGAGGAAATAGTTGTAACTTAACTCCCTTAGGTTTAATTATATTTAATTCCTCACCCTTTTTAAAAGGTGAAAAAATGGTTATTTCAATTCCTTTTTCAGCTAATTTTTCCGTTAATTCAGTTACAACTTTCGTCGGTCCACCCCATTCGGAAGACAGACTTGCTACTACATGAAGTATTCTCATTTTTTCCCTTTCTTATCGAAATGTCTTATAATCATTGTAAGCATAATATAAAAAGATGCCCAATATATATCTAAACATTACATTGGTAATGCTAAAGGGATGGTCACTAACAGAAGAAAATATATTATTATCATATTCAAATGCTAACACTATTTTTTAAAAAATTACACTCATTAAATTAGACATATATTAATCTACTTCCAATTCTTTTTTCAAAATTTCTATAAACTTTTTCCTAAATTTATCAGGATTGTGCTTCTCTAAAATATAATTATATGCTTGGCCACATATTTTCCTATATGTTTCTTCAGAATCCCAAATTTTCTTTATGGCATATACAAATGCATTTAAATCATTCTGCTCAATAAGATATCCATTCAACCCATTTGTAACAATTCCTTCTGGTCCCCCACATTTCGTCGTAATAACTGGTAATCCATAAGACATAGCCTCTAAATAAACTATACCTAAACCTTCTTGCTTAGGAGTTAATACAAAAATATTTGCTCTTTTATATTCTTCTGCTATCTTCTCATTAGAAATCTCCCCTAAAAAATCTACAAATGAATTAAGTCCTAATTTGCTACATTTTATTAATAATTTAGACGTAGAAAAAACTCTCCCTACAATCCTTAGCCGACTTTCTGGATATTTTTTAATTAAAAGACTAAAAGCTTTTAAAAGAAAGCGATAGTTTTTGCGAAAATCATCTACTCGCCCAACAGCTAATAGCTTAGGCCCAATTTTATTATATAATTTTTTTTTCATTTGAGACTTAGGCTTTATTGGATATGGTAAATATATCATCTTTTTTTCACAAATATTATAATCTTCTCTCAGAGATTTAAGCATATATGGACTTTGAACAATAATAAACTTAGATTTCTTTAGTACATGATATTCAACTATTTTATTTATGATTATAAATAACTTATTTAAAAAGAGAGAAAAGTTTCTATTAAGAATCTCATTTATAATACTCCGATTACTATATTCATTTAAAAGACTTGTTCCAACCCACATTATATAAGGTATATTTGCAGCGAGTGGAATGGCGCCAGAAACAGGAGATCCACCTATTACTAAAGCATACGGGAGATTCTTAAAGTGATATCTCCATTTTAATCCAGCAAATAAATTATTGAGATAGACTGGTATTGGAAGAGCTTTGAAATATAATTTTTGGCTCTCTCTTTTCTCAACCATTGTAGAGAAATTTGTTACCCAAACATGGTGAAAAAAAATATTTGCTTCTGATAATATCTTTTTAGCTTCACTAATCACTGTATTAGTTCCTCCAAAATCCTCAATATATTGAGAAAAAAGCCATATTCCTTTGTTTTTTCTATACATACCACTACCTAACTCCTTCTCCATTTATTCTCTAATAAATTAGGTTTAACGGTTATTTTCTTTATTGTTTAAAATCAATTCATGTATCATGAAATTTTCTTCTTACTACTAATTTTATTGCGATTACCATAGAAAGCCCACAGGTCATAGCCTTAAACACAACCATACCGAACTTTTTAGAGTATGAAGATAATACAAAAAATTACTACCGGTAAAAGCCTCAAGTTTTTCCTCACCTGTTAGAATACCAATAAAAGTTACTTTAACAACTTTTATGCTTTTTTTATATCTAATTCCTCTGAGCTGCAAAATGTTTCCTTTACTGTTTTACTAGTGTTATTCTTTAAACTAAAATCTCATATTCCATCCCATAATTCCTAATCCACTTTTTTACCTTTTTACTATAACCTTCTTCATCGTTACCCACGATTAGTAAACGCACATCCCCTCTCTCTTGCTAACTCAGCATAAGCCTTCGCTAAAATATCTAACCCTTTCTTCCAATTAATTCTACCCAAGAAAAGAATTATTTTTTTATCTTTAAGAATTGGATAATGCTCCACAATCCTTTCTCTTTCAGGAAGAACAATAAATTCGGATAAATCGATCCCATTAGGAATAATAATTGCTTTATTTTTTAAAGCTAAGCTTAAATGACACTTTTCTGCTTCATCTTCTGTGGTATAGTGAATAAATGTTGCTTTTTCCATATTCCTCTTTACAATCAATTTATAATATGGCCATTTTTCCAATCTTTTTTCTTAATAGTATATGGATATAACATACCCTTCGGAGCAATAATATAAGGTTTATTATATTGCCTGCAATAATAGCCTGCAATTACTGAAGGGTAGTTCCATATACCAGGTATATATATTATATCGTATTTTTTTAGGTTTTTCTTTAAGGCTTTTGTTATGCACCATGAAAATTGCCATCCCGTTGTACCTAAAAACTCAAAAAATTTTATAAATGTAAAATAAGTAACTTTGACTCCGTTAACATTAACTTCTTGATTAAGTAGAACCTTTTTGCCCAAACCAACATTAGTGGCATAAACAGTTACATCAATTCCCTTCTTTACCAATGCATTATTCAAGCCATGCACAGAATATATCGGTCCACCAAACTGAAAAGCAGGCCAGTAACTTGGGATAACGCATAGGAGTTTCATTTTCCTCTCTGAATTTTTAATGTCTCATGCTTTCTAAGTTTTTTAGATTGAACATTACTCCAATAAAAAACCACAGGGTAACCAATGTAGTAGTTTCACCCAGGATCTCATGGTGAATAAAAGAAAATCGTATTAACACAAGAATCAAAAAGATATAAACTGAGACTCCGATATTCCTCAAACTGGAAGAGTTTAATATTTTTAATTCTTTTCTGATTCTATAAAGCAAATGTCCCCATAAAAGATAAAAAAAGATAAAACCTAAGATACCAAGTTCAAAGAGGATTTTACTTATGCCACTCTCAAAAAACCGATACGCTGCCCCCCATTCCCTTCCAACCTGAATATACTGTAATCCTTGAGAGGCTGTCCCTGTTCCATAACCCCAACAGTTTAATTCAGAAAAAATGTTGCTAAATTCCTGGAGAAACCAAGGAATCCTCTCCTCTAAAGCAAAATGAAAGGCAGATATCTGAAATAGTCCAACACCACCAAAAAATTTATAAATGGTTAGTAAACCAATTGTTATCACCAACGATACTAATAGAGAAACTTTGATAAGTCTGGCAATAAATAAGAAGGACAACTTTCTCATGTTTATTATAGAAGTTAACAAAGAAAACATTATGAACCCAACAATACTTAAAATAAATGTTACTCGGCTACTACTTATAACTACTCCCAGAAATGCATATATAGTAGATAATAGCAAAATTTTATTTTTTTTTGAGGCTGAGTAAGTGGCCATGCCAAGAAAAAACAAAAACATTGAGAATGTAGCATATCTCTGAGCCTCACCCCAGAGAGCTGTTATTCTCTTCACAGCTCCTGTTTCTATCCATCCAAAACTATGTATTTGATGTCCTATCTCAAACGGACGAAATATCACAAAATTAGAATCATAAAATATATACTGAATTATAGCGAATGTAAAAAGTGGAATGGTTGTATAGACTAAAATTCGGCAGAACTTTAGTAATTTATCTTCACTAGCGAACATGTAGTATCCCAAAAACAGCAACGGGACATACCATAAATAGCTTCGAATACCAATGATTCCAAATACTAATCCAGGGGAATTGGGATTTAGGACATTTATCAAAATAAAAGCTAAAAGTAATAAGAGTGTACTAATGAAAGGTGGTTTCCATAATTTCTTGTTTTTTATTACTATCATTGCAAAGAAAGAGAGATAAGTTAGAAATAACAAGGTGTCTCCGATCAACATTATTTCAGGTGGTTGTCCTGGAATAATTTTACGAATCATATCTCCGATAAAGAGCCAAATAAATACAAGAACAACACCGAGTCTCCAACGGTATAAGACAAATACTGACAAAATGACTAAGCAGACAACCATAAGAAACATTGCCATAGTTATGCCTCATTTCAGAATTTCTATATATCTATTTGCAACAGCATCCCAAGAAAGATATTCTTCATAGGTTTTTTTGCTGCCCTTCCTTAATTTTGATAACAATGATTTATCATTTAAAACCATCTGTATTTTTTGAGCTATTGCTTGAGGAGTTAACCCTTTCTCGCCTATTAAGATTACATTCTCACCGTCTCTAAAAAAATTATCTGTCAATTCTCCGTTGTTTCCGATTATAGGTAACCCAGCAGCATATGCAGCAGCGACAATACTACTTTTAGTGCTTATCCCCGAGTAATTATTCATTTCCCGCCCCTCTATTAGAACCAACACATCACTGATAGATAATAGCCGAAATAAGTCCTCATTCTTTAAAAACCCTGTTATAATTACATTCCCTCCCATATGTAAGTGTACTATTAACTCCTCCAGTGCTTTCCTGAGTTCGTTTTGCATTTTTCCCAAAACAATAAGATTTGCTTTCTCTGAAGTCTGTTTACAATACTCCTTTACTCCCCTTATCACAATATCGAGATGGCGTTTTGTATAGATATTTGAAGATCCTTTTGGTACTCCTGTGGCAAAGGTAGTGATAATAAATTCACCATTTGGAGCAATCTTATTTCTGAGTTTAAATTTCTCTTTTTCACTCAAATTAATTGGTAAAATACTACTACCCACAGGAATTACAGAAATCTTTTCACTAAATATTTTAAGCATATTTTTGTAATGATTTATAGAGACAATAATTTTAAATGATACTAATCCAATTACATAAGCTATTAACCTTTGCATTACCGCTATTCCCCAGTATTTAGTCTTTTTAAAATCAAATCTTATAGCCACTTCATGGAAAGTTGTAAGAAGTTTGAATTTGTTTATTTTTAAAAATATTACTAACAAAATAATCCATAACGGCACACCATAATGGCTGTACATATATGGCACATATTGAAGTAAAACCCAATCAGGATTCACCTTTCTTATTTCTTTAATGATTTTTGGCAATCCTCTGAATCCCCACCTCTCCACCTCAGGCAAGACCTTGACATTATTACCCATATCCACTATAACCCTTTCATCCTTTGATGTCAAAACATAAACATCCTCACCCTTCTCAGCCAAAGCCCTTGAAAGATGATAGGTATAATCACTCACACCACCAAACATATTGGGAAAATCACGAGAGATAAGAAGGAGTTTCATTTACCCGCCCTATCTTTAAACTGTTTTAACTTCATAAGCATATATGTTGGCAAGCTCCTGTTCAAAACCGTATAACTTTTAATCACTCTGAAAATATTTTTATTGATTACCCTAAAGTTCCTAATGAGGTATAACCATAGGTCTAATATATTGGAAAGGGATTTCTCGTTTAGTGCCTCTTTAACAGCAAGTTTTGAAACCTTAGTTTTTAATAAATACAATACTTTGATTTCATTCTCAAAATCACTGTTTAAAACATCGGATAAAACAGCCTCCATACTTCGCATATTTCTTTCTATCTTTTTCCTGTCATATTTGACATCAGAGAAATTCTTGCTATGTATCCTCCAGATGGATAACGGTTCTTCAATAAAAAAGGAATAGCCATTATTCAGTGTAAATAAAACAAGATATTCATCTATATACATATCTATTTCTTTTCTTATTTGAATTTTCTTTAGAACATCAGCACGAGCACAAAATGTTGAGCCGCCACCAAAAAGTAATCTCCTGTTATAAAAGAAAGAAAGTATATCTTTGCCATATATTTTGCGCCCTTTTATATCATAGGGAATATTTTCAATTTTACGAGTGTTATCATGAATATCCCAATAGATTGCTGGGTGAGATACATGCACAATATCTTTACCTCTTTCAAAAACACTTAAAACTTTCTGAATCTTATCAGGAAGGAAAATATCATCTGCATCTAAATTAAAAATATACTTACCATTTGCAACATCAATCCCAATCTTTATTGCCAAAGCCTTGCCAGAATTTTCCTGGTATACATATTTTATTCTGTCTTTATACTTTGAAATAACCTCACTTGTATTATCAGTTGAACCATCATCAATAACAATAATTTCAATTTCATTTTGAGGAATATTTTGGTTTAATACGCTATCTATTGCTTCAGATATGAAATTTGCATAATTATAAGTTGGAATTATTACACTAACTATTGGCCTCTGTACCATTTATCTACACCTATTTTTGGCTATTACTCTAAACTCATAGATAAAGAAATCCCTTAAGAAACCTACGGATAAAGCTGTCGCTATCCTAAGCTTTAAGGATAGGGGATAATCTATAAAATAGACTCTTGTATATCCGGAGGTTTTAAAAAGTGAGGTCAACGAATCTCTGGTAAAAAACCTCAGGTGTGTGACGTCCATATTACCTCCTGCTATGTTGTATTGAAATCTTCCTTTTAAGATAAGTGGTAGAATAATTGACTTATGTCGCAAGTTAGGAGTTGTAGCAATTATAGAACCTTCGTCACTTAGGTAGTTATTGACCATTTTAAGAACCTTCCAAGGATTGATAAGATGTTCTAAAACATCTGCAAAAATTATGTAATCAAAGTAACTTCTGTCAAATGGCAGGGAGCTCATTTCCTCAATATCACCTTTTACCATATAATCCAGATAGGCTTTCGCATATTGTGCAGAGTCCTTATCTATCTCTACCCCACACACCTTACTGGCTTTGCCCAACTCTTTTAACTTCTTTAATGTGCACCCCCTTCCACAACCAATTTCCAGTATTTTATTTGGTCCTTTCTGAACCAAGCTTATAATATCGTCTCTAATATTTCCATAATAGCCTTCTTCTTTTTCTATGTATAGAGACTGTTTTATACACATAAACTTCTACCTTGTTCCTCTCAGAGTGAGTTCAAAAACAAACTGGTATGCAAAAAGTTTAGGAAATAAACTCACCATAATGGAAGAGAGAGCCTTTCTTAATCCTTTTTTCGAAAAATTACCGCTAGTGTAGTGAATTGATTTGATGGAAAAACCACACTTCTCAAATATTTTAGTTGCACTATAAAGAGTAAAAAATCTCAAATGCGTCCTATCAAGGATTCCGTACTCAGTATAGTTAAATCTGCCAAGCAATAAATTTTTTCTGCTCTTCCAATAAGCAACATTGGGCAGCGAAACCACGATTTCCCCAGCGGGATTCAAGCAATTTTGCATTTTCCAAAGCACCATGTCGGGGTTTTTGAGATGTTCCAAAGTATCCCCAAAGACAATCGCGTCATACTTTTCACTTACCTTATTTAAAATATCCTCATGTTCAATATCCCCCACTATCACCTTAAAATTAAGGCTATTACACTTTTTTGGATCAATCTCTATTCCTGTAACTTCACAATTTTTCCCTATCAATAATTTTGCTATCTGTCCTCTGTCGCATCCCACATCAAGAACCTTTGAACCGTAATCAACAAGGGCAACTATATATTCATGAGACGATTTTTTGAAAAAGAAATCACCTTTTAAAACTTTACGAAAGCCATTTTTTTGTTTTTTGGGCAAGAACTTTACGATAGTTTTTAATCCTTCCCAGTCGTATTTGAATTTTTTAAATTCTGCTTTCCTTTCTTTAGAAATTAAAATCTTGAACGGTCGCAATAGAATATAATTAACAGTGATGGCTAAAGCGATAATCCTCAATAATAAACCATGAAACAAACTATAATTTTTCTCCCAATAATAGAACATGGCCTCATGAATTTTGGCGCCAATTCCCCTTCCGTATTTACTGCCGCCTAAGCCTCCACCTCCATAATGTATTACCACTGCATGGGGAACATAATATCTTTTCCAACCTTTCCGGGCTACTCTAATATTGTAATCGCACTCCTCATATCCAAAAAAGAAATTTTCGTCAAGCAATCCAACCTGCTCTAAAACTTCCCTTCTGATCATAAGACATGCTCCACGGGCCCATTCTATCTCTGTTACCTTGTTATAGTCCCTTCCTTTTTCCAGGGCCTTATACTTATATTCTTTACCAAATACATGGTGTAAACGAGTATTCCAAAATATAGTTTCCCAAACAGCTCCCTTCCAGAAAGTTAATAGTTTGCTTGGAGAAGGCTGAAGTTCCATGTTTGGATAGACAAGTTTCGGATTAATCATACCTGCTTCTTGATGATTGTCCATGAACTCCACCATTACATCTAATGCATTTCCTAATATCTCTGTATCAGAGTTTAGCAGGAGAACATAAGGACCGGAACAGATCCTCAGTGCCTGATTATTTGCTTTTGCAAATCCAACATTATCCGAATTCTGAATAAGCTTAACATCTGGATATTTGGCTTTGACCATCTCACTACTGCCATCAAGAGATGCGTTATCCACGACAAAAATTTCAAATGAGATTTTAGGATTACTTGCATATATAGAGCGTAAACATTTATCCAGGATCTTCAGCGTGTTGAAACTTACTATAACTATCGAAAGATCAGCCATTGATCACCTCGTGTCTTTTCCTTACCTTGATAATAATATCCATTGACAAATTGGGGAATAAATTGCCTGTTATAGATAACAAAGGGCACTTCACATCATCAAGGAATCTCTGGGGTATAAAAGGCACCCAGTTGCCCTTGTGCTCTTCAATTGTAAATCCGTGTTCCATTAGTTGTTTCTTCAATACCCTTGGTGTATATGCCCGGACATGACCAACCCCCTCCAGTCTATAATTAACCCAGATAGGATAAATTCCGAGAAGGATTCTTATTCTGTTCTCAAAACTTGCAAGGTTTGGGGTCGTAATTATTGCGCAACCACTTGGCTTAGTAACCCTAAAAATTTCCTTTATAAAAAAATCAGTATCTACCAAATGCTCTATGATCTCGCCAGCGAAGACACACCCAAAAAAATTATCTTCAAAGGGAAGGCCTTTAGATATATCATGAATACACGCTTCTACGCCTTTACTTTTTGCCTGCATAATCAAACAAGCATCTAAATCAATACCATAAGTTTTCCATCCTAATTCAATAAAAAGTGAAGAAAAATCACCATTACCACAACCAATATCTAAAAGATTTCTAGGTTTCTCTTCAAGAATCATCCTGTAAATCTTTTTAAGCCGGGATTCCTTTAGATTCAACCGGTGAGAAGCAAATGCTTGTTTATTATATTCCGTTACAGATGAAGTAGCTAATTTTTGTCTATTCATTGAGTAACCCTTTTAAAAAGCCTTGATTTAAATCCAATAAAGAATGATTTATCCGTCTCATTAAGCCCATACAGCCAAAGACCAATGGCATAAAAGGCAAGACTCACCAGAATTAGCGCCCCACAAATCGCAATGTTAAATATAAAGGTTTTTATCAAAAACAAACTGAGGCCAAAGACCAATACTATAGAAAACTTCAATTTAAAACTATTTGAAAAAATCTCCTGTAATTTCAAACTAGTGAGTTTTTTTGCAAAGTAAAACAGCAGGCTCACGTCCATTGTTGCACGAATAGCCCATGCCAGGGCTGCTCCATTAATTCCTAATAAGGGGATTAAAAGTAAACAAAGCCCAATATACACAGGAAGCTCAATAAGATGAAACTTCGCTGTAATATCAGGCCTCCCGGCACCTTGAACTGCGGTATAAGGGATTGTAGCAAAGCCATTAACCAAAATTGTAAAAGCCAATATTTGAGCTACTACGGCACTCCTTTGGGCAAAATCTGCTCCCATCCATACCTTTAGTATCTCTCCCGCAAACACTATCACAATAAGAACAAGAGGGGTAAGTGTAACCAACAAAAACTCCGTTGAACGAAGAAGCAAACTCTTAAAGGAGGCTTTGTCAGGTAAAGCCGCACGTTCGCTAAAAGCTGGAAAGAGAACAGGCATCGCACTACCGTAGATTATACCAAGTTTGCTTACCATCCCATAAGGAACAACATAATAAGTAACTGCTACCACACTAAGCAAAGAGCCTATAAAAACTCTGTCAAAATTGACCATCAATGGCCCTACAAGAGTCGAGACAAGAACCCACCCCCCAAAATGGATAAGTCTCACAAAAGTAGGGCGATGCCACATTGGTCGTAATTGAAAATCCGGCAGTAGATTATGTAGGATAAATAGATAAAAAGAGGCGGAGAGGATACGCACAATTAAATATGATATCACAACTTCTCTAAGGCCAAAACCTAAGAGGACAAGTGTCATGGCACCCAAAGCTTGTAGTGTTCCTGCTATGCCATTGATAATATTAATAATGTCAAAACGTTGAAAAGCGGTGGGGATAGCCTGCAAGGTCCCTTGTATTAAGACAGCAGGGAAACCAACAGCAAAAATATAAAAAGCAAGTTTAGCTTCATCCTGAAAGGACGGGGAAACTTTAAATATCTTCTCTGCAAATAGAGGCGCAAACAAAGCAATGAGAATTCCTCCTAAAACACCCAGGACAAGATTCGTAAAGATTGATGTTGAGACCACCTGATAAACCTGTTTCTTTTCTCCTCGCGCCAGATGCTCCGAAAGGAATTTTACACTAGCCTGCGTCATTCCCAAATCGAGAAAACCAAAATACCCCACAATCACCAAAACAATGGATAGAATGCCGTAAGCCTCATTTCCCAACCCGTGGATAACAATCGGCGTGGTAATCATAAACAACAAAAGAAGACACACCTGGATAAGAAAATTATATCCAATATTTTTAATGAGCAGGGTTTTCTGACTCTTAATGGCCACTTTCTATGCTCCAATCAACGACTTTTTTAATAATCTCTTTACCTTCTGCCTAAACTTTTCAAACCCATATTCTTCAATCACCCTTTTCCGCAAATACTCACCATCCAGAAGCCCTTTTCTGACATCCATTATCTTTATATTCTTTGACCAAGAAATTTCTTCTATTTTGCCTATCTTACATACCAATCTATATAACCATTTTACTTTTGAAAGACGTGCGGTAAATGAAGCATCGATATTTATCCATCCTGAAGGGGCCTTTAGCCCATAACCAAGATGTAGTCTTATCTGTCCTTAATGAGAATCCTTAACAATCATAATATCTTTAATCTTTCCTTATATGCTTGAGGGCAACCAATATACCCTCTATGTCTTCTTTATAACTCCATTTGGTTATTATTTCCGATGAATGTTTCCCCATTCTCTTCCTTAAGTTTGGCTCCATAAGTAGTTTTAATAAATAGTTAGCTAATCTATCAATATTGCCTACAGGATAAACGAATCCATTTTCACCATGTTTCACTAAGTCCCTCCCACAGCCCACCATATCTGAAACTATGACAGGCAGATGAAAGCACATAGCCTCGTTTACAACTAATCCCCAGGTTTCACCAACCGATGGCAGAACAAATATGTCTGACGCTACATAATATTTAGGAAGTCCGGTCTGATTTTTAAATCCCACAAAATAAACGTCCACAAGTTTCTTTTCCTTTACATACTCTTCAAGGTTTTCTCTTATATGGTATGGACCATCTCCTACATAAACAAGGGCTTTCTTCTCTGAGCTTATCTTTTCATAACCCATCAATAAGTCCATAGGCCTTTTTTTGTCTATTAATTTACCACTGAAGAGTATGACCACTTTATCCTGAGGAATACCGATTTCATTTTTCAGTTCATCTTTCTTTTTCACCAGTCCTTCGTAACCTTTAATAAATCGCCCATTTTCTACTGCATGTGGAACAAAAAACAATTTACTTTCAGGAACACCATAAAATCTATAAAACTCTTTATTTTCCTGACCTACATAAAGAAAAGCATCAATGATTCTGAAGAGAAGCCTTTTTAAAATTATCTTCTTTATGAGAATTTTATAGCGTGGTTTTCTGAGCTCCTGGTTTAAAGGATTGTCTCCTCTTATAAAAACTTTAACACCAAACAACTTTGCGGTTATGATGGCAACTATATTCGTGAAATAGTTCCAGCCATGCACTATTAAAGCATCGTATTCTTCTCTTAATTCCTTAATTATACCTGGATTTATAAGACCGAAAAAGCCCGCAAAGATGGACGGCTTTGGAGAGTAATTCTTCAGAAACCTATACTTGTAACCCTCAAGCAAAGGGATGTCCCATTTAATCTTTTTTCCAAATCCCACATCCTTCATCCCTCTTACGCACTCATCAGAGCAATAATAAACTATGAGGTCTATCTCAGGGTGCTTCGCCATCTCTCTGAAAAGTGGTGAAAAATATTGAATTGAATGACTTAAAAGAAATGCTATTTTATATTTTTTCATTTTCTCCCTACAACAATTATATTCTGCGTATAAATCCCATCATCTGAACTTGTTTCCACAAGCATATAAAACCTTAGCAAGGCCTCTATCATCTTCCACAGTAAAAACCTTACCCCAGATTTGAATCCTTTCGGAACAAGACCAGTGGGATAGAATGCAATATGATTGAAGCCAACTTCTCTTAAAACTTGATTCAAACTACTTCTTGTGAAACAAATCTCGTGTGTAAAATCCCCGTATCGATACCTACTCCTGAAAGGACTTTCTCCATTAGGAGTCTAGATAATAATTGCCCCCCTTTCTTTCAGTGAATCAAAAACCAGTTCCAAAATTTCAATAACCTCATTTTTGGTAAAGTGCTCTATCACATCTCTGGCAAATATAACATCGTAGGTATTTTCTTTATCTTTTAAGAAGTTCATGACATCAGTACATCTTACACCTTCTATCTCACGCCTTTTGGCATCTTCCATTTGCTCAGAACTTATATCAACCCCTACGGTATTCCTATACCCATCTCCTGAATCCAGTATACAAAACCACCATTTCCACAGCCTATATCAAGAATCAATGATGATTTATCCTCTGGTAGAAACCTTCTAAAATACCTTTTCCATACAGGGAATTGACTCTTTATCCCTTTGATAGTAGTTTCACCGTAGAGATAAGAAGTATGGGCTGAGACATAAACTGAATATAGTTTCTCACGGTAATTCAAAAATTTAAATTAAAATTGATGTAATGTATGTTCTAATTTTAAAAAACTACCTATCATAGTAATTATATTTAAGCCACTTTTTATATGCTCCTGTTTTGATATTATTTACCCAATTTTGATGACTCATATACCATTTAATGGTAACATCCAAACCTTTTTCGAAATCAAACTGTCTATTCCAACTTAAATCATTCTTTATCTTGTCGCAGTTTATGGCATATCTTCTATCATGGCCCGGTCTATCTTTAACGAAAGTAATCAATCTCTTATAATAATCTTTATCTTTCCCCTGCAACCGCCCTATCTTTTCACAAAGGAAATTCACCAATCTTATATTTTCCCATTCGTTCTCTCCCCCGATATTATAGGTCTCCCCTGTCCTCCCCTTATTTAATATCTCCCAGATAGCCCTACAGTGGTCTTCCACATACAACCAATCTCTAATATTCTTTCCATCACCATATACCGGCAACAATTTTTCTTCTAATACATTTAATATCATCAGAGGAATTAATTTTTCTGGAAACTGGTATGGTCCATAGTTGTTAGAGCAATTAGAAATGGTAGCGGGCAAACCATAGGTCTTATGATAAGCCCTTACCAGATGGTCAGAGGAAGCCTTAGATGCTGAATAAGGACTGTTAGGCCGATAAGGAGTATCCTCATAAAAATACGTCCCCTCTTCGATCGAACCATAGACCTCATCAGTGCTGATATGGTGAAATAAAATCTCCTCTTTCTCCTTTTCTTTCCAGCATTCCCGAGCCACTTCCAAAAGATTAAAAGTACCCATAATATTGGTTTGTACAAAATCCTTAGGTCCATAAATAGACCTATCCACATGAGATTCAGCGGCAAAATTTACTATTGTATCAATATTATATTTTTTAAATATTTCTTTAATCTTATCAAAATCACCTATATCTGTTCTTTCAAAGAAATATCTTTTTCCTCCAATTTTATCTTCTATCTCTTGTAAATTCTCTAAATTTCCGGCATAGGTTAATTTATCTACATTGATTATTCTTCCATTAAAATCCGTTTTGTTAAAAATATAACGAATAAAATTTGAGCCGATAAAACCAGCTCCGCCAGTTACTAAAATATTCTCTAATCTTCTTTTCATTATAAATAATCCTCTTTACTTGTTATTCCTCAAACCTTGTACTTATAATAACAGATTAAAAGAATTTATATAAATTCTTTTAATTAGTTACTTTCAATTAAAGATAATAACGATTAAATTTTAAATATAAAAATTTTTTTTTTAGATATTGCTTCACTTCGTTTGCAATGACAAAAAACTTAAAAAATCTTCCAGTGCATCTTCCCAATTTCTAATCTCTAAACTTAATTCCCTCTTTATTTTTTCTTTGCTTAACAATGACCATTTCGGTCTTTGAGCAGGAGTAGGATATTCTTTCGTTTCTATACCTCTTATTCCTACTTCCTTATTAGAATCAATTATTCCTAATTTTTTTGATTTTCTGTAAATCTCTCTGGCAAATTCATACCAATTGGTAACCCCTTCATTGGTAAAATGATATATACCAAATTTATCAGAATCATTATTAATTATCTTTAAAATAACCTCAGCCAAATCAACGGTATAAGTGGGAGACCCCCACTGATCAGAGACCACTTTTATCTCTTCTTTTTCTTTAAATAGTTTTAACATAGTAGAGACGAAATTTTTTCCGCCCCTTCCATAAAGCCAGGCAGTTCTAATAATAAAATATTTTTTTAAAGTCTCCTTAATCTCTCTTTCTCCTGCCAACTTACTTTCCCCATATAGGTTAATTGGCTCAGTTTTATCATCTTCTGTATAGGATAAAGGTGTATTTTTTTTCCCATTAAAGACATAATCTGTAGAGATATGAATTAATTTAGCCTGTTTTTCTATAGCAATTTTTGAAATATTTCTCACTCCATCTCGATTTATTAGAAAAGCTTTTTCAATTTCTTTTTCTGCTTTATCTACATTAGTATATCCTGTACAATTGATTATCCATTCTAACTTTATATCTTTTGTAAACTCCTTTAATATTGGATAATTCGTTATATCTACTTCTTTATCACTGGCCAAATAAGATAATCTTTTTCTTTTAAATAACTTTTCCACCTCTTGTCCCAACATTCCTTTATTTCCGATAAGCCAGATCATTTTTTAATTATC
>Ga0315279_10002626_pt1 | contig 26553 bp, 20 predicted proteins | sample YL17G06_20_MG_FD_203694 | JGI IMG/M metagenome (GOLD analysis project Ga0315279, IMG submission 203694) | Sediment microbial communities from Yellowstone Lake, YNP, Wyoming, USA - YL17G06_20 | ecosystem: Environmental > Aquatic > Freshwater > Lake > Sediment | place: USA: Wyoming | collected... | reverse complement strand
CTGGACAACCTGCGCCTAATTTTTCTTCCCTGCTAATTTTTGTTTTGAATTTTGTATTTTGGTTATTCGTACTTGTTTCGGAGCTTGTCCGCTACTCTGTATGGCGGATTAGAACTTCATGCTTCGGATTTTCTCGCCGAGCCGCGAGTCACGAGAGACGGGTCACGAACCGCGAGTATCCAGTATCCAATATCAAGCCAACCTGTTTCGGCCAGCTTAAATATAAGGGCAACGCAGTTAACCTTGTGGACGAAGACATGGCACCGCCGCAAAAACTCGTTTTGAGGACGGTGCGTGCCGAGAACACCAAGCTGACCAAAACCTCTGTGCTCTCTGTGACCTCTGTGGCAAAACAAAAAACCATGTTAATCCGCGTCTGAGTGCAAGCCACAACGGCATGTCCGGCAGGATTGTATCGCTCCGGCAGATAAGATGCGGTAAAATGCGTATTCGATAGTTCAATAATGCTGTCTTATCCGCGAAAGGACCGATATATGAAGCTGATAACTTACTCGCGTAATCAGTTCGTTTCCTGCGGTATTCTGACAGACGCCGGCGTAATGGATATCCCATCGGCCTGGCAGGGGCCGAATCCGCCCAGAACCGTAAAAGAAGTTTTAGAAAGAGGCGTATCCTGTCTTGGTAAACTCGCTCGGTTAGCCGACCTGACCGATGCTTTGACGCCTTTAGACTCGGTTAAGCTCCTTGCATCCATTCCTCGGCCAAACAAGGTAATCGGCCTTGCGGGAAACTATGTCGAGCATATTAAAGAGGCCGGCCTTAAGCTCGGCCTGTCGGATTCGCCACGCAAAACAACCGTGCCAAGACCGTTCCTTATGCCGGCTACGGTGGTCATCGGCCCGGATGAAGATATACCCTGGCCGGCCTATAGCGACAAAATAGATTACGAGCTTGAGCTTGCGGTTGTAATCGGCAAAAAAGTAAAGTGCATATCGCCAGATGACGCCCCCGATGCAATTGCTGGCTATACCATTGCCAACGATGTCTCTGCCCGCAGCGTAACATTCACAAAAAATAGGGCCAAGCGTCCCTGGGATGAATTTTACGACTGGCTCAATGGCAAGTGGGCTGATGGCTTTCTGCCGATGGGGCCGTATTTACTTACCGTCGATGAAATTCCCGACGTCCAAAATCTGGAAATGACCCTCACCGTTAATGGCGAACTTCGCCAAAATGCCAGCACCTCACAAATGATTTACCCCGTCATGGACATTATTTCTTTCTTAAGCCACATAATGACGCTTGAGCCGGGGGATGTCATAGCTACCGGCACGCCCTCCGGCGTAGGCCTGGCGACAGGCAATTATTTGCAGCCGGGCGACCGCATCGAATGCAGGATTGAAAAACTGGGGACACTGACTAATACGCTCGGCCAGAAGCCGGAAAAATTTTACGAACCGCTTGCCTAAATATGCGGTTCGCGCTTTACGCGGGATTTGACTGTCATATTGAGGTCAAAAAGAAAAAGGCCCCGCATCCGGGCGGGGCCTTTTTGGGCGTTACATTAGATTGCTTACTTCGGGATTACGTTGGTCGCGCACGGGCCTTTTTTGCCCTGTCCGATGTCAAACTCAACCTTCTGGCCTTCCTGAAGATTGGCATAGCCGGTCGTCTTGATTTCGGAGTGGTGCACGAACAAATCCTCGCTGCCGTCGTCGGGAGTGATAAATCCAAAGCCCTTCTTTCCATTAAACCATTTTACAGTACCTGTGCTCACTCTACTTTACTCCTTTGGCCTTTTAAGGGGCCATAAATTAACTGTCTCTCACACTTTTTTTAAGAGAATACTCTTGAGAGATGAAAGAATATACCCTATTAGGGAAGTATTATACCAGAAAAAACGCCGAAGTCAAATAAAAATAAAAAATAAATTAAATGGCATGAGCGGTCAAGTAATGCGACTTTAATCTTTGGGACGGTTATAAAAGTGGTTGGAACTGTGCCGGCGATTCGGGTATTATGATTAGAAAGGGTGGGCGAGCAGCTTGCCGGAAGCTGTGAAGAAAGTGATGGGTCAGTTATGGGAGAAATAGTTATGAACGACCATAAAGAAAATGCTAAATGTCAACACAGAAGTATGTCCAGGCGTGATTTTGTTGGAGCAGCAGCAACGGCGGCGGTCTTTACTATAATGCCGCGAAGCGCCCTGGGAGGGTCTGGAGGACCGGCCCCGAGCGGTAAGGTCAATATAGCCAGTATCGGCGTTGGGGACCAGGGGACACGCGATATGAAAACGTTCCTGGATAAAGCCGACGTGCGGATTGTCGCCGTCTGCGACGTTGACAGCGACAACCGTAACAGGGCCAGAGGTATCGTCAACGAAAAATACGGTAACCAGGACTGTGCCGCCTATAACAACTTCCGGGAGATGCTTGAAAAGCAGAAAAACATCGATGCGGTTTTAGTTGTTACGCCGGACCATTCGCACGCTGTAATCTCGGCGACGGCAATGAAGGCGGGTAAGCACGTATATTGCCAGAAACCGCTGACACACACAGTTTACGAGGCGCACAAACTCGCCGAGTTAGCTGGCGAATGTAAGGTTGCCACACAACTTGGAACTGGGAATCAGGCATCAGAGGGGTCGCGTCTGCTGCGGGAATGGATATGGGACGGAGCAATCGGTCCGGTTCGCGAAGTCCACAACTGGTCCAATAGACCAATCTGGCCACAGGGCATCGACCGGCCCAAAGAAACACCGCCGGTGCCGTCCACGCTTGACTGGGATTTGTGGCTGGGGCCGGCACCATCTCGGCCTTACCACCCGGCTTATCTGCCATTAGTCTGGCGCGGCTGGTGGGATTTCGGCACAGGCGCTCTGGGCGATATGGGCTGCTACAGCTTCGATACAATCTTTCGAGTCCTGAAGCTGGGCCACCCCACGAGTGTAGAAGCAAGCGGTTCGGCATATTCGCCCAAGATGTGGGCCCCGTTGGAAGTGAATAAGGAAACTTACCCGAGAGATTCAATGATTCATTACAAATTTCCCGCCCGCGAGAATATGCCGCCTGTTACGGTTACCTGGTATGATGGCGGTTTGCTGCCTGCAAAACCGGAGGAACTGGGGGAGCAGGAAATGGGCAAAGAGGGTCTGTTGTTTGTAGGCGACAAGGGTAAAATCTTAAGCGACTTTACCGGCGGCAACTCACGGCTGATACCTGAATCGAAAATGAAAGATTACAAGCAGCCGCCAAAGACTATTCCCAGGTCGATTGGACATCACGAAGAATGGATTGAGGCCTGCAAAGGCGGCAAACCGGCGGGCGCCAACTTCGAATTTTCGGGCATTGTGACCCAGGCACTTTTACTCGGGAATGTCTCTTTGCGCCTGCGTAAGAAGCTGTATTGGGATGGGCCTAATTTGAAGGTTACCAATGTGCCGGAGGCGAACGAATATCTTCACTTCCAGTATCGCCAGGGATGGGTCTTGTAGTTTCTTATGGACTGTGGATATAGGGAGCATCCGACTATAGTCATAAAGGAACAGGCCAACTGTGCCCGGTAAGGAAAGAGTAAAGGTTAAAACCTGTCACATTCCTCGATCAGCTTGGGTAGGGGGATGGTGCAGAATGATATGAATTGAAAATTTTAAGATGAGGTTATTTACTATTGGGTGTGTTACCCAATACGGTCAAAATACCCGTGAACGGTTACAGAAAAAGATACGAAAGAGTGTCAGGGAAAGAGAGAAATAGGTATGGTGTCCCCAGATTTGCTGTGGTGCGGCCGCATGACCTGCAGACGGCAAGGACGGACAAGGTGTTTCATGGTGCGATTTTCTTAGTGGCTGAATTAGATCGTGTACGGGACACGCATCGCGCGGGACCGCATCCGGTTGGCTTCGGGATCACCGACAAACTCAGCCTTGCGCAGATCGAACTTCAGGCTTCGCCTCAGTTGCTCGCAGATGTCGGCCGCAAGGCAGATGTTCATGGACTGATACATAACCCCCGGATTCGCCACCGTAGGTCGGCGCGAGCGAACGCAGTCAAAGAAATCCCGCACATGGTTCAAGGGTCGTTGCGTGCGCGCCGTATAATCCGCCAGCACTTTCTTGTATTCGCGCATCAGCGCCGGCGATGAGACATCTGGTGCTGAATAACCGTCGGCGGCCGCGACCCATCCTTCTGGACCATCAAACCGCTCGCCACAGGCACCGTGCCAGTGCTGGCACGCTTCCCAAACCGAGCCTGCGACTCGGAACAGAACCAGTTTTACCCCGTTGGATAAACGCGTCACCATCGTCGCATCGGGTCCCCCATACTCGAATTCGATGGAGGACACATTCGCCATGTCGAGTCCGGCGAGGGCCTGGGCCACCGTGTGCGCGCCCCACATCGCGACATCGGTAGCGAAATCATAGTAGTGATACCACCCCCCTCCATTCACATAGCCGGCATTGTAAGGCCGCCAGGGAGAGGAACCGAGCCAGACATCCCAGTCCAGTTCATCCTTAGGTGGCTCCGGTTCCGCCGGCAACCAGTCGTGAAGTAACCCGTCGCGCCAACGACAGTCAGCATAAACAGTATGAACCTGACCCAACCGGCCGGATCGAGCCATTTCGATGGCAAACACGTGATGGGGCTCGCTGAGCCGCTGGGCACCAGTTTGATATATCCGGCCGTACCGGCGGGCGGTCTCCACGACCCCCTGCACCTGCTCCATTGTGAGACAGGCTGGCTTCTCACAATAGACATCCTTGCCCGCCCGCATCGCCCAAATCGAAGCCAGCGCGTGCCAACGGTCCCCCGTGGCAATCAACACAGCATCCAGATCCGTCCGTTCGGCCAATAGCTGACGCATATCGCCATACACAGCACAATCTTTATTGTTGTATTTACTGTCCACCATGTTCTTGGCCGCTTCGCGCCGGCTTTTCAGGACATCACAGACGGCGACCCATTGCACATCCGGCTCGGTTAACATATAAGCCAAATCATAGGAACCGCGGCCGCCGATCCCAATGCCGCCCATCACGATGCGTTCGCTGGGCGCAACAGTTCCGGCACCCCCCAGCGCAGAAGCCGGAGTATAATAGGGCAACGCAACCGCACCTGCCGCCATGGCCCCCTGTATCAGGAATCGACGCCGCGTGAATGTCATACCACTGTCATTCCTCATAGAGTTTTTCCCTTGCTTTTCACGCTCACATCCTGCTAAAAACACCAAAGACTTGATGATATTATAGTATATAGTCCTCAAAAAGCAAGGGAAAATTTAAAAAATGTGATACCTCATTTTTGATGGATTTTGAACTGTAAACAGCGGTTTTTCGTTTCAAGAATTGTTCCTGCTTTGGATGTAAACAGCCCGAATGTCATGTGGATTGTTGTTATCTCAGGCCGCCAGTAACTACGGTAGAGAAAGAAGCGGTCTTTGGAAATTCCGCACAAATCAACTATGCCGAAGTATGAGCTTCGAGCATCCTGGTCGAAAGGCGTCGGCTCACCCAGATAGTCAAATCCTGTCCATACGAATTCGCCGGCCACAAAGGAGTCAGCTTCCATCAGCTTGAATTCGGCATCTGCGATGTCCGACCAGGAGACATGCGGTTCTTGGATCCATCATACTTGCGGGCAATCAAATCGCGGTACCAGCGGAGAATCGTGTCAGGGGTAAAGAGTTCTGTACAAGGTTCTGGAAGTCGCTCAATGACTTGTCCGCAGCGTGGAGCGGGACGAGTAGCAGGGCGGTAAGGAGGGTGTGGGTGTGTTTCATGGCTTCATCCGTTCCAACACCAAGACCCAGTCTTGCGGTGATGGTACGTTCGGCGTCTTGTATTCTCCAGACCACGCCATTGCTGTTGCAACGTCGGTGGGATCGCTTTTCGGAGGCGCGAACTGCGTCCGGGACAATTCGAATGCGCTGTATTCCTGCCGGTCACCAATCTGGAAAAGCCAGAGCCCGGTTTTCCCGGCTGCGAGGTTGTTCACTTTCACAGCCGGCGTGTGGTAGGTCTGTTTCTCATCAGTCACCACCAGGGCCGCATACGGCCCGCTCGCCGCCGCCGTCAGGCGAATCCGCGGCCCAATTTGGGGTACAGAGACTTTGCCGAGCGGATTGCCCCAGGCTCCTCCTTTCCGGTCGTGCAGATAGATCGCCTTCAGGCTGGGAGAGTAGAGCGCGACCAGATAGTGCTCAGGACTGTGAAAACGCAGGATGATTCCTGCTTCGGCATCGCTATTCGCCTCGACACTGGCCATCAGGTCGGACTCGCTGATTTTTTCCAAGATGGTCACCATTCCTTTGACGCCCACCATCCGTCCCTCCTTGCGCTGGCTCGGAGAACCGTAGTCTCTCCAGGCCGAGGCATTGTTCGTTTCGAACTGATCGGCAAATAGCCGAGGCTGCTTGTGACCTTCGAAAGGTTTGGCGAGTGGGCCAGGATTGATCACATGCCCAAGGTCGAAGCGCCGCCCGCCGGCCGGATCGAAGTAAAAGGCGTGATAGGGCACGTCCCGCTCGAGGTTTCGGGCGACAGGTCCAGTCCAATTGTAAATGCCGCGTTTCGGCATGTAGATGAAGCGCACCTCGCCGGGAATCCCGGCGGCGAAGGAATCCGGCTCGGTCCATTCTGGATGCAGCTCGAAGCGCCACCACGGGTATTGCTCAAGCAGCTTCTTGCCGAATCCCAGTTGGGTGGACCCGGGATAATTCATGCCTTCCTTCCACGTGGTGAGGTCATAGACATTCGCCAGGCCGGGATCTCCTTCCACACTGCAGTGCCAGACGCCCGCTGCGCCGTAGGTGAGTCCCGCGGAACCGCTAAGCATGCTGCCCCAGAACACGTAACGCTGCACATCCTGGAAGGCGGTTTGCATGTGGCCTTCATAGGAATGTTCGCCAATCATCACAGGCATGGTGGGCGTTCGCACGTAGGCGGCCTTGAGTTTCGGAATGGCGTTGGTCGCCGCACTCCAGTCGCCATGCCCGGTCTGGAGCATGTCGAAATCAATCACCGTTTCGTCGGTGACTGACTGACGGGCCGAGTGGAAAGGATGCATCGTTGCCGGGTGACGATACGGATCGGTTTCGCGAACATACCGAGCCACCTCGGTCCACAGCGGACCTCCGGATTCCCCACCAATGATCCAAATCGCAGGATAAGCGCCATAGCGGGCGATCAAGTGCCGCCAGTGCCGTTTGATGCCTTCGACGCCAGCCAGTTTCATGCCGTCACAATCGCCCCGTCCCCAGCCACCGACGATGGCCGGGACAATCCCCGCTGCGACCAGATGTTGAATGCGCCGATCCGCAAATTCGAAATAAGCCGGATTCATCCGGCTGAAATCCCGAGTTTCATACGGCATGCCGGCTTCGTTTTCCCATCGTGGCTCAAATGGTCCTTCATCTGGATACGGCCCGCAGACGATCTGGACTACGGTAAAGCCCTTGGTCTTGCGGTCAGCGGTGAGTTCTTGGAAGCCCTCCCACGTCATCCGCTTGCACAAGTTCTTCCACCATGTGTCGCCGAGCCAGAAGAAAGGCGTGCCGTCGGCATGTTCGAAGAGCTGTCGGTTGCTCGCCACTTGCAGTGGACCGTGACGATACAACGGATTTGAGCCCGTGTAGGGAGTGATTTCGACCTGGCCTGTAAACCCGTGCAATCCGACATCATGGGTGTCGTTGCACTCGCTACGGTAGCGATGGGTGCCCACGAGCGGTGACGCGTAGCGGACCTTCCATTGATTGCCGCCGGCCCAGAACGCAGGCACGATTTTACGCGTGCCCGACGGTTCGGTGAACACCATGTCCACCGCCACTTTCAAGAACGGTTCAGGATGTGGCTTGGCGGCATCCAAGGTGATTTCCAACGGCACATTGGCCTCGGAATTCCGTGTCTCGGCGGCGGACAGCGCGGCCAGCGGTACGAGCAGCAGGGCGGCAAGGATGGGGATTCGTTTCATGTCTGTTCCTTTCATTTTCAAGTCCCTGTATATCTTTTTCAAAAGTGGCGCAATTTCATAATAGACGCACTTCTGATTTAGCTCCAGTTTGTTAATGATATTATTGTTAAAACATCTCTTTTTTCAAGCGTTTTTACTTTAAGTTCCTGTCTCTTTTTCAGGATGCTTTCCCTTTTCCCGAAGTACACATCACCCGGGGTAACATTACCGATGGCCTTGTGGTATCTGATAGAATTGTAATATATAACAAATCTTTCTATTTCCAGACGAAGTTCATCCGGCCATTCATAGGTCTGGAGGCATATCTTTTCTTTGGTTGTCGACCTATTTTCAAATAGTCAACGTGTCGTCCCATAACAACTTTATGAAGTTTGACGTTAAATCAATTTTGACAAACACTTATGAATACTGGCCAAGAACTTGAAGTGCGCTAAAAACTCGTTTAAAAACGAGTTTCGTGCGCGCGCACTGGTTCAAATATACTGGCAGGACCGATCCGATAGATTGCGGATTAGTAAAAGGAAATATCGGCTGGAAACTGTGAAGATATATCAGTTTTTTCTGGTAAATTGTCCAGTAAGGGATAACAAGACAAACTAGGATTGCAGAAATCTGGTGACACCACACTAATTTTTTGTCATGATTCCGTATTTGATGTAGTATTTTTGCTGAAATATCTTCAAGATGAAGTCAGAAATCTTGATTTTCCAAGACAGATTTAGTATTCTATTGGAAATAAAGATTAGTCCCGATGTGTCGGGATAACTAAGCAAGGATATGCAAGGTTATATGGGAAATCCCAGTTATATTAACAAGCCCAATGGCAGATTAAGTGTACAGGGATTGTTTGATTAAAGTGAAAGGATATAAAAGTGAACAAGACCAAATATGCAATTAAGCTCTGGATGCTGGTTTTGGCGGTACTGGCCTGCTTACTACTGGATGGGCGGGCGAGTGCCGAACCCTGGGTTGTCTTTGAAGGTGGCGAAGGGCCGGGCAAGGGCAAGCACATCGTTTTTGTTACCGGCGATGAGGAATACCGCTCGGAAGATTCAATGCCAATGCTCGCCAAAATCCTGGCTGTGCACCACGGCTTCAAATGCACGGTGCTGTTTGCTATCAATAAAGAAACCGGCGAGATAGACCCGCAGACAGTTGACAACATCCCCGGTCTGGAAGCCCTCAAGACAGCGGACCTGATGGTGCTTTTCACCCGCTTCCGTGAACTCCCCGATGAGCAGATGAAATATATTATTGATTACACCAACTCAGGTAAGCCAATCGTTGGACTGCGAACAGCGACACATGCATTCAATTACACAAAGCGCAAAGATAGTCCGTATGCCAAATATAGTTTCTGCGATAAGGGATTCAATGGTGGGTATGGGCGTCAGGTTTTGGGCGAGACCTGGATTGACCACTATGGTGACCACCAAAAAGAAAGCACACGCGGGCTGGTCACTGAAGGTATGGAAAAACACCCTATTGTCAAAGGCATCGAAGGTATCTGGGGAGAATCAGATGTTTACGCCATCACAACGCTCAGCGGCGACAGTAAGCCGCTGATTATGGGGCAGGTGCTTGCCGGTATGGACCCAAACGATAAACCTAACCCGGATAAAAAACTGGTGCCTGTGGCCTGGACAAAGACTTATACAGGTGAGCGAGGGAAGCCGGCCCGCATTTTCACTACCACTATGGGACACTCGTTTGACTTCAAGAACGAAGGTTTCCGCCGGCTTCTCGTGAATGCCTGCTACTGGGCGATGGGGATGGAGGACAAGATTCCGGCCAAAAGCAAGGTCGATTTTGTCGGCGGGTATAATCCCAATCGGATTGGTACGAGCGGGCACAAAAAAGGACTGAAACCATCAGATTACAAACTTTGACCAGCGTAAAGTCAGGATTGGTGGGCTAAAGCCCACCCTGTTTTCTGCCAGCCCCAAGCTGCCAGACTGTGTCATAATGTGAAAATTGGCTATAGCACCGAATGGCGGTTCTTTAAGGCATTTTCGGTCTCTCAAACCTACGTTTTTGAGCAGAAATCAAGGATTTGGCCCCTGCATATTTTGCTAAGGGACCGCCATTCGCTATAGCACCTTTATTTTTCGCCGGAAATCAAGGGCGGAATTCGCAAAATCCTAATTGCGACACAGCCTGCGCGCTTGGGGCTACCACCCATCGTCGGATTACAAGTTGTAGGGGTAACCACATTGGTTACCCCTACTTAAAATTGCTTTACTAAACAAATGCCGGCTGCCGGGTCACTTGCGGTTGGCATATAAGGTAACAGCTCGAAGCCCGCGACCTCGAGCTTTTTGTGCTTTCCTGCTATGGTATGGCCGACGACCCAGCCGAGAGTTGCCCCAAATACGACGTCGCTGCCCCAGTGGTCTCCTGTGTCCATCATTCTGTAAGCCACAAGGGACGCCAGTGCGTAAGCGGGGATGCCAACCTTTGGTCCATAAAACTCATCGAGGACAGAAGCGACGGTAAAGGAGCTGGAGGTATGGCCGCTCGGCCAGGCCCAGTATTGGTCGTTCGGAGTTTCATTGTCCCTGATGGCCTTAAGTCCCGTCGTTACCACCCCCGTCACCGAAAGTGCCGTAATCATCGTAAGCGCCCGCTGTTTGTTAATCTCATCCTGGTTTTCTGCGCTAATGGCATACCACAGACCCGCTGCTGCATAGTGCGTTGGCGGGTCGCCAATCAGGTAGAGACTTTCGTCCGCAAAGTTATGGAAAACGTGATGCCTCGAAAAGTGTTCCGCAATGTTTTTGTCGGCGTCGGTATTATGCATCGCAACGCTCGCACCGCCGGCCAATAGCAGGGCGGCTATGTTATCCGCCCTCAAAAACGTGTCTTTTGAATCTTCGAGAAATCTATCCGGAAAACGGACAAGGTCTGCCTTTGCGGATTCGAGCCACAGAGTTTTCTTCGAGGGATTCTCTGTTTGATTCGTCCCGTTAGAAACTTCCGCAAGATTCAGGGGGGGAGTATCTGTCGTCTTGTTTCTAACGGGATTTGCACAACCTGCAATTAAAATAAAAGCCGCATAAACAAATCCGAGCCAGAATCCGTTCCGGCAAAATTCAGTCATTACTTATGCGCTCCTTCAACGCTTTCTTTTACACTTGTCATTTATACCACCCACGTTCGATTTGCTGTAAAGAGCGTTTGGCTGCTTTGCGAACCCAGTTGTCGGGGTCATCCTTTGATAATCTTTCGAGTATTGGGGCGACCGTAGTTTTCAAACAGCTTAATATTTCCCTCCTTTCTGGTTCTTGGATAGTATTATTTGGTGGTGAGGCATCCATAACCAGAATTTGGCCCAGCATGTCCGCGGCCCCAGCGCGAACGATAGTACTTGGGCTATCCAGCAGCAGTTTTAATGGCTCGACTGCCTCACCCCCCATCTGGGGCAAGGAATAACGCAATCCTGAATCGTTATCTGTGTAGCATTCTTCAATCATTTCGACCAAGATGGGAGTGGCTATTGTATATCTCTGCTCACCGAGGAATCTTATAACAGAACCATAGGCCTGACGCTTTTCTTTAGGGAATTGAGACCAGTTTCGATGCTCAAGGCGAAGATATCTAAGAAACAATGGGCGTAACATATCACGATGGGCTCGTGGGATATTTCCTGTGAATGGATGAGAAGATAATGCTTCGAGAAGCAATACTTTCCTCGCTTCTTTAGTATCGTTTAATTCTTTGGATAAAAAACCCATCCATTCTTCTGGAGTCATAATCCAAGACAGTGCTTCGATACCCCAGAGAAGCTTTTGTCTGTCTCCCAATGTACTAATCAATTCCTTCAAAGGCTCGATTAAGACTTTGGGTTGGAACACTTTTACTGAGGCGGAGGGGGAGAGTGCTCCTAATGCAGGGTACACATCGGCCTTGTTCCTCAAATCTGTTAGGATAACCCCCTGATAAATTAGCTTCCAGAGGCGAATTGTGAGCGGGTCGAGCTCCGGCCGGAATTTGAAAAGAAGCTCACGCTTTTGGTCTTCTAACGAAATGCGAAGAATTGATTGACCTACATCTGAGGCGAATCTTTTGTCCTTATCTGGTTGTGCGAAGAAATCTACCGCATGCACAAGTGTCTTCAGTGTTTCGACCTCGTATTTGTTCAGATTGAATGAGGATTCTCCCTTGTCCTTATTCCCTCGGTCAAAGGTAGTTACTACTGAACCATCATCTCGGATTAACAACTTAACAACCTTAAAAGGCGAATCGCCACCACCTTCATGACGAAAGAAAAGTAATTCGTTAGCCTCCGAGGCAGTTTTGGGATGTTCCGTTGCAAAAACAGGCAATACAGCCAAACAGCAGAGATATATAACAACAGAACCTTGTAAGTGATGAACCTTAAATTTCATAATTTTTGTCTCCTTAAGCTACTCCCATTCGATTGTTGCGGGCGGTTTGCTGGATATGTCATATACAACGCGGTTGACGCCACGAACCTCGTTTATAATCCTGCTGGATATTACAGCCAGCACCTCAAAAGGGACCTGCGAAAAATCAGCGGTCATAAAATCAGAGGTTTCAACAGCCCGAATGGCAATGACATTTTCATAGCTTCGCTCGTCCCCCATAACGCCGACCGTCGAAACAGGGACAAGGACTGCCAATGCCTGGGATATCTTTCTATAAAGCCCGGCTGCCTTTATTTCATCTATTAAAATCTCGTCTGCTGCCCGCAGGATTTCCAGCCGCTGGGGCGTAACTTCGCCGATGATTCTTACTGCCAGTCCCGGTCCCGGGAAGGGATGCCGCCAGATAATATCCTCGGGCAGCCCCAGATATTCGCCGACAAGGCGGACCTCGTCTTTGAACAAATCCCGCAATGGCTCAATCAGTTCAAAACCGAGATGTGCCGGCAGCCCGCCGACGTTGTGGTGCAGTTTTATATTTGCAGCGGGATTGCCATCTTTAGAACCTGACTCGATAACATCAGGATATAGCGTTCCCTGGGCGAGGAATTTGGCGTTGGGAATCTTTGACGCCTCTGACTTGAAAGCTTCGATAAACTCGGAGCCGATTATCCTGCGTTTTTGCTGGGGGTCTGTCACTGTCTTTAGGGCGGATAAGAACTGGGAAGACCAATCTACCACCCGCAAATCAATATGAAAATGGTCGCGAAAGGTCGATACGACATTTTCCCGTTCGTTCTTACGCAGCAGACCATTGTCAACGAAGATGCAGACGAGGTTATCACCTATCGCCGCCTGCACCAGCGAGGCCACGACCGATGAGTCAACTCCGCCGCTTAAACCGCATATCACGCTGGCTCTGCCGACCCGTCGGCGAATCTCTTTCACTGTTTCGCTAATAAAGTCGCTCATCTTCCAGTCACCGCTGCACCCACAGATATTATAGAGAAAATTTTTCAAAATCAGCGGACCTTTGGGCGTATGAGTAACTTCAGGGTGGAACTGCACACCGAAGAACTTCTTTTTTGCGTGCCTTACTGCGGCGGATGGACAGGTCCTTGTAGCTGCCAATCTAACGAAATCGTCGCTTAATTTGCCGACCTGGTCGCCGTGACTTGCCCAGACGATGGTCGAATCCGGCATACCTGCGAACAAGTCGCTTTTATCAAGTATTGACAGGTTTGTCCTGCCATACTCGCGACTTTCGGCAGGAATGATTTGGGCCCCCAAAATTTGACAGCCGAACTGCATTCCGTAGCATATACCCAGAATCGGCACGCCCAGCTCAAAGATTTTTTCGTCGCACTTTGGCGAATTTTCTTCATAGACGCTTGCAGGTCCGCCGGACAGTATCAAGCCCTTGAGTCCGCCGGCGGCGGATTTAGATAACTCTTCGGCGGTTATGTCTGCCCTGCAAATCCTGGAATATACGTTGTGCTCGCGGACCCGCCTGGCTATCAGCTGGCAATACTGGCTGCCAAAGTCGAGAATGGCTATCGTCTCGTGTGACATAATTCGTATCGCGTAATGCTTTTGCATAAACCGGCGGTAAAACCGCCGGCTAAATATTACCTGTTCGTTTTCAATCTTCAAAAGGCAGCGTCGCCGAATAGTTCGGGGCCTCCTTTGTTATTTGTATGTCGTGCGGATGCGATTCGATAACCGAAGCGGCGGTTGTGCGAACGAATCGGCCATTTTTCCTAAGCTCTTCGATATTTCGTGCTCCGGAGTATCCCATACCCGCCCGCAGTCCGCCGACAAGCTGATAGACAAAGTCGCCAAGCGTCCCCCGGTATGGCACTCGCCCTTCAACGCCCTCGGGGACAAGTTTGCCTTCCTCGGCGGAGCTTTTTTGTCCATATCTTTCCGCGGAACCTTTGACCATCGCCCCCAGAGACCCCATACCTCTGTATTCTTTGAACTGTCTTCCCTTGTAAATGACCAGTTGACCCGGGCTTTCTTTTAAGCCCGCAAACAAAGAGCCAATCATTACGCTCGAAGCCCCGGCCGCGATTGCCTTGGTTATATCGCCTGAGTGTCTTATTCCGCCGTCGGCGATTACGGGGATATTGTACTTTTGCGCTGCCTGGGCACAGTTGATTATCGCAGATATTTGAGGCATCCCCGCCCCGGAAATTATTCTGGTGGTGCAAATTGCGCCAGGCCCAATGCCAACCTTTACGGCATTCGCACCGGCTTTTATCAGGTCATCCGCTGCCTCGGCAGTGGCGATATTGCCTGCAATCACATCGATATCATACTTGGCTTTGATTTTCTTTACAGTATCTATGACATTCTGCGAATGCCCGTGAGCGGTATCTACAACGATAATATCAACATCGGCTGCTATCAGGGCCTCGATTCGCTCATAATCGTGGACACTCACCGCGGCCCCGACACGGAGCCGGCCTCGTGCGTCTTTGGCTGCTCTGGGATATTCCTGGACGCGGTCAATGTCCCTCATAGTAATCAGGCCGGCCAGCTCGCCTTTTGCATTGACCAGGAGCAGCTTTTCGACCTTGCATTTCTGCAGGATTTCTTTTGCCTGTTCAAGTGTAGTTCCAGGCGGGCCCGTAACGAGGTTATTCTTTGTCATTATAGAGCTTATCCGGACATCATAGTCTTTGAGAAACTTCAGGTCCCTGCGTGTCAGAATGCCTACCAGCTTTTTTCCATCGACGATAGGTATGCCTGAGACATTCTGCTCGTTCATCAGCTCCTGTGCTCTTCTGACGGGGTCATCCGGTGATAGTGTAACCGGGTCGAGAATCACTCCGTGTTCAGAGCGTTTGACCTTCGCCACCTCCCTTTTTTGTGCCTCGATGGACAGGTTCTTGTGAATTATGCCGATGCCGCCTTCCTGGGCCAGCGCTATTGCCAGCGCCGATTCGGTAACCGTATCCATCGCAGCCGAGACAATCGGGATGTTTATCTTGATGTTGTTAGTCAGTTGTGTACTGGTATCTGCCTGGCTCGGCACAAAATCGCTCTTGGCCGGTATCAGCAGCACATCATCAAATGTTATGCCTTCAGCAACAATTTTGCTTTTGTCCATTTTTTTCTCCAATTCGCCAAGACGGCGTTAAACCACTGCGATTATTAGGGCAGTCAGTATAATGTGGCTATAAAACAGCGTCAAACCTATTTTCCTGCCCCGCACTCCGCCGGGCGCATCTGCACTTTGTAGGTAAAACATTGCCCCAAGTGTATGGATTCCCGCTTTCGGGGCTGTTGCTAAACAAGAGATTGCTTCCATACGACTTTGGCAACAGACCCTTTCGCGGGAATGACAGGGACGCAAACGCGTCTTTTTACCACAAAAAAATGGAGAACATCGAAAATCCACCTACAAATAACAGATGCATCCGGAGTAGTAAGGTCAGGCAACAGTTTCTTGACATACAAGCTATCAGGCAGGATAATGACACTGGTGGGCCTTTTCAACAGAGTAAGGTTTTATACAAAAAGGGTAAAAAGGTGTCGCACAAGATTGTATCAAAGAGCCGGTTGTCGGAGAATGTTTTTGCAGCCGATGTCGAGGCCCCATTTGTTGCCCGTGCAAGGAAACCGGGTCAATTTGTCATTATCAGTATAAACAACGAATATGGCGAGCGGATTCCTCTGACAATCGCCGACGCTGACCCTGAAAAGGGCACTATTCGCCTTATCTGGCAGCGGGTCGGCAAAACGACTGCTGAATTGGCTGATTTGCAGGTCGGGGACGAAATCGCCAATGTCGTTGGGCCGTTGGGAAAGCCAACCCACGTCGAAAATTTCGGGACGGTTGTCTGTGTCGGCGGCGGCATCGGCATCGCACCTTTGCTGCCTATTGCGAAGGCGTTAAGAATGGCCGGTAATAAAATCATCAGCATCCTCGGCGCAAGAGACAAGCAGTTGCTTATTCTTGAGAATGAATTTGCCCGGATAAGCGATGAGCTGATAGTTACGACCGATGACGGCTCATACGGGCAAAAAGGGCTGGTAACCGAACCGCTAAAACAAGTCTGTCAGCGCGGCCCGAAGCCGGACAGGGCCTTTGTAATAGGGCCGGCTGTAATGATGAAGGCCTGCTGTGAGGTCACAAAGGAGTTTAACATTCCCACAGAGGTGTCTCTGAACACCATTATGGTTGATGGGACCGGTATGTGCGGCGGCTGCCGAGTCGAAATTGATGGGCAGCCAAAATTTGTCTGCGTTGACGGACCGGAATTTGACGGCCATAAGGTCAACTTCGACTTGATGATAAAGAGATTGAACGCCTACAAAAACCAGGAACAATCGGCATACGAGCAGTACAAAAAACATCGATGCAAAATAGGCCTGGACAAACAGGGTATTTAATATTTATTATTTTCGATTTATTATTTTCGATTTTCCCGATTTTCGATAATCAATTCTTAGAGGTTTTTTCATAGTGACTGAGAGAGAAAAACAAGAGCGTTTGCAAAAGCTTCTGGAAAAATACAGGGCCGGCAAACTTGCGCCCGCCGAGAGATTCCAAATCCCCCCGCAGGAGATGCCCACCCAGAATCCGCTCAGAAGGATAAGCAACGTCAACGAAGTGGCCCTCGGCTACACACAGACCCAGGCCCGCCTGGAGGCGCTACGCTGCCTTCAGTGCAAAAATGCCCCCTGTGTCAACGGTTGTTCCGTGCGAATAAGAATAAGGGATTTTATTACTGCTATCATCGACGGGGACTTCAGGAAATCCCTGGCTATTATTAAGGAAACCTCACCGCTGCCTGCGGTCTGCGGCCGAGTATGTCCGCAGGAAGTGCAGTGCCAGGAAAAATGCACGGTCGGCCTGAAGTTCAAGGACGTTTCTAAAGCGGTATCAATCGGTCGGCTCGAAAGGTTTGTCGCCGACCTCGACCGGGGTAATAATACCATTCCTTCTGTATCGCCATCGACCGGAATGAAGGTTGCCATTATCGGCTCGGGTCCTGGCAGTATTGTTGCAGCCGCCGACGCCAGAAGAGCAGGACAGGATGTTACCATATTCGAGGCCTTCCACAAACCGGGTGGTGTAATGGTCTATGGCATACCGGAATTTCGGCTTCCGAAAGCCATCGTGCAAAAGGAATTCGACGTTCTGGGAAAAATGGGCGTCAAAATCATCTGCAATTTCGTCGTTGGCAAAACAAGGACGATTGAGCAACTAATGAAAGAGGACGGCTTTGAGGCGGTTTACATCGGAGTTGGGGCGGGCCTGCCGAGTTTTATGGGAATCGAGGGGGAATCTCTTGTCGGTGTATATAGCGCCAACGAATACCTCACACGAGCAAATCTTATGAAGGCATACAAGTTTGGCGCCGACACTCCGATTGCCCTTCCGAAGAAGGTTGCCGTCTTCGGCGGCGGCAACGTTGCTATGGATGCGGCCCGGACAGCCGTCCGGCTCGGCGCTGAGAAGGTGTATCTGGTCTATCGCAGGACCGAAAAAGAAATGCCCGCCCGCATCGAAGAGATTGAACACGCCAAACAGGAAGGCGTCGAATTTCACATATTGCAAAGTCCAAAACGAATAATCGGCGACGAAAATAGCCACGTTATGGCTGTTGAATGTCTGAAGTACCGGCTTGGCAAGCCGGACAAATCGGGCAGGCCCAGGCCTGTTCCCATTGAAGGGTCGGAGTTTAGAATTGAGGTTGATGCCTGCATAATAGCTATCGGCAATGCTGCGAATCCGCTGATTCGCCAGACTACGCCCGGATTGGAGTTCAACGAATGGGGATATATCGTAGTGGATGAAAACTGCAAAACCTCATTAGAAGGCGTGTATGCCGGCGGCGACATCGTTCTGGGCGCCGCCACCGTAATTTTAGCTATGGGCCAGGGCCGAATCGCCGCTGCGGCGATAAACGAATACCTCGCAAAAAAGAGAACTTAAGGTTCAACAGATGAAACAATGGTGGCATTTAGAAATTGAAGATGCAGCAAAATCCCTGGATAGTGATTTATCCTCCGGTTTAACTTCGCAGGAAGCATCAGTCAGGCTCGAGAAGTATGGCCCGAACCAGCTGAAGGAGGTAAAGAAATACTCTGCATTAAGCATCTTCTTTAGACAGTTTAAGGATTTTATCATCTGGGTTTTGATTGGTGCAGCGATAGTATCAGGTTTTCTGAAAGAATGGGTCGATGCCTTAGCGATAATTGCCATTGTTATTTTGAATGCCATTCTGGGATTTATCCAGGAATACCGCGCGGAAAAGTCTTTGGCCGCCTTAAAGAAACTGTCCTCGCCCACATCCAAAGTCATCCGTGACCGAAGACGTGAGGTTATTGCGTCAGCCCAATTGGTCCCCGGCGATATAATTGAATTAGAGGCAGGTGATAATGTCCCCGCGGATGGCCGGATTGTCTGGCTCACATCCAACTTTGGGGTGCAGGAAGCAAGTCTGACAGGGGAATCAACGCCGGTGATGAAAACTACACTTGCGCTGGAAGAAAAGGACATTCCACTCGCAGACAGAGCAAATATGGTTTATATGGGTACCTCTGTTTCTTCCGGAAAAGCCAGAGCGGTAGTAACGGAAACAGGGATGGAGACCGAGCTGGGTAAGATTGCCGGTATATTATCGGAAATCGAGCGAGAGTCCACGCCCCTGCAGAAAAAATTAGAGCAGTTCGGAAAATGGATTGTATATCTGTGTTTCGTCCTTGTGGGAATGGTATTTTTGCTGGGCTGGCTGCGCGGAGGGAAAATTATAGATGTATTCCTGACCTCGGTAAGCTTGGCTGTCGCTGCGATTCCAGAGGGGCTTCCTGCGGTGGTAACGATTGCTCTGGCGCTGGGTGTGCAAAGAATGGTTAAACGCCACGCGCTTATCAGGAAATTGCCGTCAGTAGAAACGTTAGGTTGCGCTACGGTTATATGTTCCGACAAGACAGGGACGTTAACCAAAAATGAAATGACGGTCCAGGCGATTTTCGCAGGCGGACAATTATTTAAGATAACCGGCATAGGATATGCTCCCACGGGGGAGTTTCTTCTTGATGGGAAAGCAGTAACTGCCGGTAATTATCCGCAGTTGAGTAAGGCATTGAGTGCAGGCGTGTTATGCAACGGCGCACAACTGATAGAGGATAAAGGCGGTTACAGGATAATAGGTGACCCTACAGAAGCGGCCATTTTGACCGCGGCCGGGAAGGCGGGCATCTGGAAAGAGAAACAAGAACAGGAATTTTCTTTTGTCGAGGAGATACCATTTGACCCTGACCGTAAAAAAATGACTATCGTCCGGCGTCACAATGATAAGCTTATCGCTTTCGTTAAAGGCGCCCCCGATGTTTTACTGAAGGACTGCGATAACATTGAGATAAAAGGCGCAAGCAGGAGTTTGACCAGAGAAGATAAAGAGAGCATATTAGAGGTAAATGATGACCTGGCAGGACAGGCAATGCGGGTTTTAGCGGTTGCTTATCGCCAATTAGATAGTAACGTTGACAAATATCATGCTGAGTTAATCGAGAGGAAGCTTACCTTTGCAGGGCTGATTGCGATGATTGACCCGCCCAGAGAAGAGGTCAAGCGGGCGATAGAACAGTGCGCGGGAGCCGGAATCAAGACGGTAATGATTACCGGCGACCATAAAAATACGGCGGTGGCTATTGCCAGACAGTTAGGGTTTTTCAAAGAGGATTCCCTTGCCCTGTCCGTCGACGAGCTGGATAGAATAAGCGAGGAGAAATTCAGGATGGATGTAGAGAATATTCCCGTTTATGCCCGGGTTTCGCCGGAACATAAATTGAGAATCGTGCGGGCGTGGCGTGCTCTGGGAGAAGTAGTAGCAATGACCGGCGACGGCGTGAACGATGCGCCGGCAGTAAAAGAGGCAGACATCGGCGTGGCGATGGGGATAACCGGCACCGATGTTACAAAAGAAGTGTCGGATATGGTGATTACCGATGACAATTTTGCCTCGATTGTGGCCGCGGTCGAAGAAGGAAGGGGCGTTTATGATAATATAGGGAAGTTTGTTCACTATCTTCTCTCCTGCAATGCCGGGGAGATACTGGTTATGTTTGTCAGCTCGCTAGTAGGATTACCTGCGCCTTTGATTCCTGTACAAATTCTCTGGGTGAACCTGGTAACTGATGGCCTCCCGGCTCTGGCGTTGGGAGTGGACCCGGTTGACCCGAATGTTATGAAAAGGCCGCCTCGTCCCCCAAATGAGCCGGTAGTAACCAGGCGAAGGGCATTCTTAATGCTGGCACAGGGGTCTCTTATCGCAATATGCAGTCTTCTCGCTTTTACGTTTGTCTTATTTATCGAGAAAGAGGGAATTAGCCGGGCGAGAACCGCCGCATTTATCGTTCTTTCCTGCAGCCAGCTTTTTCACTCTTTTAACTGCCGAAGTTTCACTGAGTCTCTATTTAAGATAGGTATATTTACCAACAGCAAGCTTATCATTGCGACGGGCATATCGTTTTTACTACAAATGGCCGTCGTATATGTGCCTTTTTTGCAGGGGGTATTTAAGACGGAGGCATTGGGTGTTTTTGATTGGTTTTTGGTAATAATCGTTTCATCTTTCCCGCTCTGGGCGATGGAGATTTACAAGGAGGTCAGAAAGGTGATGCTTAACACAGCAAGATGAGGGCAGGGATTTTGCGTTTTTACCGTGACGCAACAGCAAGGGAGTCCATTAATCTTTCTTTGGGCCAGGTGCGCTCTCGGTCGGTTTTACGGTATTTAGGACGTCGGGCGAAACCACGCCGCCAGAGAGAATCATTTTGAACCCATCTTCTATTGTCAGGTTTGTCTCGACGACCTCATCGACTGGAATAATTTCAAGGAAGCCGGTGGTCAAAATCGGTGCATGTGGTATATAGACTTTGTAAAGGGGCTCACCTGATGGACCCTGTATGCGGCCGGTCAGGAAACCAACCGCCTTAAAGCCGGCTCTGGGGAACTCCACCAAAACGACTGATTTGAATGCGGCACGCTCCGGCAGCGATACGGCCTGAGCGACCTGTTTGGTGGCCGTATAGATTGTTCGCACCAGCGGGATTCTCATCAGCAGTGTCTCACCGACTTTTATCAGGCGCTTGCCGATAACGAACTGTCCGATTACTCCGACCAGGTATAGCAGCACAAGAAGAACCACAATTGAAAGTGTCGCTACGGAGACGGTTATGTAAATATCCGGAACGGCTTCGATGACAGGAACTTGCGAAAGCTTAGAGATGATAAAGGTAATTATAGGTCTAATGAAACCTGCCACCCACTGGAAAAGCCATCGCATCACCAGCAGCGTTACGCCAAAAGGCATAAGCAAAAGAATGCCGGACAACAAACGGCGGCGAACATTACTTTTTAGTCTTGCCCACATCGAGTTTTTACGGGAGTTCATTAGTCTCTCTTCTCCATTCGTTTTCAAGCTGGATATTCACTGATATTGCCGATTGTAAATCGCAAATTGCAAATCGCAAATTAAAAATTCACCTTTTATAGGTCGATGTTAAAAGGCAAGTTAATTAGCCACGAAGGCACAAAGCCACGAAGAAAAATGAAGGTTGAAAAATACAGCGGAGTTTTAGTGTCTTGGTAGCATATATCGAGCTTGAGTCATTTTTGTTTAACCGAGCCGAAACTTGTGCCGATACACAATTTGAAGTGTGCAAAAGCCCGCCAAAGGCGGGTTTAATTAAGAAAAGGGAGACCTAAAAATGGGGATTCAAAATTGGTCTGAGGATGTTATCCTGGTTGATTTGCCCGAAGAACCGGAAATGGGCGATGAGCTGACAACCGCTACAGAGATGGTGCGTGACAGAGGCAACTGTGATGTGGTGATTGATTTTGCGAGCGTCGATATTGTAACCTCTTCAAGCCTCTCGAAACTGCTGAAGCTGCGTAAGCTCTTGGCTGATTGTGGGCATCGGCTGGTTTTGTGCAGTGTTGCACCTGCAACCAAGGGCATCTTTACGGTAACCGGCCTTGATGGAATTTTTGAGCTTGTTGACGACAAATTTGTCGCATTAGCAAGTCTGCAGATGGTCAGCTGAGAGTTCGTAGTTCATTGTTCATAGTTCGTAGTTTCCCGACAAGTCAGGGCTTTACAACCGATTTGCCGTCCGTATAATATTGACCCCGTTAGAAAAACGGTTTTTTCTAACGGAGTGAAACCGTTTCTGTTGAGCCGGCTACGAAGGTCGTCCCCGTGTCCCGACAAGTCGGGACAAAAACGGGGGCGGTATTCGTAATCTGCTCACGGGGTAAAGGTGGGACGAAATTAGATGGATGAAGAAACTCTGCAGCAGGTTGAGCAGATAATAGGTTACAAATTTTCCGACAGCAGCCTTTTGGCCACGGCGCTCACTCATTCCTCTGCGGCCAGTAATCGTCTTTTGAGCAACGAACGTCTGGAGTTTCTTGGCGACGCCATTTTGGCGCTTGTTATCTGTCAGAGACTCTTTGAGCGGTTCACAGGGTATCTCGAGGGCGACTTAACGAAGATGAAGAGTATGCTTGTTTCTCGTGGGACCTGTGCCCGAATCTCGCAGCAGATGGGCCTGCAAAAATTTCTAAAGGTCGGCAAAAGTATGGTGGCGAGCCGCGCTTTGTTAGGGTCCCTTGCTGCCGGAGCGCTGGAATCCATCATCGCTGCGATTTACATTGACGGCGGACTTGACGCTGCCCGCAGTTTTATTTTAAGGATTTTTGCCCCTGTAATCGACCGGGCTGACAAAGAGCAACATCATGGCAATTTCAAATCCTTATTACAGCAATATGCCCAGGACCAGCTTAATGCCACGCCGGTCTATGTGCTGGTTGATGAAAAAGGGCCCGACCACAACAAATGTTTTGAGCTGGAGGCGGTCATTGGAGAGCGTCGTTTCCCAAGCGCATGGGGGACAAACAAAAAAGAAGCGGAGCAAAAGGCCGCCCTCAATGCCCTTGTGGAGTTAGGTGTGCTTGAAAAGACATCCCAGTAAGAATTCAAAAATCAAAACGCAAAATGCAAAATTAAGGAAGTCGTCCGCCGTAGGCGGACTCCACAATTTTGATTTTTTATTTTTAATCTTTTATTTTTTTCGGGTTTGATATTTGATTTGAGAAACCAGTCATTCTGTAATCAGCCAGGCCAGAGCACACAGGACCAGAGCGGTTACGAGCATAAAAACGATAATTGAGCCGAATAAAATCACTGCCTCTTTTAAGAAAGAGCTTATTTTGATTGTGGGCACCTTCGTTGCTTTATAGACGACGGCAATTGCGGCCACTAACGGCAAGAGCCAAAGCACAGACCGGGGGTTTGTGCTAATCCTTTCGGGTGAAGTAAAGCTGGCCAATATGAAGGCAACTGCTGACATTTTAGTCTCCGGCTGTATGTATTTTTCGCAGATGAGCCATATAAACGGCATTGACGATGCACAAAAGGTTAAGCAGGCCAGCGATGCCGGTGTATATCTGTCCGATTTCGTTTGGCCTGCCATAGACAGGATAATTTCCAGTTCTGGTCAGATACCCCAGGATAGCCACAGCCGGCGAGTTCATAAGTTGTGCTGCATACCAGGGCTTGGTGTTAACGGGGTCAATGACACCGATTGAGCCGATATACAGACCTACACAGAAGGTCAAAACGATAGCTGCGAAAATAATTGCTGCACGTTTTTTTTCATTGAGTGCGAAATGTCCTGCTCCCGGCACAAGCCAGGCCAGCACTCCGACGGACAGCGAAGACAGCGTGCGGTTTTGTTTTGATAGCTGTGTCATAGGAAATCAAACCTTAAAACCAAAAACTCAAAACTCCGGAGCAGGTTCCGGTTCCGGAGGTGCACCGGCCTCCGGCGACTTTTCGTCTTTGCCGACTTCTCTAAAGTTCATACGTTTTAATATGTTTTCAGGGCTGAAATACACTGCTGTCAGGCCCTGACCCTGGGCGTAATCTTCCCTGAGCAAACGTCCTGCCTTGATTTTTTCGTAATCTTCCCGCCAGAGGCGGTTAACCGAAAGGCTTTTTAGACAATAAAAGCTCATATACGGCTTAAATTCCATAACGAGAGGCAGAGTGGATGGGGTATTACTATCCGGTGGGACGAGTGCGTAAAGCTGATTGATAAACTGTGCCTGGTTTTTGCGCTCATTTGCCAGAAGAACAGCCAGGGGGCTGCCGGAATTTTGCACAGCCAATGTCTGTAATACTGCAGTTGATAATCTTTGCAGGTTTGAAAGGTTTTGTAACCTGAACGCATTCGGCTCGGATTCGTTTTGCCCGCCTTTGGCGGGACGGTAAAGCTCATTGAATTTAGCCAGAGCGCTATCCCAGCCGTCTTTTGTCGCCAGGGCAACGAACTCTTCGGCTTTGCTTTTGGCGGTGTCCATTGCCGCAAGTTTCTTCAAATCTTCTGCTACTTTTTCTTTCACTGAGTAAATATGTTCTTTACCTGCCTTTGGCGAGTTGGGGTCTGCTTCATTTGGCTCCTGCCCGGACTGGAATTCGAGTGTTTTAGTGCTGAAGGTTTGATTTATGCTTTCCGGTTCAGAGGCCTTTACGGTTTTAATTATACGGACAAGAACCATTATCTGTCCGGAGAGGTCTTTGAGCCCGCCATAGGTGGATGCAAATGGGTTCGTGGCCGGTCCAATGTTTTCGTACAACTTCGGTTTAGCGGTATCGAAAAGCCCAAGCTGACTGGACCCCAGCTCATTGATGGCGAACACTGCCTGCGTCAATCTCACCTGGCTATATCCACCCTGAAAATACAGGGTCGCCAGATTCTTGTCGGTTTGCATATCGACGGCGCTGAGCAGGCCCGTCTGGCCTGTATATATCTTGATTTTGTATTTTTCAGCTAACTGCTTATCGGCAGCTTCATAATCGCCGGCCATTGCCTTTAGCTGCTCAGGGCTGAGAGTCGCGGATTCTTTATCCGTATCTTTCCAGTTGACCTCGGTGATTATTTTGGCCTCCTGCAGAATCCTTTCGGCCTTAGAGGTTATTTTGTTTTGCAGAAGCTGCTTTGAAATGATGCCTGCGACCGCTGCGTAGCTTTTAGTTTGTTTAACAAGCGGCGAGTTGGGGTCATTCGGGTCTGAAGGAACTTGTTCGGTGAACAGTTGGTCTCTATTTTTTTGGTAGTATTCTTCTGTCTCTTCCTGTGTAGGCGGTGTTACGGTGGGCGAGATGTCACTAAGTTTGAGGGCGATGTATTCGAGCTGGACTCTGTCGGGCGATTTATACCCGAAGCCATAAGGGTTTTCTTCAGTTGCGGCGCCAGGGAAGAAATTCTTGTATCTGTCAAAATGCCCTAACATTTTTTCTTCGGTGGGCGGCGAGAGACTTTCGGCAAATACAGACGAATCGAACCTTACAAGCTCGGCGTCGATTGTTTCATTTTCCCGGCTTGCAATGTGCATTATCTGCGAGCCGGTAACGTTTTCGCTTGAGCAGAGCATCTGGGCATATTGCAATATTGCCACCAGCTTACCAAATGTTGTCAGTATCAGCTCCTCGGAGATTCCTTGCTGCTTTACCAATTGGCCGACAAATTGAGAATATGATGCGCCTTTAAGCTGCGGTATTGCCTGTCCGAGGATGTTGCCGACATCCTCATTTGAGAGTCTAATACCCACGAGCCGGACCTCATTTTCCAGCAGCAGCCAATATATATGGCTTGGCATTGAACGGGAGTAGATATCACTGATTTGTTTGTCACTGATTGTGTAGTCATTGGTCATTATCGCTTTTTTTATACGGTTGATTAATTCCGGCGAAGTTCTGCGTTCGGAAAACAATAGTTCGCCCAGGAGAATGCCTCCTAAATCCTGCTGTGCCCTGAGGAGGTCGTCTGCCTGAAGAATTTTGAGGATTTCCAGTTCTCGCCGTGCCACAACTAAGTCATCGTTTGTGATTTTCGAGTTGTCCAAAAAGTAAGCGACTGTCTGGCGTCTTGTTCCCCTTTGGCCAATCCATTGGAGATAATCGCTGCCTATAAAGCCGAACATTATGACGATGACGACAACGGCCATCACTTTCTTGTTATTTTTTCTCAACCATTTGACCAAGTTCATAGTAGGCTCCGAATTTACTCTCAAGTTTCAAAGGTCTAAAGTATAAGCAAGTCCATAGAGATTGCAAGAAAAATAGACCGCTACTGGATTGGTAATTGGTGAGTAGTGAATGGTAAGTAGCCCCGACAGAAACATTCGGGGCCAATTAACCGCTCACTATCAG
>Ga0315279_10002625_pt1 | contig 26560 bp, 28 predicted proteins | sample YL17G06_20_MG_FD_203694 | JGI IMG/M metagenome (GOLD analysis project Ga0315279, IMG submission 203694) | Sediment microbial communities from Yellowstone Lake, YNP, Wyoming, USA - YL17G06_20 | ecosystem: Environmental > Aquatic > Freshwater > Lake > Sediment | place: USA: Wyoming | collected... | reverse complement strand
AGTCTGAAAGCGTTCTTGTCGCGAGCGAGTCGCTCCATGATACCATGCCCGCAGATGGGTTGGTGAATCCGCCAAGCAGAGTTTCAGAACGGGCTCCCAGGAGGAACGATGAGTGGGAGACAGGGGCTCCATTGACAGCGCCCAGAACTCTGGTCGTGTGTGAGCCATGAAGACGCCTCGAATGGCCAGAGAATCTCCCGACTTCAGTCGCGGAGAGTGTCAAGTGCAAAACTCTCAGTCGCCTCGAATCTGGTTCCGCCTTTCATCTTGCTCTCACAAGATGAGCGGCGATCGATGAGATATCAGCTTTGGGCACCATGCGTGAGATTGTTTCGACTTTGAAGACTCCAAGCCAATAGAGAGAATCTCCTCGCTCGAAGCGAAATTGGTTTTCACCCAACCTACTTCACCCTGAGGAAGAGAGATTATCTTGCACAGAAATAGCTGGTTATGTTCGAGCAAGTTGCAGTTGATGAGCGATGTGCGCCAAAAGAGCTAGCAAGCGAGCGATTGTTGTGCCGACTGGATGGTGGAAGGCCTTGCCCCGGAGGATCTACTCGGAGCTTCAGAAACTCGAATCCAGCCAGTCATGGTTCGAGGTATACAAGATCGATCCTGGGGTCTTTGTCTTCTACGAGCCCGGCCAGTTTGAAGAGGTCATATCATATCTGGTGGTCGGAGAGGAGAAGGCGGCTCTGATTGATACGGGATGCGGAATAGGCAACGTGAAGACGCTGGCCGAGGGGTTCACACAACTACCAATTATGGTCGTGAACACGCACAGCCACTATGACCACATCGCACAGAACTACCTGTTCGACGAAGTCGCAATATTCGACGCCCCCAACGCCCGGCATGCCGCCAAGAATGGTTGCAGCAAGACGGAGATGGCTGACCTCCTCGCGGAAGGGATGCTGTGGAAAACGCTGCCTGAAGATTTCGATCCTAGGAACTACCACGTGCCACCATTCACGGTGACCTGGTGGTTGAAAGACGGTGATGTCATCGATCTGGGAAATAGGAAGCTGGAGGTCATTCACACTCCGGGTCACAGCCCTGACTCCATATGCCTCCTCGACAGAGACGCCAGGCTATTCTGGACAGGGGATACATTCTACACCGGCGCAATCTACGTTCACCTGCCCGGTAGCAACCTCGACGCCTTCATCAATAGCTACGAGAAGATGATCGCTCTCTCTCCACTCTATGAAAGGCTCATGCCCAGCCACAACGAACCTTGGGTTGAGAAAGCCATACTTGAAAGAGTTCTAGGCGCGGCTCGAGACATTCGAGCAGGCAAGGCCGAATACATCGAAGGGATCGACGAAGGAACCAGGATCCGAAGATACGAGTATCCACGTTTTGCGATCACAACGAAGGCCCGCTAAGCCACAACGATCGTGAGCATGTAGCAGACGAAATCGAAAGTTCACATTTCGACGCCCGCACCACGAGCGCACACACACAATACCAAAAACGACGCCTACCAACGGTTCAAATTTGGACGCCCGTACCGAGATGACTGTGTGTGCACACCATGAGGCGCCAACTTATTCTGTCGAAAACGAAGATCACAATAGTTCGCGTGATCACACCGAAACAATTGAAAGAAGAATGATTCCAACTATGACAAGAAGTACGGCAATCTTGTGGGTTTGAACCATTCTTTCATTTAGGAAAAGTTGTGCGAGGATGACGGTGATGGCAGGCGATGCGCTAGATATCGGAGCGACGATCGAGACGCTCCCGGCGCCTATGCCGACTATGAAGCCCAGGATTCCTGCAAAGGACGCTAGACCGACCGCGAGTATGCTCTTCAAAGAGACTCTCTTATGAATATCTACCATCCAGAGATTCTTTACGAAAGGGAATATCAGTAGGAGTAGGAGCGTCAAGATCACACGGGTGAAGAATAGGGTTCCAATCTCACCAATATCTATTGAAACCAGTTTGATGAGCACAGCATCGAACCCAGCACAAACCACGGATGCAAGAACATATGGAATGCCGGCGTTCGAGTGGCCACTTGAACTGGTTCTCATGGAGAGGACCAATATGCCAATAATTACCAATATTATGGATGACGCTTGGGAAAGACTGAGCCTTTCCCCAAGAATCACAAAAGAAAGAGCAATTGCTACAACCGCAGAGGTTGAACTCACCGGAGCTATGATACTTGCCTTTCCCACAGCCAAGGCTTTGAAAAAGAATAACATCGCCGAAAAGCCGCAAATCCCTGTCGCAAAGATCAACCCGATCGTTCTTGGTGATGATGGTATTGGCGGAGTGTAAACTGCAGCCAAGAGGAAGATCGGACCTAAGGCCACAAGCTGTACGTAAAGCAAGAGTCTGTAGTAGCCTATGGATCCGATTGATCTCTTGATGAGGAAATCACCGCAGCCCCAACCGATCATTGAAACGACCCCGTACCCGACTGAGACAATCTCAATCATCATCTGTGGGGTCACTCCCGATTCCGATCACCGAAGAAGCCTCTTGGGTGACTTCCGTTCACACCTGTTTTGGGAATAAAGGTATTCTCGATTCGCCTGACAAGGACAATCGGTTGCCGATTCAACTAACCGAAGTGTGTGTGGTTCTCTTGGTGCGCACACACAACTACTCCTCGTATGAGGGTTCAAATTACGACGTCCGTACCACGAGACTCGACGATGACTTCTTGGGGAGGAATTGGTTTTCTGCTCTCTGACCAAGCATAGTAGATGATCCAAATCATTGCGAGGACCATCCCAACCAAGATCGCTGAGACCCATGCGAAGGAAGTGGTCTGAAAAGGCGCTTTCTCAACTGATGAGCAAGCTTCCAATGGACGAGATATCGGAAGTATTCTTCCACACAGGGCTCACTTACGGTCAGTATTGGGTGTTCTATCCGAGCCCGAACACCTTCAGCTACAATCCAAGTGGATGCTATTACCTGTCAGGAGCCTACTATGCCAACAATATCTTCGAGCCCCGAATCTGGGATAACGGCAACCCTAACAGTTTCACATATCAAATCCAGTGGCAAGGCGTGAGTTAGATAGGCTTGGAGATTCCAAGCCTTCCCCTCTTTTCTAGTCCAAGGGTTCCCCCTATCTCCCCCTGTTTGATCAGTTTGGAAAGGAGCCTCTTCCATCCGACCACGATATCCACAATGACAACAAGGGGCAAGACGATTCCGACTACGGCCAACGGCAAAACAAGGAATTGGCATGACGCGGGAGCCTGACTACAATCCGAAAGAGGGGAAAGCGGAGACTTGAAAGAGGGACTGGTCGCCCAAAGAAAGATTCCCAAGCCAGCGAGCACTCCTGCAACTACTATGAGAAAAGCGAGCAAGTTCTCAACGAGAGGACGCACTTGACCCTGACCCCCTTCTTCTCTTGTACGAAAGGATGACAACCGTTGACACTCCGACTATTATGAGAATTGCGGATAGAGTGCACAACTCTCTGAATCCGCTCTCGATTGTCTCAGCTTGGTTCAGAAGTGCTATTGCAGCTTGGACGTGCGCCGAAGCCGATTCGAAGTCCCGTTGATGGAAACTCCCCGTTGCGAGTTTGTACGCTTTCCTGCTTTGATTCATGAGACTTCGGGCCTCGGGACTCCAAAAGAAACGCTCGCCTGTATCATAGGATTGCAGGAGTTCCGAAGTCCTTTCGAAACCATAGTTGTATGCTAGAAGCACAAGGCTTGCTGTCTCAGTGTTCGCTTCTCTCGTAGAAGTCAGATTGCCTAGATAGTGGCTCCTGATCCCTCCATCATCTCTTTGGAACTGCCATATCCTATGCTCAAGCGCGTCTCGGAAGGGAAGCGTCTGATTCAACACTTTGGACGCATAGAGAAGCAAAGCCAGCTTATGGGTTGTGTAGAAACCATCGAGTCGGGTAGGTAGATCAAACAGCCCCGCGCCGTTCCACATCTTAACAGCGCGGTCGAAGTATTCGAGGCCCAAAGCGAGATTTCCACGGTTGTTCTCGCTCAAGGCTGCGTAGATCAGAAGATCACCGTAATCTGTCCAGTCATCCATGAGCTTGCTTGTCTGATTGGTTCGAATTTCAATCTTGATCTCCCAAGTATCACTCCTACCTAGTGTCACAATCTGAGGGACATGGGGAGGCAAATCTATGACTTCTCCGAACAATGCCTCATGAAGATCGTCCTTCATCAAGCCGAACTTGTGTAAGGTCTGCTCGATTCTCATGGCAATGTCCGGATGATAGGGTCTTAGAGCATGGTACGCCAGAAGATTGTCTGAAAGAAGCCAGTATGTTCGATTGATGGAATCATCGGGTGATTCTCTGAGAAGCCCTACCTTGGGGTCAAACTGGTTCAGAAGGAAACTCTCAAGCATTGTTAGTTTGTCCACGAGATTCGAAGTCGGTTTCGTCTGAGCCTCTCCAATGGGTAGAGTGGTCACCATCAAAAGTAAGACAATCACCGTCGAGGCTACAGGAAGGTGATTCAGTCTTCTCACTCTCCCAATGCCTTCCGTAGAGCTTCCTTGAAAGATTCGCTGTTGATGAGCCGCTTGAGGTCCCTTGGTGCGCACACACACACATCAACTCCAATAACGACGGACGACATTTCAAGCGACGATGCTTGCACCAAGAGATCCCTGCCGCCACATTTGTGGCAGACTGTCATAGGCTGTTCCTGCTCATATCCACATCCAAGGCACCTATCAGCAGCTTTTAGGTGCCGAATTGGAGGAGGCAACTAATCATCCCTGCCTGGATACGCTTTCTCCTTTAGGTGCCGCCAATTTTGAACCTGAAATATCCATTTCTAGCAGCCATCCACTGGTCGCTTATCCACTCCATTCAGGGTGCCTAACCTAGTCAGCCTAGCTAGACGCTGCTTAGGCGCCTAGCCTCCTTCTAGCTATCTGCAGTCGCATTCCAGGTCTAGCTGCCTCATAGAATATCTTCCATCCTCATAGAATGTCAGCCCGGGTTGGATGGATATCTTCATCCAATTTGTGCTCAAGAAATGATATTTCAGCCAAATTCTTCATCATCATCCTCCACATCTGCATCTTCCTCCTCTTCCTCTAGGATTCCTGGCTGACAGGGAGCGTTCACCCAGCTGAACTGGAACAGGCGGGAGCTAAACAATCTCGATCGGCCCCGAAACAATACGCAGATATGGTGGAAGCGTCGAGAAGCTCAAGCGGTAGCAAGGGGTGCTATCATGCCCTTCTGCCGCAGATGTGGAAAGCAACTTCCCAGCGACGCAACATTCTGCTCGGAATGCGGAGCACCAGTCGCCGCACCTGCTCCCTTGCAAGCCATCAGTCCAGCGAAACCAGAATCCAAGACCACAAGAAACATCGTCATCGCGGTAGTCCTGATCTCCCTTCTTCTAGTCGTTGGAGGACTAGGCTACATGATACTTCGAAACGCGTTAACCTTCACACCTATCGAGGAGAGTCCAGTCATTGGATACTATCATTACTGGCACTATTCCACAACATTTCAGGAAGGACTGTCGATCCACGTTACCGTCATAGTGGAGGAAGGAGGGCCGATCGACGTGTTGCTTATGGATTCGGGACAATTTCTTGAATTTCAACGATTCATGGAATCGCAGACACAGAGCTTTAGAGATTTCAAGGCTGGATCGGCTCTAAACGTCAAACACATCAGCTTCACATTTACCTTTCCATCTACTGATCGCTACTTTATCGTGTTGAACAACGCGGACGGCATAGAAGGTGGCGCCGTCCCAGTCGGCCAAGTAACCGTGTATATCAAGATCGTAGTTTCGCCTTAAGAATTTCTCAGCCACAATATGTCAGTGGAATGAGCGCCTACTCCTTCCCCATCGTTGACTCGCTAAACTCTCAGGAATCTTCGTTCGACAGGGCACCATAGCCCACCATCGACAGACCATACGGCAACTCCATGTCTTCTGCAATAGTAGTAGCCGGCGAATGCGTACACCTCAGATCGAGGTTGGCTCGCTGCTACGGCTAGTCCTCCAGCAGCTGCGGCTACTCCAGCTCCGATTCCGATGACTGCGAAACCGAAGCCCATACCAGAGGCTTGAACTGGTGTAGTTTGAATGCTGCTCGTGGATTGTTCGCTTGTCCGCGTACTGGTCGTAAGTTGCGTGGTGGTTGTTGTCTGCTGCTGAGTCGTGGTTGTTGCTACCTGCGTTTGAGTTGTTGAGGTTGTCGTCTGCTGTTGAGTCGTGCTTGTTGTGGTTGTAACCGCGTCCATGCTGAACATGAAGAATGCGTTTCCTCCATTCCAGGCGGTGGTGGAGGGAGCCCCCTGCCAGTAGTAGATGTGCCCGCCGGCAAATGCCAGTCTGTTGCCGACGTAGTACCCTACTGGTCGAGGAAGCTGCTCCAGCGCCGTCCAGCTATTGCCTGAGATACTGTACCGATAGAAGCCATATCCTGGACTTTCCGTGACATTGTTTCCTCCAAGAGCAAATACGTAATCGGAGTACTCGCTAGCCCAAAGCAAGGAGGCTCCGTCCCCAACACCGCCGCTCTCCGGAATCGAGTTCATGTTCTCCCAAGTTCCAGTCGTGATATGATACCTAGCAAAGTCATTATGCGGCACAGTCTCATCCCATTCCCCGCGCAGTGCGTAGAGATACTCTCCTCCAGTCCAGACCAACGAAGCCCCGTCGTCGGTTACAGTCCAACTGGGGTTGAAGGTCAAAGTCTCCCAAGTGTTGCTGCTGGGATGATAACGGGCAAACCCTGTACCATGTTCGATGCTGCCCAGCACAGCATAGACCCTGTTGTCGTATCCCGACCACGCCATGGCATTGCCTGCTCCTTGAGCGTGAGTCGTGTTCGCCAATTGAATCCAGAGACTCGTGGAGACATCATAACGGTAGAAGTAGTACCTAGCAGCCGTGCCCTTGTCCTCATAAGCGGCACCAAGAAGAGCGTACATGTAATGGCTCCCATCCCATGCAAGCGCTGCACCACTCTTGAGCCGTGGAATCGGATCATCAGGAGTCCACGTCAGGATTGTGGTCCATCCGTCACTTGAGGCATTGTAGCGCCAGAACTGACAACTGCCTCTGTCGTGACAGCGTATGACGTATACACTACCACCGGTGCCGACAACTGCTTCTCCGAATCCCCCGTACCCCGGCCTCGGAGGAGAAGTCTTGGTGATCCATGCGCCTCCTTGAGCGTCAGGCAGTGCGAGTACCAGGAACAACACGCAAAGCAGAACAAGAGGAAGCCTAGCCACATTCCCATAATGGACGCTCTTCTTTTCCCTCATCAACGACACGCCTAGGAGGGTCGAGGCTAGCAGGTTCACAGCTCTCAATGAACCTACTAGATTCATCCCCTTTCTAGGGCTTAACACTTCCGTTAGCATGACTGCCTGGCTAACTCACAGGTGTCGCACTCGTTCCTTGATGCCCGCGACCTGTGTCTGCATGTCACTCGTCATGCGGGCTTCAAGAGAGAAAAACTCATTGAAGAGGCCGATCTCCTCATTCAGTGGGAAGCTTGAGGAAACTCAATCTGCTCATTGTGATCCTTGTTCTGTTGGCCACATGCCAACTATTCGGTATAGTCGAAAGCGTCAACATCAAAGCACCGACTATCCTGAGCTTTGCACACGAGCCGCTGGAACCACCGCCCGAATATTCCGTGAACGTGACTGCGACAATAAGCAGCCCTCGGCCTCTATCAGCTTCTGGCGTTACCGTGAGCTATTTCACTTCAACAAACATCAACCAAACCGTACACATGGTCTTCGTTGAAGGCAATGAGACACTCGCCCTCTACTTTGGTACCCTTCCGCCTCACAGCGAAGAGGGAACTCAAGTGACATACAAGATCGTGGCCATCGACTCATCAGGGTTCCGCGGAGAGAGTGGATTCAGCAGCTATGTAGTGAAGCGCGACCAGACTTCTCCATACTTCTATCCTGCATATCCGGCGCAACCCTATCCGAACGCAAACATCCCCATCACGAACCGGACGGAGGTGCAGGTCAGGTTCCGGATCTCTGATTCTGGATCCGGAGTGAGAAACGCGATCTTGCGATACTCCAACTCCTCCGACCCGAATGCGCCTGTATGGCGGACCGCAGAGATGCGCCTCTCGGAAGGAGACAGGTATGACGGAAACTGGACCGCCGTCCTCCGCCCCGAAAGCAATGGAACCACAGTCTTGTACGAACCAGAGGCATACGATTTCTGCGAAAACAGAGGATTCGGCCAGAAGGGAGTCTATGATGTCCAGAACCCACCTGCACCAAGGGCAGAGATTCAGATCACAGTTGATGACTTGGACTTCGCCTCAAAACTGATGACCATTACGATCATCTGCACTATCACGTATGGTTCACCCTATGATGCCTTTCTGTTGCAGATCCAACAGGGATATGGGTCAGGTCAGTCTTGGAATGTCAACGCCACCTACCTTTCCGTACCTAGAGTCGGCGGTTTCTTCTATCAAGGAATTCTGAAATGGAGAACACAAATGGTCGGTGCCAGCAATTTCTACCCTTTCGACTGGTACATACTGGACCTCCACATGCGACTCTTGGTTTCCGGCCTCAATAGCAGCAACACACGTGTCACGTCGGCGTTTTTCGGTCCAATTAGTCTCGTCTATGACTACGGAATCATGAGAAATCAAACGGTCCCCCTCAGCGGATGGTCGGACATGTACTTCAAGGCGAACGTCACGAGAAAGCCCAACCTGGGTGAGCCGATGGCATTAATGGGAGTAGTTTACGCCACGTTTTTTGTGCTAGGCTCAATTGCGTTGCTTACGTATGGAAAAGAGGGCTTCGTTAACCGGCTCCGTATCTTGATTGGCATCTTCACCTTTGCTGGCATTCTGTACTTCACGATTACTAGAGTCCTGCAAGACGCAGGTATCTCCGATATTGTAGGACTAGTTGTACCACAGGCGCTGCTGCTGGGGCTCGTAGGGTCTGTCGTAGTTTTCGTGGTTGGAAGCCTGATCGGCTTGCTATTTGATCAGTCTGGACGATTACTAACGCACAACCTGTTGAAGGTTCATTCACTGTCGCTTGGCCTGAGCGTCGTCGCCTTGGTGTTGATCGTCTCTCTCAGCCAAACGAATGTCTTAGGGGAAACGAGGAACTTTTTCGAGATCGTTGGCATGCGCAACTTTGTCGTTTGCGGCCTTTTCTTTGCAGCAGTCGGCAGAACCCTTGCCGATATTTGGCGACATAGATCCCAAATCATCGACATGATCGCTCGTCGGGATCGCAAGTCGGACTTCGATGACTGTACAGATGAATATGAAACGTAATCTAGGTGATCCGGAGCGAGAATTCGTGCCTGCAGGACACCTTGAATCAGCCAAATATGTCAGTGAGAAGATCCTGCAAAGATACGTCTTCGAGAAGCTGAGTGAATCTGCTGCTACCGCGCGCACACTACTACCTAAGATAGATCATTCTCAGTCTTCTACCCGCAACCTCGAACAGCTTGTTCCATTTCGCCAATCCTGACTCGATACGCGCGTTGTTGAAATCAACTCGCTTTGCATCATCGCCGAGCAGGTACTGCAGGTTATTCGCCCCGCGAGCGTCAATCGGTGGATCTATCCTGACGTAGAAGTGCATGCCGTGCCGAGTTTCGGTGGACTTGACCGATAGCACCGTGACGCCGTGCTTCTTGCAGGTGTCGACTATGGTTTCGACGTACTGTCCGTTCAGCTTCGTGTCGACGAAGCAGTCCTTGTCGATTTTTAGCAGATTTTCCTTAGGAAGATTTGCGCTTAGATCTCCTCTTCGCATAACGCAACACCTTTGATGGGAATGGAGTTGCCTGCCACTTTCTGCCTCTGTACTGCATGCCTCTCAGTTCGATTCCGATTTGGCGCTGAACCCTGGTCGCAGGTTCCTCACGTTCAAAACTGATCCTCAGTCTGCTCTTCGGAATCCACTTTCGAAACTGACGGTAAACTAGCCGCTGAAAGTAGGGCGCTCCTCGCTTCCCCAGACGTCGACGCATAGTCCGCATCTTCCCACGTCTCGCAACGGTGAAATGAGCCTCGTACTCTCGTTGAACCCGGTTCGTCTTGTCATACCAAGTGCTGGCAATCGTCATGCGGTATGTTCTAACGCGTGGCATCCGGCTCTTCCTCCGCTAGCTCGATCGCCCTCTCGATGGGGTGTCCGGCTTTCAGATAGCAGACGAGTCGATACAGTCGAGTGTCATGCTTGCCGAGAACCGCGAAGATTCTGCACAGGTCGCCTACAGCGCGTGCGTATACTTCTTTGAAACGGGGACAGCTGGATCTGATCTCGCTGGTTATCTGAATGATCTTCTCGTAGTCCCTTCGACTAATCGCGATCTGCGAAGGTGCCTTGAGGTTCTTGGGATGGTAGAGTCTTGATCCCTGCAGGACCGCGTCTACAACATTGTCGGGAAGGTTGTATATGATGCGGATGCATCGTTGAATTAGCGCCTGCGTCTGTTCACTTCGGGACATGTCAAGATTCTTCATTGTTGCGATAATGCAGGGGAATCGTGTCTGAACCTCGATCTCACCGTCTCTGATGCGGTAGGAGAGTGAGCCGTCTCTATCCTCGAAGGGGTAAGAACGAACTGCGATTTTCCGCTTGTAGTGGCCTGACTCAAGTACGCCCAACAGGACATCGATTGACCCAGCGTCCCCTCGTTCGCCTGTCCTAAATTCGTCGAGAAGTAGCGGTTTCTTGCGAGTTTCCCAAACTATGCCTGGTATGACTTGGCCTGTTGTTCTGTCTATTGATCCTATCATTGCGGCGTATGTTGCGTAGGAGTATGGGGTCACGTTGAAGGCCCGGCCGATTTCCTCAAGAATGGTGGTCTTCAATGCGCCAGGACACGACTGGAGGATGATGTGAAGTTGTGGTCTGATCGATTGCGTCTTCAGTCGCTCCTTCACCAAAATCGATTCGATGTTTGCGGTTGCGCAGGCTATGTTGAGAATACGGTTTATGGTGTCCAGTATGGGCTGCGATTTGTGCTGTACACATACCCCCCTGCATGTACGTCGCAATTGCATCCCTCATTTCCCGCGTCTGTTCTGGAATTTGTCCTGAGCTTGTTCCGAAGAATCCGTCCAGAAGATCCAGCTCTTTGAAGTCTTGATGCCTCGAATCTCGTCTTCATACAGAAGTTCAAGACAATGTTTCAATGCGGTCTGCCAGTTGCCGATCTTGCACTCTACACGGATTCTCTCTACGTCCAGAGGTTGCGACGCTGCACACAACGCCTCGACGATGGCTTTCTTGTAGTTCCGGCTCCTCAACGTGTCAGGCCTCTCTGTAAGAGAATCGTAGCGAAAGACTTAAGCAGTTAGCTTACTTTACTTTGGTTAAGACAGCCCATGAAAGAAGACCCCTACTGGAGCCAGAAAAGGACTAAGCTCGCTAACCAACGCAGCATCATGGCCGCGATCACCGCGAGACCTTCGACGTTTGGTGAGTTGACCGAGCGCGTTGGTCTGTCAAGGCCAATCCTCAGCAAGAACTTGCGAGAATTGGAGAAGCAGGGAATAATCGAGAGGCGGATCAGAGAGCGCCGGATAGAGTACGACCTCACCGAGAAGGGACGAGGAGCCGAGGAGCTGCGAAAACGGTACATAAGCGATGGATTCCAGCTAATGAAGCAGCTGACAGGAGACTTCGAGACAGCGAAAACCATTCATGAGATCGCAAAACTGGCCAAGGAGGATCCGGCACTGGTCGAGGCGACGTTGGGCTTCTCGCAAGACTTTCTTTTGTTTTTGATGAGCGAGGACACGCTGCGTTGGATGACGAAGCATCCTCGGAAAAGGCGGATGCAGATCTTGCGCGAAGCAATTCAGAAGCGGATAATTAACGTGCCAACGCCGCAGGAGCCGAGAGAACTCTACACCTTGATGAATGACTTACTTGATGCGATGAGAGAGGTTGTTGCAAGCGATAGATCGGGGGCGAGTTAGGGAACGAACCCGATGCATCTTTCCGGTTACGGTGTGAAGATCAAAGTGAAGAATCTGCGTTCACGCTCAGATCTTCACGTGACTGATGGCAGAGAGAGCTCCCGTGAAGAACCTTCGACGTGGACGTTTCGACCAAGACGGATACCGTACGACTCAATCATTATTGATGGTCACAGCGGCTACATCTCACTCCAAGCATTTCACTGGCTTTCACGGAACAAGGTTCCAGTCTTCATACTCGGCTATGATGGGTCAATGATCAGCAGCATACTGCCGCCCACGCCAGTCAAAGCGGATCTGCGTGCAGCGCAGATCAAAGCAAGCGAGGACGCGAAGATGAAGTTCTCGATAGCGAATGCGATTGTTCAAGCGAAGGTTGCGAGAAACTTGCAGGTTCTCGATTGGCTTGCCCAACGCTACGACATCGAGAAACAGGTCAGATTGACGAAACATGAAGCGTTTCGTCTCGGAAAGGCCCGTAGCGTTGTGGATCTTCGAACCGTTGAAGGCCGGGTTGCATTGAGGTACTGGCAGGCATACGCTTCTGTGATTCCTGAATGCTTCGACTTCCACGGACGAATGACAACAAGCCACCAGAACAATGCGTCTGACCCTGTGAACTTGGCGTTGAACTATGCGTACGGCGTCTTGGAAGGCGAGTGTCGAGCCGCAATCAACACGGTAGGCCTAGAACTATCCATAGGCTTCCTGCACGAGACAGCCGGTTACCAGACGAAGCAGTCGCTTGTGTATGACTTGCAGGAGCCCTTCCGTTGGATAGCAGACGTAGCCGTGATCGAGGCTTTCGAGTTAGGCGCCCTTGATTTGCCGGATTTCTACTTCACGGGTGACGACTACAGGTACCGCTTTGAGCCAGAAGCGAAAGAACGGTTCCTGGACTTGCTACGTGAGCGGTTCAATTCGGCGGTCAGGTACAGGGGACGTGCCTTGAGGTGGGATACGGTTATCGAGCAGAAGACGGTTGAGCTTGGCCGCCACTTGGTCGGCGGAACTAGGGTGCTGGATTTCTCGGAGCCCTCTCCCTATCTATGCAGAGCGGATGACAAGGATCTTCGGAGACGAATCCTAGGTCTCTCTCAGTCAGGGGCTCAGAGACTTAGAATAGCAAAGAGCACGTTTCATTACCTGCAGCAAAGAGCGACAACTTCAAAGCCGTTCAGGATGTACAAACCAGTTCTGTCAAGACTCTCCAGGTGATCTCGATGTCCAAGAAAGCAGGAACGAAGAAGATGATCACACAGCTTTACTTCATTACACACATCGACAACTTGCCTTCCATAATCAAGAATGGAATTCTGAGTCACGACATGATGCTGAAACGAGCGCTCAAGTCTACCCAAATCTCTGACGAAGAAATCGTTGAAAGGAGGAAAGAAAAGCAAACACCTAACGGCAAGTCGCTTTGGAGCTACGCAAATCTGTTTTTCCAACCCAAGAACGCAATGCTCTACCGCGTGACGTACAACAGTGTCGATAACATAGCCGTACTGGCCGTGAAACGAGACATTCTGAATTATGATGGCGTTTTCATGACTGATGGGAACGCAGCCAGCAATAACTCGAAAATAGAGTCAGTTTCGCCGAGTCAGCTAGAGGTGATAGCGAACCAGATCGAGACGATTTGGTGGGAAGCCGTGCCGGGGAAAAGGAAGTCGATGGCCGAATGCCTTGTTCCTGACAGAGTTCCATCGGAATACTTGGAGTGTGTGTACGTAGCAAATCACGACGTTGCTGCCAAAGTCAAGAAGATTATCGGAGAATCCCTCCCCGTCATTCCGCAGGCTGCTATGTTCTTCCAGCCCACGAAGACTGTGGAGGTTACGGAGAAGCTGCAGGTTCTGGAGGGTGACATGTTCTTCTCAAAAATGCAGACGCTAACGATAAGTGTCAATTGTGTTGGCGTAATGGGGAAAGGCCTTGCTGCAAGAGCGAAGTATCTCTTTCCCGATGTCTTTGTCTACTATAATGATCTCTGTCGCAAGAAGCGTATGAAGTTGGGAAAGCCCTTTCTCTACAAACCTGACTACTCCCTGCCTGATCAATTGGCGGATGAACCAACGACACTCTCGGATGCTGACGCCACAAGATGGTTCTTGCTTTTCCCGACAAAAGATCATTGGCGCGACCGAGCGGATCTTCTCGGTATCGAAAAGGGACTAGAATGGATCGCGGATAACTATCGCGAACTGGGTTTGAAATCGGTGGCCCTTCCTGCACTAGGTGCCGGACTTGGTGGTTTGGAATGGAAACAGGTAGGCCCGCTTATTTGCAGTCACATGTCTGAATTGGACATTCCAGTCCGTGTATACCTACCAGCAGAGAGAAAGATCCCGGAGCAATATCTCTCGACGGAGTTCTTGCTGAACATGCCAAAATAGGATCAGCTCCCTATCACAGGAGAGCAAGAAACAATAGCCATGCAATCGCAAAGTAATCGAAGGATAGGTTCACCGCGATGACGAAGCCTGCGCCTTACCCTTCAACGGCCACGCAAGAGGCAAAGGCCATAGACACATTCAGATCCTTGATTGATCACGACCATGTCATACTTAACATTCGACAGCTAGACAAGGTTCCTAACATAGACGCCGACGTTGATATAATCGACACGGAGCATCGACCAATTGGAAAACTTGAAGTCCAGGTGAAGAAGCTACCGGATGACCATGGATCTGATCCAAAGCTTCAGATTCCGCTTTCCCTTTTTGGCTATGCTGCCACAACAACAAATAACCCTGTACTGCTTGTAGGCGTTGATATCGATCAAAAGAAGGCGTACTGGTTTCACGTTCCTGTTGACGCAAACCAGAGGCGCGGGCAAGAGACGACTACAGTCAAGTTTTCGTTGACTCAGGTTATCGATGGCAAAGACACGAGATACATATATGAATGGCTAGGAATCGCTCAAGTCTATCGGAGGAAACTGAGAGAATACGATCCCCTCAAAGAGGCATACGCTAAGTTATCTGGTGTGAAGGCCCAAGTTCTAAGCATCGCAAAATCTGACCTACGTGAAATACACGAATTTCTTGATGAAATCAACTCTCTGTTAGATGGGCCCTTCTCTATTGTCAAGAGAAGATTCTTTCCGAACGCGTGGTAAGTGGGGCTAGCATACGATGACTATGCTGCTGCGTCAATTGGTTACACGCTCTACCCGATACCACCTGACGACAACGACGTGCTGATTAAGGAGGTCGATCCAACCCTCAGCGAAGAGTTCGCATTATTACATGGCTTCACTCAACATTTCAAAGAGAACCCAATTAAGCTTCGTCCGAGAGAATACGCGGTTGAGGTAATAGGAAAGAGCGTTACACAGATACTCGCTCGTAGACTTCTTGAGCACAGGGGCAGCGAGGCCCTTGCTAGGGAATGCATCTTTGCATTTATTGACCGATTCGCGGACCAAATGGGACTAGGTGAGAGAGAAAGCTACTCCATGGCTGAAGTTGAAAACGGCTTCTATCGCCATTTTCCGCTCTGGATTGACGAAGCTATCAGATTCTTGGTGAGTGTAGAAAGGAACAGAATCAAGAAGCCCAGTGATTGCTACTACGGCAGGTCATACCTTGACCCGGACATGCTCGGGGCCCAGGTCATGCCAGACGAAATGAAGCAATTGAAGCAGTCGGTTGCCGATAGGATCAAAGCAAACGCGCCTACTCCTATTGTTCGGGTCGGGTCAGAAAGTCATCCGTTTGGACTATTTGTGGAATGCCATTCATTTCTCGTTTCTGCCGGCGTGACGGAGATTCATCGTTTGTATGCAGCTCCAGACTACTCTCTAGCCCCGCACGGGGGATTCCAGTGGGAGTTCTATTCGCCAGAAGATCTTGAGAAGAATCTGAGGATCTTCTTCGACAACTTACCTGCGGCATACTCTGCAATCGTTGAGCAGAATTTCCCACAACTCAAAGACGATCTCGCACCGTTTGATGGTGCGACAAGAGTCATTGCGATTCTTGACGTCAAAGATCAACGCGCAGGCGTTGACTTCTACTACTTGAAATGCCAAGGCGAAAGAGGCGCACACATTGATCTTCACAAAGAGGGCGAGTGCACAGATCTCGTAGCTAAACTGCGCATGAAGCTAGGAGAAAGCGTTGAACTTGACGGCAAAACATACGAGCTGGTCGGAGAATCCTCATCGGCTCTAACTATCATTTGGGTGGATTTTCCTATCCTTACCTTTGTCTACAGGGAACTCCAAGATGCCCTGCGCAGATATTTCGACAAATCAAAGAATGGCGGACAGTTGTGGTGAGCAAGCAGCAGAAGCTAGTTGCCCTCAGTTCCCAAAGTGTCAAATCCTTAGCCAGCGATAGTATCTTGGGCTCCGAAGAACTCATTGCTGTCTTTCTGGCGTTCGCTGTAGGAATGATGGATGTATTGCCAAACTTCAAGCGAATTTGGTCAAGACCGACAAGCCTTCAAACGCTATTTGGCAAAGACCAATTCACAGATTTGTCGTTCCGGCCAGAACACACGGTACTCAATCCATGTCCAGAGGTCTACTGAAGATGTGGGATAGTTATTGACAAAATCCTCCGCGACGACGTCTGCATATCGAGATCCTTCGCGAAGCCAGACAGTTGAGATCTCCGTATATGCCATTGAGGAAGGTATCCGATCCTGCGTGTTCAACGCCCGCGAGTTCTTAGCAGAGGCTACTTTGCTAGCTGAAAACAAGCACAATCGACATGCGGTTGGCCTTCTGGAACTGGCTGTGGAGGAACTTGGCAAAGCCCAGCACATGGCACATTGCGTTGAAGATGCGACAATTCTTGGAGAGAAGTCGGCGATCATCACCAGGAGTCTGATTAGGTTGCACAAATGGAAGCTACGTTTCTCTCCAAAAGGCTACGTACGCACTCATTCGAGAGAAGAACGCAGAATGCGGAATCGGTTGAGGCGATTCTATTCCGCAGGCACCACCTTGCGCGAGAGGAGCTTCTATGTTGACTACAAACGCGGGCGCTGGCAGTGGGGCAACCTCGGCCTTGAAGAAGAAAAGACGATTTCCTTCGTAGCGCAGGAAGTGCGAATTGAAAGTGAAATGATAGAGTCACAACTGGCAAATGTTCTCAGGGCTAGAGACATGACAGAAGAGTTCGGTTTGTACGACACGCGAGTACAGAAGTTCCTGAGGAAGACGTTCGGGAAAACCACTCGACAGAAGATCAGAGAGGGGCCTACCATAAGGGTGGAAGTGGATGTTCAAGAGTTCCTCCTAGGGAAGGACTTGTGAGCATTGACTTGGAACTGACTCGACAGAACCGTGTGTGCGCACCAAGCGATCCACACACTAAAACCCCTTCTGGAAGTTATGTGAAGTCACGGTTTTTGCGGGAGTATAGAAGTATAGGATAATAGCCGCTACCTATCCTTTACGTTGTGGGCTATGCTGAACCACTTCGCGAAAGCCTCCTTATGCATAATCGAAGTGTCACGCCCCGAGACCGTTTCGCTGACAATGTGGTATCCAGCTGGCCCAACCAGTACAGGATCATGATGACAGTTAGATGATTCATGGCTAGCGCGGCATCTTCAAGCTTTGCACAGAGTGAGGCCTGAAGCCGTGTCGCCAAAGTTCTCAAGAATGAATTCCTTTTCGCTTGAAGTCCCACCTGCATACTCTATTCGTACTTTCACTTTGTATCTTCCTTCATCGAGCACGTAGTCCGGGTTCTTCCGGTGGTAGTAACTCTCTGGCGTCCACACGTAGGCTTCCTTTTCGCCGTTGAACTTGACTGCGATGTCCAGGGCCCGTTCTACACCAGGAGGGATCTCCTCTACTTTTGCCTCACCGATTAGCCTGTCGTCGACAATGGGTACAAGCTTGTCCTCCGAATCCAACTGTATCTGTACAGGATTCACCCTCGCCCATTTGGCCTCGAATGGACCCTTGCTGATCTCCGTTTTCAATAAACTCAACTTCGTGTAAGTTACTTTGCCCCGACATTCAACAGCCGTGTGCTTGATCATCCACTTGGGGCCTTTGTTAACCACGAAAACATGGACCCAGCGTCTCGGGTCCTCGCTGACAGGTTCATCTTTGCATATGATGTCAAGAGAGGGCTTGCGTAGAAAGTCGATTGCCAAGAACATGATGGCTGAGACGATGAAAGGCCAAATCCAAGGGAACAAGGACCAAATCCAACGGAACAGTTCGAGGGCATCAGCCGCCATCAATCAGATCAAACGCTGAGTGCGTTCAGCCTTTAGATAGTTTTCGATTCATTCCTCGGGCCCAGATTTGAACCCTCGTTCGTCGTCGTTCTTGGTATTTTGTGTGTGTGTGGTGGGTCAGCTGGTGCGCACACACACACAAAATCACGCCTCTCCTGAGGGTTCAAATTTGGGTGCTCGCACTAAGGTACCACACACAGAATAATGAAAACGACGAACGACGACGGTTCAAATTGCGACTCTCGCACGGTAGCCCGCGCTAGACTGCTTTTAGGATCCTCTCTTGCAGTCTTTGACGCATGAGCCCAAGCCAAGCCGATAATGTCGAAACAAACCTCCCGGGTGAATATCTCAACTAACTCGCCATATTGCACGACCGATGAATCTGCTCAACCCCGTTTCTACTCTTGTCAGACAATGTACCAAGAAGAAATCCGCCAATCAAGCCAATTACTAATGGCAAGAATGTAGAAATAGCGAAGTCCACCGCATAACGATTCATATGTTGGTAAGTTCCTGAAGCCGCAAAGAACAGCACGCTCTGATCGTCGGCCCATGCCACTGAACTTCCGAAGTCAGTTCCGGTCGACGGATAAGATTCCATGATCCTGTAGGAGTCACCCGGGAGATCTACTGACACACGAACACCGAAGGGTTCAAAATTCTTGTTCACGAGACTGTAGTAGGTGTGTCCAGCAAACATATCATACCAAGTATGAAAGGATCTGACATCGATAGAGAAGCCCCATTCCCACAGTCTAAGAGATGTTGAGAAAGTTGGCCATTTGAAGAGAGTCTCAACAATCTTTGTGGTCGAATTCACTACGACTCTAGTGCGGACTGTTTTCGCGTAGAACGAGGAAGTTGCAGTCTGATTGGATTGTAGTATTGGGTCGGAATTTGACGGCAAAATGAAAAGCAGGCTGAACGCATGACTTTCTGAGGTTGTCGCTTTCAACCAGATGGCCATTGAGCCAATTGCGGTATTGTCTTCGTGAACGCTCACGCCCAAGCCAACGTAAAGAATCCTGATGTAATCCACGATGTTTTCCTCGGTGTAAGCGGTAAAAACCCGTTGAACCCCGCCTTCTTTGAAGGTAATCGGTTTTGGCAAGTTCAGGAATCCAGAGACAAGGTAAAGCCCTAGGACAGCGATCAGGAGAAGTGTCATTCGCCACTTTCTGGTAGTCATCCCAAATCGCATGTTTCGTCTATCCAAGAAAGCCGTGGCTTCACATCACCACATCACGACATATTCTAGGAGTTGAAGTCATGAAGTATAAATCGATTGACATGTGTCGATCCGGTCGACTAGTTGCTCAAACTCAAAGAGAATAGTCGAGATGCCTGCCTCTGGCGTGCGTCTTAATTTGAACCCCTCATCCGCCGTCGTACGTTTGTGTGGTGGTGGGTACCTTGGTGCGCACACACACAAATTCAACGAAGAACGACGCCGTACTACCGAGCGTCAACTCGGCATCGCCTCTAGGAGCACCTGCCACTTCGGCGGTTTTCCGCCGTCCCAATGTTCGTCAAAGACATCACATAGCCATCTCCTTGAGTCGTCTTTGGCAACCCCACGGTACTGCATCCTTTCGCAGAAAATGGCCACGAGGCTGCGGCTTTCTTCAAACGGAGGCTGGAAGTTGTTGCAGTTCAGAAAGATGTGAACGAACTTCCATATGCTGAAATATCGGCCGCTATGGTCGGTCGCCCTTCTAATGAAAAACCGGCTGCTTACTTCCAGGAACTTTTCGACTACAAGCCAGTTATCCTCCCCTCCATAGTCGTCAGCCTCACCGTGATAGTCATGTGAGAACTGGGCCTCCATCTCTCTCACTATCGGAGCAGCCTGACGGAATTTGTCTGCAACGATTCCCTCAACCTTCAGGCGAGCCGACTCGTCTTTACATCTCAACCGGAACAGAAGGTGCGGTTCAAAGAGAAAGTGAAAACTGGTGATCAGACTCTCACACTCATCAATTGTAGGCGACACAAAGCTGCGGATCAGTTCTTGGCAGGCAGAGTGCCACGCTTGGTTGCTAATAGCGGTGAACCTCCCTAGATCATTCGTTAGCGAAGAGTCAACTGTAGGATTCAGGACAACAACAGTCCAGAATTCAGACAAATCAGACCACATGGATGATGAAATGCGTAAGCTCTATTCGGCTTTTGTGATGTCCTTCGCTCTTGGTTCACTAAGACTCCCTGGCATCCGCTAGATTCCTTGACATCAGGCTAGCAACATTAGCGATCGTTAGAAGATTGACGAGATGCAAGAACCACAGACAGGAGAGTCATCGGGTCTCTTGGTGCGCGCATCCGGATTTGAACCTCGTCTTTCGTCGTCGTCGCCATCCTTGGTGGTAGGCTGGTGCGCACACACACACAAATTGCCTGAAACGGCGACGGACGACGGTTCGAATCACGACGCACCTTGGTTGCGATTGCCAAGAAGCGTCGCCCATAGCTATTCGAGAAGTCTATTATAGACCAAAATGGCGTATTCTGGAGCGACTAGGCGATGAGGTCCATTAAGCTCCTGCCTGTAGTCTTGATCGTAGTTATGGTTCTCACACTCGGCCTGATGATTTCCACACCAGTTGCGGCTGTGAAAGGCTCCTATCCGGGAACAAATGGTAAGATTGCCTTCTCAGCACCTGTGAACAACCGTGAGGTGATCTTCATCATGAACGCGGACGGGACAAACACACAGCAGCTAACTGACGGAACCAAGTACGATATTCTCCCAAGTTGGTCTCCTGATGGAACGAAGATCGCATTTGGACGAGCGGTGCAGGGTTTTGCAGATTCTACAATTTGGGTAGTGAATTCTGATGGTGCAGGTCTGAGGCAACTGACATCAGGTGGCTATCAGACTGCTCCTGCATGGTCGCCGGATGGGACCAAGATCATGTTTGATAAGCAGGAAAGCGGATCCAACGATGGAATCTATGTTATAGATGCTAGTGGGCCAACAGGCCCGGGTACTCCGCTGGTTGTGGATGGCTTGGGCCCTTCTTGGTCTCCTGACGGAAGCAAGATCGTATTCTACAGTAACGGCAACATCTACTTGGCAGATGCACAAACTGGCTCAGTGATTGGTGCCGCACTAGCGGAAGGGTACGATCCTTGCTGGTCACCTGACGGCTCAAAGATAGTGTTCAGCAATGATGGAACAATCTCGGTGATGAATGCTGACGGGTCAGGCTTGACTTCGCTGAATGTGCCCGGGGCGCAGCCTAATTGGTCTCCCGACGGAACCAAGATCGTCTTCGCGACGGGGGGAGCTAGCGTCTTGATCATGAACGCGGATGGCTCAGAAGTACATGACCTCACCCCGAATATGCCAAATGCAGGCGACCCTGACTGGCAACGACTCCCCGCACCTGTGGGCGGCTTCGTCGAAGCTGTCAACAAAGTCGCCGTCCTAGTTCCTTGGTTGACAATAGTCGGATCCGTTGCGGCCATATCAGTTGTGATTGTGGCGTCGTGGAAGAAGCCTGAGAATTAGGCATCTCCGCTTCCTTCCCACTTCATGTCAACGAATGGTTACGCTGAGAGTTGTTTCGGCATTCCTAGCCTGGTCCAGAGTAGGCGTCGTCGTTCATGGCATTTTGTGTGTGTGTGTGGGTCTCGTGGCGCGGGCATCGTGATTTGAACCGTCGATTTGTGATTTGTGTGTGTGTGGGTCTCTTGGTGCGAGCGTCGTGATTTGAACCCTCATGTTGAGAGAGGAATGGGGGAGGAATAGGAGAGGCGTTTTTCGTCGTCGTCGCACACCAAGTGACCCGACGACGAGTTGGGAGAAGAATCCCCTAACAACCCGTCTTCTCTGCTTCTTCAGTGTGACTCGAACCGACTCGGATCTCCGCGAGTATGCGCAGCCGCTTTGGAAACGCTTGAGCATTAGCTATATGTGCAAGGCGACTCTCGCCTGACGACAATGGTTGTAGCGAAGGTTACATGATGATCAGACTCGTGCAGTTTGAGAAAACTGTCGCCGACAGCATCTTGAGCTACGCCGCCGACTCATACCCGAGAGAGGCGATTCTCCTTCTGCGCGGAAAAGCAAAGGGAGACCAAGTTTTGATTGATGAGATTTTGATTCCTCCCCTCGCTGTGCACGGAGCGAGATTCTCTAGCTTCCCATTCCACATGCTTCCGATGGATCTTCGTGTGATGGGCATTTCGCATTCGCATCCTTCGGGGGCTCTGGAACCTTCAATTCATGATCTGAACCACTTTTACGGAAGGGTCATGGTGATAATCGCCTATCCATTTCGCTCGTACAGCGAGATCGGCGTATTCGACAGCAATGGGCGCAGAATCCAACATGAAGTGTTACGTGAGGGGTCTGAGCTTGGCTAAAGTGGCCTGAAACCCATATTCACGTTTTCTTGCGTGTTCGCACCACGACGCACGCACACGAAATCAGAGGTTCAAGATGCCGTGGGGTCGTCCAAGATCCCTCTGGCAATACTTGGCGTGACCTAAATTGGCGCGAGCGCAAGCTCCCGACTTCTGGTCGTGGAGTAAGCGAGCCCTTGCAGCTTAAACGTCTGGCACACACCGGATCTGCTGGGCCGAATGAGACAATCCCGGAAGGGACAGTAGGCTCAGATGTGGTTGAGATGTCCGAAGCCTCGAATAAGGCTCTCAACCGAAATAGGCGGGGCAGGTTCGAGTAAGAGATTGTGTCGTGAATATGGCGGCTCGCTGCGGCGGGTACGCTGTCAGGCCAATGGTTTGGCCTATGCTTCTACACTGGGATGGATGCGGGTGGAACCGCAACAACGGAATGCCCACCCAAGCGAAGAGGATCGGAGTGGAAGCATGAATCTCCCGACTTCAGTCGAGGAGAGAGTCAAGTGGCGCGGATAAACATCTGGAGCCTGCTGTTTTCTTCCTATCAGGGCAATCTTGCGCTACTGGTTAGCCATCGTCTTCGAATTCATTGAAGACGCAAACAAGTAGGCGCCGAATCCTGCCGCCCAGATCAGGGCAGGATAGACTATCATGCGTTCCATTCCTCCCGGTCCCAAGCCCAGAAAGGTCTCAGAAGTGTATAGGGCCAATGCCACAAGTGTCATCGCACCCAGCAGGATTGAGAAGTAGGAGAAAGGAGCCTTCTGCAGCTTATACGACGCGATGGCGGAAAGTCCCGCGAACACGAAGGTGATCAGAGAAACTATGGGATGAATCACCCCAGCCGTCTCTGGGAAGAGTCCAACTCCCATGGCGCCCAAGCCCGTTACAGCGACGAGGACCGAGAGAAGGCGCGAGTGGGATCCACGCCATATCGAATAGGCTCCGAAGATGGCCAGCAGGCCGAGGAGAAACACGGACGAATTGAAGATCGTGGAAGACGGCTCGACCACTTGGCACGTCACTCGGCACGTTGCTCCTAGATCGCTTATGTAATTCTGAGAGATGCTGTAGCCTGGATAGAGGGCTTCGGCCACTATCAACGCCACGATGAACTGCGCGGAACCCACGAATATCAAGGCGCCAGCCATTTTGCTATTGAAGTATTTCATCAGCTGATCGCCTCCAAGTGTCTGCGAAGTGTTCCTATCGATCGGAACATAAGCTTTCGTGTATGTGGTCCCTTGGTGCGCACACACACAAAACTGATCCTCCTATGAGGGTTCAAATTTGGATGCCCGCACCAAGCTACTCACACACACAAAAGATTCCTCCTTTCCCATCGTTAGGGGAAGAATCCCCTAACAACCCCTCTTTCTCTCAAAACCGCTCAGGTTCCAGCCAGTACCCCAAGTCTAAAATCCCAAGCGAGGCTATGGCAATGACTCTGACTTAAGAAGTGGGGGGGGCAGGTCAAAGGTGAACACAATGAATGGTCAAGGAGAATGCACCAAAGCGGTTGTACTGATCGTCTTCATGCTGGTCTTGTCACTGGGAACCGTGATAGCGCCGGCGATCCCGGTTGAGGCAGCAACAACAGTGGCTTACCTCACAATCAACGAAAACCCATCACCCGTATTCTCCTCACTCATCCCAGATCAAGCCTATGTCATTAAGGACAACGTAAACTACAAGCTATATTATGCCGAAAATGACTTTGCATCAATTCATCTCGCGCAATCACCCGACGGCATAACATGGACCCCATATGGCACAGTAATATCGGGCGAAGGCTATCACGCAGACGTAAAATACTACAGCACAGGATTCCCCGGAGCAAACAGCGGCACAAACCCCAGCACACTGACAATGAACTACCGCATGTGGTATGGAGAGTTATACTCCCACAGCATAGGCGGATGGAAGTACGCTGAATCACCAGACGGAGTAAACTGGTACAACCGCATACCCGTTGCCCAGGTCGTCGGCGGATCACTAGTATTTAGTGGTGCCACGGGAGTACACTATGGCATAGCCGACGTAATCTACACCCCGGGGGCATCCAACACGGGTACAGACTGGACATTCAGAATATATGCAAACGTCCAGTGGGAAGAAGGACCTTATGGCGGAAAGGAACTCGTCGTCATGGCCTTTTCAAGCGACGGCTACAACTGGACAGGCTACGACCCAACAGCAGTAGGTTATGCAACGCCAGTATTTGCAGGAACGCTGGACCCTAGCCGGTTCGACTGCGACCACATAGGATGGTTCAAGGTCATAAAAAACAGCCCGACAGACTGGGAAGCATTCTACTCAGGTGGGAAAGAGACGACGTACCAAGCCTTGAACGGGATAGGCTACGCAACATCTACCGACGGCATAGACTGGACACGCAGTCAAACACTATTCACAACATCTGACGGAGTGGCATGGAGAAGCCAAAGCGTATGGATGCCCTCGGTCGTCAAGATAGGGAGCAACTACCAGATATGGTTCCTCGGCTCAAACAACTCAGACATAACTAGTTCAGATTGGATACAGTGGAAAGTCGGCATGGCTATCTTGACTCCACCCGCAGGCGCACCCCCAGGCGCACCCACAGGCGCACCTGTCGGCGGCTACATCGAGCCAGCGAACAGGTTCAATGTTCTCGCGCCATACGTGGCGTTGTTCGGCGTCATCGCTACAGTCGCAGTCGTCTTTGCGGCACCGTGGAAGAAACCCGACAACTGAAAGTTCATCTTTGCTTCCCAGAATTTCGATTAGGTACCGTTCCATTCGAAGAGGGGTTCTTGCAGGATTCATCCCCTAACGACAGGAACGCGAGTAGGAGTTGGAGGAGTAGTCTTTGTGTGTGTGTGAGTAGCTTGGTGCGGGCATCCAAATTTGAACCCTCATAGGGGGAGTAGTTTTGTGTGTGTGTGATGCGCACCACGAGACTCTGTGTGTGGGTCCCTTGGTGCGCGACGACGACGAAAAACGCCCCTCCTATGAGGGTTCAAATTCAACCGCCCGCGCTAAGTGACCCACACACACGCGCTAAGTGACCCGACGACGACGAAAATACTCCTCAGGCCATGAGTTTAGCTAGTATTCCGGCAACTCGTATCGGCATTCTATCACCAAGGGGCCTTCTGCTTCATACGTTACGATGTAGACTGCCGCGTTACCAGCGAGACTAACTTTGACATCGAGTATCTTTGCGCCCTTCTCCTGAAGTTGCTTCATCACTTCATCAAGTCTCTTGGTATCCCTTTTCTCGTCGAAACGCTGAGTCTACTACAATCACATGCGACCACACCAAGCCTTAGAGGGCAAGACCACAGCCGAAGCCGCTGGACTAGGACTTGAGTTAGATGCGAACAAGTGGGAATCACTCATCAAGAAAGCCTTTAGCATCGGTAAGCATGAGTAGGAACAACCTTTTTACCATGTTTGGCAACGAGCTAGTTCTTGCTGGAGGTGCTCTTGATTGGAGTTAGACGAGGCTGAAAAGAAGGCCGTGGAGTATGTCGCAAAGAAAAGCGGGGCTGATCCCAGTTCAATCAAGGTCCATGGTGCGGAGCATGAATCAGCAGGATGGCTTGCCGTCACGGGCGCTTTTACGGAGAAGAAAGGCAAGCCTGCTGGCTTCGGAGCCTTGGCGCGCTACACACAGTACTTCAAGGTCTCATTCAACCCGAACGGAGATATCGTAGGCTGGAAGATATCTGACAGACCGATTGGTTGACCCCCCCCTCAAGAAAAAAGTTACGAGCCGCCTTGACCCCCGTCTCAAGTTACCAGAACCAAGAATCCCCTGACAACCCCTCTTTCCTTCCCAACTGAAACTGTGGAGAAAGCAATCACAACCGAAGCGCACAGGAACAGACAAGGGAGAACGAGTCACCAAAGGTAACAGACGCAACACTCGAATTAGACGCCCATGAGCGTCCAGCGTGAGAAGGAGAGCAACATGCAAGGAACACTCGGAGAGATGCAGTGAGGCAGACCATATTCACGGATGTGGAGCTGCTGGCCATGCAGAAGTTCT
>Ga0315279_10002624_pt1 | contig 26564 bp, 23 predicted proteins | sample YL17G06_20_MG_FD_203694 | JGI IMG/M metagenome (GOLD analysis project Ga0315279, IMG submission 203694) | Sediment microbial communities from Yellowstone Lake, YNP, Wyoming, USA - YL17G06_20 | ecosystem: Environmental > Aquatic > Freshwater > Lake > Sediment | place: USA: Wyoming | collected... | reverse complement strand
GGACAATCAAGCCTAAGCCGCCATATCGTTCGTCGATGATGTACTCGAATGACTTGCGACCCAAGGGGACGCCTCGCATCTTCGCGATTTCCAACACACTCTTCTCCGCGATTCCGGATTTGACTGTATTGAGGAAGATAACGCCGTCCGCAACGAACTCCTCCACACCGAATCCTGTCTTCAGCTCCCCGAAAGGTATCTCGCCAACGAGCACCGTTGTGACACCCATGCCCTTCACGATTCTCCCAAAGAACCCGTGAAGGAACTTCCGAGTCTCAGCCTGACCGAGGCTTTGAAGGATAACGCTTATCGAGTCAACCACGACTCGTTTCGCTCCGATCTTACCGATTTCCTCCATCACCATCTGCACGGCGTCCTTCGTACCCGTTTCATCCATGGTCATGAAGTCCAAGAAACTGAAGAGTCCCTTCTGCTCTAGCGCCTTCATGTCCATGCCGAGAGTCAGCATGTTGCGGAGGTAGTCTTCTCGTTTCTCGGCGAAGCTGACATAGACAACCTTCTCACCATGCTTGGCAGCTCCGCTGTAGAGGAACTGCGTAGCCAGAATGGTCTTTCCTGCGCCCGGATTGCCTGAAAGGAGGATCATGCTTCCTCTAGGAAGCCCTCCCCCGAGAATGCTGTCTAAGTCAGCTATACCGGTGGAGACTCTCTCTCTCTCTCTCTCTCTCTCTCAGTCCCAATCGATTTCGTCTCCTTCATCGACCCGATCCCCTAGACCCAGAAATCAAAAAGTATCACTGTGTAGATGGGTGATTGGAGTTATAAGCTCTCTCACCCTGGGTGAGACCGTGTTCTGGATAGACTGATTATCCAATAATTCACAGAGGATGTGGGTCTTGCACGTGTAGAAGAAGCGGACTCACCCACTCTGTCTCCATGACCATGACATAATCACACTATCTAGCTGATGAATTACAGAAGTTAAGCGGTCAACCGATTGGCTTTGCCGCAATCCGAAATGTGGCAATTGATTGCCCCCGATTTGAATCTCCCGGGTATCGTTTGATGGTCGAGCATCATGGAGTGCCCATTTTGACACGGGCGTTCTTTGCCGAGCCGTTTCGGTATTGTGGTCATCCTGTGTCAGACAGTCCCGACTCCGCGCGGGGAAGACTGCTCAAGGACAAGTTTGATGGTCAACAATCATAGACTGAGACACGAGGTCTAGCGTCACTCCGTCCTTTGCCGGCCATCGGGCCGGCGCGAAAGCCACGTCATATGCATTAGGCAAGATAGTGAAAACGTGGCAGGGTCACGCACACCATGAAGCATTGAAGAGGATCAGGGAAGCGATGAAAGGAGCGCAAGAGAAGTAGATGAGCCAACAGAGTAGGACTTGGCGCGTACGGCAATCGTGCCGGACAATGAACCCCGGCGATAACGCGGGATCACTTCCCGCGGAACCATCGAGGGTCTCAGGCGGAGGCAACTCCTAGAACTGACGCGAATCTCGGCGTATGCGACATGGTTTGCTTTGCGGGGCTCGAAGGAGGGCAGACTGCCCCCGGGGCTAGTCCATGTAGCGTTGCTTGAATGTGTCCCATCCGCCGACAGTCTCAACGTATGCTGAGAGCGTGGTCACTACTTGTTGATCCTGCCAAGGTGGCACGTCGTCGAATACCAGATGTTTGCCTGACCAGTCCTCCGTGAAGTGTAGGCATTCATGCGCGAGAAGATAGAAAGCGTAGGTTTCTAGCTGGTAACACCTGGCAAGGTAATTCGCGTAGGAGTCATTCAGAAAGATTACCAGATCGTGCTTGATTGCCTCGGCGGCGATTGCTGGATCAAAGTTCTCCAGCTCCATCCTTCTCGCGAGCATCCTCCTCCTTTTTGGACTCGTAGTGTGAATCCAGCCTCCCGTGATAGGCTCATCCCATGCCATGCTCCAGGCGTCGCAGTTTGCCCAGCTTTCTGGGTCTTGGCCGGTGTAGCGGGCTGCATCGAAGAGGTCTACCCATTGCAGCGGATCAGAGATGTGGTGAACCATCACTTTCCAGCCCTTCGTCGTAACTGCATTGTACCTGTCTGCCGCAAACGCTAGAATATCCTGTGCGAAGGCTTGCTCCTTGATTCGTTCGAGAGTTACAAGTTGTATTCCCAAATTGATTCTCACCTCCTATTCCTCTAGAACCTCGTGGGTGGCATGCTCGGCGCTAGTGACAGCGTAGACATCTCGAGAATGGCAGCAATGCTGGCAGCTGACTACGGAGATTCATGTGAAGCCGCCAGACGGTTTTGCCGTTCACCGACTCAGGTCAGGGCACGTAGCGCGTTGCTATCTCATCATCTGTTAGCGTGCTGAGGAAATCGTTCATCGTACTGAGCACGAGCTTATCGTATCGGGTGACGACGCTAACCCCCCCACTGCATGCTTTCACGAGGATTACCAGTTGCATGCAGGATGCGGCTATCGCGTAGTAGAAATGAAGTGCGACCTGCAACATGCTGACCGGAAGCTTCGGCCTAGGGACGCAGACTAAGGAATCATAATCGGTGTATCTGTCGTACTCGCCGGGACAAACGCGCTGAAGTTCGAATGCCAACCTAACACGCTGCGCCAGGGTCAATGGTACGTAGATCGCGACGGCCTTCGCCTCCCTCAGTTCATGCGAGCCATGGGGTTCGATTACGCGCACTAGCCTGCTCCACGCGTCCTCGTCGGGCATGATGATCAAACCAACACACGGCGGATCCACATCAACGACCAACTTGTCGACCGTGAACCGGAGAAAATCACGGGCGAACCTTTCGAAGGGCTCTTCGAACGAGCATCCGCTTACGGTATTCACTCTAGTTTCCGTTTTCATAGTCTCACCTCCTTTGTCTTGAATCTCGTGTCGTCGTCCTCGATCCCTGTGCGCCAACGAAGAACGGACTGTGTTCGTGCGTTATCGGAAAGCAGGAATCGTGCCGCGCATAGAACCAGTTTCCCTTTCGAAGATGAAGCCAGAGATCACCAACAGACGGTGGGCGCGGAGATAGAGAGGAAAGAATAGGGCGGAGAATAGAGCCGAGCGATTGTGTGTTGTCACTGAGGGAACATTACTTCTAAAGAGTCCGATAGTGCATGCAGAGTTTTCATAACCCTGTATAGATCATGAGTGCAGAGGCTCCGCTTACCACAAATTCCTCATAGTTCTGTCATGACCTGTCCGAGTATTGCCCTGAGGGCGCGGATCGAGGTCAAAATACCCTACAAAGACTGCTCTTAAGCACCATAGAAAAGGGCAGTGTTTTCAACATGTCTTCTGAAAGGAACCAAACTGCTCTGAGAGAATATGAACAGAGAAGATACAGGGCAGGACAGGGCAGAGAAAGCGTCTATACCCACAAACATTACAGGGTTACTAAAGAGCCAGAGAGTGTGCGCAACTTTTTCAGTGACAAATTCAGTCATCGTTCTTGAGTAGGTTATCTGCTTACGAGTCTCCATCCGTCTGCATCATATCTATGGACTCGTGCCTTCGCGTCTATGCCAATGAGTCTGATGCCTCTCCGTTGAAACGCCCGCTTTCTCAGCTTCCTGGCAATGCGTAATGTTGTGACAAGAACGGCCCGATCGTACCCAGCACATACAGCCTCGTAGCATTGACCGATGCCGCGCACGATGTCGTCGCTTGGGGATTTGATTTCTACTGCTATCCGTTCTCCTTCGAGACCAATAGCCACGCCGTCGACCATTGCATTGCCAGCGCGCGCTGGCTTCATGCTGACCTTGTAGTTCAACGAGCGATAGTGGCGGGCTATCGCCCACTTTAGCCATCGCTCATTCGTCAATGCCCTACTTCACTTCCGTTTCCTGAACAACTGGACATCGTCAATCTCGGTTACATACTCGAACCCGCTCTCGACAAGCTCCTTTGCATCCTGAACATTCTTCGCGACCTTGCAGATGAACTCATCATTCTCGAATGAGACGATGTGCGTGTAGACCAAGGTGTTCTTGATGCTCCGATGCCCCAGCAGCTGCATGACGTGGAGAATGTCCTTGGTTCGGTGGTACTCCATTGTGGCTCTGAAGTGACGTAGTGTTTTGAAGGTTATTTGTTGGATTCTAGGATTCTGCAGTCCGTCTGCAACTTTGCGTCGTTGGTTGTCGTATGTTCTTCTGAAATCGTCGAGGGACTCGACCGGGTCGAGTTTCGGGTCGTGGAATATGAGCGTCCACTTCCTCGGTTGGTGGTTCACCATTGCCAGGAGAGTGTCTGAGGCTTTGCTTTCTCTGGGTCTGCTTCCTTTCTCTGGAGTGATTCTTATGCAGTGTCTCGCTGAGTCGAGGTCTGTCCAGCGGAGGCTCCATGCTTCTCCGGGTCGTGCAGCCGTTTCCTTTATGACTTGTAGAAAGGCGGCGACTTTGCTGCTGGTTCCGGCGATTAGTTGGTCAACTTCGGTTTCGGAAGGTATGAAGGGTATGTTTTCGATCCTCTTGTATCGAGGCGGCTGGAACGGGATTCGTTTCCACTTGTAGAACCTCGCCAGATGCTCTGTGACTGTCTGTTTCCGGTTGACGCTGAGCTTGGCTGTGGCTAGGTAGCTTTTCACGGATTCTGGGTCAAGCAGTCTGGCTCGTCTGGCGACGGCTTTCAGGGATCGGATACATGTCTTCACCGTGGACGGTCTGTAGCCCGTCTTCTGCATCCAGAATCCGAAGGATAGAATCTCTGACAGGGTCAGGGGTTCGATTTCTTGGATATATCGGGATTCGATGCGGTGGGTGGAGCTCAGAGTGCGGGGGGTGGGATTCGAACCCACGAATCGTCAGGCCACGGGTTAACATCTCTTGTGAAAAGTACTTGCGCCGTCACGAGTTTTGCTGATTGACATCGTATGGTCTTCTCAAACCGAACTCTACTCAACAAAGGATGAAATCTCTCCGTGAGAGAGATGATCCGGTTTATTTCTGGGCGACACAATACCTCATAGCAACGAGGGAGTCCACGCTGGAAACCTCCAACCACCAAGATCCGAACCGAAAATTCCGATGTGCGGAGAGTCAATTGCGGGTAAGCCCAATTTACCCACGAATTACCCGGAACGTACCGAAACAAGCCCAATCAAGTATGGAAGGATGGTGTCCTCATGAAAATCTCGCGCGTGTGGAATGGTTCTTCTCTCTTGGTTGCGAGGTTTTGGTGTGAATGGTTGGCCAAGCCCGCGCGGCCGCTGAGCCCACGGTAGGCTCGAGTGGTGACTGGGCTACCTCTCGACGCGACTGACGAATTGGGCGCCACATAGCGTGGAAGCCCGAATTGGTGCATGTCGCCTGTAGGCCAACCAATCACAGGAGGCATTCGGAACCCCCATGATAAATGTTGGAGTAGACGTGCATAAAAGAATCTGCCAAGCCTGCCTCAAAGACGAACGAGGCAGCATAGTAGAAGAATTCAGGTTCCCAAACAATCATGAAGGCGCAACCAGACTCGCCATGATCATCAAGAAACATGGCGACGCGAAAGTCGCGTTGGAATCCACTGGTAACCTCTGGGTCAGACTCTACGACAGGCTCGACGAGGAAGAAGGCATCGACGTCATCCTCACCAACCCCAAGAAGACCCGAATGATCGCGGAAGCCAAGATCAAAACCGACAAAATAGACGCTCGCATACTAGCAGACCTCGTCAGGGCTGACCTGGTAGCCAGAAGCTATGTTCCACCCAAAGAGATCCGGATGCAGAGAGCCCTGCTGCGTGAACGCATCAGCCTCGTTGAATCAAGGACGATGATCAAGAACCGCATCCACAACCTACTCGACAAGTACGAGATCCAGCCCACATACACGGACATATTCGGCAAACGAGGACGCGAGTGGCTCAGAACCCTACAACTACCCAGCATCGATCAGACAATCCTGGAAGTGAACCTCCAGCGACTCCAAGAACTCGAAGCTCACATAGACGCATTCACCAGTAAGATCGCCCAAGAAGCATACGACAAGCCAGAAGTGAAGCTTCTGATGGGCTTCACAGGCGTCGACTATTACAGTGCGATGCTCCTCGCCAGCGAAATCGGCGACGTGACGCGGTTCCCATCAGCGAAGAAACTTGTCAGGTATGCTGGACTCGCGCCTTGCACAAGGCAATCAGCCGACAAGACCGTCCACGGTCACATCGTGAAGGAAGGCAACAAACGCATACGATGGATTCTCGTCGAGGCGGCTCAACATGCCTCCCGCCACGATCCAAGACTACGAGGCTTCTACTTACGTGTCATGAAACGACGCGGCTACCAACGAGCGATCGTCGCAGTAGCCCGCAAGATGCTCGTCTCGATGTATCATGTACTCTCGAAGAATGAAGCCTACTATGGCGAGAGAACGGAGCTTCTGGAGAGAAAGCTTAAGCGTCTAGAATGGAAGGCAACTCACAGCCTACAGGCCATATGAGAGAGCCAACCGCTCACATCCAACCCAAAACAATCCAGAGAGAGGAACCAAGCCAGCGAGAATTTTCATTGGTGCGGCCGCCGGAATTCGGACCTGGCTCGTTGGCTTTCTTCTCTGCGATAGATGCATGGCCGCCTGGATACGGATCCTTTCCTATGATGTCTAGACTAGGTTATCCGCATGTTCACGCGTATTCTTGTGCCCGTCTCTTAGTACCGGATGGCACAAGCCGTGGACGCGGGCCAACGTATAGCTATAGTTGTGCGTAGTTTTGACTTTATAGACGTGGTTCTGCGACATCTCGCTTTATAAACGGGGCGAATCCTGCCGCGGAAAGAGGCACCTGTGCCGCGGGAATTGTCGTCGTTCGAACTCTGGTAGGGTCTCAGGCAAGCCGGATTCAAGCACCTATTGACCAGGTCCACCGTGACGCCGTTTTTTGCTCGAAGCCACTGCACAAAGACCTGATTGTCGCTGGTGCTGCTGGGAAGAAACCGGTGTATTCTCAAAAACCCTTGCGGATACGCCTGGTTAAACACTATGTGTATGAGCGCCTCTCCGCTAATCTTCATCTTTTCCGGCATGGAAGGCCTGGTCGAAGTCGCGTAGGATGGTCAGCGCTTCATCCTCTGAGGCAGACTTGGAGATGGTTGCGATGTCAGGTTTCGGCAGGTCCTTTACCTTGATGGGGAGCACATTCTTCGACAGGTGAAATTGTGCGACTTGGACTTTGACGTTGGGTCTCTTGAAAGCGTAGGAGTAGATCAGGGCTTGGCGTAGTGCCATCTCCTTCACTCTCTCAATTCTTCGGCCGGTCTGCATAGTTGACTTGAACTCGTAGACGTAAGATTCTGCGACGCCATCAGGTACGCCTCCGACGACGTACTCTTTGAAATGAATCCACAGTCGAACTGTAGGCTGCTTCTCGGCGTACAGGATCTCACCAATATCACCTAGTTCAAAGGGGCTTTCGATCGTAGTGTCCGCATCAACGTCTTCAGGATCTAGCAGATACCTGTTCAGCTTGAGGAGCTCCTCCTTGGCGAGAGGCTTGCGAGGCAATTGTTGCACGACCTTCATCAACCTCGCCTCCGTTCCCGAGAGCTTCCCATGCGGCGTGCCGGAGCAGGCTTCCCTCCACAACCTGAGTAGGAGAGGCCTCGTTAGGCTCTCCATGAGAAGCTTCTTGTTTGCCCGTTCTAACGTTAGCTCCTGGCCGTACTTCTTCAGGTCCTCGCGATATGACAGTTCGTATTTCTTGCGATAATCAAGGTTCCTGAGAGCCGCAACCTTACCATGGGTGACATCGTGAGTTCCTACGAAGATGGCCTCCAAGCCTAACATCACCCATGAACTCGTGCTGTCGCTGACTCTCCTGAAGGGCTTAAAGAGGATAGAACCGACCTGGTAACTGAGGCTTATGGTTCGCGAAGAGAATTTGCGTAGCTGGGAGAACTGGCTCGAAGATGAACGTAAGCGCATCCTTGACGAAGAAGGAAAAACCCCCCCTAGCCAACTTTGGATATCGTGGTTCGTGTTGGTTCTCGCATGTATCATGGGACTACTGGCTACCTTCATGCTCGCCGTAGGGTTCAGCTCATTTCCCAGCCAGCTTTCATCTTCCCTCACTCTGGCCATGAGCGCCACCCTCATCGCGTTCTCAGGAGGATACTGCTTGCCGAGCCAGCGTTGGCTCAGGGATGAAACAAGATTGAGGCACGACTTCCTTGCCATTCTGGAGATCTGGGTTCACTTGGCGAACCCACCTTTTGACCATGCCATTCTTGGCGGGCTCAGTTCGATTTTGCAAAGACGCTATGGTCTAGCCATGATGCACGCATTCTCACGAAACATACTTCGAGCTCTGATCGTCGCTACAATCTTGGCGACTTTTCTTTCTGTCCTATCATTGTTTACTCCCGGAGACACCCAAAGATGGGTCTTGAGTTTGGCATGGGGTGGGATTGCGTTCGGATACATACTCCTACTTTACTGGCTTCTCCCCAGCGCATGGCTTGAGAGAGGTTGAACTCGCGGAGTCAACGAGACAGCGACCTCTCTAGCTACGATAGCTTGTTTCGGAAATTGATACTTTCCAAGCTGAGCATAAATGACCTTTGTTTCCACGGGGGAGCCACTGCTTGACCCTGACCCTCAGCCCGAAACTAGCGGAAAGCGGGATGACATGCCTTTTCTGTCATTTGCCACGTCTCGAGGCGTGTCGAGTTCAAACCCCTTTCATCGCGCATAATCGTTGCGCGTAGGCCACCCTCTTTGCCAGTTTGCATACCTACTCTGTAGTGTGGCAAGCCCGTGAAAAGGCAGCTTCACTGTCGACATAGCTACTCTGTAAGACGATCAAATGACCCCGGTGGGAATCCCACCGGGCCCGCGACCACCTGGATAGATTTCTGGGCAATCTTGCTGCTTTCCGTGAGCAACCAGTTTGCTCTAGGGTGTTTGAGTTCTTGCAAGGTTAACCGATTCCTTGTCCGGTTCACAAGCCACGTCTCCCTTGCAATGCTCCTGCAGAGGATTCGCAATGGTATCTCAGCCGTTCGGTACAAGGCCTAGCCACAAGATGTTGATGCTGCTCGAAGAACGTCTAGGGTCAAGTCGGGAGGTATCCAGACCCATTAGGGTTCGGAACCCTGCCAGTCTTGGGATACAAACCACTCACGTGCCAGTGCTCCCTCCGGACTGAACGCTTTGCGTCTTTCAGATGTGCGCTCTGATCAGTTCTTCCCGCCAGAAGCGTTTGGATCTCCATTGTCAGCTGCCCTCTGTTTCTCGTTTATGGAATAATGACCATGACTGGGGGGATAATCACTCTACTCTACCTTGGGTCACAGCCTCCCAGTAGGTCCGGGTCTGCGATGATTGCCTTAGCTTTTCCAAATAGGAGTTCCACACGATGTTGTTGCCTCCTATTTGCGCCTCCATGATTAAGCGAATAAGTCTGAGCTCATGTCTTATGTCTCGAATTGTCTTATCACTCAATCAATTCGCCTCTTTGCATGAAGTTAGACCTGGTACAAGTTTAAGCATTGGTTTTTTCACTTGCGTCAATTGCGACCAATACGAGATTAGAATGCCCTCCAATGAATAAGAGAGACCAATCCACGTAGAGGATGTAGCGTCGATGCACGAACTGGGAGCGAGTCTTGGACATTTATCGCGATCTGAAAGGTTATCGGACTGGGAAAACTTCGGAAGGTCAAGATACATTCGCCATACCTCTTCGTCCAGACGATGACGGCATGATCGGGAGAGAATGTCCGAACGAGAATTGCCAGCCTAAATACTTCAAAGTGTCAGCAGACCAAGGCCCAGGCACATCATCCACCCCTCAAGAATTAACGTGCCCCTATTGTGGCGAAATAGCGAACAAACAACGGTTTCATACAAAGGAACAGGTTGAATGGGCCAAATCCCAAATTGCCAGGAACGTGCAGCTCAGCTTCCAGGATGCTTTGAAAAGCTCGATTCAGCCTGTCCGTTCAAAGAGCGGCTTCCTGTCGATAAGCGTCGAGTTCAAACCAGGATACATCCCCAACGTCAGGCAATATGCAGAAGAAAAGCTGAAAAGAATAGTCCAGTGCGACAAATGCAAAGGCAATTACGCTGTATACGGTGTTTCTTACAATTGCCCATTCTGTGGTCATGGAAATCTGTTGCTGCACGTCAAGAGAAGTGTTGAGATAATCCGAAGACAACTCGAAGCTGAACAGCTGGTGAAACAGAAAGCAGGAGTGGAAGCAGTCTATCACCTGTAGGGGAACTGCCTCGAAGACATGGTCAGTCTATTCGAAGGTTTTCTTCAGTCAATATACTCAAGGAGCATGTTCAAGCGATACGGGAAAGAGGAAGCCGAAGGAAAGATCATGGCGGTCAAAGGCAGCTTCCAAAGATTGTCGAATGCATCCAGGATTTTCAGCCGGGACCTGAACACAGACCTCTTCGGCTCATTCAATCAAGATGAGTTGGATTTTCTGAATACCCTGTTCAATAAGAGACATGCAATAACACACAATCTCGGTCTAGTTGATGAGAAATTTCAGTCAAGGGTCAACCAATGGCAAAGATGTGGAGAGGAACTAGAGATTGAGAGACTTGACGTTCTGAGAGGGCTGGATCTCACAGAAAGAATCATCAACAACGTAGTTCTGAAGTCAACCTTGAGTGACGAAGACTATTCTTGAATCAGCCAGGTGAAGGCAACATATTGACGACAGATAAGACATCAACGTGAGAACCGTCACAATTCCAGCGCATCTGATGGTTGAGACAGTGGATCAACTATGTAGACGCCGACCTGTTTTGCATGCTCAAAAAAAAGTAAGCCGCAAAGGTCAAGACAGGACTCCGAAACCGAGTTCAGAGAGTGCACCCTGATGGTCATGAACGCGATGAAGTCCACCACAAGGAATCAGAAACTCAAAGATGCGTATATTGCTCTTGATGAAGAGGCAGGCCAGGGTCTTGGACATGGGGAAGAGCTACTCTGACAAGACCGCTGACGCGGTGAAGTCAAGTAGTACGTAGAGATCAAACGCTTGGAATCCCCAGAAAAAAGCGAATTCCACCCGTAATCACACGTGATCACGTCCCAAAACAGCCATTTCCAGAGCCTAGCGAATTCCTGTAGCTATAGATGAGCGTACCTTTGATGTTATAGCGACCCGTGATGGGACTTCTGCTTATAAGCAAACGACCCCTCTTTTCGTGAAACGGATGAAACTCAACAGGCAAAAGCGGGTTTCCCCTTCGAAAGAAGGAATGATTGGACTTACGCTCGGGAGACCTCGAAGAAAGCGAGGAGCAGACTGTGGTGCCCAATCGAACAAGGGCACGTAAGAGCTTGAGGTCAAATACGGAGATCCAGCGCGCTCCGCAAATGCGCACCTAGTGATCTGTTCCACCGGGGACTCGGCCGGCTATCCGGTCATCTCTTCCACTCATATCCGAGCTACCACTTCGCTTGGGCGCATGATGCAAGTGTCTGGTTTGTGGCCGCGAGATGGTTACCACGAGACTTGTTTCATCAGGGACCGTGACTCCCCCGCCCGACACCACACGTCAAGAGAGTAATTCGAGACGGCTGTGAGGCGGGCCTATGAGCCCAATTCCAAGGCCTGTGAATTGTCCTCATCCGCGACTTGTGAAGCTTGTCAAATTCAAGGGCGAGCGTGTCGTCTACTATCGTTGTGAACTATGCGGCACACATGTCACGGTGCCGGAGCAATGATTCATGACCGAAGAGAAGGCGAACTCGCCTAGCGTGAAGACTAACACTGTCAACGAAAATTCGAATAACACGCGATTTCTACTGGTACTTCTGGCATGTGAAGCAGTACCATCGATTATGCTTCTCGATCCAGGTTAAGGGTTTCCCGCACTTCTCGCAGGGACTGGCGCTCTTCTCATCTTTTCCCTGCTCGACTAGCGGTAGCCTGTACACTATAGAATCCTTAGGGGCTTGGTTGCCCACTACGGAGGTGAAAGCCTCCGTGACGTACGCCTCAAGGTCTTCGCTCTTGGGGTCGACGATAAGTGCGAATATGCTGGGTGAGAACTGTTGCAAAACAGACTGAGTCTTTAGGTCTATTTTCGATGGGACTACACCGTGGCCAAGATGAGAATGATACCAGCCAACGAGCCTCGCATCCGGGTCCCGCAGCTTGCCCCTGTCTAGGAGCCTAGCCAGCTCTTCAGCTGACAACTCGGCATGCGTCGGACTCCTTGGCTCCCCAGGTACGCTGTCAGAGACTGTGATCACATCTCCTGCGAAAAACCCTAACAGCACACCAATAGTCTCCTTCTCCGGAGACATCTCAGCTTCTCGCAATACTCGAGCCACTACATCGTGTGGTATACAGAGACAGCGGCTGGTGCTTCTCGACAAGTCGATGCTGTCAAGGTTTCCTTTCACAGCATATGGATGAAGAACCAAGTGAAGCTTCTTCCCGTACACTGACGAAGCGGTTCGTGTCTTCTCAAGAACTCGGATCTCTCGCTCGATCTCCGTGAGTAATTGACCAACCGTCTTCTTTCGAGCCGCATGACGACGAGTCCTCTTTTTCGCCCTTCTTCTCGTCAAGGTGCACACCCTCTCGTGTTCTCTGCTTCCAGCCTACTCCGTTCGTACGTGTCTTTGATGAAGTGGGCACCATAGTTTGCCTTCGACATACCATAGGGGAACTCGATGTTTCCTGCAATAGTAGTAGCCACCGAAGTCCATTACTTCAGATCCTTGTCTCCCTGACATTGCGATTGCGAGACCAGCCCCAGCCGCCGCTACTCCAAGCCCGATCCCTATGAAGGCGAAGGCAAAGCCCACATTGGCCCCCGCAACCGGAGGTATAGTGTGGCCAATGACAATGAGCGTGAAGGGCACCGATCTGGTTCTCGTGCCGGTTACAACTGTACTGACTACCGTGAGCGGGTAGGTGCCGCTAATCGCATCCGCGCCGACTGTGATGCCCATTATCGAGTCTGCAGTGCCTCCTGCCAGTGGCTGCGGCGCAGGGGGCGTGAAGGTCGCGGTTACGTGCGCAGGCAAACCCGTCACGCTCAATGTTGTCTTCTGATTGTAACTTGCGATCGAAAGGACTGTCACAATTGCCGTCTTGGACTCTGTCGCATTGATCGTCAAAGAGTTCGGGGATACAGAAATCTCGAAGTCGGCTGTAGTGTAGAGTACGTTCAGCGTGACGATGACCCAATGCGTCCCAGAACTGTCACTCGCCGTCACATTCAGTTGGTAGCTTCCAACAGGTGTCTCCGTAACGGTAAAAGCGGGTGATGTCGTTACGCTGAGGGTGGATGATGTCGTGCCACCGACTGGCGGTTGGAGCGATGGTGGATTGAAGGCGGCAGTTGCTCCCGTAGGCAGACCAGTGACTCCAAAAGTCACAGGCAACCCAGAGGATGACCCAACAGTAATCGTGTAGGCTACCGAGCCGCCTTGAACAGTTATTGCTGATGTCGGATTGGCCTCAATCGTGAATGAGTCAGTAGCCCTCGCCGAATGCGTGAACACTAGAAGCGTCAGGGCGAAGATCGAGGCTAGCAGGATCCTAGACCTCAAGAAACCTCGCCTCATTGCTTGGCCGCTGGAGGCTTAACACTTTCGCAAATGGCAACACTGGACAACAACTAACGCACCATCCTTTCTCGCCAGTAAGGCAAAGGCGCTTGAAAACCGCGGGATTTGTCAAGCTCTTCAACCCAACTTCGAAGTCTGTTGACATAGGCGATTGGAGCCTGCGCACAACCCGTAGAGACATCCAAGGAAGCGCTTATACACCTACGAGTCCATGAACAATGTGATCAGGTAACACGGACGGTGGAGGTCTTCACTGTTCTCCTGGTTCTGTTATCTCCGTTCGACAGGACAGGGTAATTCAAAGACAAATACGAAGTTGGTGCAAGCAATCAGACGACGATCCTGGCTCAGTCGGCCACCGTGAGGGAAAGACTTGTGATGTTCGATTATGGGGAATTTGCAGCAATCGCAAGAGAATCCCGTAGGTGAGTTCGTTCTTGAAGCCCCCTTTGACGCGAAAGACATCTGTTCTCCTTCTGAGCATTTTCTTGCTGACGCTTTCTGTTGTGGCTGGACCCACCCCAAAGGCCCACTCGGTTGAGATCGCGGGGCCAGATGCTCGACCACCCGCTTCACTAGCAGAGGAGCACGCCGTTCATGGTTTAACGAGACTATCTTCGATCAATTCCGGGAGTCTAGGAGGGGGCATGTTAACGCTGGCTTTCTCAGACAGTTTCCCGTTTGAGAATCGTTCGTATGCACAAGGAGTCTTCGATTTAGTTTATCCTGAACTCGTCGCCATGTATGGGGCTCCCGCTCAGACTTCGAAGGTTCTTCTTGAGTATTATCCGGGCATAGACGGCGCGGGAGGATGCATACCACCTACGGTACAGATAGGTTTCCTTCCACACAGCACAGACTACACGCATACATGGGATGCTATTTTCATTCATGAATTGGCACATGCCTTCCACTGTGGAGTCTCCATCCCGTATCCGTGGGCTGAAGAGGGCATGACCACTTTGGTCCAGTACCTAGTCATGCAAAGACTGGTCGAGTCAGGGAAAATGAGCTCATTTGCAAGCAATGAGTACTACCAGTTGGCATCTGCGTTGCTTCAGTACGACACGAAGCAATACTTGGACCCGGACGCGTTTTACTACTGGTGGGTTTACACCCAGGCAAGGCCGGCGCATTATTCTGGAGCGGCTTTCTTCTCCATTCTTAGCACGTACACGAATGGATTCCTGCTGAAGCTCAACGAGGCCCTGTACGTTGAGGCAAACTCGCGGGCTGATTATTCCGATTCGTGGGTCTTTGACAGAGAGCGCTTCGTGTCAGTCCTCAAGAACGTGTTAGGAGACATATCCGTTGATGGGTTGCCTCTTGAGGAGTGGATTGACAGACAGAGCATAACCTATGTTGGGGAAAGTGTCACAGGTAGGTCCAACACGCGTATTGTTGCCTTCCCGCTTGATCCAGAGGATCTCAAGACTATCTTCGTTGCTGTTGTCGACGCTAAGACATACGGGTACGTCAAGAACTTGCCTGTTGAGCTACAGGTCATTGATGTCCTCGGGAATGTGGTCTTCGAGACTCGGCAGAACAGCGGAGAAAACGGGGTAAGCTTTGTCGATGTACCATCTCTACCTGAGGGCGGATACAAAGTCCAAGTCTCAACGGACTACGAGGGCCAAAGCTTGAATGGCGTGACTTACGGAATACGTCAAAGCGTCTATCACCTCACATGGACTACAAAACGTGGTTGCGATTGCATATTCGGCATGGTAATGGATTCGTATGGCAACCCGATCCAAGTGCCCATAACAACCAATGGCACGCTAAGAACGAATACGAACGGTGCCTTTGTCATAGACACATCCTCACCGCAGGTCGCCATAGGGATCAAGTCTGAGACGAGAGTCGTCACGAAACCTGGTCCATATAGCCGCGTCGTTTGGCTGCTTGCACAGGCAACGGGTGACTTTTCCATCTCGGTCTCTCCTGCTAGGGCAAAGGTAACGAGTTACGGTTCAGTATCGTCATATGCGGTCACCACCTCGTCGATTGGGGGCTTTCAGGGAGTTGTCTGGGTCACAGCTGCGGGTTATCCGTCGGGCTTCGGGACTGCCACGCTTGAACCCTCTTTCGCCCACATCAGCCCTTCAAATGGTGGAGCGACGTCTCTCACGTTTGTGGGCGGATATGCTGATGCGGCTCCATACCAGGGAAGCTACAAGGTTAAGTTGGTAGCCAAGAGCGGTCCGCTAATTCACGTAAGCGTGATTGTGCTGGACGTAACCTGGCTACTTTACGTAGAATTTAAGGGCAATTCCCACTTGCTAGAGGTGCTGACGAATTCATCTACCACGAGGGACGATTTCCAGTACGACCCTAGAATTCAGTCAATGAATTTTACCGTAAGAGGACGGGAGACGACACAGGGCTTCATGAACGCAACTCTCGATGCGCAGCTGATTTCCGGTCTACCAGTAGTGTTAGTGGATGGCAATGTCGCGGCGTATGCCTGGTCAAGTGTGAATTCTACGCACTATTTCATCCACGTCCCCTACAGCCACAGTACAAGGGTCATCGCAGTACGAGGATCAGAACTCGCTCCGACAGAGTTGAAGATCGGAGTCTCTCCCGGCACCGTTAACATGACGAGGGGTGAAAACGTCACAATCGACGGCTCCCTATTAGCGAATGGATATTACCCGTTGGAAGGAATCCCAGTAAGAATGGAGTATAGTCCCAATAGCGTCGATTGGATTTTCATCGCTTCGGTTACTACGCGCGTCGACGGTCGCTTCAGCTACAGCTGGTTGCCGCCATCTCTAGGCACGTACATGCTACGAGCAAGATGGGATGGAGACAGCACCTACTCAAATGCTACGAGTGCCAATGCCACTGCTCAAGTTGTCCCCGAATTCTTGCATCCCGTTTTCATAGTCATCATCGTGCTGGCTCTTGCGGGCCTTGTACGCCGGCCGCTTAGGAGTTCAAATGCTTCTCAAACAACTCGCGACCCTTGTCTGCCACAATCAGAGCCACTGGGGGGGTTTCGTGGTGTGATTGGACGTTAAGATGGGTGATTTGTGTGTGTGCCTCCAGTGGTGCACTGCCGCCAGAGGAATTGGCATGCCAACATGCTAATCGTACCCGAGGATACGAAGCCTCTGATCTTGTTCTTGTTTGTCGAGGTCTTCACTATCTGCTGCATCGATCTTCGCTATGATACCTTGGATTGTCATGTCAACAACGTATGCTCCTGACCCGACGTCTTCCAGCATCTGTCGGAATTGTTTCTCTCCGTGGGCTATGGATTCAGCACGGCGCATTCCGATGTCAGCAATCAATCTAGGTGTGGCTGCTACGAAAACCTTGTTTGAATATCTTGCGAATCCTGTGCATTGCTCTAAGTATCGCTTGAACTCATTGTAAGATACCTTTGCGTCAACCGATACCGTGTTGACGCCGTGGCCAAAACGGCCACGTTTCGCGGCATACAAGTCGGGCCATTTCTCCCGCATGCGATTAAATGTGGGATACACTTTGTAGTCTTCTCGTCCCAATCCCGCCCGCGCGACGGCGTACAGCTCTGCCTCCCTGTCGACGTGTCCAAAGACGTAATTACGCCATTTCTGGTTCAAAATGCGATGGATATTTTGGGCAAGGATCTCATGCCAATAGTGCTTTTCATACTTGGGAAAGTGTCGAGATTCAAGTTCTTCACTAGCCGTTCGTAACATGTGTGCCTTCTCCTCGCGATTTCTTGCCCTTTCGTATTCCTTGATTTGCGCTTTCAACTCGAATGCTTTGAGCTGTGTCTGAGTAATCATCGCCTTGTGTACTTCCTGATCCCACCCAGACCTAAAGAGACGATTTACAATCTCATCGAATTCCAAAAAACAAACTTTCAATCAGCTGCATCTCTAAGCTGCATGTTCTTTCTGAGTCTCGCACAAGTTATAACACTTGCGAAGTAACCCAAACATTAGGGTGCGATATCTGACAAGTGAAAACTAGGAAAATTGTCCTAACTGGTTGCACACTGCCTTACTTCATTAGACTTGCATCTTTGCGAGACCCAAATGGTCACCCAAGAATCATTACCCAAACCGGGCATAGGTGACTTCAACTAGGTTGTGTTGGTTGGTTCCCTCGAATGTCTGAAACTGACTTATAGATCCTCTTGGGAGTTGGTAGCTGGCCGGTCTGCTTGGTCTCAGCAGAAGATCCCGATTGGCAACTGCGTATTCTGGAAGTTCACGCGCAGCTCAGTGCCCCTTCGTTTGGTATACTGTTGAATATCGGCATGGTGATGGGCAGTGTCTCTGCAGGTACATTCCTAGGAGCGGTTCTGTCAGGCAATACCAACGTCGTAGTTGTCGCGATCTTGCTCGTTATGACGGTGGCTATCTTCTTGGTGATGATGTTCTATACTATCTCGGTTTCTAGACGTAGGGACAAGTTCCTGAGAGGCTTGCAGCAATTGGCTAGGGGACAAGCCATCCCCAATTTCGCAGAGTTTCTCAGGGAACTCGAAGTCTAGTATTCGGTGGCGCCTTCGACGCTGTCGTCATGGTAGTCCTGGGCGCAGATCAATTGATCTACGGGGCATTCGATGTCTGACTGTTCAGCCCACGTACGAAGAACGGCGTTCCCTCTCGACTGGAACCTCACCATTAGCATTGTCGAAAGTGCAAAGTGGTCTGGATAGATTCTGAAGACAGGATAGTCAATTGCGAACACCGCTATGGCGGCTAAACTCCTGCTAGAGGTCGACCCTACGCATCGTCCCAAAAGGAAGTTACTGCGTTCTGGCGCTCACTAAACGATCGCGAGAAAGAAGCATCAAGAGGAGCTATGAAGCGGGGCGATAGAACCGTGGGTAACGTATCTCGTTCGTCGCTTGAACACGATAATCGCGAACACAAAGATGACCGTGAGCATCGCAATCGACGGGAACTCTGGTATTGTGTTCGATCCTCCTATCGCGACATGATGCGCACTATGCGGATACATCACGTGGATGTACCAGTAGTCCGCGTCCTCCGTAACCGATGCTGCGTGCTCTACGCCGTCAATCAAAACAACCGGCTGCCCCAGAAGAAGGCTCTTCGCAATTGCCGCATCAAAGAACCCTTGAGTTCCTGCCGGCCCCGAAACGGTGAAGTTGAGAATGCTTCTCGAAGAGTCAAAGACAAAGCTAGAGACCGAGGAGTTGCTACTTACCTGCATCACTAGTCCCTGGACTAGCCCCGTCACCGTGCCTCCGGTGCCCACTGTGGAGTAGATTGTGACGACAGTAGACAACGTAGTAGACGCTACCAAAGTCGTGAACGTTGTTGCGGGGCTAACCGTAGTCGTCACAACCGTTGAAGCGGTCACTGTGGGTGTAAGCAGGAAGTCGATTGACGCTTTCCATCCTTCTGCAATGATAACTGAGCCGGACTTTGGAGCGTAGCCATTGGCGGACGCTGTCACGACGTAGTTGTCTGGTGGTACAGCCAGATGAAAGCTCCCGTCATCCCAAGTTTGTGTTGTAAAAGTCTGTTGTCCCTTTGCCTCTATGACCGCTCCAGCCAAGGCTACCCTGTTCCCAAAAATATCTAACCCCGTTACTCTTCCCTCGATTCCTCCCATCCCTGACATCGTCCAAGTCCACTCGGTGGTGGTCGCAGGACTAGTGACGACAATAGTCGTGGCTGTGCCTTGCAGTTGGAAGCTTGAGCTTGCTTCAACCGTCGGATAGCCGCTATAGCTCGCGCGAGCGACGACTTGATAATTCCCGGACTCAAGACCGGACGAGAGGCTGAAACTGTCAGTGTAGGGGCGACCTGACGGATAGGCAGACAGAGTCAGAGTCTTCGTGTAGACCGTACGAAGAGCATTCATGATCATCAGTTGAACGGCGATATAGCTTGTGAATGCGCACGTACATGTTGCGCCGCATGGACAGTAACAGCCTGGGCCGCCACTTACGGTACCAGCAATCTGCACCGTATCACTCGACCCGTAGACGCTCTTGTCCGTTGAGACAGTAATCCCCCAAGCGGGAAAAGTCGTGACTGTTGAACACGTGACGGAAGAAGCAACGAAGAAGCGAGCATTCCCGTAGACGATGAATCCGCCACATGGATAATGGTACGAGACTACAACATCGTATGTGCCAGCGGCCGCACTCGCTGGCAAGACATAGTCGTAGGCATACGCCTTGTAGCCCGCAGCAGCGGGACTCGTAGTAGCCCCCCCTACTAGCGACCCACCTGGGCCATAGATGGCGATGTCGACCACCAAGCCTGATCCTTGTCCCCCGCTTGTATACGTCCAAGTGCAGTAAGGTGTGCTGAAGCCGCCGTTGATGTGGACAGTCTCGCCGGGATTGTACGTTGCTGGGTAAGGCTTGTCGAAGTTCACAGAGAGATCCGCATACGTCACCGTAGTCACCAGGGTGCTAGTGATGGTGGTAGTCGCAAAGTTCGTGTACATCATAACCGTCGTCGGTGTAGTGACGGTTGTCGCGGTCGTCGACGTAGCTGTGCTAGTGGTCAGGGCGGTCGCGGTTGCGGTAGTTGTAGTTGTGACGGTTGCCATAGGCATTTGAGCAACACTCTGCCCTGCCCCTGTGGGAGACTCGAACACGAGCTGAAATGTCAGCAAAGCGACAAGGAGAAGCAGTGCAGAACACAGTCGCCGTCTAGCTGAACCAGACATTGCGTCTCCACCAACGTCTACCATTTCGCAGAATGAGTCTCCTAGAACCTACCCAAAGGAAGGCTGCCGGCAGGATCAAGTAGAAACACCATAAGGAACCCCTCGACAGCAGAGCCAACCCTACTAGTGGTGTTGACGGGCCGTACCAAGACACGGTCGAGGTTATGGTGAGTGTCACGGTCGTCGTCAGAGTCGGGAAAATGTAAGGCGAGTAAGTCGTTGAAGTCAAGGTTGTGGTCGTACCTGTAGTGCTTGTCCTTGTAGTTGTCGTTGTGATTGTGACCGTTGTTGTCGATGTTGCCTGCAACACGCTCTGCGCTGATGCAGAGAGAAGAATGTCCGCGAACGCTACTACGCTGACGACAAGCAAGCAGACGACAAGTAACGTCCTTTGCGACAGGAGTCTCACGACTCCAAGTATGCAGTTGGAATGCAGAGTAGAAAACACTTGCTATGTGAGAACCGTTCTTAGTCCTTTTTCACGCGCCTGATGATAAGGCTCTTCTAGCCAAGGTTTGATACATCCAAGTCAAGATCAGTCTAACGATTCTAGCTTTCAATGCTTGAGGCCATTGAGAGATGAACCTGACACGAATGGTAAGGTACGTAGTTTCTGTAGTCGTCGCTGTGCTGATTTTGACGATGGGCATCACTTGGGGCGTCTGTGAGAGGATCACACCAAGGGCCGGCGTACAGTCGGATGCTCCACTGCGACTTACCTTCTACTACCCTTGGTTCCCCGGGCACTGGCAGGAGGGAACGCGATATCATCCAACACTAGGAAATTACAGCTCATCTGATCCGATCGTGATTAGGAAGCATATTGACGCGATGCAATACGCGAAAATTGATGCGGCTATTGTATCGTGGTGGGGATGGGGAACAAAGGGCAGGTACGGCACGGATGCTGCCTTGAGAGAGATACTGAAAGAGAGTCGGGGCAGTGGCTTTCGATGGGCCGTCTACTATGAGTGGGAAGGCCTTGTTGATGATAAGCCCAGTAACCCAAGCACAGATGTGATAGTATCTGACTTGGACTACTTGTATGCCAACTTCGCAAATGATCCAAGCTATCTGCACATCGATGGACGATGGGTTCTCTTCGTTTATTCAGACGAAAGTGACGGTTGTGGAATGGTTTCGCGCTGGACCGAAGCCAAGACGATTCACCCAGAAGTGTACATCGTTCTTCGGGTCTTTCCGGGTAAGGAGGCGTGTGCTTCACAGCCGGATGCGTGGCACCAGTATTCTGCCATCTCCGGGAATGATAGTCAACTCCCTTTTTCGTACACAATCCAACCAGGATTTTGGAAAACAAATGAGACTCATCCCACACTCGAACGCGATCTGGCCAGATGGAAAGAGAACATAAGAAACATGATCTCCTCGGGAGCAACCTTCCAGCTTGTGTCCACCTTCAATGAATGGAGAGAAGGCACGGCGGTCGAGAGTGCCACAGAATGGGCGTCACCAAGCGGGTACGGAGCTTACCTTGATGCCTTGCATTCTAACGGCGACATCAATGAGAATGAATCTACGACACCGGTGAGCCCACCTCCAACCACCGTCCCATTCATAGGAGTTCCAGAGACTCTCCTAGCCGTGCTCATCGGGCTCTTTGTCGTAGCACGAAAGAGAACTAGACAGAGAACTCATTGATGCGAGCATCGTAATTTGAACCGTCGTCGTTTCGTTTCTTTGTATGCGAGTGCGCGCACCAAGATACCGGGGACATGGGTAGGAACGCGTTTTGGTGGGGGACGTGGAACTCGGAAATTCGATGTCTGACTGGACACACACGTCACAATCCCGGAGCAATAGCCCATGAAAGGCGACATACACGAGTCGACAAGATGCTGACCTTCGATCACTCCACGTTGTCTCCGTCACTCTCCCAGCGTCTACCCTGACAATGAAAGAGTCTTCTCCTCGCGTGGATTCTTTCTGGTAGTTTGCCGTCACCCTGTTTGCCCCGTGTATGGGGGGATGGCCTATGATCTGCCGTCCTGAATTAGGGGGTATGTGGTGATGGCTCAAGGCAATACCCCTCTCCTGCCACTGGAGCCTAGCTGAAAGAGAGAGATAGCAAGATAGGCCCAGTAAAGAGGAAAGCAACCCCGATAGCTACACCAAGTGACAGGAAAACAGGAAGAGAGGATGGAAAAAGAACAAACGCTCAATTGACAGAGAAGAAAGCAATCAAGGGAAACAGTGGCCGGAACAACAGGGTCTAGAGAGAGGCCCTCTAACAGAACACAAACCACAAACCCGCATTTGCAGAGTGAGAATATCGAAACTGAACTCAGTAAGCTGCAAGAGCTGTGTCTTCAATGCCTGCAATTGTTCAAGCGCACACGCCAAACAGATATTCTTGGGCAGAATCGTGCCCTTGCTCACCCTACCCAGCTTCTGAACCTTGCAGGTCCATCGGCGCAGTGCGACGCGTATCTAGAAGGCGTGCCTTCTGTTGACTTCGACTTTCCTCTTCATTTGCGTTCTCAGGTGTCTTGCATCACTTCTTGTGGTGATGCCAAAATCGTGTTTCCCGGCAGAGGGGTTGGCTTCGTCAATGTTCAGTTTCTTCTTGACAGTGCTAAGATCAACGTCTACGTCGTAACCCACGGCGTTTTGTGCACCGAAACGTTCACAAGGCCCTACTTTCAGCAACGGCCCACTTACCGTAACGTTTCAGTATTCACCCTGCTTAGTGTCGAGCCATCGTGATTACATGGCATGATGTTTCCTGTAGCGCGTTTTCCTAGGAAAACGGCAATGACGCTATCAACAGGCAGGACACTTTCATGCGCTCTTTTCAACGTGGACTCTGTGAACTTCGAGTCCTGATAGCTGCGTTTCAAGAGTTTTGATAGTGTTCTCCTCAACGCTCTCTCGGAGTGGCAGCCGCCATTTGTATGCGATCATTGCAGCTCGACGCTCTCCTGCGAAGAGGCCTACTTGCTCTGGCTGAGGAATGTGACTGTTCAGGTCTAAGCCCACGTGTCTCCTGAGTACTGTCAGAATACTATCCTCAGTCTCGATTAGGTGGGCTTTGTCGGATGCAAACTCCAGAATCAGGGCGGGCATATGTCAGTTTGGCTCCTCCGACTTTCATTTCTCCCAAGCTCGCTATAAGTGGACCTCCTTGACGCGTTTCTCAAGTTCCATGAGCCTCTTGTGCTGCGCGAAGATCCTCGACAGAAGTAACGGCACTTCCTTGACGGGTGAGGCCAACTGTTGACTCATTGACTATTGGATTGCCTTTCGTTTCAATGCACTACTCAGCGCTTCTCCGAGTTCGCATGTCTCCTGAAATCGCTCTATCAAGAAGAACTGTCGCGATTCGCCAAACTGCCTCAACTGATTAGAAATGAGTTGGACCTGTTCCCTTAACGACAATGTCCAAGTATCCGCATACTTGGAATCGAGTTCGTCGAGTCGCTTGGCAATGGTCTTTGCAGAGAATTTGAGGCCCAAGCTCTGTGCAGATGAAGGCTCCGTGATCTTGCGATAGGCCTCATATCTTGCTCTAAGCACATCGAGCGTATCAATGAGCCCATCCATATTGTGTTTCATCTTATTTCTTGGTTCAAACTTCTCCGCGTCCCTAATGGCCTGTAATCCAGTCGCCGTGATTATGACAAGGCCCATATTACCAGACACGCTAGTGAACTTGAGATAAGCGTGGTCTGCCAACATTACGCAAGTGTGGAAAACAAGCGTTCTATCAAGTCCAGTTCGCTGCGCTATCTCTTCTGTACTCATAGAGTCTGCGAAACTCCCTTGAATGACATCAAGGATGACCCACGCCGTGTCGTTAAGCGTGAAATCTGTTGATTCCTTGGCTGGAATTGTGGTGGTTGCTTGCTCTTGTTTCGATTGTTCTTTCTTATCTTGGAGCAACAGAGCGCGGTCGAGGGGCATTGGGTGTGTCGTTTCCATGAGGTCAGTTCTCGTTGGATTTCTTGGTATGAGCTTGTAGCCTCTTTGCTGACACCATTTCTCAGCGAAGTTGGCGTCCTCGGGAAAGGGGTCTGATTCGGCTACCCAAAAGTCCCTTTGTTTCTCCACGAGTCGCCAAGCGAAGGAGTCAGGGGAGAGATAGTACGCTGTCGGGGGCGTAGTCTTGTGATTGACTATCAGTCTGTGATGAAGCCACTGTCTATGATGCTTCAATGTCTTGACAGATTCAGCCGAGTCAGGAAGGAAGAACAAGTAAGCTTGGATGCCCCTTATTCCTACGATTTTTTCCAAATCTCGTTCTCGCCACGCAAAAACTCCAAACACGATGAGTATTGCAGCGACGAGCGAAATGACTGATGCTAGAGTGGGGCTGGGGAGCAGCTCAATGGACGGGGCTGGCTGAGAGAGGAGCCACGATTCGGAATAGTCAAACAATGGCTCTAGGAGCCTCCATACTAAGAACGAAAAGATTGTCTCGAAAAGGAGTCGTTTCCAGTCCAATTCTTATCTCTAAGGATACCGCATACTTCGAACTTAAGACATGTTGACCTCCCACAAACTGAAAGGGGGCAAAAGTCGCCCGAACGACCCCTCAAGTTGCCAGCACCACTCAAATCGTGGGACTCCCGTGACTTGGAAGCAAGAATTGATTCCCGACCCGACGGTTTTTGGCAGGCCACTCGAATCGGGAGAACCGACGGAGACTTGACAAGGCCTAAGGAAGTAGTCGTGACGGTATTGGGATCGGGATACCAGACTAACAGTGTTAGGTAGCTGAGACTTGGTGGGATGGGCCACTCGTTTTCTGAGTTTCTTGCTAGTTCACGTCTGATAGCAAGGCTTTGCCTCGTGCTTACCGATTGACGGCGAGTACGGAGAGACTGAGCGTTCGTTCTGTTCTTCTTCGGGGGGTTCACTAAAAATCTGGGGTGTTAGACGGTTAGAGACAACACAAAGTGAGTGCGAGCGTGCGAGCGTCACAGTTTGAACTTCCGTCTTGTGTGTGTACACCAAGCGCAATGTCGACGCAGCAGCTAGAACTGACGCAAATCTCGGCGTATGCGACATACTGATGCTTTGCTTATGCGAAGCTCGAAGGAGCGAAGACAGCCCGCTGGGCTAGTCCATGTAGCGTTGCTTGAATGTGTTCCATCCGCCGACATTCACAGCGTATGCTGAAAGCGTGGTCGCTACTTGTTGATCCTCCCAAGGTGGCACGTCGTCGACTACCAGGTGTTTGCCTGACCAGTCTTCTACGAAGTGTAGGCACTCGTGCGTGAGAAGGTACAGTAGATAGCCTTCTAATTGGAAACGAGTGGCAAGGTAGCTTGCGTAGGAGTCATTCACAAGGATCAGCAGATCGTAATTGATTGCCTTGGCGGTCATCACAGGATCGAAGTTCTCTAGCTCCATCCTCCTGGCAAGCTGTTTCCTCCTCGTTGGACTGGTGGCGTGGACCCAACCTCCCGCGACGGGCTCATCCCATGCCATGCTCCAAGCGTCGCAGTTTAGCCACGTTTCTGGGTCTTGGCCGGTGTAGCGAGCTGCATCGTAGAGGTCTATCCACTGCGCCGGGTCCGAAACGTGCTGAACCATCACCTTCCAATCCTTCGTCACAGTTGCCTTGTACATGACTGTCGCAAAGGCTAGAATATCCTGCGCGAAGGCTTGTTCCTTAACTCGTTCGAGAGTTACAACTTGTATTCCCATATCGATTCTCACCTCCTTCCTCTGGAACTTCGTGGCCGGCATGCTCGGCGCTAGCGACAACGTAGAGATCTCGAGAATGGCAGCAATCCAAGCAGCTGACTACGGAGATACGTGTGAAGCCGCCAGATGGTTTCGCCGTCGAGGAACCTGTCATTCGCCTGGACAAACGCTGTGAAGCTCAGATGCCAGCCTAACACGCTGCTCTAGGGTCAATCGTACATAGATCGCGACGGCCTTCGCGTCCCTGAAGTCACACGACCAATGGGTTCGACTACATGCATTAGCCTGCTCCACGTGTGCGTAGTTTGTTCCAAGAATGGGCCGGGTTCAATGGCCTCGTACGCCTAAGTTGTTCCAAAAATGGGCCGGGCTCAATGCCTTCTGCCCTCAGTGTGTAGCCGGACAACCAGAGGACGCGATGACCTGCGTCTACTCTTGGAGCGAGCGGTCTTCTTAGCCCTCTGATACTTTCGCCCTAGTTGACGGAGCAGCTTGAGGTCAGCCTCGATCCGACCGACGTGTTTCTTCGCCCGCGAGATCAGGCTGCGAATCACAACGTCACGCCTTCCGTCCTCCTCCAAGAACTCGTATATCCTCTGGCGTTCGAGATCTGTGAGTATCCGCGTGAACAAGGTTGCTCTGATGTTGCAAGTATAGCGACAATACTTATATGTGGCGGCTGTGGCCGGTATAGCAACGCCATGAAGACCGCCGCGAAACATC
>Ga0315279_10002623_pt1 | contig 26570 bp, 27 predicted proteins | sample YL17G06_20_MG_FD_203694 | JGI IMG/M metagenome (GOLD analysis project Ga0315279, IMG submission 203694) | Sediment microbial communities from Yellowstone Lake, YNP, Wyoming, USA - YL17G06_20 | ecosystem: Environmental > Aquatic > Freshwater > Lake > Sediment | place: USA: Wyoming | collected... | reverse complement strand
ACGACAGGGGCAAAAAAAATGAGCCGTGCTGGGCTCGAACCAGCGACACCCGGCTTAAAAGGCCGGTGCTCTACCTCTGAGCTAACGGCCCAAAAAAGAACCCTTATTTATAGCGGATAACGTTCGAGGAGTCAAGACGAAATAAATCAGGGCCAGGCTTTAACGTTACTCCGCGCCCTGTCGATCCCAGGGCTTTCCGCCTCCCTTAAAAGCGGGCTCCGCGTGTTGTCCTGTTCGTGTTTACAGCTGCTCGAATTTGGTGATGATCCAGCGGCCGGGATGAGCAACGTTCACCGCCTCGTCCTTGAGCCTGTACATCCTCGTCATGATCCTGTAGTTCTTGGCCGATCCGTCTTTGAACTTCGCCTGAATCTCAACGTCCTTAGAGTGGACTTCGCCTTTGAGGTCGCGGATGTTCGGCAGCTGGCCGGCTCCCAGCGAGAAGGTCGTGATCTCCTCCTCCTTGGCGGCCGCGGCCTTCGCATCATTGTACTGTTTGATCAGATCCTGATGGAGCTTATATTCGTCGTCGTACTTCTTCTGGGCGGCATCCATCTTGGCCTTTGCCGCGGCTTTGGCGGCGCTGGTCCGGGCGGAGTTGTATTCATCCTTCGCCAGGTCCAGCTCATCTTTGGCGTCCAACGTCACGGGGATATGGGCGTCCCTCTGCTTCGCGAGGTCGAGTTCAGCCTTGTTCAGGTCGGGAAGAGTGGCGGGCTCAATCTTTTCCTCGCTGACTTTAGTGATCGTCCAGCTTTCCGCGTCGATCTTGATCGGATCGACCGCCATGGTTGACATGGTCGACACATCATTGAGGTTACAGGCATGGATATAGCTCTTCAATAATGTCTGTTCAGGCTTGGATTTGCAGCTCTGCAGGGAAAACAGGACCAGAATCACACCCCATACGATTAGACTCTTTCTCCTCATTTTTCCTCCTTCCAGTTCGATATGCTCCTATTATTTTCAAATTCTACTTTTTTTGCAAGCGAAAAAGCAAGCGGGAATAATCGGGACTTCGAAAAATGGACTCTCCTGATTTAGAGTGCTGGATAAAGCTTGATTTAGAGGCCGGGATTCTTGGATACCATCGATTTTTCGAAGCCGCGCCGCGGGAACGGTCTTCTCCTCATCGTTTAGACGGGGATGGGCCTGGCGGAAACATGGATGATGCCGATCCCGCGTTTCAGGCGAGGGCATGATAGAAAAAATAAGCTGAAAAATCAACGCCGAAAGAGATACCGATAAAGGAAATGTGGTAAAATGCCCCATGGCCATGGGGAAAAATTACGCGAAACCTATTGACAAAGAGTTTTTTTCCGAATAGAATTAATACTAAATATAGGGGATTTCCTACCAACCCTATCATTTAGATAGAAAATTTTGATGCAGGAATCTATAAGGGAATTGAGTTGTACCTCCAAGAGGAGAAATCGGCGCGCTCGAAGACGTGATTTCTTATTGCGTTTGAGATGTATTATTACGGCCATTATCCCTCAGCGTTCCATCCGGCCCTGCCGGTCGTCCCCCCTCAATTCGTCACCAGGCCCCCGGCGTCAGGGACATCTTCCACAGAGCCAAGGATTCCCCCTTCTTTTTCCGCCGGCCGGCGAAACGGGAGGAGGAAATGGCCTGCCATAGATTTCCGGAGAAAACTTGTCCTATGAATGATTTCTAAGAGGAGGATTCATGGAAATCCAGAAAAAAGTCAAATACGAGGAAGAACTGGATTCCGGCTTTGTGGACGAAATCAAGGAAATGTCGAGGTGCGAAGAAATCGATGCCTGCATCCAATGCGGGACATGCAGCAGTTCCTGCCCGATGGCCGTCTATATGGATTATACGCCGAGAAAAATCATCGCCATGATTAAAAGCGGCTTCAAAGACGAAGCCCTGAGGAGCTTCACCATCTGGCTTTGCCCGTCCTGCTACACGTGCCAGGTGCGCTGCCCATCCAAAATCAAAATCACCGACGTCATGTATGCTCTCAAGCGGAAAGCCATCGAAGAGAAAGTCTATCCCTCGCGGTTCGCCATTCCGGTCCTGGACAGGCAAATGTCCCGGCTGATCGCGAAATACGGCCGGAATTCAGAAATGTGGCTCATCCTTAACCTCTACCTCAAATCCCGCAACCCCTTCGGCTTGTTCAAAATGGCCCCTCTTGGGCTCAAACTCATGAAGACCGGACGCATGTCTCTCAAGAAAGAATCCATCAAAGACAGAAAGCAACTGGGAGCCTTATTAAAGGCTATCAAGGAGGACACCCGATGAACGGTTACGTTTATTATCCCGGCTGTTCGCTCAAAGGCAGTTCCCGGGCTTACGAAGAATCCATCCTTCCCGTTTTCAAAGAGATCGGCATGCCGCTCCAGGAACTTGAGGACTGGAACTGCTGCGGCGCGACTGCTTACTTTTCCGTGGACGATACCATGGCCGCCGCCGTCTGCGGGCGAAACCTGGCCCTCGCCGAAAAAGCCGGAAAGGACATCATCGCTCCCTGCGCCGGCTGCTACCTGACCCTCAAGAAATCCAACATCTTCCTGGCGGGGTCCCAGCCGAAGGCCGCCAAAATATTGAAGGATTTGAAGAGCGTCGGCTGCGAATACCAGGGCAAGGTCGCCGTCAAACATCCCCTGCAGGTTCTCAGCGAGGATGTGGGCCTGCCGAAAATCAAGGAGTTGGTCCGACGGCCTCTCAAAGGGCTCAAGGTGGCCTGCTACTACGGCTGCCAGCTCGTCCGGCCGTACACCGATTTCGATGATCCCGATTATCCCACAAAGCTGGACCGCCTTCTGGAGGCCGTGGGAGCCGAGTCCGTGAATTACTCGGCCAAGACACGCTGCTGCGGAGGGTCATTGACCGGGACGATCGAAGAGGTCGGGCTGCGGCTGAATTACATCCTTCTTAAAGAAGCCAAGCGGAAGGGCGCGGACGCCATCGTCACGATCTGCCCTCTTTGCCAGTTCAACCTGGAAATCACCCAGGACAAGGCCGGGCGCAAATACAAGGACGACGTCGCGATGCCCATCCTCTATTTCAGCCAATTGCTGGGACTGGCGATGGGTATCGCCAAAGAAGACCTCGGATTTTCCCGGTCGATCGTTTCGTTGAAGCCGGTCTGGAAAAAGCTTAAAAACGGAGGGATGCTATGAGCCATAACGGTCAGCCGAGAATCGGCGTTTTCGTCTGCCACTGCGGCACCAACATCGCCGGAAAAGTCAATGTCACCGAGGTTTTGGACTTCGCCGCCAAGCTGGACGATGTCATCGTCGCCAAAGAATACAAATTCATGTGTTCCGACCCGGGACAGGAATTGATCAAACAGAGCATCAAGGAACACGACCTGAACCGCGTCGTCGTCGCCTCCTGCTCTCCCCTCATGCATGAGCCCACGTTCCGGGGCGCGACGGCCGAAGGAGGGTTGAATCCCTTCTATTTCCAGATGTCGAATATCCGCGAGCAGGTGTCATGGGTCACGCTTAAGCCCGCGGACGCGACCAAAAAAGCCAAGGCCTTGATCTCGGCCGCCGTCCGCCGGGTCGCCCTGCATGATCCCCTGACCAAAAAAGAAGTTCCGGTCCGCCCCGAAGTTTTGATCGTCGGCGGCGGGATCGCCGGCATTCAGGCCGCTCTGACCTACGCCAAGTCCGGAAAAAAAGTCTATCTTGTCGAGCAGCAGCCGTCCATCGGAGGCCACATGTCACAGCTCGACAAGACCTTTCCCACTCTCGACTGCTCGGCCTGCATCCTCACTCCCAAGATGAGCGAGGCAGGAAAGCATCCCAATATCGAGCTGCTGACCTGGAGCGAGGTTGAGGAAATTTCGGGCTATATCGGGAATTTCAAGGCTAAAATCCGGAAGAAAGCGCGTTATGTCGATATCGATAAATGCAACGGCTGCGGCGCCTGCTGGGAAAATTGCCCGACCACGGTCACCCCCTCGGAACGGATCATCCGCAAAGGAAAGATGATCATCAAAGAAGTCGGAAAAGAACATTAATATGAAGCTCAGGGAAATTCAGCGCCTCCTTCAGGCCGAAGTCGTCTGGGGAACCGAAGCCCTCCTTGAAACCAATATCGAATGCGCCTGCAGCGCGGACCTGATGAGCGACGTCCTGGCCTTCGGCCAACCCGGGCAGCTGCTGCTGACAGGGCTGAGCAACGCGCAGTCCGTCCGGACGGCCGATATCCTCGAAGCCAAGGCCATCGTCTATGTCCGGGGGAAATGGCCGGACGAAGAGGGATTGGAGCTGGCCATGGTCAAGGGAATCCCGGTCCTCTCCACGAAGCGCATGATGTACGAGGCTTGCGGAATCCTTTACACGCACGGCCTTCAGGGAATTCTTGTTTCGGACACAATAAAAAAGGAATGAGCGGCGAGAATGTCCTATCGCAGTCCTTTGAAATCATCGGAGGGAATTTCGGCCGCGCCGGAAAAGCTTCAACGACCGTTAAGGACATCCTCAAAGAGCTCGGGATCGACCCGTCCATCATCCGCCGTACGGCCATCGCGACTTATGAAGCCGAAATGAATGTCGTCATGTACGCCGAAAAAGGAGAAATGACCCTGCGAGTCACGCCGGAGATGGTTCATCTCCACCTTCAAGATCAAGGACCGGGCATTCCCGACATCAAACTGGCCATGAAGGAAGGATATTCCACGGCCACTCCCGAAATGCGGGAGATGGGGTTCGGCGCGGGCATGGGCCTCCCCAACATCAAAAAAAACTCCGATCTGTTCGAGATTTCCTCGGAGGTGGGAAAGGGCACCCGGCTCGAGATCTTCATTTATCTCAATCCAAAAGTGAAAGCCAATCCATGAGTCTGTACTCTCATTCCATCCAGATCAACACCGATCGTTGCGCGGGGCGGATGAGGTGCATGCGGACCTGCCCGACCCAGGCCATCCGCGTGAGAAGCGGAAAAGCCCTGATGCTCGAAGAAAAATGCATTGACTGCGGCGAATGCATCACCGCCTGCCCCAACGGCGCCATTGTCCCGCTTACCAATCCTTTCGGCGAGCTCACAAAATTCCGGCATACGATCGCCATCCCGTCGCCTGCGCTCTACGCCCAGTTCGGCCGGGAAATTCTGCCGGACAAAATTCTTAATGGCCTGAAAAAAATCGGCTTTGACGACGCCTTCGACCAGGCTTTGACATGCGGCGAGGTCAGCTTCGCCATCCAAGAATACATCAGGGACTACAAAGGGCCAAAGCCTTTGATTTCTAACACCTGTCCCGTTATCGTCCGCCTCATCCAGGTCAGATACCCGGATCTCGTCGATCTCCTGATCCCGATCGATAATCCGCGCGAAATCGCCGCCCGGGAGATCAAAAAGAAAAAAGCCCGGCAGTATGGCCTGAACGAAGAGGATATCGGCACATTCTATCTCACCCCGTGCCCTTCCAAAATGATTTCTATCAAGCAGCCGGCCGAAAAAGGGAAATCCCATCTCGACGGGGCGATTGCCATTTCCGACATTTATGGACCACTTCTCTCTGCCATGGAAGCCGTGGCGAACGAGAGCTACCGTAAGAGCTTGGAAAACATCTGCATTCTGGGCATCGGCTGGGCCATGGTGGGTGGCATCTGCCGGACGTTGAGGCTGCGGAACTCGCTCTCGGTGTCCGGACTGACCGACATCATCAAAGTCTTTGACGACATCGAACGCGGAAAACTCCGCAACATCGATTACATCGAAGCCTACTCCTGCCTCCAAGGTTGCGTCGGAGGGTCGCTCACCGTGGAAAATGTTTATATTTCTTACAACAAGATCCTCAAGCTTATCGAAACCCTGGAATTTGAGAAAATTAAAGCCTGCCCGGACATCCGGGAGGTCCGGAGGCGCTACCAGGAAAAATATTTCTTCATGGAAGGGAAGATTGAGGTCCGGCCGCTCAAGCCTCTGGACGACGACCTCACCCGCGCGATCGCCAAAAGAAAACAAAAGGATGATCTCTATGAGACGCTGCCGAAGATCGACTGCGGTGCCTGCGGTTCTCCGACGTGTCTGACCTTCGCCGAGGATGTGGTTAAAGGCGAAGCCAAGTTGGCCGACTGCGTCATCAAATCCGCCGGCCAAGAGCTCTCCGCCGCCGCTCCCGGGAGAAAAAGCAAGATCCCATTAAAAGGAAAAGAGCCATGAAACTTATGAACATCATCAACGCCTTATCCCTGGAAGTGTTACAGCTTCAGGGAGATTTTAATGTCGAAGTCAGGGGCGGTTATACCAGCGATATGCTTAGCGATGTTTTGGCCCATAGCCGGGAAAAGAATATCTGGATCACGTTCCAAACTCATCAGAACGTCGTCGCCGTCGCCAAACTCAAAGATTTGGCCGCGGTCATTTTTGTCAACAACCGGACGCCGGACGAAGATACGCTCAAAAGAGCCCGGGAAGAAAATGTGATCCTCCTCAGAACGGCGGACTCCGCATTTGAGATTTCAGGAAAACTGTATGGACTGATCATGCCGAAGGATTAGCCGATGCTCAGGACTTATAGAGCCGACCTGCACGTCCACACCTGTCTCTCGCCCTGCGGCGACCTGGAAATGTCTCCGCATAAAATCGCCAACCAGGCCAAAATCAAGGAACTCGACATTCTCGGCATCTGCGACCACAATTCCGCCGAGAATACGCCGGCGTTGATGAAGGCCGCGGAGAAGTTTGACATCCGCGTCCTTCCCGGCCTGGAGGTCACGTCTCAGGAGGAAGTCCACATCCTCGCCCTATTCGACAAGGTGGAGCCCGCCCTCGCCCTGCAAGACATCATCTATGCCCATCTCCCTGGCGAAAACGACGAACGGGCGTTCGGGATGCAGGTCATCGTCAATCACCGGGGGGATGTTCTCGGCTTTAACAAAAGGCTCCTCATCGGGGCCTCAACCCTGACCCTGGAAGAAGTTGTCGCAACGATCCACTCCTTAAACGGCCTGGCCGTCGCCTCCCATATCGACCGCGAGGGTTTCAGCCTGATCGGTCAACTCGGCTTCATCCCTGACCATCTCGAGCTTGACGCCCTGGAGATTTCTCCCCGCATGAGCTTCAGCGAGGCGCAGGCCAAGTTCGCCCCGCACCTTCCGATCATTTCTTCATCCGATGCGCATTTTTTGAACGAGATCGGCATAGGAACGACGACGTTCCTGCTCAAGGCGGGAACGCTCGACGAAATAAAAATGGCCTTCATCAACGCCGGAGAAAGGAAAATCATCCACTGAGGCAAACCATGGAAGACCTGTCGCTCCACATTCTCGATATTGCCGAAAATTCGGTCGAGGCCCAGGCCGATGAAATCCGTATCCGGCTTGAGGAAAACAGGCAAAAAGACCGGCTGACGCTGGAGATTGCGGATAACGGAAAAGGCATGGACAAAGAGCTCCTAGAACGTGCCCTCGATCCCTTTGTCACGACCAAGAAAGCACGGCGGATCGGGCTGGGATTGCCTTTGCTGACCGAGGCCGCCAAAGCCGCTGGCGGAACATTGACCGTCCGTTCGCAGCCGGGCCGCGGAACAAAGGTTCGAGCGACATTCCAGCTCAGCCATATCGACCTCAAACCGCTCGGGGATTTGACCCTGACACTCCTGACCTTGATTGCCGGCCACCCGGACATCGACATCCGCTACACGCACGCAGTCAACGGTAAAAAATACGCCTTCGACACAAGGGGCCTCCGAGCTCAGCTCCACGGCATCCCGATCAATGACCCTCAAGTCATCAAATTCATCAAGCATGATATCAATGAAGGGATAGACCATATAAGGAGGAAAACATGAATGAGCAACGCGTCTCGGAAATCTTGACCAAGTACCAGGCCGATCCGGGCGCCGTCATTGCCATCTTGCAGGACATCCAAGAGGAATTCAGTTACCTTCCGAAAAACGCCCTCATGATCGTCTCCAGGGAGCTGGATATCCCCCTCAGCCGCGTCCTCAGCCTGGCCACATTTTACACAGCCTTCAGCCTGAAGCCCAAAGGCAAGCATCCGATTCACGTCTGCCTTGGAACGGCCTGCCATGTTCGCGGCGCCCAGCTCGTGCTCGAAAAGTTCGAACGGGAGCTCGGCATCAAAACCGGCGAAACGAGCCCCGACATGGAGTACAGCCTGGACGCCGTCCGCTGCGTCGGCTGCTGCGGTCTGGCTCCGGTCGTCATGGTCGGGGAGGATGTCCACGGGAAAATCACTCAAACCAAAGCGGCCGGATTGATCAAAAAATATAAGAAGTAGGGAGAGGACCGATGCCCAAACTCAAAATCGAAGACTTGGAAAAAATTAGAGAACAGGTCAAGCGCACGACCGCTCTCCGGGAAGGGAGCGGATTCCGGGCCAAAGTCAATGTCCATATGGGAACGTGCGGAATCGCAGCGGGAGCCAGGACTATTATGAACGCTTTGATCAAAGAGCTCGAAACCCGGGACGTCCATGACGTCCTGCTGACAAACTCCGGCTGCGCGGGCTTGTGCAGCCAGGAGCCTATGGTAACCATCGAAATCGCGGGCCAGGCGCCCGTGAAGTACGTCAACCTGACAGAAAAGAAAGCGCAGGAAATTTTCGAGAAGCACGTGCTGGGCGGAACCATTGTCAAGGAATACGCCCTGGGAATCGGCAGCGAGAAGACGGACTATTAAGGAGAGAGAGAATGGCGGAAAAAGCGAAAGACAAAACATACCGGCTGCACCTCATGGTCTGCGCCGGGACCGGCTGCGTGTCCAACCATTCCTACGAGATCAAGGAGGCGTTAGAGAAGGAAATCAAAAAGCACGGCTTGGAGAATGAAGTGACCGTCGTCCCCACGGGCTGCAACGGGTTCTGCGAACGGGGCCCGATTCTCGTCGTCCAGCCGGGGAATATTTTCTACCAGCAAATGGCCGTCAAAGACGTTCCTCACCTCGTCGAAGAACACTTCCTCAAGGGGCGGCCCGTGTCGAAATTCATGTATACGCCGCCCGAAGAAAAAAAGCCCGTGCCGGTGCTCAACGACATCCCCTTCTTCAAGAAACAGGTCCTCATCGCCCTCCGGAACCGGGGACTCATCGACCCGGAAAAAATCGATGAATCCATCGCCCGGGACGGCTATAAGGCCCTGGTCAAGGCTTTGACCGAAATGACGCCGGATAAAATCATCACCGAAATCACTCTCTCCGGCCTCCGCGGCCGGGGCGGCGCGGGATTTCCCACCGGTTTGAAATGGCAGCTCGTCCGCAATGCGGCGAGCTCCAACGGCGGCGGCAAATACATCGTCTGCAACGGCGACGAAGGAGACCCGGGCGCCTTTATGGACCGGAGCATTCTGGAAGCCGACCCGCACGCGGTCATCGAAGGCATGGTCATCGGGGCCAAAGCCATCGGCGCCACGGCAGGATTTGTTTATGTGAGGAATGAATACCCGCTGGCCGTACAGAGGCTGAGCATCGCCCTTGATCAGGCGAGGGATTATGGCCTCCTCGGCAGCGATATTCTAGGAACCGGATTTGACTTCGACATCCAGATCAAACGCGGCGCCGGAGCCTTTGTCTGCGGCGAAGAGACGGCCCTCATGGCCTCGATCGAAGGCCGGCTCGGCGAACCTCGGCCGCGGCCCCCCTACCCTGCCCAGAGCGGGCTTTGGGGGAAGCCGACGTGCATCAACAACGTTGAGACCTGGGCGAACGTGCCCATGATTATCAACCGCGGCGCGAAATGGTATGCCGGCATCGGGACCGAAACGAGCAAGGGAACCAAAGTCTTTTCGCTGGTCGGGAAAATCAACAACACCGGCCTGGTTGAAGTTCCGATGGGGATCTCCCTGCGGGAAATCATTTACGATATCGGCGGCGGCATTCCCGGGGGAAAAGCCTTCAAGGCCGTCCAAACCGGAGGACCGTCGGGCGGCTGCATCCCGAGAGAGAAAATCGATTTACCGATCGACTATGAAAGCCTCACCGAAGCCGGCTCGATGATGGGCTCCGGCGGCATGGTCATCATGGACCAGGACACGTGCATGGTGGATATCGCCCGCTATTTCCTGTCGTTCACCCATGAAGAATCCTGCGGAAAATGTACGCCCTGCCGCGAAGGGACCAAGGCCATGCTCGACATCCTGACCCGCATCACCGCGGGCAAGGGAACCGAAGAGGACATCGGCCTCCTCCAGGACCTCGCCCTGTCCATCAAAGATTCGGCTCTGTGCGGGCTTGGGAAAACGGCCCCGAATCCCGTTCTGACGACGCTGCGGTATTTTCGCGACGAATACGAAGCCCACATCAGAACGAAAAAATGCCCGGCCCATGTCTGCCGGCAGCTCAACATCTACACGATCAATCCGGAGACATGTGTGAAGGTCGGCCGCGGCTGCGATGTCTGCCGTCGCAACTGCGCTTCGGATGCCATCACCGGCCAGAAGAACGAGGCCCATGTCATCGACCGGGCGAAATGCATCAAGTGCGGCGTCTGCTTCGATGTCTGCAATTTCAGCGCCGTGAAAGTTGACTAAGGAGGACCGACATGGTGAATCTGACGATTGACGGAAAACGGATCCAGGTGGAAGAAAGCGCAACCATTCTGCAGGCCGCCAAAAAAGCCGAGGCCAAGATTCCGACGCTCTGCTACCATCCCGTCGTCGAGCCCTATGCGGCCTGCCGGGTCTGCATGGTCGAGGTCTCCCTTAAAGGGAAGGCCGATCTTGTGACGTCATGCAACACCAAAGTCCAGGAAGGTATGGATGTCCAGACAAATTCCGAAAGAGCCTTGCGCGCCAGGCGGCTCAACGTCGAGATGCTCCTCGCGCGCGCTCCGGCCGCCGAGCCCCTGCGGCAGATCGCCAAAGAGCTCGGAATTAAAAAGACGCGCTTCGCCGTCAAAGACCCCGAGGAAAAATGCATCCTCTGCGGCCTGTGCGTGCGGGCCTGCGAGCAGATCGTCGGGGCGTCGGCCATCAGCTTCATCGAACGCGGGACCGAACGCAAGGTCTCCACGCCCTTCGGCGAGCCGTCCGAAGCCTGCATCGGATGCACGGCCTGCGCCTATTTCTGTCCGACCGGCGCCATTACGTGCGAAGACAAATACGGCCGCAAAGTCATCCATGAAGAAATGTATCTCGGCCCGACGACTGCCATCCGTGTCCCCAGCCGCCAGGCTGTGCCGATGGTGCCTTTTATCGACAAAGAGGCGTGCATCCATTTCAAGACCGGGGAGTGCAAAATCTGCGCCAAGGTCTGCGACAGAGAGGCGGTCAACTATGAGATGGACGACACGCTGCAGGAACTCGAGGTCGGGTCCATCATTTTAGCTTCAGGCTTCAAGCCCTTTGACGCCCGCCGCATCCCCGCTTACGGCTACGGCCGCTTCCCGAATATCATCACCGCCATGGAGTTTGAACGGCTGGTCAACGCCTCGGGCCCGACCGGCGGCAAGGTCCTTATGGCCAACGGCGAGGAGCCCAAAGCCGTCGGCATCATCCACTGCGTCGGCTCCCGCGATGAAAATTACAACGCCTATTGCTCCCGCGTCTGCTGCATGTACTCCCTTAAATTCGCTCACCTGCTCGGCGAAAAGACCAAGGCGACGATCTACGACTTCTATGTCGATATGCGCTGTTTCGGCAAGGGCTATGAAGAATTCTACCACAGGCTGCTCAAAGAGGGGACGAAGTTCATCCGCGGGCGGGTCTCCGAGATCAACGACCTGGCCTTGACCGAAAAAGAGGAAGGAAAGCTCATCATCCGGGTGGAGGACACCCTGATCGGCACCGTGCGGAGAATTCCGGTCGACATGGCGATTCTGGCCGTGGGGTTGGAGCCGAGCGTCGACCACAACCAGCTCGCCAAAAAATTCAACATTTCCTGCAGCCAGGACACATTCTTCCTCGAACGGCATCCCAAGCTCGCTCCCGTGTCCTCCTTTACCGACGGCATCTTCCTGGCCGGGACATGCCAAGGGCCGAAGGACATTCCCGATACCGTTGCCCAGGCGGGCGCGGCGGTTTCCGAAGCCCTGGCCCTGGCCGATGCCGGTAAAGTCGAGCTTGAACCGATCACCGCGGAAATCGACGATGAACTCTGCTCGGGCTGCCAGATCTGTGTCGGGCTCTGTCCGTTCACGTCGATCACGTACGACAAAGACAAGGGAATTTCCGTCATCAACGACGCCCTGTGCAAGGGCTGCGGAACGTGCGTGGCCGCCTGCCCGAGCGGCGCGTCCCAGCAAAAACATTTCCGCGATGCGCAGATTTTCGCCGAGATTGAAGGAATTCTCCTTGTCTGAGGCTATGAAAAAAACAGGATGGCCGAGGAGTTCAGCATTGGAAATACTATCTCATTTTGGGCAAAAAAAAGTGAAAAATGAAGGGAGGGAATTCAACGATGAGTAACGGAACCTTTGAGCCCAGGCTCGTCGGCTTTTTGTGCAACTGGTGCTCGTATACGGGCGCGGATCTGGCGGGCACCGCCCGAATGATCTATGCGCCGAATATCCGCATCATCCGCGTCATGTGCAGCGGCAGGGTCGACCCTCAATTCGTCCTGAAGGCCTTCCGGGAGGGAGCGGACGGAGTGTTGATCTCTGGCTGCCATCCGGGAGACTGCCATTATAAAGAAGGCAATTACAAAGCCTTGAGAAGACACCGGTTGCTGTCGAAGATGCTGGAACAGTTCGGCATCGAAAAAGAACGATTCAGGCTTGAATGGGTGTCCGCTTCGGAAGGGACGAAATTCCAGCAGGTCTGCAATGAGTTCACCGAACAGATCCGAAAACTCGGACCTCTCAATCTTCACCAGAATGGAGGAAGGCATGAGCAAGGCCAAGCCTAAGGTCGCGTTTTATTGGTGCTCGTCGTGCGGCGGATGCGAAGAATCCATCGTCGACCTCGCCGAAGATATCCTGAAGGTCGTCGCGGCAGTCGACATCGTCTTCTGGCCCGTAGCGCTGGATTTTAAGAAAAAAGACGTCGAGGCCATGCCCGACAAGTCCATCGCCGTCAGCTTCATCAACGGTAGTGTCCGGACGTCGGAACAGGAAGAAATGGTCCATCTCCTCCGGCGCAAATCCCAGCTCGTCGTCGCCCACGGCGCCTGCGCCCATCTGGGCGGCATTCCGGGACTGGCCAACTTCTGGAACAAAGACACCATTTTCAGAACGGTTTATCAGACGACCGCTTCCACAGATAATCCGGACAAAATCGTTCCCCAGGAAAAATCTGACGTCGACGGACACGAGCTGACGCTGCCCCGCTTTTGGGACACCGTTCATTCCTTAAGCCAAATCATTGATGTCGATTATTATTTGCCGGGTTGCGCTCCCCCCCGGGACCTCATCATCAACGCCGTGACCGCGATATTGGAAGGAAAACTTCCTCCGAAAGGCTCGGTTCTGGCTCCGAACAAATCCTGCTGCGACGACTGCGACCGGAACGATACCAAGCCGGAAAAACTGGCGATCAAGGAAATCAAAAGACCGCACGAAGTCCTGCTCGACCCCAAAACGTGCTTCCTGGCCCAGGGCATCATCTGCATGGGCCCGGCCACGCGGAGCGGCTGCGGCGAGCGGTGCATCGAGGGGAATATGCCCTGCCGGGGCTGCATGGGCCCGACCGACCAGGTCTACGACCAAGGGGCCAAATTCCTGTCGGCGTTCGCATCCATCCTCGAGACCAACGACGAAAAGGAAATCGAACGAATCGTTTCGACGATCGTCGACCCGGCCGGCACGTTTTACCGGTTCAGCCTGCCGTCCTCAATCTTAAAACGGAAAAGAATGGAGGCCGTGAAATGACGCAAAGAATTACGATCGATCCGATTACCCGTTTGGAAGGACATGGAAAAATCGAGATATTCCTTAACGATAAGGGAGATGTCGATAGGGCTATTCTGCAGATTCCTGAACTTCGCGGCTTTGAACAATTCGCAGTGGGAAGACCGGTGGAAGAAATGCCCCGCATCACACCCCGCATCTGCGGCGTCTGCCCGACGGCCCACCATATGGCCGCGACCAAAGCCGTGGACGCCGTCTTCCATGTGGAGCCGACGCCGACCGCCCGAAAAATCAGGGAGCTCATCTACAACGCATTCATGATGGAGGACCATACGCTCCACTTCTTCTTCCTCGGAGGACCTGACTTTGTCGTCGGCCCCCAAGCGCCGGCTGCGGAGCGGAATATCCTCGGCGTCATCGGCAAGGTGGGCCTCGAGATCGGGGGGAAAGTTATCAGAGTCCGCCGGGAGTGCAGGGAGATCATCAATTATCTCGCGGGCAAAGTCATCCACCCGGTCTCCGGACTTCCTGGAGGAGTATCGAAAGGTCTTGACGAAGAACACAGGCTTCAATTTTTAGAAACGGCCAAATTCGCCGTGGAATTCGCCCAATTTGCCCTTCAGATCTTCGATAACGTCGTCCTCAAAAACAAAGAATACGTCGATATCGTGGTCGGAGATGCCTATAAAATCAAGACCTATTATATGGGCCTTGTAGATAAAAAAAACAAAGTCAATTTCTATGACGGAGAAATTCGCGTCGTTACGCCCGAAGGAAAGGAGTCAGCCAAGTTCAAACCAAGCGATTATCTAAACCACATCGCCGAGCACGTTGAGCCTTGGAGCTACATAAAATTCCCGTTCTTGAAAAAAGTCGGCTGGAAGGGTTTTGTCGAAGGAGCCGACAGCGGTGTTTTTAGAGTCGCCCCCCTTGCCCGCCTCAATGCGTCCGACGGCATGGCCACGCCTCTCGCCCAAAAAGAATATGATCGGCTGTATGAAATCCTAGGAGGAAAGCCCGTCCACAACACCTTGGCTTTCCACTGGGCCCGTTTGATCGAAGCGCTCCAGGCTGCAGAAAGTATGGTCGCGTTGCTCGAAGACGAATCCATCACGGACACCAATATCCGGAATATCCCCACGGAAATTCCAACCGAAGGAGTGGGCGTTGTCGAAGCTCCGCGAGGAACCCTCATCCACCATTATAAAACGGATAAGAACGGAATAATCACAGAAGCCAACCTCATCGTCGCGACGGTTAACAACGCTGCCGCCATCAATATGTCCATCGAAAAGGCCGCCAAAACGTTCATCAAGGGTGGCCAGATCTCCGAGGGGCTCTTGAACATGGTTGAGATCGCGTTTCGGGCGTACGACCCATGCCACGCCTGCGGCACGCATGCCCTGCCGGGAGACATGCCCTTGACCATCAATATCTGCGACCATAAGCGCCAGCTCCTCCGGCAGCTCAAGAGATAGCCGAAGAAGGAAACCACTTTGTGTCCCCTCTTCAGCTAGGGGAAGGAGGGATTTTTTGGTATAATACAAAGCCAACGAAGAGGACTCTTTCCGTTGACTCCAGGCTCGCTTTTTCGAAAGGGCCAGCCTAAAGCATGCGACATGAAAGCGCTTCAATTTTCTTTGCGGACAAAGCTCATCTTGAGCTTTCTCGTCGTCATCATCATCGGCGGCCTCCTTACGCTCATCATCGGTTCCCGGCTCATCCGCAGCACGCTCATTTCCCAAGCTCAGGCTAAAGTTCGCCATGATCTGTCTTCCGCCTGGATGGTCTTCAACGCAAAGCTCAACGACATCAAGGTCATCGTCAGCCTGACCGCGGCACGAGAAAGCCTGCGGGAAGCCGTTCAAAAAAAACAGAAAGACATCCTCCTGAGATATCTTAACCGCGTCCGAACCGAAAACGGACTGGATATCCTGAGCCTGGCGGATGTTCAAGGAAAAGTCCTCCTCAGAACCAGGAATCCGGAAATATCCGGAGACGACGAGTCTTCCGACGAAATCATCCGGCAGGCTTTAAAAAATGACATCGCAGTCTCTCCCCAGATTCTCTCCAGGGACGAGCTTCTCAAGGAGGGACGCGACCTGGCCGATAGGGCCGTGCTGGAGTTCGTCCCGACGCCAAAAGCCGCGCCCAGGTCCGAAAACCGGGAGACGAGCGGGATGATGCTCAAAGCCGGCGCCCCGGTGACTGACGAAACGGGCGTTCTTCTCGGCGTCCTCTACGGAGGCGTTCTTCTCAACCGGAATTATGAGATCGTGGACCGCGTCAAGGACCTCGTCTTCAAGGGCGAAAAATACAAAGGCCGGGAGACGGGGACGGCGACCATTTTCCAGAACGACCTCCGGATTTCGACCAACGTCAAAAACGAAAAGGGCGAGCGCGCCATCGGAACGCTCCTTTCGGAGGAAGTGAAAAAGGCCGTCCTCGACGAAGGCAAGGCGTGGCTGGCCCGGGCCTTTGTCGTCAACGGCTGGTATATCACCGCCTACGAGCCGATCAAAAACGTCGAAAGCAAGATCATCGGCATTCTGTATGTCGGGATGCTCGAAAGGCCTTATCTGGATACCGCCAACCGGGTCATGCTGACCTTCGCCCTAATCGCCGTGCTCTTCGTCATCTTTCTCCTGGTCATCCTCAACTTTTCCACAACCCGGATCATCCGGCCTCTTCAGAGGATGGTGAGGGCCACGCAGGAAATCGCCAAAGGAGATTTGACTCATAAGGTCGATGTGCGCTCGGGCGATGAAATCGGGACCCTGGCGGATTCCTTTAACCAGATGACCGACCATCTTCGCGAGGCTAATGATTCGCTCATCGAATGGGGAACGACCCTGGAGAAAAAGGTCGAGGAACGGACCAAAGAGCTCGTCGAGATCCAGGCCCATCTCGTCCAGTCCGAAAAGCTCGCCTCCATCGGAAAGCTCGCCGCGGGCATCGCCCATGAAATCAACAACCCCTTGGGAGGCATTCTCCTTTACAGCCACCTGATCCTGGAGGACACGGAAAAAAACCACCCCCACTACGAAAACCTCAAAAAAATCGTGAAAGAGACGACGCGGTGCAAGGACATCGTCAAGGGTCTTCTCGAATTCGCCCGGCCGAAAGAGCCCGAGATGGGCATGGTCGATATGAACGAACTCCTGAACAAATCCCTGACCCTGATGGAACGCCAGGCCCTGTTTCAGAACATCGACATCCGTAAATCGTATGAGCCCGGCCTGCCGAAAATCTTCGCCGACGGCGCCCAACTCCAGCAGGTGTTCATCAACATCATCTTCAACGCCGCTGAGGCGATGAACGGGAATGGAGCCTTGACCCTCAAAACATCCGTCGATACGGGCCGGGACATGATCAGCATCGAATTCACGGATACCGGCCACGGCATCCGTGAAGAGGACAAAAAGCGGCTCTTCGAGCCGTTCTTCTCGACCAAAGAAGTCGGCAAGGGAACCGGCCTCGGCCTGGCCATCAGCTACGGCATCGTTCAAAAACATCGGGGAGTGATCGAGGTTCAAAGCGAAGCCGGACACGGGGCCACGTTTACCGTTAAGCTTCCGTTGAAACGAGAGACGACATGAGCGACGCCGTTCAGATCCTGATTATCGACGACGACGAAGCCATGCGGGATTCCATGCGGCAGGTCCTGAAAAAAGAAGGTTACCAAATCAGAGAGGCCAAGGACGGGCAGGAAGGACTGGCGCTCTTCCAGAAAGAACACTTCCATATCGTGTTTCTGGACTTGAAACTCCCCGGCCTCAGCGGCATCCATGTTCTGCGCCAGATGAAATATGCGAGCCCGGAGACGCCCGTCGTCATGATCACGGGCTTCGGCACGATCGAATCGGCGGTTGAAGCCATCAAGACCGGCGCCGTTGACTACATCGCCAAGCCCTTTACGCCTGAGGAGCTCCGCCTCATCGCCCGGAAAGCTTTGGACAGCCGAAAAATGACTTTAGAAAACCTGTATCTCCACAGCGAGCTCAAGGCCAAAAGCGAGTTCGATATGGTCATCGGCAAAAGCCGGGCGATGCAGAAGGTCCTGGACGTCATCAGCCGCGTCAGTCCCACGGAAACGACGGTGCTTATTACGGGAGAGAGCGGAACGGGCAAAGAGCTCATCGCCCACGAGATCCACAGCCACAGCCTCCGGCACGACGCCCCGTTCGTCGTCGTCGATTGTGGAGCCCTGGTCGAAACTCTGTTTGAAAGCGAGCTGTTCGGGCACGTCAAAGGATCATTCACGGGGGCCCATGAGACCAAGCACGGCCGTTTTGAAGTCGCCGACGGCGGAACGATCTTTTTTGACGAGATCAGCAACATCAGCCTGAACATTCAGGCCAAGCTTTTGCGCGTCATCCAAGAGCGGGAAGTGACCCGCATCGGCAGCTCTCGACCGATCAAGGTGGACATCCGCATCCTAGCCGCGACGAACGAGAACCTGGCCATCACTGTGGCCAAAGGGACGTTCCGAGAAGATCTTTTTTACCGGTTGAGCGTCGTTCCCGTTCACCTGCCGCCGCTCCGTGAACGAAAGGAGGACATCCCTCTGCTCGTGGAGCACTTCCTCCAGAAATACAACAAGAAGGCCAAAAAAAATATCACGGACATTTCCCCTCAGGCCATGAAGGCTCTCGCAGACTATGATTGGCCAGGGAATATCCGGGAGCTGGAGAACACCATCGAACGGGCGGTCGTGCTCTCCAAAGGAAACGGCATCGACATCGAAGACATCATGTATCATGGGATCAGCGCCGCCTCATCTCTTTTCAGCTTCGCCGACGGGAAATTCAAACCCCTGGAAGACGTCGAAAAAGAATATATCAAGGCCGTCCTCCGAGACCATCACGGAAATAGGAGCCGGGCCGCCAAAACTTTGAGGATCGACCGCAAAACGCTCTGGGCTAAAATCAAGAAATACAACCTGGCCTAAGTCAAAAAGGAACAGTCCCTGGGGAATAATTCCACATATTTTTATTTTATCTAGGCCGAAAGGCATTTGCTTTCCAAAACCAACTTTGCCAAATCTATTGATTTCTGCGAGTTAAAAAAATTTCGCGACGACATCCCCCGAAGCTAAAACAGGCATGGATTTTGCATAGGAAAAGGGCGAGGTTTCATATATTTTTGACGTTAATTTTTCTCAAAGGAGAAGCGGAAAGATTACAATCATGAAAACAAAAGGAACAAAAGCATGAGAATTCTAAAACTCAAAAAAGCGGACTTATATCGTTTCTTGGAAGTCATTTACAAAGAAGCCGATATCTGGGCTCCCCAAAAAAAAGGCGACAAATTTGTGTTTGACCGCGTGGACGATTTTTCCAAAATCGAACTGCAGACGACCCGAACCATCATTCCGCCGAAAAAGATCATGGTCCCGCCGATGTTCAATATGTTCGACTTCAACGAAGCGGGTTACAAAGAAGATTTTTCTCATATCTCCAAAAAAATCCTGTTCGGCATTCATCCCTGCGATATCCACGGCCTTTTAACGCTGGACAAGCTGTTCATTCAGGAATACCCCGATCCGTATTATATGGGCGCCCGGGAGAAAACGCTTATCCTCGGCCTCTCCTGCTGGCCGGATGAACACTGCTTCTGCAAGTCCACCCGGACCAACATCATCGAAGAAGGCTATGATTTGTTCTTCACCGATCTCGACGAGTTTTTCCTGGTCTGGATCGGGTCCAGCCAGGGCGATGACCTGGTGAAGCTCGCCCCGGATAAGTTCGACGAGAATTTATCCGACAAAGATATCCAGGCCTACATCCGCTGGCAAAATGACAAGGAAAAAGCCTTCAAAACGGAAATCGATTTCGTCACTATGCCCGACCTGATGGAGCTCAAGTACAAAGCTCCTTTCTGGCAGGAAGCCGGCGACGCCTGCCTGGCTTGCGGCTCCTGCAGCATGGTCTGCCCCACCTGCAACTGTTATAACGTGGCGGACAAGACATTCCTCGGCGGAAAGCCCGGCAAGCGCATTCGGACCTGGGATTCCTGCACGCTCCCCGAATATTCGGAGGTGGCGGGCGGGGAGAATTTCCGCGATGACAAGGCCGACCGGCTGAAGCTCTGGTATACCCATAAGCTCCAAGCCTATGTCAGCAAATATGGAAAGCCGAGCTGCGTCGGATGCGGCCGCTGCATCGCCACCTGTCCCGTGGGCATCAACGTCAAGACCATCGCCCGGGCCCTGGAGGGGGAAGAAGTGGATGCCTTTTGGAAAAAAATGAGCCGTGAGGTGACAAAATGAACGCCGAACACAAATCTCTGGAACGGAAGAACCCCTTCACGCCGGAGCCGGCCCGCATCGTCCGGACCTACCCTCTGACGGACGACGTGAAATTTTTTCAGGTTCGGCTTGTCGACATGGACAAGGCCCTCTTGTTCAAATACCGACCGGGGCAATTCGCCATGATCTCGGTCCTGGGAACCGGCGAAGCGCCCTTCTGCATTTCTTCCACCCCGTCGCGGCCGGGGCTGCTCGAGTTCTGCATCCGGAAGGCGGGGACCGTGACCGGGGCGCTCTTCAAGCTCAAGGAAAATTCGCTGATCGGGCTCCGCGGCCCCTACGGGAACGGCTTCCCCGTCGACGACATGAAGGACAAGGACATCATCATCGTCCTCGGCGGGCTGGGCGTGGCGCCGCTCCGCTCGGTCCTTCTTTATTGTCTCGATAACCGCGACCAGTTCGGCAAAGTCTCCGTCCTTTACGGGGCCAAGAGACCGGCCGAGATGATCTTCCGGGAAGAATATTTTTCGCTCAAGGAGAGAGGCGACCTCGAGTGCCACCTGACGGTGGACCGGGACGATACGGGAACCTGGAAGGAGAACATCGGGGTCGTCACGACGCTCTTTCCCCGCCTCAAAAAAGTCGATCCGGATGCGACCTACAGCCTCGTCTGCGGGCCGCCGGTGATGTACAAATTCGTCATCAAAGAGCTGCTCAAACTGAACATCCCGAAAAACCAGATCCTGATGACCCTGGAACGGCGGATGAAATGCGGCGTCGGCAAGTGCGGCCATTGCGCCATCGATTATATTTACACCTGCCTCGACGGCCCTGTTTTCACCTATTGGGATGTGCTTCACATGAGGGAACTTATCTAGGGAGGACGCCATGCCAGACAACAAACTGAAAATCGGGATCTACGAACTCACCGGCTGCGCGGGTGATGCCCTACTCATCATCGACTGCGAGGAAGAACTGGTCAATATCTTCAAAGCCGCCAACATCGAAGCCTTTCTGATGGCGAAAAGCGACAACAACGACGAGGTCGAACTCGACGTGGCCCTGGTCGAAGGTTCGGTTTCGACAGAGAAGGAGCTCAAAGAGCTCCTCGAGATCCGCAAAAGGTCCAAGGCGCTCATCGCCATCGGCATATGCGCCGGTCTGGGCGGAATGCAATCGTATTTTTTGGACGACAAGGATTGGGCGAAAAATTATAAGGCCGTCTATGGAGGGGTGGAAATGACCCACACCAAACCCCTGCCTTCCAAGCCGATCGGCGATTTTGTGAAAGTGGATTACTACCTGCCCGGCTGCCCGATCGGCAAGGAACAGTTTCTCTCGACGTTCGCCAGGCTTTTGGCCGGAAATCCGCCTGAACTTTTCCGGTTCCCGGTCTGCGTCGAGTGCAAGTGGCGCGAGAATGACTGCCTTCTCAACAAAAACATCCTTTGTCTGGGTCCTCTGACGGCCGGCGGCTGCGGCGCGGTCTGCGTCAATCACAACCTACCATGCGTGGGGTGCTGGGGACCGTCGGAGGAAGCCAACCGGACAGCGGAATACAAGCTTCTACTCGAAAAAGGCTATGACCCAGCCCTCATCAAAAATAAGATGGCCAACTTCAGCGGAACGAGCATCATTGAGTTCTTCGCCCGGTTCAAAGGAGACAAGGAATGAAGAAAATCACCATAGAACACCTGGCTCGCCTGGAAGGCAACGGCGGTGTGACCGCCACCATTGACGGGAATGTCGTCACGGACGTGAAATTCTTGGTGAACGAGGGGCCACGTCTGGTAGAACGTCTGACCTTGGGCAAAACGCCCGAAGAGGACGTCAACCTCGTTCCCCGGATTTGTGCGATCTGCACCCTGTCCCATAAATACGCCGCCATCCGGGCCATGGAAAAGGCCTTGAAGGTCAATGTCGGGCCAAAGGTGAAGCTCATCCGTGAGCTCATGCATCTCGGAGAAATGGTGGAAAGCCATGCTCTCCATGTGTTCTATCTGGCGCTTCCGGATTATGTCGGCTTCCCGAATGCCATCGCCATGGCCTCGAAGTTCCCCTTTGAAGTCAAGATCGCCCTGGAGATGAAACAGTACGGCAACCACATCATGAAGACAGTGAGTGGACGTTATATCCACGGCGAGAATCCCGTGATCGGAGGATTCGGAAAATTCCCGAGCCGGGACGAGCTCGTCTGGATCAAAAACCGGGCCATTCAATTCATGCCCTTCGTTTTGAAAACCGTGAAATTGTTCGCCGAACTTCCCTATCCCGACGTCCCTGAATCGGAGACGCTCTACGCCTGCTGCCATCCGCCCGATAAAAAGTACGGGATTGTCGGCGATGAAATCATCCTGTCCAACGGCGATATCATCGACGTCCAGGATTACAAAAACCTGACCAACGAGTTCATCGTCCCCCATTCTTTCTGCAAACGAAGCCAGTACAAGGGCAAGCCCTACTCCGTCGGCGCCCTGGCCCGGGTGAACTGCCTCGGAGAAAGGTTCGAAGGTGAAGCCCGGAAAATGTATAAGAAGTATTTCAACGCCCGCTGGACAAAGAATCCTTTGTTCAACAACGCGGCCCAGGCTCTGGAATTGGTCTATGCCTTCGAAAGAATCCCCGGGGTCGTCGATGAAGCCGTTAAGCTTCCCGATGAACCGCTCGTCCTTTATAGCCAAAAAGACGGAAAAGGGGCGGGCGCCGTGGAAGCTCCCCGCGGCACCCTGTTCCACGCCTATGAAGTGACGAAAGGCCTGGTGTCTCATACGGACATCATCACCCCCACGGCCCAGAACGCCGAGGACATCGAACGCTACTGCTACATCACCGCGCAGAAACTGCTCGAATCAGGGCAGGAAGAAAAAATCAAGGACCGGATGGACCTCGTCATCAGGTCGTTCGACCCCTGTATCAGCTGTTCGGTGCACACGGTCCAGGTCAAAAGGGCTCCCGAGGAAGACTGGAAGACAAAAATCGCAGCGCTCAAAACGGATGTCTCTCCGGTCATCATCGGCATCGGATCGCCCGGTCATTCCGACGATGCCGTGGGATTAGAACTGGCCCGCCGGCTGCGCGGCCAGGGAGTCAAAGAGGTTTGGATCGAAGATGAAGCCCTTGAAAAATCGGGCGCTCGGGAAGCTGACGAGCGTCGTCCGCTGCTCTTCCTGGATGCGGTGGACTTCGGAGAACGCCCAGGAAAAATCACCATCATGCCGCTTCAGCACGCGGCCTGGAATGCCGTCTTGAGCCACAGGCTGCTGCCCCTGGTGACAAGCCAGATCAGCTTCGACCAGCTTAAGAACTCCTATATCCTCGGCATCCAGCCCGCCTCGCTTGAAGACGGCGAACAAATATCCGAGCCCGTCCGACTGGCCATGGAACAAATCCTTGAACAGCTAAAAAACTAAAGAGAACGCGATAAAAATCGTCCAGTCGAGTGCGCCTAAACATAGAGCGGTCTTTCTTTGATCGCTCTGCCTGCCTATAATTGCTGCATCAAAAAAGCGCGGCTGGACGAATCTTTTTACGGTCTGGTCTTGCCTTTAACAACTTTTAGATTATTATGGGCCGGCGTTGAGGCTGATGTCGTCGCTGTCGCCTTATGGAACAACACCGGGGAATATTTCCTCGGGGCTTCTGCGCCGGGCAAAATAATCGATTTCCCATGCTTCCCCTTTTTAAATAACTCATTTTATATCAATAGGTTAGAGAGTTGTTAATTCTCTCGATCCCAACCCACTTGGCACGATAATTGCAGAAAATTTATTGAAGGTAACCTGATGATGGCAGTTTCAGAAAAACGGATCCTAGTGATCGACCCCAACACGAAAATTCGGAAGGATCTGGAGACGTTTTTAAAGAATGAAAACTACTATGTCGAAACAGGCAGGAGGTTGACCGAAGCGATCAAGAAAATTTCTCAAGGATATTTCGACTGCTTGATCCTGGATGTCGACCTGCCCGAAATGAAGGGCTACGAGGCCGTTTCCATCTTAAAGAACCTCGATCCCAAAATCAAAATCATCATGACCGCGGAGAAAAACACCAAACGTTTAGAAGCCAAGGTCCGGGAGCAGAACATCTTTTTTTATTTTATCAAGTCTTTCGGCAAAGACGAACTGAAACTCGCAATCAAAAATGCCTTAAACGAGTAAAGGAGGACAACGCCATGACGAAAACATCGCCAAAAATTCTGGTGATTGATGATGACCCGGATTTCAGGGAGGCCGTAGCGCCCATTTTAAAATCAGCCTTGTATGACGTCATCTCCGCCGCCAATCCTGCCGAAGCCAAGGAGAAAATTTTATCGGAAAAGCCGGACCTGATTCTCCTGGATATCATGATGGACAGCCTTTTTGACGGCTTTTCTCTTTGCCACGCCATCAAAACGTCTCCGGAATACGCGGACGTCCAAAGCACGCCAGTCATTTTCGTCTCCGCCGTCAAGGAGATTGCCGGCTCCAGATTCCAGTTCAAGGGAGATGAGCAGGGGATGATCGGGCCGGATGATTACATCGACAAGCCCGTCAAACCGGCGGACCTCCTGGCCAGGATCGAAAAACTTCTGAAAAGCTAATAAGCTCAAGGCCAGCACTCCCGGAATTTTGGTCCATAGAGGCCCGCAGATCCGAGTCTTTGTGTCTGTCCGCCAAATTTTTACTGCGAGAAAACGCATTTTAGATTAAAATGCTATGGCGAGCTATTCCATGACGGAACAAAAACCCCTGGTGCTTATCATTGACGATGAAGAAGCGATGAGGGACTCCTGCACCCAGATTCTGCTTAAAAGCGGCTTCCGTGCGGAGACAGCCGAAGACGGAGCTGCGGGCCTCGAGAAAATCAAGGACCTCGGGCCGGATTTGGTCCTTGTCGATTTGAAAATGCCGGGGATCAGCGGTTTTGAAGTCCTGGACCGCCTGAAAAATCTCGACCCTCATATCATTCCCATCGTCATCACCGGCTATGCGACCGTCGATTCCGCCGTCGAGGCCATGAAAAAAGGAGCCTATGACTTCCTCCCAAAGCCTTTTTCGCCCGAGGAGCTGCGGATCATCATCCGCCGGGCCTACGAGCGGCGAAAGCTCATCCTTGAAGCTGAAGCTCTGCGAACAGAGAAAAAACTCCTAGAAGAAAATTTCATTACCATGGTTTCCCATCAACTCCGAAGTCCGCTTGTCACCATCCAACAGTACTTCGAAGTCATCCTGGCCGGAATGGTTGGGCCGGTCGACGAAAAGCCAAAGGAAATGATTTTCAAGGCCCGAGACCGCCTGGATGGACTGCTCCATCTGATCAACGACTGGCTGGACCTGGCCCGGATCAACAAGGGACAAATCGTCGATAAGTTCAAAACCGTGGATATCCAAAAGATGCTGGAGAAACTCATTGATTTCATGCGGCCACTTGCTCAAGAATACGGGGTCGCCGTGGAACTCGACACGGCCCCGGCCCCGTTTCTTGTCTTGGGAGACGAAGAAAGCCTGGAACAGGTTTTTACGAATCTCATCAATAACGCTATCAAATATAACAAGCCCGGGGGCCGCGTGCATCTCAATTTGAAGATAGACGCCGGCTTCATCGCTGTGGCCGTCGAGGATACAGGGATCGGGATCGCTAAAGAGCACCTGCCGTTCATCTTCGACCAGTTCTACCAGGTTCACCGCAGCCAAGGGAAAAAAATGAAAGGAACGGGACTCGGCCTGTCCATTGCCAAGAAGATCGTCGATGCCCATAACGGCACGATCGACGTTTCGAGCGAGCCGGATGTGGGGAGCATATTCATCGTCCGCCTGCCGCGGCCTTGACTTCAAAAACTGCGCCTGCCATGAGAATCCTTGTTTTGGGATTGGGCAACGACATATACGGAGATGACGGCGTCGGCCATCATGCCGTCCGGCGACTTAAAAAAGAGCTGGGAAAGGAAGACCTCCAAGGTCAGGGCTCGCCCGAAATCGACTGCGTGGCAAGCCCGTTGACCGGCATAGCTCTCTTGGATGTGATGGTGGGCTATGATGCCTTGGTGGTTGTTGACGCCATAAAACTCCCGGACCCCGTCACCGGCCGGATTCATATTCTTGAGGAAACGGACTTGCGGGACCTTCCCGGCCCTTCGCCGCACTATATCTCTCTGCCCCAGACCATCAGGCTAGGCCGCGGGTTGGGCCTCAAGGTCCCGGACGCGGTCAAAATCATAGCTGTCGAAGCCAAAAACATCTATAATCTGGGCGAAGGGTTGAGCGAAGACATGGAACGTTGCCTCCCCGATATCGTTCGAAAGATCAAAAACGTATTGAAGGACATCCCATGAACAAAAAGGAAGTCATCGTCCTCCAGGACCTCCTCGGCACGAATAAAAAGATCGCCGCCGAGATCCGGGACCAGCTCGAACGGCGCGGCATTCTGGCCGTCAATCTCCTCAGCTCGCCGGGCGCCGGCAAGACTGCGCTCCTCGAACAGATCGCCATGCGGCTGAAGACGCGCGCGAAGATGGCGGTCATCGAAGGCGACATCGAGACCGAGCTGGACGCCGAGCGCATCCGGGCTAAGGGCGTTCCAGCGTGGCAGATCACGACGGGCGGCGCCTGCCATC
>Ga0315279_10002622_pt1 | contig 26573 bp, 21 predicted proteins | sample YL17G06_20_MG_FD_203694 | JGI IMG/M metagenome (GOLD analysis project Ga0315279, IMG submission 203694) | Sediment microbial communities from Yellowstone Lake, YNP, Wyoming, USA - YL17G06_20 | ecosystem: Environmental > Aquatic > Freshwater > Lake > Sediment | place: USA: Wyoming | collected... | reverse complement strand
TCAATTCCGCGTTTTGCTCTTCCAACTGCTTTATATATGCGTCTTTGTCCATATAATCGTTATCGGACAAAGACAAAAGTTTACTAAAGTGTACTTCAATTACTCGAAAATGGGTGAACGCTTACGAATACTCCAATACATCTGGGTTTTATTTTGAGCGCCGCAGTTTATCCCGTTAGAAAGAAAGCCCTGCCTTTTAGACGAGGTAAAAATATTATTATGTGGCTTTCTAACGGGATTTATTCTGTTCTTCGGCCTCCTGGATTACCGACGCAATAGTTACCGCAGCTCCCTTTTCGGCCTTTGATTTGTCGGCTGCGGACATAAAAGCGAAAATCTCGATTGTTTCCTCTGGCGGCACAGGAACGCGGCCGGTCTTGAAGAATTTGGCGATTTCGTTCACAAGGTCGTCATAGCCGGCATATCTGCCGCTCGGTGCAATACCCTTTGTGCCATAAACAAGAGCGCCATAATCGGCTTTGCCGCTGCGAAGACCTCGGTAGGTGCCAATACGACCATCCTTCCAGAGGCCAACGACAAATTCAGTGTCTTTAGTTTGTATTCTCCTGACGCTTTCACAGCCAGTTCCCATTATCGTAAAGAGAACCTCAACGCCGTGCACACCATACCAGTAGATGTCGGGATGATGCTCTTCGAGACTGCACGGGCTAAATGCGTCACAGCCGAGCACATCTCCAATCTTTTCATCATTTCTCATTCCGATAATGCCGGGGCAGAATCGCAGTGACGAGCTTGACCAGCAGGGGACATTGTTTTCCTTTGCAAGGCGGAATATCTCGAGCACATCTGCGAGGCTGCCGGCCATAGGTTTGTCGATAAAGACGGGCTTTTTTGCTGCGATTACAGGTTTAACCTGCTCCAGGTGAGGCCGACCGTCAACGCTTTCCAATAAAACCCCATCGACCTTCCGGCAAAGCTCTTCGATGCTGCTTACGATTTCTACTTTGAATTCATCGCGAAGCTGCTTGGTGAAACCCTCTACGCGGTTGATAGATGAAGGAATATCCGGAGAACCGCCGGGAAAGCCGGCTACTACTTTACAGCCGTAGTTTTTATTCGGGTCGTTGAGGAGACTGGTAAATGCGGTGACATGTGAAGTGTCGAGGCCAATGATGCCGATGCGAAAGATTTTTTCTTCAGCCGGGATGGCAAGCGATGACGTCAGAAATACGATTGATAAGATTATCAACACTAAGGTTCGATTCATAATTGTATCTCCATTTATGCCGGTCGGTCATATTGAGGAATATTTATATGCTGGCCTTTTTTCAATGCCGATTCGTGCGCTAATATACCCGGCACCGTGTAAGCTAAAGATTCATACACATCGATAGCAGGCCGGCGATTGTGAACAAGAGCATCAATAAACTCGTGCGTCAGAAACGTATGCGAGCCTTCGTGGCCGCTGTCGTGGCGCAGAGGCTCAGGCAGCATATCTGTTTTCCACCACTGAATCTGTTTGTATTGCTCAAACTGTGGCGCTTTGCGGACAAAACCGGCATCGTCTTTTTCCGTCTGTTCACCGGAGCGAATGATAACCGGCCCGATGCCGTTCGGATGAGAGGCATAAAAGCTCATCTTATCGCCAATCCACTGTGCCCGCTCGCAGCCTCGGTGCGCGCCTTTCCACCAGATATTGACGCGAAAGGCATTGCCGCGGTTGGTCCTGAACATCGCGGATTCATTCCAGAATGGATTGCCGTACACGTTGTCCTTGAGAACGGTACTATCGTCGCCCCAGCCGTGACAGACCACCTCGGTCAGACGCTCTCCTGTTACGCCAACAAGCTGGCTTGTGCAATGTGTAGGGTAGTGCATTGGTGCTACTCCGTAGCGCCAGGTGCGTTTGCCGTCCCAGAAGTAAAGAACTTCCAGACCGGGGTGCTGGTATTCGGCCTCGCAATAATAAAGAGAGCCGAACTTACCATCCTGATAAAACTTGCGGGCTGAAATCGTTGACTGTTGATAATGGCCGGTCTCAGCCATCATATAAGTCAGGCCGTATTTTTTTACCGTATCCAATAGAAGCTGGGCCCGCTCAACTGTCGCCCAGGCGGCGGGCACTGCGGAAATAACGTGCTTTCCGTTTTTCATCGCCTCAACGGTATGCTGCACGTGAAGCGGCCCATCGGTAAAAATGGCCACAGCATCAACATTTTTATCGAGCACAAGCTCCTCAAGTGAGCTGTAGGCATTCTGGCAATTATAGACCTTCATCAGTAACTTACGACGGTCTTCGCGCAGGTCACTGACAGCCTCAACGATACAGTCCGGATGCTCGTGCCACTGAAAAGAGGTCCCAAATCCGCCTCCGACAACCCCCATACGAATTTTTTTAGGAGTCGTGTTGACTGCTATTGCGGCTTGTGAAAATAGGACTGTGCCTGCTGCGGCGGAAGCTGCGCGCTTTAAGAAGTGACGCCGTGAGTAAAACGTTGATAGGGTCTTTTCAGGCATTGCACTGGTTTTATTATCCATATTTTGTTTTCTCCTTTGTCGTTTGAGCTCCTTGATATAAATGTTGGCAAACTGGATTGGGTCACCGTGATGCTGCAGGGCAATCGCTCCTCGCTTGGGCATATCCAGCAGCTTGGCGTCACGAATGACGGTTTTGCCATTTAGCACCACCGTAACCTGGTCATCAATGACGGTAATTTCAAAGCGGTTCCATTGCCCGACAGGATTGTCGGCACAGAGAATAGGCGTTGCGGCCTTACGCACTTCTGCGGGCATATTCTTATCCGTTCGGTATCCCCAGATTTCGCCGGAGCCAACAGGCCAATTCCAGATATTTATCTGGCTTTTTGAATCGCCTCGCAGATAAATGCCGCTGTCACCTGCATCAAGCACGGAGACTGTTGTCGGTTTGCCGTTGGGGTCGGTAGCTTCATTGCCATCAGGCAAAACCACAGGGACATTGTCTGTTACAGGCGGGGCTGGAAGACGCCAATCGACAATAAGAACGAAATTGCCGAATTCCTTTTCCGTCCAGAGATTTTTGTCGTCGCCGGCCTGGCTCTTACCATCATAATCGAGAATCCAGTCTTTTGCCTGCCAGTGATTTTCATTTCCGGCCACTTTTTTCCAGCCGCGAAGGTCCAGACCATTGTAGAGTGAGTAGAAACCATCATCCTTCTTCGCAACCGCATCAACAGGCGGATTAGAACCGGGTAATTCACAGATTCTGATGTTGCGAAAATGCACTTCGCTTCCCTCGGATTCGAGGCAGATATATCCTTTGCGAGGATTGCAGCGTTGGCCGCGGGTTACTACTTTGCCATTAACCGCAAGAGTAACCGTTCCATCCCTGCTTTCAACACGGTAATGGTTCCACTGGCCGGCCGGTCTGCATCGCCGTTCGTTTGGAAGCGAGCGCATCCAGCCGCCCGGATGGGGTTTGTCCGGTGTCATAGTGGCCCCTTGAATGGCAAACACATCACCGTGACTGGTGTAGTTTTCGGTGTTGCGGCCATCAAGTATCTGCACCTCGATGGCACGGGTAAATGGCTCACCCGGCGCAGGTAATGCATCCGAGTGGATAAATAAGCCGGCGTTGCCGCCTTCTTTTATATGCCGCCACTCCAGCTCCAAAATATAATTTTCATACTGTTTTTCGGTTCGCAATACTCCTGTTGGAATTCCGGTGCATACAATCAGTTCATCCCGCACGCTCCAGGTTTGGGGCGCACAGTTGACATTCGCCCAGCCGTCAAGATTTTTTTCGTTGAACAGGGACACAAACTCCGCTTCACCGCCGTCGAGCTGCGAAATGGTAATGTTTCGCAGAGTGATTGTGCCGTTTAGGTTCTGAAAGCCGATGTGTCCTTTAAGAGGGCGCTGCGAAAGGGCAGGGCCTTTTTCCTGCCGGGCTTTTGTTTCGCGCGAGAGGTCTGCGTCTATTATTTTCTGGCCATTGAGAACGATTGTTACCTGGCTGCCCTTAGTTGTAATTTCCCAGGAGTTCCACTGGCCGGGCGGCTTAACGACATCTTTGACAGGGGCAATCTCATCATAAATCGCGCCAGTTCTCTGCTCAGGACGGGATTGACCGCCATAATAGACCTCATGGTCAACGACCTGAATTTCCATTGCTGTATAGGCCGGGTCACCCTCCGGCGGAAACCGCAACCCAATACCGCCGTTGCTGCCTGTGGTTATTAAGGATTCAAGTTTCAGGATGAAGTCGCCATACTCTTTGGGAGATGTTATCCAGGTGCGTTTATTCAGACCGTAGAGGACACCCTTTTCAATTCTCCACGGCGTCCCTTCAACCTTCTGCGGCGTAGCGACATTCGACCAGTCGCTTACCTTCCAGCCCTCCAGATTGTCGGTAGGAAATAGAGGGACGAATCCTTGCTCAGCCGCTCGCAGAACAGGTCCGTTACCTATTAGCATTGAAAATCCGACAATTACGATTGAAAAGATATGCACGTTTTTCATAATGTGGACTCCTTTATATAAACTTTTCCGGTTTTCCAATTGTTCATAATGAGATTTCATTCTTCGTATCTTGTATTACGAACGATGATTCACGTTTCACGAACCACAAGTTAAGTTGGGCGCGACAATGGGTTAGGTTTTCTTTATATCTTTTATATAGTCCGTCCAAAGTGTATCAAGTGTGCGTCCTGTTTCCTTCTCAAAAAAGGTTTCATCTTTGTAGGTGCGTTTCCTTATACCGGTATTGAGCTTGTTCACTATTCCGGGGCAGGCATCGGTTTCCAACCACAAGAGAAATCCACCGGCCACTCGGTAGCTATCCTTATAGCCCTGGGGCTTGTCCGTGAATGGAAACCAATCCTGGGGCTTACCTTCATAAATCGCCCAACGCAGGTAATCAGCGATTCCTTCGGTCAGCCAGCCGGCATCAATCCCCTTGTAATCCTGTATTACATGCACCAGCTCGTGGAAGACACATCCGATATCTTCAGGATGTTTTTCTATCCAGCCTGATGAGACCGTAATGTGTCTGCCGGAAGTTCCGGCGATACCTCGATTTGATTTACGTATTTTCAGCCAGACCTCTGTCGGCACACCAAATCCTTTCGTCGGAATAAGATTTACCGTTCTCTGGTGCCACTGCTCAATGAGCACCTTTGCTGTCTTTCCCCATTCCACCAGACTGGGAACGTCATTAACATCATTGACATCAAGATAGACAACAACTTTCGCTCTCATGCTTTCTGCGAAAGCAGAAATGGGGGCGATAGAGCCGAAGAAAATGAGAAGTAAACCTGATAAAACAAGATTTTTAGTCATAAATACTCCTATCTTAATTTATCCGCCAGACGCAGGGCGGATTTACCTTGCCATCCATTTTGCGTGTTCCCACGCCCGGCCACTATTTACGTTATTTGTAGTTCGTTGGCGTGTCAAGGGAAATTGTAGCCTTTGGTTTCCTTTTACCGGGTTTTTTTTGTTTGACTTGGAGGCCATTGTTGCTAAATTGAATAATGCAAGCAGGCAGTATTCGTAAATCTGCCTGGACAAGTTCGAACCGAATTTTTGTAATTCTTTCAACACAAAAAGGAGATATTGATATGTCTATTACGCGTCGCAATTTTCTGAAAAGTTCGGTCGCTGTGGGTCTATCCTTCGGATTTCCAAACATACTAACGGCCGAAATTGGCAAAAAATACCGAACCGCCCTTATCGGCAGCGGCTGGTGGGGAATGAACATCGGACGTGTTGCAGCAAAGTCAGGCGAGTGCAAAATGGTCGCCTTGTGCGATGTTGACAGTAATTTCCTTGACCCTGCTGCCGACGAAATGGAAAAGTTAACAGGCGAAAAACCAAAAAAGTATAAAGATTATCGCGAGCTTCTTGAAAAAGAAAAACCGGACATTGCAATTGTGGCTACGCCCGACCACTGGCATCCTCTGATTATGATTGCCGCGGTCAAGTCGGGTGCGCACGTCTATGTTGAGAAGCCCATAAGCCATACAATTATGGAAGGCCTGGCAATGGTCAATGCCGCTCGCGCCGCCAACCGTGTCGTTCAGGTTGGGACACATCGGCGCATCTCGCCTCATAATGTGTCTGGACGAGAGTTTATCCGTTCAGGCAAGGCAGGGAAAATAGGAATGGTTCGTGCCTTTGTTCATTATGGCGGCGGGCCGGAAAGACCTCGCAAGAATGTCGAGCCGCCTGAAGGACTGAACTGGGATATGTGGTGTGGGCCGGGGCCGATGCGGCCATATAACGGCGACCCAAAAAGTCCGTGGGGCGGCGGTATTCACCCCAGAGGCTTCCGAAGCTATCTCGACTACGCCAACGGAACACTCGGTGACTGGGGGGTCCACTGGATGGACCAAATCCTCTGGATTATGGAGGAGAAATGGCCTCGCACAGTATATTCTACCGGCGGGCGACCAATCAGAGGACCGGCGATACTGACCAAAGAAGAGCAGACCAGCGACGCTCCCGACCATCAGGTTGCGGTATTTGAATTTGAGGGCTTTACGGTTTCCTGGGAGCATCGACAGTTCGCCGGCAACAATGCCGAAAAAGGCGAAAGTGTCGGCTGCTATTTCTACGGCACTGAAGGCACATTCCATATGGGCTGGCAGGATGGCTGGACGTTCTATCCTGTTGACAGAAATAAGCCCGTTATTCACGAAGACCCGAAATTGCACGAGCCGGACCAGCAGAATATCCCCGAACTGTGGGCAGACTTTCTTAGCGCCATTAAGAGCGGCAAGCGTCCCGTATCCGACATCGAAGAAATACATCGTTCCACAAATATGAGTCTGCTGGGAATGCTTTCATACAAGCTTGGCCGAAGTGTTAAATGGGACGGCGAAAAGGAAGTTATCATCGGGGACCCTGAGGCCAACAAATTGCTGCGTCGTGAATACCGAAAACCCTGGGTCTATCCGGAGGTTTAGGATAAGCTAAAAATTCAAAACTAAATCCACCGCATCCTGATATGTCGATAGACGTCATCGAGTCCCGATACATCGGGACTCCTTACAATGACACTTTTTGCACGTTTTCAACAGGGTACTACCGTGTTTGAAGGCGGAGTGTTGTTATTCCAAACAGCTTGACGGACGCCGTGATACTATGCTCGGTAAAGGGGAGTTCTGCGATATTTTCCTCAACCAGATTTGTAAGGTTCGCTTTCTTGATAGTTAAAGAGGGCAGTGTCAACGTGGCCGAGGTTTCTTTACCCTCGGTTTCAACAAGTCGAGCGATTATTCCACTCCCATCTTCAGCCCTTTTTAGCGTCAATAGAAAGACGCTTGGCTTATCAATCTGGCACAGCCCCATACTTGAACCGAGCGTTCCCTGCCTTTTGCCGTCTATGGATATGGGAACAAGCGGATTACATACCGACCAGCCAAAATCACGTGTACGGCCTTGTTTCCCATCTCCTTTGTGCGTGGTTATTGAGTAACGGAATAACATATCGCCCTGCTGGACCGGCTGAAAGTTGGTGCGGAAATTACTGTCTAAAACAAACGAATACATATAACCTTTGATAAGTTCATTTTGCTTTATAAACTCACGGCCGAAATCAGGCGGCGTAACGCCGTGATGTGCCTGCGAAACATAACACGGCCACAATCCACCAAACTCCAACAAATGCGACTCAATACAAGATAAAGTTATGCCAACATTGCCATCTGATACATCCGCCCAGTGCTGCACTGCATAATAGTTGGAGTTCGAGCCTGGAAATTGGTCCCGCAATGGCTCAATCAGTGAGTTAGAACCTTCAAACCGGAAATCAGGATTATTTACCGCGAATGGAAATGCAAAATAAAATTCCAAAAGCGGCGTAGAATCCTTCAAAATCCGATTCTCAAAATCAATCCGTTTAATGTTCTCATACAGAATAATCTCCTGAACTAACTGCGGACACCCGGCACCCGAACTTTTTACTATAAGGCTTCCATAAATAGGGCCGTTTTGCCCTTTTCGAATCTCCACTTTTTCTGGTCCCTGTTGTTTACCACTCTGGACCCATCTTGCTACGAACTGATTTAATTTATGCGGCGCATCTTTATCAACAAGCTCCCGTGAAATCTCCTTATCGTAGATACTCTCCACGCCGCCGGTTTGCGAATCCAGAGTAACTTTGAAAAATTGATTTTCCAAACCCGTCCCATCGACATTGACACTGCTTTCAAAGAAAGGTGCTTTCTCTTGCGGCATTAGCCGATAGGTCTTGTAACCCACGGAGGGGACATCTTCCGCTACAAAAACCATCTCTAAAAGCTCTTGCTGCTCGAATTGCCCCCTTGCATACCGATACGCTGCATAAGGTGCGGCTGCCAGCGGCCCACTTAGCTCAACAATCTGATATGGCACCTTCTGTCCCGTCTGTTGGTCGATAAGGTCAAAAGACTCTTTGTGAGCAAAACGGTTCAGTCGCACCACATCCGTCCTTTGAATCGAAAGCGGATTAAAGACAACAATGTGAGGGCCTTGCTCCGTAAGCTCAATCTTGTCGGCAATCTTTTCAAGACTCTCGAACAAAATCGATTCTGCCAGGCCTGCCGCTTTATACGCATACAGACTTTTATCCGCCCAGCTCCAGTCCTGGACTTTTCCTGCCGGATAATCCTTCCCCCAGGTATGCTCATCGTAAAGCAGCATACTATCATACGCCTGCCGGATTTTCTCGGCTGGATAAGTGTAACCGCCAACCAACGAAGCAATGGTTGCAAATTTTTCCGCACAGAGCAATCTATCGTGTGTGATTCGATTTATGCCCGTTTCCTTAGTGGTTGAGGTTGCACCAACAACATAATCCGTATCAGGCAGCTCACCCCTAAAAGTCCGCACATCTTTGCATTGCTTTTCGAGCTGGTCAAAAAACATCGAGTTCGTGGCGACAAAAAGTTTAGGGTAAGCCCATCGGCTGTTCCACTCCTTGACGATATGACTTATCTTGACATCCGGCGGATAATTATCAACCCCGTTATGTATATATCGCACAACATCAAACGGGCAGCCTTGTTTCTGAAGCGCTTTGAGCATTCCGGGAAGATTATCCATCACCTCTTCGTAGGAATGTGGACCGGTTACATCGTGAAAAAATCCGTAGCTGCCCTGGTAATACACCAGCACCGATTCTCCATCCGGCCCTTGCCAGCGGAATGCGTCCGGCCTGCCATATCGTAATATTGCGGACTCGTCCCAGAAGGTATGTATGTCGTTTCTACCCCATTCAAAATAAGTCGGCAAGCCGGCAAAAAAATACTTCACGCCTGCCCCCGCAAGGGTTGTCGGCAAACCCCAGCTTAAACCCGGAATGTCAACAATACAGCCCGTGCGAATCTGCCCGCCAAACATCCGTTTGAGCCGAAACGATGGATACATCAAACGAATAAGCTCCTCGTGACCGCACAAGCAGCTTATCTCGTTGCCGAAAAGAGCGCTTACTTCAATCCTGCCTTTTTTGATGTATTGGCCAAGCTTGTCAACGGTTTCTTTGGGTCTATTTTCGATAAAATGCTGGACCGACCAGGTTCCTTCAATTGTATATCTATATTTTGATTCGTCCGGCCAATCCTTTGTCTGGTCACAGAATCGCAGGATGTCGTCATAGAAACGGTCATAACTGTGCAGAACGTTTTCAATTGAATCCGTGTAGCCCAAATCGTGATGCGTAATAGGGACTATATATACTTTCCAATATCGACACCTCTGGTCGGCGGCAGGCCAGGTAACTTCAAGGCGGTCTTGCTCCTTCTTATTTGCCTTAAGAATAAACTGAACTTGTGTCGGCTTATCTATATCCGGGATATGAGCCTCCAAAATATTCTTACCCTTTTCTATCTTACCAAGTGCAGTAGTTTTACTTGCGGAACCAAACTTTATCTCCAGGCTGGCTTCGATATGTTCCGATTTGTTTTCAACTGCGACCTCTACTACTTGTAAAAGTGCCCCTTTGTCTTCAACAAAAAAGACTGTTGGCTCAATAGATATAAAACTCAACCCGCCAGACGTATGGCGGGTCAATGATTCATTAGGCTCCTGGCCCCTTACATAATGGGAGCCACGAAGGCACAAAGACACAAAGAAAAATGTAATATATATAAGTTTAGTGCCTTGGTGTCTTAGTGGCTCCATTTTGCTAACAAAATTGTCCTCAAACATTCCTTCGACTCCTTTCAGTCGCTCAGGATGGTGAGCTGAGTCGAACCATTGGTCCTCCTTGTTCAAATCTTGACTCTTGACTGTCGTCAGACAAGTGTCGTCAGACAAGTTTAACCAATGCATTTTCACTGTTTCTGTGGGTGGCACGGCCATCATGGCCGTGTATTCACGGGCTGGAAGCCCGTGCCACAACGTCATAATAGCCGAATTTCCGGCACTGCACCAGCACCTTTTTGCAAATTTTGAAGTGGTCACGAAGGCACAAGGGCACAAAGAAAAATTAAAATTAAAAAATATAAGTTAGTTTTAGTGTCTTCGTGCCTTGGTGGCAGTGGAAAAAAGGCTTGAGAACCTGTCCTTCGACTCCTTTCAGTCGCTCAGGCGGTTCGACTGTCCTGAGCTCACCGTCGAAGGAATGGTGAGCGGAGTCGAACCATTGAGTCTATTTTGCGGCTGAAACCTTTTTTGCTGGTTTTGAAATCAAAGGTAAAAAAATAGTAAACGTCGTGCCACGGTTTAATTCGCTTTCCACTTCAATTCTGCCGTCGTGCAGAGCCACAATCTTTTTGACGATGGCAAGGCCCAGTCCGGTTCCTGGAATCTGCTTGCCGGAATGGGGAATTCGATAAAACCTATCAAATATCTTCGGGAGAGCATCTTTTGGTATCCCTATACCTGTGTCACTAACCTTTATTACCAGCTCGTCAGCTTTCTGTGGCACGGCCATCTTGGCCGTGTTTTCACGGGCTGGAAGCCCGTGCCACACGCGAATGCAGACTCGGCCTCCCTCAGGCGTGAACTTAATGGCGTTACCAACCAAATTCGTAATCGCTGACTGAATCTTACCATTGTCGCCGAGCAATTCCGGAAGTCCCTCATTCACATCTATACTCAGCTGAATAGCCTTCTTATCTGCTAATGGCTGCAAGGCCGACGATATTTGCCGGACAAGAGTCCCTATATCCACCGGCTCTTGCAGAATCTTACCTGTTCCTGACTCAAGCCGGGATATCTCCAGAAGCTCTTCAATTAAATTCGCCAGGCGATTTGATTCCTCGTCAATGATGCATAAGAATTGGCGCCTTGTCTCTAGAGACATATCAAAATCATGCAAAATTGTCTCCGTGTAGGCCTTTATTGATGTCAACGGTGTCCGCAGCTCGTGCGATACCGAAGAGATAAAGTCGTCTTTCATCCTGTCGAGCTGTCGCTCTCTGGAGACATCGCGGAAAACCAGAACAATGCCGATTATGCTTCCATCACCTTTAAGGATAGGCGCTGCTATCATAGAGATTGGATGTTCAGTGCCATCCATTGCAATAAGAACATCCAAGTCGGCTCCGACTTCAGTTTTTTCGGTTACGAGCACTTTATCAATGAGGCTCTCGGCGGCTTCTCTGGTGCGTTCGTTGACAATATGAAAAAGCTCATCAATGGGTCTATCTTGAACTCGCTCGAATTCCCATCCCGCTAAAGTTTCCGCTACCACATTGAACAGGATAATTCGTTTTTGGGGGTCCACTACAATAACTCCATCGCCCATACTTGAAAAAGTTACCGACAAAAGCTCCTTTTCCGCGTCAACTTCCTCGGTGCGTTCTTTTACCAGCTCTTTCAGGTTTTTACGATATTTCTTAAGTTTTTCTTCCGTTGCTTTACGTTTTGTAATATCTCGAAGAGATGCTAAATAAGCATCTTTGCCTTGCCAGTTTGTTTCGACAACTCGCATTTCTGCTACGGCTTTCCCTCCGCGATTGCGAATAATCTCAATCTCAGTCGGACCATCCAAAATAACAGGAGATCCAAGAGGCTTGCCTAAAAGCTTTTCTGTATCCTGCCCGAAAAGGTTTTGCGCTGCCGGATTGGCAAAAAGTATAGTTCCATTTTTATCTATAACAACAATAGCATCGGCGCTTCTATTTATGAGGTTACGATAATTTCTCTCGCTAACCTGCAGCGCCTCCTCCTCACGTTTGCGCTCTAAAGCATAAACAATGGTTCTAATAAGTATGTCTAAAAAAGAGTCAGCCCCCTTAACCAGATAGTCGCTAGCTCCTTTCTTTATGGCATCAATGCTTACCTGCTGGTCCTCAAGACCTGTCAGCATAACAACCGGTACGCAAGGATAGAGCCTGTGAACCATTTCGAATGTCTCAAGGCCGCTGCTATCCGGCAGCCCGAGGTCAAGCAGCACCAAGTCAAAGCTTTCATTCTTAAGACACTCCAATCCTGATGTCAGACTACCAGCCATCTCAACCGCAAATCTCACCGACTGCCTTGACTTCAATAAAGCCATTTTGACCAGTCGGCAATAGTCCGCATCATCATCCACCAGCAAAATTTTTATTTCCCTTACCCCCACTTTAACCCACCGCTAAAACATATATCAGTTTCGTAACCGCTTGCCCCAGACCGCAAGTTTTGCACTAGTGCTTTGTTACACCTGATTTGATGAATTGTCATCCTGAGCGAAGCGAAGGATATGGCCTGCGTAAGCGAGATTCTTCGGCTGCGCCTCAGAATGACACCCATCATTTGACGAGTAACAGAGCACTAGAAGATACATAGGACGTCTTCTTAGCAGGTTTTCACCTTTTTAGGTTCATGTAGTTTTTTATTGATAAGCTCGCCTAACTGCCTCGGATTAAAAGGTTTGGTAATATAATCATCAGCCCCCAAGTCAAAAGCGCGATTTATGTCACTTGCCATTCCTTTGGCTGTCAGCATAAACACAGGGATGTGCTCTGTTGTCTTATCATTCTTAAGCTCAGTCAATACTTCCAGGCCGTCCATCCCCGGCAGCATCCAATCCAACAGTATTACATCAGGAATTATCTTGCGCGCAAGCTCAAGGCCGCTGGTTCCATCCTCAGCCAAATATACCTCAAAACCGTCCCGCTTGAGATTGTATTCTACAACTATCCCTATATGCGTTTCATCCTCAATTACCAAAACAGTATTTCCTTCGCCCATAAATAGCCCCTTACAAGCTCTCTATAAACTCCGTTAGAAAGCCCCTTCCCCTCATTGTAACCCCTCAGAAAGACGGCTTTGGTCGTTAAAAAGGAAACTTTTTGTTCTAACAGGGTCAACTTTCTAACGGAGTAACCTTTTTTCTGAAACTCGTTATAAGACCATCGATTCTATCAGAGCAAAATGCCGTAACCTGTTGTACTTAAATATATTAGAATCCAAATTCCACCCCATAGACGGTTTGACGTAGTGTATCTTTTTGAAAATATCGGCATTTTTCGGCTACCAATTTCGTAATGAAACGCTTTTCCTTATGCCTGTGTTTAAGTAACAACTCCTGAACGCATTTGGCATTAAACTTTTGAAATTCCTCTTGCAGTTTTCGGACTTAAAAAGCACAATAATGAAAAAGGCTATGCTGAAATATCAAAGATTAAAAATTAAATATCAAAAATAAGGAAGTTCATCAATTTTGATTTTTACATTTTGCATTTTGAGATAGTTGAGGATAACTAGATGGAAGTTCAAAAGATTTTAGAGAAGGTAGAAAAGGATAAAATAGAATTTATCACCCTGCAATTCACGGATTTGTTAGGCGTCATAAAGGAAGTCATCATACCGGTTGAAGACCTCGAGCATGCATCGCGCAACGGTGTCTGGTTCGATGGCTCGTCAATAGAAGGCTTCGCTCGAATTCAAGAAAGCGACCTCTTTCTAAAGCCTGATATGGCGACTTACGCTGTCGTGCCCTGGCTGACAGACGAGGGTAAAACCGCCAGATTTATATGCGACATCTACAATCCGGACGGCAAACCTTTTGATGGAGACCCTCGATTTATCCTTAAACAAGCCGAAGCCGATGCTGCAAAAGAAGGATTTATATACAATGTTGGCCCTGAGCCGGAATTCTATCTGCTCCGGACCGATGATGACAAAAAGACCTTGCCCATCGACTACGGGCGATATTTTGACCTCTCTTCTCATGAAGGATATAAGGTCATCAAAAAGATTATAGCGGCACTTGAAAATTTCGGGATTAAGGTCGAGACGTCTCATCACGAGGTTGGATTAGGTCAATACGAAATAGATTTCCGCTACGGCAACTGCCTGGACATCGCAGACAAGGTTGTTACGTTAAAGTATAGCGCAAAAAAAATCGCACAGATGTATAACTTACGCGCAACCTTTATGCCCAAGCCGATTATGGATGCCCCCGGCTCCGGAATGCACGTCCACCAGAGCCTGTTCGATATAAAGGCAAAAATAAACGCCTTTTTCGACAAAGAGCATAAATATAATCTGTCGAAAATCGCATTTAATTTCATTGCCGGCCAGATAAAACACATTAACTCAATGTGTGCAATCCTTTGCCCGACAGTGAACTCATACAAAAGACTTGTCTCCGGATTCGAAGCACCGGTCTATGTAACATGGGCTGCTATGAACCGCTCGGCCTTAATAAGAGTGCCCAAGTGGTTCAAGCACAAAGCCGAGGCTGCGCGAATCGAACTAAGATGTCCCGACCCTGCCTGCAACCCGTATCTGGCATTTGCCGTTATGCTAAAAGCGGGGCTGGACGGGATAAAGAATAACTTGACTCCGCCTGAGCCGGTCGAAGAAAACATCTACCAGCTCGCTAGCGAAAGATTGCTTGAAAAAAATATTGAGCTTTTGCCTACATCATTGTGGGAAGCACTGGATGCACTGAAAAAAGACAAACTCCTGCAGGATGTCCTTGGGAAGCACCTATTTGAAAGATACATTGATGTAAAAACAAAAGAATGGGACGAGTTTAAGAAGCAAGTTACCAACTGGGAAATAGAGATGTACCTGGATATGTTCTAAATCGCCCAGATGACCTTTGAAAAAAATTGGATGTGCCTCTACATAAGACACATCCAATCTCTATAAGAAGGATCCACTCCCGATTTATCGGGGTGGTAAACTAAAAAACGTCACAAATCACTTATTTACCGCGTTGACAAATTAGGGCAATTCCTCCTCACGGGGCACAACCGGTCGCGGCTCATCAATATCGGGTGGCGGCATAACCGGGCGGCGCCTACTCATACCTTCAGGCATCTCGCCACGGCCCCTTCCCTCAAGACCTCTGGGCAGCACAGGCAGCCTCGGTCTATCCAGCTCTTCAGGCTGAAAATCTCGTGGTTCCCTCTCTACCGGCGGACGAAGTTCGCCAAGCGGTGGCTGTGGCTCTTCCACATCAGGCTGCCACCTGCCCCAACCGCGTCCGCGAATGCCTCTGCCGGGTGCGGGTCCTGCACCGGCTTGCCATCCCCGACCAAGCCCAACCGGGCCCCCGCCTGAGGCTTGCATTCTTTGCCTGGCCTGGTGCATCCTTCTGATTATCTGCCCCATCCTTTCCATATCTTTTTCCTGGTAAGCTTTCGTAAGCTCATCCAGACACCTGCCGAACATCGGGCCTGCAACAGGCCTGTCCCTGAATGCCTTTATCGGCGGCCTATCCAACCACGGGCCAATTGGCCGAGGTCCATCGAGCATAGGCGGAGAAATCTCAGGCCTAATCTCTCTGTCCTGCACTGCCGGGCGACGCCCGGGTCGGACTTGAGGGTCGCGCTGGAATTCTCTGACTTCCATTTCCTGCTCCCGTTCACGCACAGCTTCTCTACGGCGAACCTGTTCTGGCTCTCTTTGGCCTTCACGTTCCTCACGTCCCTCTTCTGCCCGCACCCTGACCCTCGGCTGGTCTCTTATGACTTCTCTCTGCCTTTCTCCTTCTTTGGGTCTATCTTCTCTTTCCTCCTCCGTGAACGCCTGCACTCCTATCAGCAAAACTGCCGCCACTACCATTAACATAACCTTTTTCATTGCTTGGTCCCTTTCAAAATGATGTTTTCAACGCATATAATCTATATTCTCTTACGGTTTTATCTACGGTTTCTATTTCTGCCCGACAGATACGTCTTTTCGAACCTTCATTTTCTCCCGCTGCTGCTGCATTTGCTTAATTAGCTGGTCTATTTTTTCTCTATTATTTTCTTTATGGGCTTTAATCAGCTCCTCGAACCACCGGTCGAATATCTGAGCGAATCGACCCTGGCCTGCTTGCTGGCCGGCAGCAGCGCGTTTCGCCGGCTGTGCAGGCAGACTCGACGCCGGCTCATCAACCGATGCCTTACCTTCGGCCATCGCTTTCTTCTTAGCAGCCTGTTCATCCTTCGGCTTGGCATACTCCGACTCACGGCCTAACCGGACTTTGCCTCTCTCATACGGTTTTGTCAGCGGAACACCATTGAGCGGCGGCTCAATCCTGGCTAAATCCAACCCGAACCGCTCCAGGATAGTTGGAGCAACATCCTGCCGCAGGCCGTTCCGCATTACCTTCTTATCATTGGTCGCCACGAAAACGGACGGCGCGTTGCTGTGCGAGGTTTTATCCTCATCAAACCCGTGGTCGGCTGTAACGTAAATCAGCGTCTTATCATAAAGCCCCAAATCTTTGAGCTTCTGCACAATCTTTCCCGTCCACTGGTCATTGGAAATAAGAGCGCCATTGTATTCCTTTGAGTTCTCGCCATATTTATGACCCTGATGGTCAACCGAAGCAAAATGAACAAAGAAAAAGAAGGGCTTATCCTTGTATTTTTCCAATAGCTCCAGCGCCCTCGTTCCAACCTTTTCATCTTCCATTAAACCAAAGTCCCAGACCTCCAGCGCCGTGTACATATTGTAGTAAGGTGAGCCTGGAACAAAACGATACTTAACGCCGTCCTCTTCTATAATCCAGCCTGCCGGCTTTTGCCCTGCGCCGGGCTGAACTTCCTTCTCGCTGCCTTTCTTACTCTCGGCATCAAGACGGATTTTCTTTGGCGGGTCAATTTCGCCGCAGTGTCCTTTCTTGCCAATTACTGCAACGGTAACAAAATCATCTGCGCCGAATTGCTTCTCCAGCCGCTCGAAAATACTCAACCCCTTCGGAACCGGCTGATACCGCCCATTGCTATACACGCCTGTTACCGTAGGATAATAACCGCTAAGTATCTGGGACCAGCCGGCCTTTGTGTCGGTTGTCCCTTCAACATCTATCTCGACAAAGGCACCTTCTTCACTTAGCTTCTTGAGGGTTGCCAGTTCGTTTCGGCTCAAGCACTCCTTGATGTGGTCTCGCTGTGCTCCATCCCAGCCAACTAAAATGATATTTCTCGGCTGCTCGCTCTTCTCTGCCCCTGTAGCCGATGGAATAACCGCCAGGCCCGCAATCACCAGAACAACAAGAAATCTTTTCAACATTTTTTGCTCCTTTACTGCATCAAGACACTTTTTAACTGAGACAGCAGATTCCGGGTCTAAAGCTGTATATACTCTTTATTCCGAGTTTATTGAGCCACTATCAAACACTTTAACTGGCTTTGATCTCGGATAAGGAGTTTGCCGTCAGAAAGTGCCATCGGCGCCCAGTTTGTTTCTCCAACTCTTCGATCGGAACCTACATCTGAAAGCAGTTGTACTGTTGCAATCTGCTTAAATTCAGATGAGTCAGGTTCTATCAGATATAAAGACCTGTAACCGTCGCTAGCCAGGATCAATCCATCGACCAGAATCATACTGCCTTTACTAAAAGCAGGCGAGCGTCCTGTTTTCCACATAATCTTGCCGTCGATGCTCATACATACCAGGCCGTCGCTTCGCTCATTGGTTGTATATTGAGCATAAAAATAGCCGTTATATAGAATCGGTGGCTGTGTATGTGCGCCAAATTCAATAGTTTTATATAGTTCTGTAACTCCGTAGCTACCGTCTGTTTTCTTTTCAATCTTTATCATCGCCGCCCCGGCGTTATAGGCGCCCGTGATGAGTAGCCGCCCTTCACCGGCATCGACTGCACTTGGAACTGGTATCCAGCACGACCAGTTAGTATATTCCCACAGAGTTTTGCCGGTAAGCGGGTCGATTCCAACTACTTTACCGCCGCTGCCGCTTCTTCCAGGAAAACCACCTGAAGCAGTTATCATAACCAAATGGTCCTGTCCGCTAACTTTTACTATTGCCGGGCTGACATATCCGACAGGACCAAGAGACGGTGTTGACCATTTAACATTACCTGTCATTTTTTCATAAGCAACCACTCCTGCCTGAGGTGCCTGTGAGGCCAAAATAAGCAAATCACCGTAAATCAGCGGACACTGAGTAATAGCCCACATCGGAAGTCTATCACCGCCGAAATCTGTCCAAACGTTCTTATTCCATACAGGCTTGTGTGTGTTGATGTCTATGCAGTATAAATCACCGTTGTGACCGCACGAATAAACATTATTGCCGTCAACGGCAGGTACACTGCGCGAACCGGGAAACTCAACACGTCCGGGAGCGTTATAAGCAAAATTCCAGAGCTCTTTACCACTGGAAAGGTCAAAACAACGCATATTATCGCCAACCTTATCGTCCCTGTCGAGCAAATAGACCTTGCCGTCTTTGACAACAGGTCCGCCAAAACCTCTGCCAAGAGTCACAGTCCATTCGACCTTTGGCCCATCCGCAGGCCATGTCCGTAAAAGACCCTTCTGCGTAGATGTGCTGTCCCTGTTAGGCCCAAGATACTGTGGCCAATCCGCGGCAAAGGCACTGGTTACGCATAATAAGACTATCACCGATATACACTTTACACTGGCTTTCATTGGTATTAATCCTTTCCATTGATGAATAGATATTATCTGCACCTGCAGAATCTCAACATAATACAGGATTTTTCTTGATAAATTCGAAAAATTCATTTTTGTTCATAACTTAACTCCTTTCAAAAATAGTTTCTTTTTTTACCCTATAATATGGGTTTCCTGCTATATAGACGAACTTACAAACACTCTTTATTGCAGCTTTCGGAGAAAATCACAAAAAAAGCCCCAAAAAGCCCATTTATAGGTCTTTTTATGGCGTGTCCATCATTTCCGGCAATCCCTCCAGGAAACTACACCCGCCGAAGGCGCCTCACTTCAGAAAGGCTCGACTTCTGCCCCGCACTTCTGTCAGCCAGTAAAGAATCATCCCGGCCAAAAGAACAACGCACGCCGTGAGTGCAATCCAGGGTTTGTAATCCACAGCGCTATAAATCAAAAACGCACATACTGCACAAAAGACAATTGTCGTGACAGGATAACCTGTTACACGGTAAGGCCGCTCGGTATCTTTCTCCTTGAAGCGCAGCACAATTATCGCCAGACTGGTTGCTAAATAAAATGAATAAACCGGTGCCGCAGTATAAAGAATGGTATTCACAAATGAACCTAAAACCGCAATGAGTCCGACTGCAATCGCGCCCTGCAACAATAGCGCCCAGACGGGCGTGCCCCTTCGCTGGTCCCATCTGCCCAGAATTCCAAATGCCCGATGCTCCGCGCCCAGCGCATAAGAAATACGTGCGCCTGTGAAAATCAAGCCGTTAGCAGCTCCCAGAGCGCTAATGCAGACTAAAGCGCTAATCAATCTGCCGCCAATTTTAGGAAAGACCGTTGAGACGCAATCTTTCGCAACCGCCTTTGAGCTTGCCAGTCCTGCATAACCCAGCGTATAGAGAAACGCTCCATTAACCAGCAAATACAACACTGTTACGGCAGTCGCTCCGAGCACCAGCGCACGCACAATGTTGCGGCGGGGATTTTTCACCTCCGCAGCCACATAAGCCATTTCATTCCAACCGCCATAAGTGAAAAGCACAAATATCAAAGCCAGAGCCAGACTAACCGGAAATTGCCCTGCGGCTACTGTAGTAGGGACGCTTCTGGGTGCGAAAACCGCTACGCCAACGATTGCCAGCAGTCCCAGCGCCTTGACGACCGTAAGAATGTTCTGGGTCCACTTGCCTTCCTTGACGCCCAGGATGTTTATCGCTGTCAGAATGACGACCGCTCCTGCCGCGAACAATCGGAGGCTGTATCCCGGATAAGCCCCAAGGGGGTCGTAAATTGTCCGGGCGTAAGTTGCATAAGCAAAGGCCATCACCGCGATATCGCCGGGCCTGACAATAGCAAGCTGAATCCAGCCGAACAAAAAGCCCGCCCATCGGCCATAGGCCCGGCTTAAATAAACGTAGTCCCCACCCTCCTGTGGATACGCCGTTGCAAGCTCAGCATAACCTAATGCACCGAATAGCGATAACAGCCCTCCGACCAACCAAATTGCCAGAACTCCCCACCAGGACTGTGCCCCTCTGGCAATGTCCGGGGCCATCTGGTAGATGCCGGCGCCAATAATGATGCCAACAATGATGCAGGTCGAATCAAAAAGCGATAGTTCCTTCTTCGGTGCTACTTCCATACAGCTTCCGTCAAATCAGTTTCACTCCTTGATGTAACTTGACACAACTATTTTGCCTGTCGTTTCTTGAGTGTTACGCTAAGGTCCTGACCCTGTCCCTGAAAAGCTGTTTCGAGGTCGGGATTGGTAGTAATGGCCTTAATGAAGTCCTGCATTTCCCCTCGCCTATTGACATTATGGCCCAGAACAAGACCGCCCGGACGCATAAGCGGTAAGAGCTTATTAAGGTAGTCGAAGTAGCCTTCTTTGTCCGCATCAATGAAAAGGACGTCAATCGGGTCTTTGAGATTTTTAACCATTTCATGGGCGTCGCCCTCAACAAGCGTAACGAGCTTATCGACGCCGGCTTTTTTGAAGTTCTCGCGTGCAAGTGCAACTCTGTTGGCGTCAATTTCGTGAGTGGTCAGCTTTCCGCCAGTAGTCTGCAGGGCCAAACACAACCAGATACCAGAGTATCCGTTAGAAGTGCCTATCTCTACCACATTTTTTGCACCGTTCGTTTCAGTCAGCAATCGCAGCAGTCTGCCGTCTTCTCGCGGAACGTTCATCATCCCTCCGCGCTGGTTTCTGTCCATATCGTCAAGGACACTTAAAATTTTCTTCTCAGCCTCTGTCTTCGCTACCGGAGGATTTTCTGCAGTTGACCCGCCTTCTCCACCCGGCATAGGCGGACCCTGACCCGGCCCCATACCTCGACCCGGCCCTCCGCCGGCCCCCCTTTGAAACCTTTGCCTGCTCTGCTTTAACTCCCCAATTAATTGCCCCATTTTTTCTCTGTCGTTTTGCTCGTAAGCCTTTGTAAGCTGGTCCATCAAGTTTTCAAACCTCTGGGGGCCTGCCGGCGGGCCCTGAGGAGGCTGCTCTCCGGCTGGTGGTTGCGAAGCCGCCGGCGCATCGGGCCTGTCCGTTCTCTCCTGGGCAATAAGGTTTCCAACCCCTATCAACGCAACTACAAGCACAATTGCCGTCAATCCAATCAAAAGAATCTTTACCGTTTTCATTTCTGCTCCTTTCTAAATTGTGGTTTCTTGTTATTCTGCCATACCTAATTTCCGAAATAGAGACGAATTTAGAAAGGAATCTATTGCATTTTTTTAGCAAGATTCACAATAATCGCGAATTATGACTCTCTACTTGATTTTTCAGCGTTAATTTTTAATAGGCCAAAGTTCTCTTTCTCTGTTAAAACCACCCACGCCCGCCAGTCTCTTTTACATATCCGCACCGGCTCAATCGGTTTTACACCTTGTAGCCAGACAAGAAACCCAAATTCGCAATTCATCTTACTGCTCCAATATCCGTCACTTGCACAAATATCCTGATTATATTGCTGCTTTAGGTGGGTTATTCTTTCCGGCGTCAGGTTCTCAAAATTTTTTACCGCCGCCACAGTTGCCGTAGCACAAACCGGCCCGGAGCTTAATTTCAGGAACAATTTATCGCCAGCACCAACCCGCCCAAAACCGTGATGTCTTGTCCTGGTGAAACGCGATTCGATTTTCTTTCGGCCTTCCAAAATCGCATCAAGATACGCCTTCTTGAGAATGACCAAATGGTAATTTGCCATAATTATTCTTACTTCTTACCCAGCAAATCGGCCACCGCACGAATATGCTCCGGCGTTGTGCCGTAGCATCCGCCCACAAGTTTTGCGCCGGCTCGAATACATCCCTTAATACCCGCTGCAAACTTGTCAGGTGACATTTCAAACACTGTTTCATTGTCAATTAACCTGGGCTTGCCGGCGTTGGGCTGTGCTAAAATTGGCAGCTTTGTCGCCGACCGTAGCAGCGACACGATAACAGCCATCTGGGCTGGGTCAACATCGCCGCAATTGGCCCCGATAACATCCGCTCCCGCATCGGTAAGCATCTTTGCACAGTCTTTTGCGGTGTTACCCATAATTGTCCTGCCGCCGTTCGCCTCGGTCTTGAACGCAATCGAAACAATCGCAGGTAGAGGGAAATTGTCTTTGCAGGCGCCAAGGGCACAGAGAGCTTCTTGCAAATCAAACATCGTCTCAATGATAAATCCATCCACACCGGCTTCCGCCAGCACTTCTGCCTGTTCCTTGAATGCGTTATAGAACTGCTCTTTTGTATAATCACCATACGGCTGGAGCAGTTGGCCTGTCGAGCTGATGTCGCCAAGGACATATAGCTTTTCACCCGCCACCTGCCTTGCCAATTCTGCTCCAGCCCTGTTCACCTCTTGCACAGATACGCCTACGTTGTGCGTCTCAATATAAATCCGATTCATTGTCAGAGTATTTGTGGTCAGGACATCGCACCCGCAATTTGCATAGTCTCGATGAATCTTTAGCACCTCCTGCGGCGCATCAATGTTATTGCGGCCTCGGGACATCAAGCCTTTCTTATCAAGCTGTGTCCCCATTGCCCCATCGAGCAGGACAACTTCTTGCCTTTTCAAAAATTCCAGAAAGTTCATACTGAAAAACCGTCAAATCTTTACCCTAAAACGATACACCGCCCCACCTCACATAGCAAGATTTATTTGTGCTTTGGCCTTTGACGAACTGCTCCGGCGACTCTATAATCGAAGCAGTCTTTTTTTAAGGATAAGAAAATGAACTCAATTCTAATCGCAACAGGCATCGTTCTTATTTTGGTTGTCCTGGGCCTTTTAGTCTGGCTTATCAGCACAAGTTTTGCCAGTAGAAAGGAGATTGCTGGCCAGGCTTCCGGTATCGGTCTTTTGCAGCAACAACTCGAAGCTCTAAAAGCAGCTCAGGACAAAACTTCACAAGATTTGCAAAGGTCTTTGCAAACAGGGCAAACTGCACTCACCCAAAGTTTGCAGGCAAGTCAGCAGACGCTAAGCAAACTGCACACACAAATCGGTGAGCTTCAAGGGACAAGCACGCAAATGATGCGGGTCGGCGATGAAGTCCGGCGGCTGCAGGATATTTTGAGCAGCCCTAAGCTGCGGGGCCAGATGGGTGAATGGTCACTGGAAAATCTTCTGGCTCAGATTTTGCCGAAAGGTAGTTACAACCTCCAGTACACTTTCAAAGATGGCAAGGTGGTTGATGCTCTGGTGCAATTGGCTGATTTTTCCGTGCCCATCGACGCCAAGTTCCCGCTGCCAAGCTTTGAAAAAATCTTAAAGGCACAGACAGATGACGAAAAAACCAAACTCCGCAGGCAGTTCCTCAAGGATTGCACAACACACATTGATACAATCGCATCCAATTACATCAGGCCTGCCGAGGGGACGCTCGATTTTGCGATAATGTATATACCCGCCGAGAACGTCTATTACGAAACGATAGTCAAGTATGCCGGCGAAACGCAGGATATTTCGCAATACTCGCTTGATAAAAAGGTCATTCCTGTCTCGCCAAATCTTTTGTATGTGTATCTTATGACGGTGGCGATGGGCCTGCACGGCTTGCAGATTGAAAAGCAGGCAGCCGAAATCAGACAGAACTTAAAAACGCTCAACGCCTCCTTCGCCGACTATATCTCACATTGGGATGTGCTTGGCAAACACCTGCGAAATGCTTACGGCCAGTATGATGAAGCCGACAAAAAACTCGACCGCTTCGGCCTGCAATTGGAACAAATACAAGGCGAAAAACCGACAGAAAATCAAATATAAATTAACGAAAACGAGCACTCAAATAAAACAGAGACGAAAAAGAAAGTGGAAAATGAGAACAAAAATATGATTTGTCGTATCTGTGGAGGAAAGTTAGAGAGCCAGGTCACTAATCTGCCGTTCAAAATTAACGATAATTCCATCGTCATCATCAAAGGACTGCCTGTTCTGCAATGCCAGAACTGCAGCGAATATCTCATTGAAGATGCGATGATGGAGAAGGTTGATGCTATATTAGGCAGGATAGAGAAAACAGCCGAGCTCGAAGTCCTCAGCTACGCCGTCTAAAAAAACTCGACCGGTTCGGCCTGCAATTGGAACAAATACAAGGCGAAACAGGGGGTACCGGAGATAAAATCTTCACCACAGAAATACAGTAAAAAAATGACCACGATTTGATATTTAGCCTGCCGTTTGACGGCAGGTTCAGGTTCATATCTTAAAAATAACAATCTTCATTTGACACAAACCGTTTTGCACTTTAATATCTGGTTTTGATTCTTGTCCGCCTTTGGCGGATTGATTTTTGATACTCTTTGTTGCAAGGAGACGGCAATGGAAGAAGTAAAGCCAATCAACATTGGCGATGACCAGTTTGAAAGTGAAGTTCTAAAGGCAGAAGTGCCGGTGCTTGTTGATTTCTGGGCGCCGTGGTGCGGGCCGTGCAGAATGGCAGGGCCGGTTTTAGAAAAAGTAGCCGAAGAATACAGCGGGAAAGTAAAGGTCTGTAAGGTCAACGTCGAAGACCAGCGCGAAACCGCTATCGCAAACGGCATTATGAGCATACCCACATTAAACTTTTATAAAAATGGCGAGCTTGTTGACCAGATGACGGGCGTAACCCCCAACTACGAATCCGACATAAAGAAAAAACTGGATTCCCAGTTGGAATAAATTGAACCGGTTTCAAAATGCCTGACTCTTATGATGTCATTATTATCGGCGGCGGTCCTGCAGGCCTGACCGCTGCAATTTATGCCTCAAGGGAAGGTCTTAACACGATTTTGCTGGAAAAGATGCTGTGCGGCGGCCGTGCAGCATTGACTGCCCATATAGAAAACTGGCCCGGCACACCGGATGGCGCAGGTGGAATGGACCTGATGGAAAAATTCAAACAGCAATCCACAAAATTCGGCACGCAGATTAATGAGTTTGCCGAGGTAACCAAGGTAGAGCCGGTTGAAAAGGCAGTCAAAGTCATAACAAATAGCACCTCATACACCGGCAAAACCCTCATAGTTGCCACAGGCAGCGTTCCCAAAAAGCTAAATATCCCAGGCGAAGACAAGTTTTACGGCAAAGGCGTATCGTATTGTGCGACCTGCGACGGCCCATTCTATAAAGGTAAGGACGTCGCCGTCATCGGCTGCGGTGATTCCGGCCTGCAGGAAGGCGAGTCTCTTCTTGACTTCGTCAAAACCGTAACCTTCATAGCATATCGCCCCTTTATGAAGGCCCGGCAGATTTTGCAGGAAAGGGTTAAGAAAAAACCAAACGCAAAGTTCCTGCTGAACTACATCGTTACTTCCATAAATGGCGATAAAACAGTTGCATCCATCACTGCGAAGGAGCGTCAGACCGATAAGGAGCAAACAATCGATGTCGAGGGAGTCTTTGTGTATATAGGATTCATAGCCAATACTAATTTCTTACAGGGCGTTGTCAATCTGGACTCTGTCGGCTGCATTGTCACCAACGACGATATGCAGACATCTGTCCGTGGCATATATGCAGCGGGAGACGTTCGCTCCAAGAAAATCCGACAGATAACCAACGCCTGCGGCGAAGGCACCATCGCTGCCCTTGCATCCCGCGATTACTTAAAAGAAATTCAATGACCATTCGGAGGTGCAATTATGGAAGAATATTCTGAATTAGTAGAGAAATATAAGAGATTTCGAGAGGTAAACCGAGAATTTAATAATATCTTGACTCGTAAGGTTTCTAAGAACGCAATCCATAATTGCGGAATAAAATTAGGCATTATGAGGGGTGATACTCTTGTTTTCGAGGATGAGCAGGAGATGGATGTCCTGATAGATTATTGCATCTATGACTACTATGAGAACGGCCAAAACGCCGTATCTCGATATATGTCGGAATCTCCGCCTTCGCCCGGCTCGGACGAGTATGTGGTGCTCAAAGCAATGTCGGAGGCGTTTTATACACTTGTGCAGATTGAACAAATTCTCAAAGGAGTTGGAGTTCAGGCCGATGATTTATTCGGCGAGCGAAGGTATCTTCTTACAGATACGGGACTTGGGAAAACGGGCGTGAAAGGTCTCGTAATTGCCACCAGACTACTGCCTTTTGCAGATTTTGTTATGACTTCGGGGGCGCCACTTCCGATAGACCCTGAGGTAACCGAAGAAATCTTGGACTTTATAAAGCAGCATTTTGGCAGTGAGGATGGTAAATATATAACTCTTGATAGGCGCATTTTAACCTGAAGCGCAACGCTGCAGGTTAAAAGCAGCCCCCCTTCGGGGGGCTGGAGTTTTTCGCATTTACTACCAGGATAGATAAAGTAAGAATGAGGCGACATTGCTGCCGCCCCT
>Ga0315279_10002621_pt1 | contig 26578 bp, 23 predicted proteins | sample YL17G06_20_MG_FD_203694 | JGI IMG/M metagenome (GOLD analysis project Ga0315279, IMG submission 203694) | Sediment microbial communities from Yellowstone Lake, YNP, Wyoming, USA - YL17G06_20 | ecosystem: Environmental > Aquatic > Freshwater > Lake > Sediment | place: USA: Wyoming | collected... | reverse complement strand
CTCAGTTGGCGAGCACTCCGACCAGCTCGCCGTCTGCTCCGCGGATGTCGATCTTCACCGCGAGCTTGCCGTCAAGCCGATGCGTGGCGCAGGACAGGCACGGGTCGTAGGCGCGGATGGCCATCTCGACCCTGTTGAGGATCCCCTGGTCGTACTTGCCGTCCTTGATCAGGGCCCGCGCCGCCTGGTTCACCGACATGTTGATCGGCCCGTTGTTGTGAGTCGTGCCGACGATGAGGTTCACGTTCGTGACGAGCCCCTGGGCGTCGGTCTCGTAGTCGTGGATGAGCGTGCCCCGGGGCGCCTCGACGCAGCCGACCCCGCGCGCCGCACGCGGCGTGACGGGAACGCGCGTTTCCCTGGACGTGATCTCGGGGTCGTTCAGCAGCTCGACCATGTGCTCGGCGTTGTAAAGGAGCTCGATAAGCCGTGCCCAATGGTAGAGAAGCGTCAGCTGCGTTGGGTGGCCGAAGGCGTTCCGGAACTCTTCGAACTCCTTCTGCGCGAGCGGCGTAGCCATCTTGTCGACGACGTTCATCCGCGCGAGAGTGTTCGTCCGATAGATCCCCTTGGGGTTGTCCACGTCGATCGAGAAACCCTCCCCCCACGACTTCGCGTAGGGGAACTTGAGGTACGACCACGGCAGCACCTTCTCGCCGATGTAGTCGACGTACTGCGCCGCGTCGAAATCGACGGACGTGCCATCGGGCTTCATCAGGCGTAGCTTGCCGTCGTACAGGTTGAGGGCGCCGTTCGCGTCAACCGTTCCGAGGAACCCGGTCGTGATGACGCCGAGCATCTTCACGACGTCGAGGTACTTCGCGAAGACGCTCTCCTTTGCCCAGGCGATCGTCCATTTGGCAAACTCGAGCACCTCCGTCGCCAGGGCGAGGGCGGCTTCCCGCTCGGCCTCCGTGAGGGGCTTCGAGAAGCCGCCGGGGACGGCGGTGACGGGGTGGATCGATTTCCCCGACACGATGTTGAGGATCCGGGCGGCGAGGTAGCGGTTGCGGACGACCCGCTTGCCGACCTCCGGATTGGCACCGATGATCCCGAGGACATTCCGCACCGCGGGGTCGGCGTCGGGCCCCATCACGAAGTCCGCGCCCGCCAGGACGTAGAAGTGGAGGATGTGCTCCTCGCAGAACGCGGCGGCGTTGCACAGCCGCCGGAGCTTCTCGCCCGCCGGCGGGGGCTTGACCCCGAAGATGGCGTCGTTCGCCTTGGCCGAGGCGAGGTGGTGCGACCAGGGGCAGACGCCGCAGATGCTCGTGACGATGCGTGGGAGCTCCTCCACTGGCCGGCCGACGCAGAACTTCTCGAAGCCGCGGAGCTCGACGATGTGAACATAAGTGTCCTTGACGTTCCCGGCATCGTCGAGATTGATCGTGATCTTCGCGTGCCCCTCGAGCCGGGTTACCGGCGCGATCGTGATCGTCTTGCCCATCTCACGCCTCCTATCGAGCTGGCCGCTCGGCCAGCGGCCGCAGCCTGTTCTGCCCACCGATGTACCGATTGAGCATCGCCCGACGGTCGGGCACCTGCTGGGCGTTCAAGCCGATCGACGAGATCGCGCCCATCATGTCGACCATAGGGTTGGCACCCCTGCGGATCGGGCCGAAGCAGCCGCGGCAGGGCATGTAGCCCTTGATGCACCGCGGAACGGGCGTCTCGCCCGCTTCGACGATGCTCGCGCACCCGGCCAGCGTGACCGGGCCGAGACACAGGTAGCCCTGCTCCATGAAGCAGCGCGTCTTCTCCCACGGCTCGCCTTGAGCGAACTCAAAGGACTGGAGCGGCCGCTTGATCTCGCCGCCTCCCGCCTTCTTCTCGCGCTTGGTGGGGCACTCGTCGCAGACGGAGCGCTCAGGGAGGGTGAACGGCTTTCCCTCCAGGAGACCGGTGATCGCCTGGACGATGTGGGCCGGGTTCATCGGGCAGCCCGGGATGTAGGCGTCAACCTTGATCACCTCGTCGAGCGCGTAAACGCGGTCGAGAAGAGGTGGCAAGTTCTCGGTCGGCGTCGCGGCGGGTTCGGTCGTCATCGAGCCCTTGTAGACCTTGTCGTACAGGTCCTCGAGTTTGTACATGTTCGCAAGCGCCGGGATCCCGCCGAAGCAGGCGCAGGATCCGAGGGCGACGATCGTCCCGCACTTCTTCCGCATCTCCTGGGCGACGTGCTTCTCCTTCTCGTTCCTGACCCCGCCCGAGATGAGTCCCACCTCGGCCTGGGGAAGGTCCATCTCGGCCTTCTCGCCCATCTGGCCGAAGTATTTGTTATCCATGAGGACGGGCATGTGAACAAACTGAAGGGCGGGCAATAGATCGAGAAGTCCCTCGCCGATGTCGAGGATCGAGACCTCGCATCCACCGCAGATATTGAGCCATTCTTCCGACACCCTTACCGCCATCGCGCCACCTCCTTTTTCCTCAGCCCGAGACAGTGATCTCCGTCGCCACGCGTCTCGTGTACACGTACGACTTGCCTTGTTCCTCCACAAGACGGACTTCGAAGCCGTCGGCCTTGTACTTCTCCGCCGTCGCCTCGGCGGCGGCGCGGTCCGCATACTCGATGCTGTCCCACATGAACTTCTTCGTGTCGAAGTATCTCACGAAGTCTGGCATTTGCGTACCTCCTACCCGGTCGCGTACGGCGAGGGCCCGAGGCCCCGCACAGCCTCGACCATCTCCTGCATCACCTGGGCGAACCGCCCTCCCTCCGAGGCCGAGACCCATTCGAGGCGGAAACGCTCCGGCTCGATGCCGAGGTCCTCGAGCATGAGACGGATCGCGTCCGCCCGCGCCTGCGCCTTGAGGTTGCCCTCCAGGTAATGGCAGTCGCCGGGGTGACAGCCGCAGATGAGCACGCCGTCCGCCCCCTTGGAAAGGGCGTCGATGACCAGGTTGGGGTGGACCATCCCCGAGCACATCACGCGGATGATCCGCGCGTTCGGCGGGTACTGGATCCGCGACGTCCCGGCGAGGTCGGCCCCCGCATACGAGCACCAGTTGCAGCAGAACGCCAGGATCTTCGGCTGGAATTCGTCCGGCATCAGACCCTCATCAGCGCCGCGTCGACCATGGCCTGGATCTGCTCGAGCCGGAAATGGTCGACCGTAATCCCCTTCTTCGGGCAGGTGGCCATACAGACCCCGCACCCCTTGCACAACGACGGATCGGACTCGACGGTCTTCTTGATTTGCCCGCCCTTCATGAACTCGATGAGCGTGATCGCCTTGTACGGGCAGGGTTCCACGCAGTAGGCGCACCCGTCGCAGTTCTCGTCCACCACGCGCGAGATGGTCGGCTCGAGCGTGATCGCCTCCTTCGAGAGGAGAGTCGTCGCCCGGCCGGCCGCGGCCCCGGCCTGTATGATCGACTCGTCGACCGATTTGGGCGCGTGCGCCGTCCCGCACACGTACACGCCCTCGGTCGCGAAGTCGACCGGACGCAGCTTCATGTGCGCCTCGAGGAAGAAGCCGTCCTGCGTGAGCGGAACCTTGAGGAACTGGGCCAGGGCCTTGTTCGTGGTCCGCGGAACGATGCCGGCTGACAGCACCACGAGGTCGGCGGCGATCTCGAGCGGCCGCTTCATGAGCGCATCGTTCACCGTGACCCTGAGCGCCCCGCCGTTCGCCTCGACCCTGGGCTTGTCCTCGTCTTCGAAACGAACGAAGAGGACGCCGGCCGCCCGGGCCGCTGTGTAGATCTCCTCGCGCATCCCGTACGTCCGGATGTCCCGATAGAGGATCGCCACCTCGGCCGAGGGGTCGGCCTTCTTGACCTCCAAGGCGTTGGTGATCGCCCCCGTGCAGCAAACGCGGGAGCAGTAGGGCCGATCCGCGTCCCGCGAGCCGACGCACTGGATCATCACGATCCGCCTGGCCCCGTTCCGGCCTGCATGGAGGCGCTCCTCGAGCTCGAGCTGCGTCACGACGCGGGCGTCCTCGCCGTAGAGGTACTCGGTGGGCCGGTACTCCTCCGCCCCTGTGGCGACGATGACCGCTCCGTGGTCGAACTCGACCTCCTGTCCATCGGCCTCCCGGACCTTGGTCCTGAACTTGCCTATCGAGCCGTTGATCGCCGCGATCTCGGCGCCGAGGTGCAGGCGGATCGTCTCCGCCGCCTGGACGCGCTGGACGAGCGCGGCCAGATCCTTGGACGGATCGCCGTGCCCCGGGATGAACCTGAGGCGCCGGAGGGTCCCCCCCAGCTCGACGTCGCGCTCGACGAGGTGGACGAGGAAACCCTGCGCGGCCAGATCGAGCGCCGCCGTCATCCCAGCCACGCCGCCGCCCACGACGAGGGCGTTCCGGTTGATCTTCATCGACCGCTCGCGCAGCGGCGCGAGCAGCCGCGCCTTGGCGACGGCCATCCGGACGAGATCCTTCGATTTTTCGGTCGCCTCGGCGTGTCTCTGCATGTGAACCCACGAGCACTGGTCGCGGATGTTCGCCATCTCGAACAGGTACGCGTTCAGTCCCGCCTCACGAACCGTGTTGCGGAACAGCGGCTCGTGCGTCCGCGGCGTGCACGAGGCGACGACGACACGGTTCAACTCGTGGTCCTGGATCGCCTTCTTGATCCTCTCCTGCGAGTCGGTGGAACAGGTGTAGAGGTTCTCCTCGGCGTGGACGACGTTCGCAAGCGTCCTGGCGTACGCGACGACGGCGGGGACGTCCACGACCCCGCCGATGTTCGTCCCGCAGTGACAGACGAAGACGCCGATCCGCTCCTCCTGGCCCGCTACGTCCATCTCGGGCGGGTACTGCTTCAGCGAGACCATCTTCCCGCGTTCAGTTGCCAGCAGCCCCATCGCCTTCGCGGCCGAGCCCGACGCCCCCATCACCGTCTCGGGAATGTCCTTCGGATCCGTGAACGGCCCGCAGACGTAGATGCCGGGGCGCTCCGTCTCGAGCGGCGTGAACCGCCCGGCACGGTAGAAGCCGGTTCCATCGAGCGCGATGCCGAGCCGCGTGGCGAGGTCGCGAGACGCCTGGGATGGGCCGAGCCCACACGAGAGGACCACGACGTCGAAGACCTCGGTGATCGGCTTCTCGCCCGCCGGGTGGTATCTCACCCTGAGGTCCCTGGTGCCCGGCACCTCCTTGATAGAGGACGGCCGGCACCGGATGTACCGGACGCCGGCTTCCCGGGCGCGGTTGTAGTAGGCCTCAAAGCCCTTTCCGAAGGCCCTCAGGTCAATGAAGAAGACGGTGCACTCGAGGCCCGGCGCGTGTTCCATGGCGATCAGGGCGTGCTTCATCGTGTACATGCAGCAGACCGACGAGCACCAGGGCCGCGCCTCCTCGCGCGAGCCGACGCACTGGATGAAGGCCAGGCGCTTCGGCGTCCGGCCGTCGGAGGGCCTGAGGATCGTCCCGCGGTAGGGCCCCGAGGCCGAGAGGATCCGCTCGAACTCGAGCGACGAGACGACGTTCGGGTAGCGGCCGTAGCCGTACTCGCCGGAGAGGCGGGCATCGTAGAGGTCGAAGCCGGGGGCGGCCACGATGGCGCCGACCTCGATTGTTCGCACCTCGTCCCCGAGGCGGTAGTCGATCGCGCCCGGACCGCAGAGGTTCTTGCAGAGGCCGCACCCTAAGCAGAGCGACCGGTCGATCGAGTAGATCCGCGGGATCGCTTGCGGGAAGAGGAGGAAGACGGCCGGCCTCGCCGAGAGGCCGCAGTTGAACGCGTCGCGCGTCAAGACCGGGCAGTGCTCAGCGCAGATCCCGCAGCCTGTGCACTTCTTCTCGTCGACGTACCGCGTCCGGCGCCGAACGGCGACCTCGAAGCAGCCCGCGTCGCCCGAGACCCCCTCGATCTCCGAGTGTGTCAGCAGCTCGATGTTGGGGTGCCGGGCGACCTCGACGAGGCGCGGGGCCATGGTGCACATGGCGCAGTCGTTGGTCGGAAAGGTCTTGTCGAGCTGGGCCATCACGCCGCCGATCGAGGGGCCGCGCTCGACGAGGTAGACCTTGAAGTCCGACTCCGCGAGATCGAGCGCAGCCTGCATCCCGCCGATCCCACCGCCGGCCACGAGGACAGCGCCCACCTTCGTCATCGCGCCACCTCTCGGAAGAGTGGCGGGTCGGCGTGCCCCTCGATCGCGAGGCGTCCGATGCCGATCAGATCGGAGACGTCGCGCATCACCGTCTGCGCGGGCAGCTCGAGGTACGTGGCAAGGGCCACGACGCTCATGGGTTCTCTCCGCAACCCTCGCAGGACTCGAACGCGCCGGTACTCGTCGCGCAGGACCTCCTCGATCCGCGCGTCGAGCTCGAGAGGGGGGATCTTCTCGCGGAAGGCGTCGGCGTCCTCGGTGATGTTCTGTCCTTGTCCCACGAGCCAGCGAATCTTCTCGCTGGCGAAAACCTCCCGCAGCGCGCGGAGCCGCTCCATCCCTTTCTCGCTACGGTCGATGGGACCGAGCGTATCGAGGAGGCGCGAAAACTCCTCGACGGTCCTCGCGTAGCCCTCCGCGTCCTCCGACGGGAGGAAGGCGGCCCGGACGCGATCCGGCCTCTCGCCGACGAGCGCCAGGCCCTTGGCGACCCACCGGGTCCGCTCCTGAGCCCGGAAGTTTCCGACCTCGTGCCGGGAATCACCCATCGGGCAACCGATGATTATCGCGCCCTCGGCTCCCTCGATGAGCGCGTCGAGCATCCAGACCGGATCGATCCGTCCCGTGCACTCGACCCGAATCGTTCGGAGGTCGGCCGGGTACGCGACCCGCCGGAAGCCCGCGAGATCGGCCGCGGTGTAGCCGCCCCATTCGCAGACGAAACCGACGAACTTCTTGCTCATGGCATCACCGCGGCCCGGATGGCGGGGGCGATCTGAGCGTCGCTGTAGAAAGCGGAGCTGATCGCGAAGACCGGGCACCCGGCAGTGCAGGTCCCGCACCCCTTGCAGAGAATCGTCTGAACGGTCGCCTTGCGACCCTTCTCCGTCTGCTCGACGCTGATGGCGCCGAAGCCGCACATCGAGACGCAGAGCCCGCAGCCTATGCACCGGCTCTCGTCCACGGTCGCCACGATGGGGCGCGTCGAGAGCCACCCCCGCTGGAGCACCATCGCCGCGCGTGAGGCCATCTCGAACGCCTGGTAGCTCGCTTCTTCGGGCGAGGCGGGCCAGTGGGCCGAGCCGGTCACGTAGATCCCGCGGCCCGCGTACTCCTGCGGCCGGAGGCGCACCACCGGTTCCGGAACGAACCCGTAGGCATCGGTGTCGATGTTGAGGACCCGGGCCGCTCCGGCCGTCCCCTCGCCGGGGATCCGGCCGACCGACAGGACGAGCAGGTCGAAGAGGATCTCGACCCTCCGCCCGAGCAGCGTGTCGACGACGCTCACCCGCTGGCCCTGGATCTTCGGCGGCGAGGCCGGGTCGTAGCGGTGGAAGGTGACACCGGCCTCGAGCGCATGCTTGACATCGCGCTCGGTGAGGCACGACATCTCGAGGTCGCGGAAGAGGATCGCAACCTGCGTATCCGGCCACTTCTTCCGCGCCTCGATCGCGTTCCGCACCGCGTCGTGGCAACAAACCCTGGAGCAGTACGGGAGGTTAGCGTCGCGCGAGCCAACGCATTGGATCATGACAATCGACAGGGGTGTCTCCGGCACCCGGGCTTCGCCATGGAGGAGGTCCATGAACTCCTCCTGCGTGCGTACGCGCTTCCCGTCGTGGCCGTAGACGCCCCGGGGCAGGGCGGGACGGGAACCGGTCGCCAGCACGATCGCCCCGACGCGGAGATCCTTGTCGCCGTCCGGCGTCCGGACCGTCACCATGAACTGACCTGGGCCGCCGGCGACGCGCACCAGGTTCGACGAGAGGTGGATCGTGATCAAGGAGTTCGATCGGAGGGCCGCGGCTCTCTGCTCGACATCGCCTCCGGGGTCGATGCCAAGCCACGTCCCGCGGGAGCCGCGGAGGCTTCCGCCCAGGGAGTCGGCCTGCTCCACGAGGATCGTTTCGATCCCGGCGCCGGCCAGCGTCTCGGCGGCGATCAACCCCGAGAGCGACCCGCCGATCACGAGCGCCCTCGGCTCGCACTGGACGAAGATCGGCTCGAGGGGCTGGAGCGCCGCCACCTGCGCCACCGCCATCGCCATCTGGCCCATCGCCCGCGCCATGGCGCCTTCCGGGTGGACGGCCGCGCACTGTTCCTTGATGTTGGCGATCTCGAAGAGGTACGGGTTGAGGCCACATCGCTCAAGTGCCGCGGCGAAGATGTGCCTGTGCGTTCGGTAGGAGCACCCGGCGACAACGAAGCGCTCGATCCCCTTGTCGGCGACGATCTCCCTGAGCCGCCTGAGGCCGGGCCTCAGACACCACGCCGGATGCGTCTCGACGTGACCGACGGCCTCGAGAGAGGAGGTGAAGGAGGCGAGCGCTTCGAAGTCGAGGCGCTCGCGCATCTCCGGACCGCAGGCACAGATCAGGACGCCGATCCTGGCCGACCGGCCCTCCGCCCCGCCGGACCGGGCCGGCTCGAACGCAGGCTGGCCCGCGGGGTCCGGGCCGCAGCAGGGGGTAACGCCGGTCGACGAACCGTTCACGGCGCCTCCTTGACCTGGGTGCCAATGCCGAGAAGGGTCGCCGGATCCTCGTGGAAGCGCGCGACGGTCCGCCAGCCGCTGCAGAGGATGCACCGCCGCTCGGCGGCGGCGGAGTCCCAGGCGTGGGCGACCTGCCGCGGATGGAGATCCTCGACCTTGAGGTAGTTGGTCGGGCAGACGGTGACGCATGTCGCGCACCCGATGCACGCCTCCGTGTGCCGATGGTAGAAGGGGACGACCGCCGACCTCGTCCCGCGCTCGGCGAAATCGATCGCCGCGGCGCCGACGATCTCGGCGCAGACCCGCGCGCACAGACCGCAGAGGATGCAGTCGTTCTGATCCTCCGACCCGAGGGCCCACCGGCCCGGCGTCTCCACGCCGAGCGCGTGCGCGACGACGTGGAGCGGCCTGGCGTCCGGCGATTTCGCCAGGAGCATCTCGATCACCAGCCGGCGCGCCCTCCGGATCTGGTCCGTATCGGTCCGCACCTCGACGCCCTCTGCGATCGGGTACGTGCACGAGGCCGTAAGACGCGTGCGGCCGGCGGTCGTCACCTCGACGACGCACAACCGGCAGGCCCCGTAGGCAGAGACGGCCTCGTTGAAGCACAGCGTCGGGATCTCGATCCCCAGGGCGCGGGCGGCCTCGAGCACCGTCGTCCCATCCTCGAAGGCGGCTTCGCGACCGTCGATCCGGAAGTGGATCATCGCCGGCGCGTCGCTCGTCACAACATCGCTCATCAGGCCACCCCCACGGACACGCCTGCCCGATCGCGCCTGACGATCGCCCGGATCTTCTTCGGGCACGAATCGATGCAGATGCCGCAACGCTCGCACTTCGTCGTGTCAATGACGTGCATCACCTTGCGCTCGCCGATAATCGCCCCGTACGGGCAGGAACGGAGACACAGGGTGCAGGCAACGCACTTCTCCGGGTCGATCCAGTAGTCGATGAGATCCTTGCACACGAGCGCCGGACAGCGCCGCTCCTCGATGTGCGCCCGGTACTCGGCCTCGAAGTACTTGAGCGTCGAGAGGACCGGGTTCGGCGCGGTCTGCCCGAGGCCGCATAGCGAGAGCGCCTTCACTGCCTCGCCCAGTTCCCGGAGTGTCGCAATGTCGCCCGGCTGGCCCTCCCCGCGAGTGATCCGATCGAGAATCCGGTGCATGAGGCGAGTCCCATTCCGGCACGGCGTGCACTTGCCGCACGACTCGTCCATCGTGAACGCGAGGAAGTACTTCGCCAGGTCGACCATGCAGGTGGCGTCATCGACGACGATCAGGCCGCCCGAGCCCATGATCGAGCCGGCCTCCGCAAGCGCCTCGTAGTCGACGGGGATGTCGATCAGTTCCTTCGGGATGCATCCGCCCGAGGGACCGCCCGTCTGAACGGCCTTGAGCTCCCTGCCGTCGGGCACGCCGCCGCCGATGTCGTAGACGATCGTGCGCAGGGGGATCCCCATGGGGACCTCCACGAGGCCGGTGTTTGCGACCTTGCCCACGAGCGCGAAGACCTTCGTGCCCTTCGACTTCTCGGTCCCGATCGAGGCGTACCAGGAAGCGCCCCTCTGGATGATGATCGGTACGTTCGCCCAGGTCTCGACGTTGTTGATGTTCGTCGGGCACTCCCAAAGACCCTTCTGGGCGGGGAAGGGCGGCCGCGCGCGGGGCCGTCCGGGGCGCCCCTCGATGGACGCGATTAGCGCCGTTTCCTCGCCGCAGACGAACGCGCCCCCGCCGCGGACGACGCTCACGCGGAACGAGAAACCTGTGCCAAGGATGTCGTCGCCGAGCAGGCCGCACTCCTCGGCCGCCTGGATCGCGAGTGTCACGCGCTTCAAGGCGAGCGGGTACTCATCGCGGACGTAGACGATCCCCTCGGCCGCGCCGATGGCCTTCGCGCCGATTGCCATCCCTTCGAGGACCGCATGCGGGTCGGCTTCGAGAACGGACCGGTCCATGAAGGCGCCCGGGTCTCCCTCGTCGCCGTTACAGATGAGGTATTTTTTCGCGCCCGGGGCCTTCCGGCAGATTTCCCATTTGAGGCCCGTCGGGAAGCCGGCGCCGCCTCGGCCCCGCAGGCCGGATGCCTGGATCTGCTCGATGATCTGCGCGGGCGTCATCTCGGTCAGGGCCTTGACAAGGGCCGTGTAGCCGTCGACGGCGATGTAGTCGTCAATCTGCTCGGGATCGATGAGACCGCGGTTGCGGAGGACGATGAGGCGCTGGTGCTTGAAAAAGCCGATGTCCCTGAGCTTCGGGATGGGCGTCTGGCCCTGGGGCGGGACGTACATCAGCTTCGGGACGGGTCGTCCCTTGAGGCAGTGCTCCTCGACGAGGAGAGGAACGTCCTTCTCCGAGACACGCTGGTAGAAGATCCCGTCCGGCTGGTACACGACGATCGGGCCGCGCTCGCAGAAGCCGTTGCAGCCGGTCGGAACGACCTGGATCTCGTCCGCCAGGCCGCGTCTGACGATCTCGGCTTCGAGCGCGGTCTTCACCCGGAAGGACCGGTTCGAAACGCAGCCGGTGCCGGCGCAGACGAGGAGGTGAGCGCGGTAGGCCACTACGGGTATCTCTCCAGCACCTTGGGAACGTCCTTTGCCTCGAGGTTCCCGTGAAACTCCTCGTCGATCACGACCACCGGCGCGAGGCCGCAGCATCCAACGCACCGGACGGCCTCCACGCTGAACCGCTCGTCCGCAGTGATCCCGCCGAGATCCACCTTGAGCTGGTCGCGGATCGCAGTCTCGATCCGCGGCGCGCCTCGAACGTGACATGCGGTGCCGAGGCAGACCTGAATGAGGTGCCGGCCCCGAGGCTTGAGCGAGAACGAACGGTAGAACGTCGCGAGACCGTAGATCTGCGTGAGGGGGATGCCGAGCCGGAGCGCCGCCAGCCTGAGCACCGGCTCAGGCAGCCAGCGCAGCTCCTTCTGAAGGTCCTGGAGGACAGCGATCGCCGCCGCGGGGTTCGAGCGATGCCGTTCGAGGATCCGGGCCACCACCGAGACCGACATCACGGCGTCCTCTCCGATCCCACGCCGAGGGCATAGGCCTCGACGACGCGACCCCCGAGCACGTGGGCCTCGAGGATCTCCGCGATCTTCTTTGCGTCGACGTCGGCGTACTTCACGGGCGGCTGGTCCAGGACCTCGACGGTGACCATGGGCTCGCGGGAACAGAGGCCCGCGCACCCAGAGGTCGTGACGATGACGTCCGAAAGGCCCCGAGCCTCGATCTGTGCCAGGAGTGCCGCCATCACCGTCCGCGCCCCGGCGGCGATCCCACACGTGCCCATGTGGACGACGATTCGAGCCCTTCCCTTTCCCTCTCGCAGGGTTCGGGCCTGGAGCGTCTTCTCGCGGATCGCCTTGAGGTCCTCGATTCTCAGCTTGGCCATCAGTCTCCACCCGGTGCGCCGTCTACGTGCGATCTGGCCTGGGAGACCTCGAGAGCGTCCAGAGCCAATCGGACGCTTCGTTATCTCCACGCCGCTCGCCATCACCCCGCCGTCGCGAGGAGCGGACGCGGATCGACGAGGTGCCGACCGAGGCCCACCTCCTCCGGCGTGGCCCCCAGAGCGAGAGCCACCAGTTGGGTGAAGTAGAAGATCGGAATCCCGTACGCCGTCCCGAACTTCGCGTCGACCTCCGGCTGGCGAGTGTCGAGGTTGACATGGCAGAGGGGGCAGGCCACGGCAATCGCATTCGCGCCGGCGGTCTTGGCCTCTTCCAGGATCGCGCGTGTCAGGTCGAGCACGACCTCTGTCTCCGACAGGGACAGCGCCGCGCCGCAGCAATCCGTCTTCGCCGACCAATCGAGCGTCTCGATCCCCACGGCCCGCAGGACCTTGTCCATGCTCAACGGGTACTCGCAGTCGTCGAACTGCATGACGTCGGGTGGCCGGGTCAGGAGGCAGCCGTAGTACGCGACGGGGCGGAGGTGACTGAGGTCCCTCGTCTTCTTGGCGGCAAGGTCCGCGAGCCGGTCGACGAGAATCTCGAGGGGGTGGAGGATCTTCGCCGAAGCTCCGTAACTCCTACCGACAACCTCCTCCACGTCCCTCGCCAATACAGGATCACGCGCCATGTCGTGCGCGGCCGTCTTGAACCGGGAGAAACAGGCGGCGCACGGAACGAGGACCGACGCGAGGCCCTGCTCCTCAGCCCGCACGAGGTTGCGGATCGGCAGGGCGACCGAGAGCAGGTGCGACGCCACGTGCGCCGCGGAGGAGCCACAACAGGTCCAACCCTCGATCTCCGCCAGATCGATTCCAACGCGGGCGCAGACCGCGCGGAACGACGCGTCGTACTCGGCGCCGGTCGAGTGGAGGGAGCAGCCGGGGTAGTAGCCGTACATCACTGACCTGGCCTCGCCCTGCGATCCTTCGCCCTCACGCTGCGATCCTTCGCCCTCACCCGCCGGAAGATGCGCTGCGTGTCGACCAGCCCGGCGAAAGACGGAAAGAACCGCAGCTTCCCTCTGCGGACCATCGCCATTCCGAGGCCAAGGTCCTTCTTGAACTCGCCTGTTCTCAACTTCAGCACGCCCATGAGGCCCGCCTCGTACATTCGACCGAAGAGGCGCATGTTCGACAGAGCCGTCTTGTAGAAGGCGCGCACGCGCGGCAGGGCGGCAGGCCGGCCCTCCTCGAGCGAGACACCGCGCACGGCGTCCATCACCCGGGCGATGTCGATCCCCTGCGGGCAACGTGTCGTGCAGGTCTGGCACGAGGAGCAGAGCCAGATGGTCCGCGAGGCTAGGGCCTCCTCGTCGAGGCCGAGCCGGACCGCCCGCAGGAGTTGCGCCGGCGTCAGGTCCATGGCGTACGCCACCGGACAGCCCGATGCGCAGGTCTGGCACTGAAAGCAGAGTTCGACGCGCTCGCCAGTCCTCGTTCGCACCAGGCCGAGAAGGCGCGCCGCAACGCGTCTGTCGCCGAGACGAATCGGAAGCTGCATCGCGCTCATTGACTGATCCAGCAGTGCGTTCGTCGTGATGGCAGGGCTCCGGGCCACGTCTCATGGAAGCGCCCGGGCCGACGGCGCCGTGAGTCTCACCGGCGGGCCGCTCGACTGTCAATACGACAATTTTCTACACGCCGACCGTCTTATCTCGATGGCAGCTGCAGGGTTTGCCAACATCACGAGGCAACGTCCGGGGGCAAACGGTTCAGCCCTCGCAGAGTCCCAGCGATCCGCACACGGCCGGGCATGAGCTACAGTAGGTGATGGTCGCAGGCGGTCTTCAGGCGTGCAGTACCGGTGGGCAACACAGGATGAGTGCCGCCGCCGTACTCTCAGCCACCGGTGGATGACAACTGCCGCGCTGAACGTCGCCGTGTCGCATACACCAGGGGCCGCGACCCGCGAGATTCGTTGTGGTGACGCTCGAACCCAGCTGCGTCACGTGGCCGCCAGTCTACTCAGCCGCTGCAGGTGTGTCAAGTCCTTATACACCTGCCTGTGTTGCATTTTGGTCGGTCCACCAATTCAATCAACTCTGAACGCCCAGGCTACGAGGAATGCGGCTTTGTACCCGATTTCGGCGAGACATTGGCGCTAACCGCTACACACACTGCGCCCACATGTTGGGAGATTCACCTAACCGGCAGGCACATACCTCACCAATCGCAGCGGGTGACGACGTCGGCGGTTTGTGCGCAGGCATCCCACTGACCGAGCTCATGGCGGTTGGGACGCAGGCGACGGCTGTCGACACACCGTTGCCGGCTCCCGGTGGGCGACATCCCGGGAATCCTGGGATGATTCAGCGCTCGCGCGGCGCGCCGTCATCGGGGGGGAATGTCGAAACTCCAGGGCGCGCGACGCGCAGCTAGGCGTCCCCTGCCCGAATCCCGTACTTGCGCATGAGCGCGTGGAAGTTGGGCCTGAGCAGGCCGGTTTCCCTGGCCGCGCGGGTCACGTTCCAGTCGCAGCGTCGAAGGGCCTCGATGACGAAGCTGCGTTCCAGCTCCCGCCAGAGATGGTCGTGCGCCTGCCGCTTCATCGCCTTCAGTTCTTCGTTCGTGCGGGGCACGCGAGCCTCCTCCTCGCGCGAGCGGATCTGGCGGATGATCTCCGGCAGGTGCTCGACCCGAATCGTGTCGTTCTCCACCGTCACCACGAGCCGCTCGACGAGGTTTTTCAGCTCGCGGACGTTACCGGGCCAGTGGTAGTGAACCAGCTGGTCGAGGGCCTCGGGCGAAAACCGATTCGGGCCGCGCCGAAGGCTCCTTCTGTATGTCGCCATGAAGTGCAGGACGAGTTGGGGGATGTCGGACGGACGCTCCCGGAGCGGTGGAAGCCGAAGCGGCACCACGTTCAGGCGGTAGTACAGATCCTCGCGAAACGTCTTCTCCTTGACGAGATCGGCGGGATCTCGATTGCTGGCGGCGATGAGGCGGATGTCCACCTTCCGCGCGCTGACGCCGCCGACCGGTTTGATCTCCCCGGTTTCCAGCACGCGCAGCAGCTTGCCTTGTGTTTCCAACGCAAGGCTCGAGATCTCGTCCAGAAAGAGCGTGCCGCGATCGGCTGTTTCGAACAGACCTGGCTTGGACGCGATCGCGCCCGTGAAGGAGCCCTTCACGTGGCCGAAGAGCTCGCTCTCCAGAAGCCCCGGTGCCAGTGTCGAGCAGTCAAGGGATACGAACGGCCGGTCCCGGCGTTTGCTGGCAGCGTGGATTTCGAGGGCCGCAAGTTCCTTTCCGGTTCCGCTCTCTCCCACGACGAGGATGCTCGCATCGGTGTCGGCCACCCTTGCGATGAGGGCATGGACACTTGCCATCTCCGGGGAATCGCCGACCATCTTCGAGTCGTGGCAGGCGGGCGGGCATGGTGTTCGGCGCGCGGCAAGGTGATCGAGCGCCGCCCGTGCTCGTGCGCGCAGCTCGTCGGGCGTGAAGGGTTTCGGCAGGTAGTCGAAGGCCCCGAGCTTGATGGCCTTGACGGCCGTGTCGATCGTGGAGTACCCGGTGATGATGATCACCTCGAGGTCCGAGCGGTGTTCTCCGAGCGCGGCGAGCAGCTCGAGGCCATCGATCCTGGGCATGCGCAGGTCGAGGATCACCAGATCGTAGGAGCCTTGAAGCACGCGGTCCCTGCCAACGATGCCGTCCGGTTCGGTGTCGACCACGCACCCCATCCGTTCGAGGATTCGGCGGCACGAGTCGAGCATCACCTCCTCGTCATCGATCACCAGAACGCGCGGCACCGATGCACCCGTTCGCCACATGGTGGCAGCAGCTCCCTTGTGCTCGTTTCTACCGCTGCCTCGAAGCGGGAGCCGGCAGGGCCGTCAGATCGTCAACCGGGGCCGCCAGTTCTTCGCACGCCTGCGTCCCGCCCAACGCCCGCAACGCTTCGGCGGCGGCCTTGCGCACCGGGTAGTGCCGGCCACCGGCAGAATCGGGGCGATCGGCCACAGTCGCGCCATGTGCCGTCGAGGCCGGGACCGAGTAGGGGTCATAGAGGGCGCTCTCGAACAACGCCCCGACGGTCCGCGTCTCCCGCAGCGTTGCGAGCGCATCCGCGGCCGCTTCCCGGACCACCGGTGACCCATCCTCCGTGAGCACACGGACCAGCGGCACGGCCGCACGCGCCATCCGGCTGCGACCAAGGCCTTCGACGAGGGTCTTTCGCACTTCGTCCGACGTTGCGTCACGGAGCGACCGGACGAGCGCTTCCCACGCGGGCGCGTCTCCGGCGCGGGCGACGGTTTCGGCCGCAACGCGTCGCACCGCCTCTTCCGGGTGCAGGACGGCGACGCGGGTGAGATGGGTCCATGCCGCCGTGCCGAACCGTCCCAGGGCCCTCAGGGCGTGATACCGGGCCGGATCGCATTGAGTCTCGGCCACCTCGGCGAGCAGAGGCATCGTGTCGACCGCATCCAGGTTGCCCAACGCGTCGGCCGCATTGCTGCGCACGAACGGGTCGGCGTCTTCCTTCAGCACCCTGGACAGCCGTGGAACCCACCGGTGGTCTCCCGTGTGTCCAAGGAGCCTGACCGTGACGCTTCTGACGATGGCAAGTCGATCCCGGAGCAGCGCGACGAACGGGTCCTCCGGAGTCGCAAAGTCTCGCAGCGCGGACAACGTGCCATCCTTCTGCATCTGTTCAAGCGCCTCGTGGAGCATCAGCGCCGCGATGTCGGGCCGGCGTGGAAGGGCCTCGACGAGCGCCCGCACGCCCTTCACGCCAAGCCGTCCGAGTTGCCGGGCGGCCTCTTCATCCCGGCGCCGCAGGGCTCGGGTCGCGAGGGCCTGCACGCGGGCCGAAACGGGGTGCTTCTGGCGGGTGCAGTCGGCAAGTGTGCGCATGGTTGCCCTTCCTTGTGAACGCGCCCGGATGCGGACGAAGAGGTGGCGCGTGCTGGCCACGGGCAACTCGCCCGGCCGGAAGAACCCCCGCGAATGTCACGGCTCCTCCGCTTCGAGCGTGCTTGCCGCCAACAACGCGGCACGAACCCGACTCGGTGATCATGGCTGCAGCGCGCAGATCAGCGCCCGATCAAGCCAGCCGGTGAGGCGAGAAGGACTGGCTGATCTTAACGAGTTGCCCGGCAGAATAAAAGCGGTTTCGAGGACGGATCGGAGCGCCCGCGGTGGTCAGGACCGGAGCGCAGGTGCCGGACGCGCGCGCGCCTTGAGGCGGGCGTGCAGAACATGGGCGAGGTTCGCGGCGGCAGCCTCGACCGGCGGGGTCAGGCGCTCGCTGAAGCATTGCGTCTCCGCCGCCTCCACCCCGTAGATCTCAACCAGGTCCGGCATGGAGATGCCCATCTCCGCCGCGAGCTGGAACGCGGCAGCGACACTGAGATCGTGCGCGCCGACCAGCCGCGCCGCTCCTGCGACATCTTGCAGATCCAGCCGCCGGACCCGACCGGGTTCCGCATCCGGAACGTCCAGGCAATCGATGATGATCGCTTCCTCGGTGCCCGCGAGGAGGTCGATCACCTCGAATCCCGCGCGCGCGCTCGTGACAACCGTCACCCCGTCCACGGGATCCGCGTCCATCAGTTCCTGCAGCGCCGCCGCCACGCGCAAGCCGACGGCGTCGTCACACAGCAGAGAGTTGCCCAGGCCGAGGACGACGGTCTCGCGTGCCTGGACTGTCGGACTTCCCGACGCTCGCGCCAGAGAGTCGTTGACCATCTAGGCGGCCACCGCCTTGGCCTCTCCCGCCGCGAGCGTCTGGCGCCGGCGGGCGGCGTCGTAGACCGCCGCGAGGTACTGCGCCATCGGCCGGAAGGCCAGGTGCTGCCACTTGCCGAACGGCACTTCGATCGCGAGCATCGGCACGGCGATCATCAGGTGGATCACGTACATCACATAGGTGGGCCACGTGAAGTCGAGCAGGCGGAAGACGTGGAGCACGATACCCGTGAGCGCCGTGAAGAACAGCAGGATGAGGAACATCCAGTCGGTGAAATGCGAGTGCTTATGGATCTCGTCCTTCTTCCGAAGACGCCCCTGCAGGGCGAGCAGCGTCATGGCCAGCAGCATCACGGTCCCGTAGTAGCCGAAGAGCGCCGTCCAGTGGAACTCTGCCCCTTCCCGCTGGAACCACGGCAGGAACACGACGACGAGCAGCAGCATGGTCGCGTAGCCGGTGACGAGCAGGAAGTGCTTCAGCCACTGCCAGTGCTCCTCGCCGCACGCCCGCCATCGCCGCTGCGTCAGTCCATGGACGACGAACTCGTACGCCTTGCCGACCCAGAGCGACAGGGGCACCTTGACGCCGCGTTCACCCCGTCTGACGTAGGCGACCATCCGCAGCGTGTTGATGCCCAGGAAAAAGAACAGCAGGGCCGCCAGGACCATGTCGCCGATGTGGATCCACTCCTTGCGGGCGAAGAGATCCAGGCGAACGTGCTGGAGCGCGGCGCCGTGGATCGCCTGGAATCCGAAGGCGATGCCGAACATGCCGGGGATCACGAAGAAGCCGAGCACGATGAGCGCGACGACGGCGAGCGCGCCGATTTCCCACGCCTCCGAGAGGTACAGCCGCTTGGACAGCCCCGTGAAGTCGTAGCGGGTGGTGAGCCAGCGGCGGGTGGCCATCATCAGCTCGCCGGGTCGCGCCTCGCGCGGGCACGTCTTGGAACACTCGCCGCAGTAGTAGCAGAGCCACGGCTCCACGGATTCGACGAGCCGGTCTTCGAGCCCCAGCTGCAGGTACCGAATGGTCCTGCGCGGAAACGCCGTGTCGTCCTTCGACAGCGTGCAGATGGCCGAGCAGTTGCCGCAGTTGAAACACTTGGTGAACGTGCCGCCGCCGAGGGCCGCGATCTCCTCGCCCAGCTCGGGATTGACGCGGTACCTCATCGCTCCGCTCCCTTCAGGCAGTACTGCAGGTAGCCGTCCTGTTCAGCGGCCTCGACGACGTCGCCATCCCGCCGCAAGGCCATCACGTGCCACATCGTCTTCGGCGGATCGAGATTGCACTCGGCCGCCAGCTGGGGCACGGTCTTTGGACCGGCCTTGAGCGCGGTCTTGATGGCCTTGAAGATGCGCTGCTGCTCGTTGAAGAACTCCTTCAACTCCTTCGACATCCCGCCCTGGCGATCGCGCAGGACCTCGATCGGGCGCTTCGGCTTGTCCTTCTTCTCCGCTGACGGTTTGGCCTCTTCAGTCATCGCAGGCTCCACTCAGACATCTTTCTGACAGACCGCGGTCTCACACGGCACGGCCTGTCAGTGCGCCAGCGCCGGCACCTGGATCCGCGCGAGCTGGCGGGCCTGGTACAGGTAGTTGGCGGCCGCCATCGCCGCCTCGCCTGCCTCGACGATCGCATCGGGAATGTCCTTCGGCCCAGCGGCGACGCCGGCCACGAACACGCCGTCCATCGTCGTGAACGACGGATTCAACTTGGCCTGCGGGGTCAGCAGGAACCCATCCTCGGCCTCGGCCGTGTCGATCGTGCCCTTCGGATGCCAGGCGGGCATGAGTCCCTGGGAGAGCACGACGAGATCGTGCCGGCGCTCGACGACGCGACCGTCTTCATCGAGGAGCTCGACCCGGAGCACGAGGTCGTAGTTGTCAACCTCGGTGATCTTCGCCACCTTGCCTTTGATCACCTTGACGCCTTCCGCCATCACTCGCCTGTAGAACTGCTCATAGCCCTTGCCGAACGCACGGATGTCCATGTGGTACAGCGTGACGTCGACGCCGTGGATGTAGTGGCGCAGGAGCAGCGCCTGCTTCAGCGCATACATGCAGCAGACGCGCGAGCAGTACGGCACGCCGATCGAGCGATCCCGGCTCCCGGCGCACTGCACGTAGGCGATCGAGCGCGGAATCTTGCCGTCGGCGGGACGGAGCACCCGTCCGTACGGTCCGTTGCTCGACTGCACGCGCTCCATGGCCAGCGGGCTCATGACATTCGGAAATCTGGTCCCCCCGTATTCGGGCTTCTTGTCCATCGGGGTGATCTGCAGCCCCGTCGCGATGATGACCGTGCCCACCGTCGTGGTCGCCCGCCGCGCTTCCTGCGTGAAGTCGATGCAGTGCGTCGGGCACACTTTCTCGCACTTCCCGCAGAAGACGCATTCCTCGGGAACGAGGACGGCCTTCTGGGGGATGGCGTTGCCGTGCGGGATGTAGATGGCCCGGCGCGACCCGAGGCCGTAGTCGAACTCGTGCGGCACGTGCACGGGGCAGGCAAGCTCGCACTCGTTGCACCCGATGCAGGTGTCTTCGTCGAGATAGCGCGGCTTGAGCACCAGGTCGACCTCGAAGTCGGCTCCCTGCTTCGTGACCGACCGGACGTCGGTGTACGTCTGCAGCTGGATTCGCTCGTGGTGGGCCGCTTCGGCCATCCGTGGCGTGCAGATGCAGCTCGAGCAGTCGAGCGTGGGAAACACCTTGTTGAGCCCCACCATCACGCCGCCGATCGACGGGGACCGGTCGACCAGGAGCACGTCGAACCCCTGATCGCCCAGGTCGAGCGCCGCCTGGATGCCGGCGATACCGCCCCCGATGACCAGCGCGTCGTACCGATTCCGGATCTCGGCCATTGTGCGTCCTTCCTTCAGGGCCGGTGTCGAGTCAGGATTCGGGAATCGGGATTCAGGTGTCTCGTGCGACTTCCGACTGCTGATTCCTGACTCCCGATTCCTGATTCCTGACTCACCGCCTCACTTCGTCGAGCACGGTGCCGTCGACGTCGCGGACCCGCACGACGAGCGGCATCTGGCCCGGCAGGCTGTGCGTGGCGCACCCGAGACACGGGTCGTAGGCCCGGAACGCCATCTCGATCTTGTTCAACGTCCCCTCGGTCACCGGCACGCCTTTGCGAATGAGCCCTTGCGCCGCCTTCTTGATCGACATGCAGATGGCCGCGTGGTTGTTCGTGGTGCCGACGATCAGGTTCACCTTCCTGACGATGCCCCGCACGTCGGTGACGTAGTGGTGCGTCAGCGTGCCGCGCGGCGCCTCGACGATGCCGACGCCCTCGGTCGGCGTCTCGGTCGGAATGACGCGGTACTCCTCGGCGTTGGTGATCGCCGGGTGGCGGACGAGCTCGAGCGATCGCTCCGCGGCGTTCACCTGTTCCACGACGCGGGCCCAGTGGATGGCCAGCGTGTGGTGCACGGGTTTCCTGCCAGCGCGATCGCCGGTGAGGGTGTCGTAGTACTCCTCGTAGGCCTCCTGCGCGAGCGGCGTGCTCATGCTATCCGCTGCGTTGAGGCGCGATTGCGGCGTCGCGCGATAGACGCCCGAGCCCTTGCCGTCCACGAAGCCTTTCCACCCGACCTGGACGAGATAGGGGAATTTCAGGTAGCTCCACGGCTCGACGTGCTCCGCCACGAACTTCGCGTAATCGCGCGGCGCGTACTTGCACAGCTCCTTCCCGTCCGGGTCGACGACCCGCACCATCCCGTCGTAGAAGTTCACGCGGTTCTTCTCGTCAACGAGCCCCATGGAGTAGGTCTCGTGGTAGTAGGGGCCGTTCAGGATCAGATCCACGTACCCGGTGTTGGCGAGCACCTGGTCGTGAAGCACCTTCAAGGTGAACTTCCCGAACTCCACCATGAAGGTGGCAATCTCGTCGAGCCGATCGCGCTCCTCCGGCGTGATCGGTTTGCTCATGCCGCCGGGGATCGCGTTGACCGGGTTGACCGGCTTCCCGCCGAAGATGGCGGCCGCCTCGTGCCCCCACTGCCGGCACTTGATCACCAGGCTCCCGATCTCGACGCCCAGCTTGCGGATCACGCCGATCAGGTTGCGCGAGGCGGGGTCGCTGTCCGGCCCCATGACGAAGTCGGGGCTGGCCAGAGCGTAGAAATGGGTGGCGTGATCCGTAACGAAGAAGATGTTGTACTGCAGCTCGCGCAGCAGCTTCGCTGTCAGCGGCAGCGTGACGCCGAACACGGCGTCGCACGCCTTCGCCGAGGCCATCATGTGCGCCTCGGGACACACACCGCAGATGCGAGACGTGATCCGCGGCAGCTCTTCGACCGGCCGGCCCTCGCAGAACTTCTCGAACCCGCGCAGCTCGGGCACCTGGAAGAAGCACTCGGCGACCTCGCCGTCCTGGTTCAGGAAGACTTCGATCTTGCCGTGCCCTTCGAGGCGCGTGACCGGATCGATGCTGATCCGCCGGATTCCCTCGGCCGTTCGCACGTGTGGAGTCGTCATGGGTTCACCAACCGTCCAGGCCTTGGGCTTTCGGCCGTGGGCTCTGGGGCTTGCCGTCCTACCGTCGTCCCTTGAGACTGCTCGAAGCCAGACTGAACCGATAGAAGGTGCCGATCGGATCCGCGATCTGACCGACGATCTCGTGCGCCCGCTCCTCCGTCGTCGCATCGATGATGGAGCCGATCGCCCCGATCATCGCCGTCCCCCGGTCCTCGACGCCGTCCGGGGCGGTGTAGCAGCCGCGGCAACCGAGGTTCGCCTTGACGCAGAGCGCCCCGCAGCCGCTGCGTGTCGCCGGCCCCATGCACACGAACCCCTGCTCGAGCAGACACCATCCCGGCTCCGGGATCGCCTGGTGGGATCGCCTGAAGCCGCCGACCCGCACCTGGCGCCTTTCGCGCGGGCACTCGTCGCAGACGGCCTTGTCGTCGCAACCCACCGTCACGGCGTCGTTGCGCGCCGGCACCTGTCCGGCGACCACCGCCTGCAGCACCTTCCAGACCTGGTGCGCCTGCGGCGGACAGCCGGGGATCTGATAGTCCACCTCCACGACGTCCTTCAGTCGCAGCACCTGCGGATACAGGTCTGGGAGGCGGAGCTCGCCGTGAGCAGTCTGGAAGACCGGAACGGGTTCCACGCCATTCGGGTTGTCGAGCGACGGGTTCTGGTGATAGACGACGTCGTAGATCTCGGCTGGCGTCGTCAGGTTCGCCAATGCCGGGATCCCGCCGTCGATCGCACACGCGCCGTACGCGACCAGCGTCTTGCTCTTCTTCCGGAGCAGCCGGGCGATTTCCTCCTGTTCCGAGCTCCGCACGCCGCCGTTGAAGAGGCAGACGTCGATGTACCCGTCCGGGTACTTCGCGACGTCGTCGTACTTGAAGTCGGCTGCGCACGGCCAGAAGACCACGTCGGCCGCCTCGATCAGCTCGAGCAGGTGCGGGCCGACCTCGAGCAGGGAGATGTCGCAGCCGCCGCAGCTCGAGGCCCAGTACTTCGCGACCTTCAACTTGCCGTTCGTTGCGCCGGTGCCGCCTTGGGCGTTCATCGTCCGTCTCCCCACGGTTGCAGATCCATGCCGTGTCCGACGCCCCGGTCGTGCATCCGCTTCGGCCAGTTCAGGGGACCGACCTGCCGGATCTGTTCGGTCGTGTGGCGGACGAGCTGCGCGAACTTCTCGCCTTCCGCGGCGCTCACCCACTCGTGCACGAACCGCTCGGGCTCGATGCCCAGGTCCGCCAGGACGCTCCTGACCAGCGGCATGCGCGCCATCGTCTTGTGATTGCCCGCGAGGTAGTGGCAGTCGCCGATGTGACAGCCGCACACCAGCACCCCGTCGGCGCCCCGCGCGAAGGCGGTCATGATGAGCTCGGGGTCGATGCGGCCGGAACACATCACCCGGATGATGTCGACGTTGGCGGGATACTTGAGGCGCGCGGTGCCGGCGTTGTCGGCGCCGGTGTACGAGCACCAGTAGCAGAGAAAGGCGATGATGCGGGGCTCCCAGCCGGGGACCACCGCGCTCGCCGCTTCCGCGTGCAGGACCTGCTCGTCAGCCATACGTTCCTCTCCTACGGTGTGCACGGCCTCACACGACCGCCGCGCCCTCCAGCAGCATCTCCAGCTCGGAGAGCACCTGCGCGTCGCTGAAACCGAACTGCTGGATGGCGTTGCTCGGACACGCCGCCGCGCACGTGCCGCAGCCGGTGCAGAGCGCCTCGTTCACCTGGGCGACCTTGCGTGCCTGGTCGCGGGTGATCGCCGCGTACGGGCACACGGTGAGGCACGTCTGGCACCCGGTGCAGATGGCCTCGTCCACCTTGGCGATGAACGGATCCATCTCGATCTGCGCCGCAGCAATGTGAGCCGCGGCCTTGGACGCCGCGGCCGACGCCATCGCGCAGGCCTCGCTGATATTCATCGGCCCCTGACAGGCACCCGCCAGGAACACACCCGACGTCGACATCTCCACCGGACGGAGCTTCGGGTGGATCTCCAGCAGGAAGCTGTCGGCCCCGACCGCGCAGCAGTAGATGCCGATGAGCTCCGCGATGTCGTGGTGCCCGACGCCGGTGGCCAGCACGACGAGATCGGCCGGCGCCTCCAGGCTCAACCCGCCCGTCAGCAGATCGTCCGCCTGGACGACGAGCGGCCAGCGTTCCTGCGGATCGGGCACGACCCGGGGCGGACGCTCCGGTTTGTAGCGGATGAAGAGCACGCCCTGCTCGGCCGCTCGCTCGTAGTAGATCTCGTGGCCGCGCCCGTAAGTGCGGATGTCCTGGTAGAAGTTGGTGATCTGGGTCTCGGGATGGTGCTCCTTGATCTCAAGCGCCGCGTGGAGCGCGGCCGTGCAGCAGGTGCGCGCGCAGTAGTCCTTCGCTCGCTCGTTCGACTGCCCTTCGATCTGCCGGGCGCCGACGCAGTGGATGAAGGCGACACGCTTGGGGGGAGGCCCGCCCGGCAGCAACTGGCCGCCGGTCGGCCCTTCCGGATCCAGCAGCCGGATGAGCTGCTGGAGCGTGATGACCCTCGGGAAGATGCCGTACCCGAACTCACCGTAGAGGGGCTCGTAGGGATCGTGCCCCGTCGCCATCACGATGACCCCGCAGTGCAGCTGGACCTCGCGCGGCTGCTCATCGAGCTTGATGCCCTTGCCTCCGACGGCCGCCACGCACTTGCCGCACTTCGTGCACGAGTGCCAGTCGATGGCCGGGATCGGCGGATAGCACCCCGGGTACGCCATGTAGATCGCCTTGCGGCGATTGAGACCGAAGTTGAAGTCGTTGAGCGTCTCTTCGGGGCACGCCGCGATGGCATTGCCCTGGTCTTTCAGCCGCTCGTCCGCGCCGCGCGGCTCGATCCGAACCCGCACCTGGAAGTCGCCGACAACGCCCTCCGAGTGGACGACCTGCGCGTTGGTCAGGACCGTGATGAGGGGATGCCTCACGACGTCGTGCACGAGCGTGGCCAGCAGCTCGCGCGCCCGCTCGCCAGTCGGAAAGACCGTGTGGAGCTGCGCCATGCGCCCGCCGAGGAACGGGCGATGCTCGACGAGCGTGACCTTCATGCCACGCGTGGCCAGGTCGCGCGCCGCCACCAGGCCGGCGACCCCGCCCCCAATCACCAGCGCCGCCGGGTAGATCGGAATCCGACGCTTGTCGAGGGGAATGAGGTGGCGGGTTCGCTCGACGGCGGCTCGAATCAGGCGGATTGCCTTCCGCGTGGCCTGTTCCTTGTCGACGATGACCCACGACACCTGCTCGCGGATGTTCACGTGTTCGAACAGGTAGGGGTTCAGGCCGGCACGCGCCACCGCTCGTCGAAAGGTCGCCTGATGGAGTGTCGGCGAGCACGCCGCCACGACGACGCGGTTGAGGCTCATCTCCTTGATCTTCTGCTCGATCAGGGCCTGACCGGGGTCCGAGCAGACGAACATGTGGGTCAGCGTGAGCACGACGCCCGGGAGCTGGCCGATCTCGTCGGCGACGCGCTTCACGTCGACGACATCGGAGATGTTGCCGCCGCAGTGGCAGATGAAGACACCGATCCGCGCGTCAGGGGCGGCAGAGTGCCCGCGCCCCGCGCCGTTGCCGCCCGTTCCGGCCATCGCGACGACTCCTTTGGGTTGCGATGCGCTGCAGTATCGGTTTGCCCTGGCACCCGCGCGGGATCCGTGTCCGTGCGAGCACCGCCGCGCCGCAGCCGCGTCACGACCGGTAATTCAGTGATTCAAAGGGGCAAGCTGCACGCAAGAGCGCCGTTCACGTCGCCGACGGCCATCGATGCGCCGGCCATCGTCGCAGGTACCGCGATCGATCCCGCTGCGCGAATCGGCTCGACTGCTCTGGCCCCGGCGAGTGCCCGTGTGGCGGGACTGGACCGGCGGAAACTCGCACGAACCCGAAACACGAATGAACAAATGCAAACGTCTATGAAGTGCGCTGATGTGTCCCGCTTGTATGCACAACGGTGCCCACGGGCGCGCCGTCGCTATGAGAGTCTGAGGATGGCTTCGAATTTCGTCAATACGACAAGTTTCTACAGTGACTCATCAGATTGCCAGGCGCGAGTGTTGCGTTTATCAACACCCGGCACGATTCCTGGCCCGCTCTTGCGAGCCATACCCTGACGTCCGGGTGCCGCTCGCGTGACCGGGCGCCCCGGGTGCTTGCCCGGTCAACCGTCTACCGCCTACAATTCGTCGCACGCGCGAGAGAGTCCGAGCGGCAAGGAGCAGCACTCATGGGCAAAATTCTGATCGTAGACGACGACCCCGATTTCGTCAGGGGCATCCAGATCTTCCTCGAGGCGAACGAGCACCAGGTCTTCACGGCGAGCAGCGGAAGCGAAAGTCTGGAACGCGTCAAGGAGGTCGAG
>Ga0315279_10002620_pt1 | contig 26592 bp, 22 predicted proteins | sample YL17G06_20_MG_FD_203694 | JGI IMG/M metagenome (GOLD analysis project Ga0315279, IMG submission 203694) | Sediment microbial communities from Yellowstone Lake, YNP, Wyoming, USA - YL17G06_20 | ecosystem: Environmental > Aquatic > Freshwater > Lake > Sediment | place: USA: Wyoming | collected... | reverse complement strand
GAGGGCCGTGTTCCAAGGTGTAGACCCTCCGCCGCCGGAAGGAGAGGGGAAGACATCATGATAGCCAGAGTCCAATGGGGGCGGGCGCCTCCCGGGCTACCCCTCGGACCAGGCTCAAGCCGCTAGGTCCAGGCGTGCCCCTGGCTCCCAGTTCGATGAACACGGTGGCCTACTTTTCGGTTGACACAGGCAGCATCTTCCGGTCGCTGACTCGACGGGCCACCGACCTCATGAGTTCGGGATGGGGGATGGTGTCAAAATACTTGCTGAAGTCGGCGTCCACCACGTGGCTCTCGCCTCGTGAGATCGACGCCCGCACCTCGTTCACCGCGTCCAGCGCCCCTCGCTTGGGCCGGTACCCATACGCGTTCGGCTCGAAATCCGCCTCGAAGATCGGCTCCACCACGAGCTTGGCGGCTTGCTGCGCCACTCGGTCCCTTATCGTCGGAATCCCCAGCGGCCGCTCGCCCCCATCGGGCTTCGGAATCATCACCCGCCGTACTGCCTGGGGTCGGCACCTCTCCTCTCGCAGCTCTGTCGCCAGGATGCCAAGCCAGCCTTCGAGCCCGTCCTCCCTTGACTCGATGCCCTCGAACGTCTCCCGGTCCACACCCGCCGCTCCACCGTTCGCCCGGCAGAGCCGGTAGGCGTGTTCCAGGATGTCCGCTCTCCGCACCTTGTCGTAGAGGAGGTAGAACCGGAAGTCCGGCTCACCCTTGGCCTTGACGTACAGCTTCCTCTGGAGCGTCCGGATCCTCTCTGGAGTTGCCAGGCCCATGGCCAATCTCCTCTCCTCGGCTCCGTCCGAAGCACCCAGAACCAGGGCCACGTCCCTCCACCGGCGTTACACCGGCTTCCTTGGTACTATTGGCCCCTCCGACGCCCACCCCGGCCCGCCCCCTACGGAGCGGTTGAGGGTCAGCGACTCCCTCACCTCGGTGGGCCTCCCGTGTTGCGACGCAAGCCTTGGCGGTTGTCCCCGCTCCGGATACGGCGGCCTTCCCCGCGTTAGAGTCGGGTCGGCACTCGCGACTGCATTTCGGGGCCTGCTCAGGGTTCACGCGTGTTACGGCCCGCAGATTTGCTGGCCCCCCTAAAGAGGGCTTTTGTCCGGGTGGCTCGACGACCCCGGTTACCCGGAGGCCGTCCACCCGTAGCTACGAGGCTGTACCGCCAACTGCCTCGGCAGGACTTTCACCTGCAAGAACGCGCCGCCTTTCACGGCGCACTCCAACGGTTGGCGGTTGAGCGGCTCCAGGGCCGGCCTTCGGACCATGGGGCGCGCCTGCTGCGTCCGCTCGAGCCGCTGGTTAGCTGCCGGTGACGTCCTAGCTACCCTGGTAATCGAGCGGGCTGGCACCCCCCGTAGCGTTAAGCCACTGCTGATAGCCCGTGATCTCAGCCCCGCCCAGGTTGATCACCAGTTCCAGGCCGAAGATGGCGAGAACGAAATAGAAGTCCGCGAAAGGCGTCTGCAGAATGGTGCGTTCGTGGACCGTTTGGACAGGCTTTCCCTGTGAGTCGGTGATACAGCGGTCAGCCCTGTAGATTCGGCGCACGTGATACGGCCAGGACTGCGGCCAACCCTCCCTGGCGTGACGCCGAATCGGATCGAACTGAGCCTCGTCCACGACATAGTCCTGTCCTCCAGGGGCCACCATGCAGCGCTGAGCGACAGTCTCCAATGCTGCCTTGGCAAGGAACCGGGAAACGACGAGGTCTCGCGGGGGTGACCCGCCTCCCGGGAACTCGATCGTGCCCTGGGAATGACTCAGTATATGGTGGGCCCCTTCCAGGTCAGTGAAGACCGATCCCACGAATGGGCCTTTGGGATAACGAACAACGATGGCAGGAAAGCGCGAGTCTATTAGCCCCTCCTGCGGGGGAACCCGCCCGCGCTTACTGGGCAGGACCTGCTGGAACCGAAGGCCAAGGATAGCTGGAGAGTTGAGGAACGGGCCCTCAACCTCCCGAGAGAAGTAGTTGTTGCAGGAATCGCACACTACACCCGGGGGGAGTATGGCGGTGGTATTACCGAGTGATTCGGCGACTATGTGCTCGCGGCTGTGAGATCCGCTCGAATCGTGCTTGCAGAAGATGCACTGCACTCATCGCACCCCCGTGCAGCTAACAACCCTTATCCCGATCCGCCTAAGCCGCGAAGCCTCGATCTCCCGTCCGCATAACACGCCGTTGGCCCACCTGAAAACCTCGCGGCAATCCCCGTGCTACCAGTGCCTTCGGTCGGATCACCGACTTATCCCGGGGTGTTATGCGGATCGGCATAAGAGCCATCCTGTCCGGCCCCCGAATCCTCCCAACCTCTCACCGCCGGCGCCGTCGGAGAAGCCTGGCCACCCAGCGTCGCCACGAGGCCATGAGGTCCAAGGTATAACCCACCGGGCAGAGGCGGAGGCACCAGAAGCGCTTGTAGAACAAGCCCACCGCGAGGACGAGGATGAGGAACGCCCAGGCCAGGCCTGACCCCTCGCGAGTGAAAGCGGTGCCAAACGGCTCGTAACTGCCCTTGGACGGCGTGCGGGTCACGAAGATGATCATCAGGGCCCCCCAGGTCAGGACCGGGCGGCTGAGCCGGAGGACGCGTCGGACCCCGGCCTTCGGCGTGAGACCGCCCCCGCCGACGCGGCCCACTACCTCCAGAAGGCCGCCGAAAGGACAGATCCAGTAGCAGTGGAGGTTGCGGCCAAAGACCAGAAGCGTGGCGGCAGTCCCACCCGCGAGGAGGTACCAGACAAGGTGGGCCGTGTCGAGGGGAGGGAACTGGCCAAGGAGCAGGGCCGCGAAACTGGAGAAGGTGAGAGGCGCCGCCAGCCAGAACCCGACTATGCCCAGGCTGGCCAGCAAGGTCACCCAGCGGAGTTTGGGCCGTCTCGCGGCGAAGCCGGCGATGGCCGCGACCCAGAGGACCAGGACCAAAGCGGCTTTGAGGTCAAGGGTAAGCTTCCCCTGGGCCGGCTGGACGGTGAGGCTTGTCTGCCGGACGCGAGCGATGGCGTGCGCCGCCTGCTGGACGCCGTCGGCGATGCCCCGGGAAGTAAAGGTTGCCCCGGAGACAGCGTCGAGGTCCTGGCCCAAGGTCAGGGGGTCACTGACTTGCCGCCCGGCAAAGCCCTCCAGGAAACCGGCCCCGTAGACTCTTTCGAGCCAGCGCGTCAACTCGGTGTTGTCGACAACCGTGACGCTGATGATCTTGCCCTGGGTGTCGGCGGCAACCACGCTCCGAACCTTGCCCTCGTAACCGGTGCCCAGACCCGCGGCCACGTAGCCGACAAGCCGCTCCGACCCCTTGTCCGTGGCGTAGGCCTCGAAGACGTCCGGGGACTGGGCAACCTGTCTGAAGTTCTGGGCTTCCGGCAGGGCGGCCTTGAGTTCCGGCAGAGGGTCGCTACCTGGCTGTTTGGGGGCAGCGAGGATGGGAATGAAGTAGGCGGCCACGAGGGTGACAATGGCGAGAACCGTGAGAACTTTCTCCGTGCGCTCCACGCGGGATCGTCTCTCCCTCGGCACCCTCGCCAACCAGCCTGGCACCCTCGCCAACCAGCCTGGCGCCCTCGCCAACCAGCCTAGTCCAGTCGCCCTAGACCTCGCCTAAAGGCATCCCGTCGCAGGCCCGCGCTTCCGACGCGACACAGCGGGCCGGCCACACGACCGACAACGTAGCCGGCCCCGAGTCCGGCCACAACGAGCGGAGCGACATAGGCTGCCGCCGCGACGGGGCCCACGTAGAACGAGGCCACCGCCAGTTGGCCGAGGTTGTGGGCCACCCCACCGGCCAGGCTCAGACCCACGAGCGTCAACCGGAACCGTCCCGTGGTTCGGCGACTCAGCGACCAGAGCGCGGTCATGACTAGGACGCTCGTAACGGCCCCGGACAGGGCCAAAGCGAAACCCAGCGAAAGTAGGCCACCGCCAGCCAGCCCTCCCACCACGGGCCGCGACACCGCCACGGCCACGGCCACCTCGGGACCGGCAAGGTCCAGGGCGATCAGAGTGACAAGGTTGGCCAGGCCAAGTTTGGCGCCGGGTATCGGCAGGGGTAAGGGCACGAGGCTCTCCAGAGCGTGGAGGACGGCCCCGCCGGCCACCAGGGCCGCGACCAGGAGAACCCGACGGGTCTTCATTGTCCGGCGAGCCCCTCCATTCTCCCTTCGGGCGAATCCCTGAGATTCACTGGGGCGGCTAGTGTCCCGCGAGTCGGAAAGGACTAGCCCCGGGAGAATTCGAGGACAAGACCCGCGGCCCCTGGCCGGACGGGGACCGATGAGGAAGGTGGTAGGAAGGTGGCTATGGGCGTGACCGGGACCGGGTCGCGGGCGCCACGCCGTTGCCGGCTTTTCCACCTAGCCGCCGCCGGGCTGGTCCTTCTGTCCATTCTCTTCTTCGCCGCTTGGCAAGCGGGTCTCCTTTCGCGGGCGACGGAAGCCTACGCCGATCGCTTCCTTACGACCTCGGACGCGGCCTACGTCATGGGCACCTACCTTCAGATCACGGCTACCGGGCGAGGAGCGGAGAAGGCCGTTGCCCTGGCCGTGGCTCGCTTCCAAGAACTCGACATCCTGCTCAACCCGGCCAATCCGGCCTCCGACATGGCCTCTCTGACGGCGGCCGCCGGCTATCCGGTGAGCGTTTCGCCGGACACCATCGCCGTCCTGGAGCGGGCGGACGCGGTCTATCGCCTGTCCGGCGGCGCCTTCGACATGACCGTCGGGCCGCTGGTCGACCTCTGGGGGTTTGGGCCGCAAAGCGTCGTGGAGACGGGCACGGCGGCCGGCGGCGGTCGTGCGACACCACCCTCGGAGGCGGAAATAGAGATCGCCCGGCGCCTGGTGGGCTGGCAGCGAGTGCAGTGGGACCGCGCCGCAGGCACGGCCATGCTCCTTGCCCCGGAGTTGACCCTAGCCACCGGTGGCATCGCCAAGGGTTACGCCCTGGACGAGGCGGCCCGCATCCTGCGCGAGTCGGGTGTCAGGCGGGCCATCATCGACGCCGGCGGCAGCCTCTATCTTCTCGGGGCCAAGACCACGGGCCGGCCGTGGCGCATCGCCCTCCGCCATCCCCGGCAGGAAGGCTACCTCGGGATCTTGGAGCTACCGGCCGACCTGGCCGTGGCCACATCAGGAGACTATCAGCGCTACTTCGAAGCCGATGGCCGGCGCTACCATCACCTGATCGATCCGGCGACAGGCCGGCCGGCTATGAGTGCGATGAGCGTCACCGTTGTGGGGCCGAGCGCCGTGGACGCCGACGCTCTATCCACGGCTCTCTTTGTCCTGGGTCCGGGGCCGGGTCTGGCCCTGGCCCTGACCCTTCCCGGTCTGGAGGCCCTCTTCGTGGACGCGGCGGGGAACATCACCATGACCCCGAGGATGGCCGCCTGGTTCGTCCCGGCCGGCGCCTCCGCGGCGGACTCCGCGGATGAACCCGGCCTGGTCACCCGCTTCGTGGTGGAGGTGGCCGACGTCAGGATGCTACAGCTCGACCCCAATGTCGACGGCCTCTACGCCGTTCAGGGACCCCTGGGTGAGACCCGGATCGAAATCCGGGATGGGCGAGCCATAATCCGGGACTCCCCCTGCCCGCAGCCGGCCTGGCACGGCGGATGGCTCGACCGCCGGGGTCAAGTATCGGTGTGCCTCCCCAACCGCGTTGTTCTCATGGCCCAAGGCGCCGGCCAGTCCGGCGTTGGGCAACCGTTCGACGCCGGAACTCGCTAGGACAGCTCCAAGGAACGCGGGCTCTTCCCCTCCCCCGGTCTTCCCACCCCCGTCCCCGCATACCGTTTCTCTGCCGGGAGGGTCCGCTTGGCCCGACGATTGTCGCCTGGTCCGGCGAGGGCCCGCCCGCCTAGGCTCTTCTTCCTTTGGGGGTAGCCCAGCGTGGCGGGAATCCGCTGGTTCGAGTTCGGAGGCTCCGGGTGGCCGCGGCGGCTATTCGCCTGGCGGGCCCGCCGTCCGTCCGCGGCCGCGTCTCGCCTTGCCCTGCCCGCTCGCCCGGATGGGCTATCCCCTCGCCGCCTCGTGGAACAGCGTCGCCCCGCCGCGGCCCGGCGGGGTCGCCCCTCTCCCACCCGCCGTCCCTCCCCCGCCCGCCGCCTGCCCCTGGCCACCCTCCTTCTCACCCTGGCCCTAGCGCCCTTCCTCCTCTGGCCGTCCGGCCCGCCGTCCCTCTACTCCCTCTGGTCCCCGGCCCTGGGGCTTCAGGTCCCGACCTGCGAGTCGAGCCGCGTCCTGACCCTTCGCGTCCCGCCCCTGCGGGGAGATGACGTGACCGAACTCCAGATGACCCTCCGCCAACTTTCCATCTACGAGGGTCCCATCGACGGCGTTTTCTCGCCCGAGACGGCGGCGGCGGTGACAGCGACCAGGATGAAGTGCGGGCTCTCCCCCATTGCCCGCGTGGACACCGCCTTCTGGGAGGCCGTAGGGGCCGACTGGCTGGCCGCCAACGCCCAGGTCCGGTCGGCCGCGGCCGCCACCCCTGGCGCGGCCGCTCCCCCTGCCCCTCCGGAGGGCAACCTCCTCATCGTCATCAACATCGAGACCGTCCGGCTGACCCTCTACGCCGGTGGCTACCCCTATAAGTCCTACCCCGTGGCCATCGGCCGGCCGGGCTCGCCGAGCCCGGTCGGGCAGTGGCGGGTCAGGAATAAGGGCATCAACGTTGGCCCGCCCTTCGGAACCAGGTGGATGGGTCTCTCCGTCCCTTGGGGCATCTACGGCGTCCACGGCACGAACAACCCGGGCTCCATCGGCTCGATGGCCAGCGGCGGCTGCATCCGGATGTTCAACTGGAACGTCGAGGAACTCTATGAGTGGGTGGAGGTCGGGACGCCCGTGCACATCATCTCGCCCCACTGGACGGCCTCGGTCCGCCCCTCCCTGCCCGAGGGCGCCGTGGGCCTGAACGTGGTCTTTCTGCAATGGCAGATGCAGAGGCTGGGCTGGAACGCCGGAGACGCCGACGGCCGTCTGGGTGGGCAGACGGTCGAGGTCATTCGCGATCTCGAATCCTTCTACGGGCTCCCGGTGGACGGGGTCGCCGACACAGACGTCCTTTCTCTATTGGACCTGGGCCGTTGACCACTCGACCTGGGCCGTTGACCACTCGACCTCGGCCGCTAATCGGCGCCCTCATCGCCCTCGCCACCATCCTGGGCCTCGTCGCCGCTGGGGCCGTCGCCGCCCTCGTGGGTTGCGGCCCGGAACCGACGGGCATCAACCCCCAGGCCCCCATCGACTCCGCTCGCCATTACCACCTCGTTGTCTGGGACTACCGCCTCCCCTTCACTTCCCTGGGAGGGGCCCCCTACTCCGAAGGCTCACGGGAGGTCATCGACGACTTCGAGCGCCGCCATCCCAACGTGACCGTGGACCTTCACCTCGTAGACCCGGCCGACGGGCCGGCCAAGCTGGCCGAGGCCCTGGCCGCCGGCTACCCGCCCGATGTCTACTGCTCACCCTACGGGCCGCCCGCCGTGGGTTCCGAGCTTCAGATTCCCCTAGGCCTCTACCTGGACTACGAGACCTGGTCCCGCTTCGACCCGGTGGCCTGGCAGGCGGTCAAGGTCGACGACACCATCTGGGCTCTGCCGCGCTGGCTCATGCTTTGGCCCTGGCTGGGTAACCGCGACCTTCTCGGCCAGGCCGGAGTCGATGTCGAACGGGTTTCCCGCGACGGCTGGACGAGGGACGAGTTCGCCGCGGCGGCCGCCCGCCTCGCGGCATCGGCTGGTCGCGGGAGCGGTCTGGCTTTTCTCGATTCCTTCGCCCCGGCCGCCACCTTCCGCGATCTCCTTCTCGCCACCCCCGCCGCCCCCACGGCCCCCACGGCTCCCACGGCTCCCACGGCTCCCACGGCCCCCACGGCTCCCGCCGCCCCCACCGCCCAGGACTACTGGCTCGGCCCCGAGCCTGGTCTTGTGGCCGGATGGCTTGAAGAGCTCAGAAACGCCGGCGGTCTTGGGTCTGGGTCGGGCGCCGTCGACGCCTTCCTCCACGGGAAGGTCGCCGTCCTGGCCAGCCCGTCCCCCTGGGCCGTGACCTTTCTCATGGAACTCGTGGAGCGGCCGGCGCCCTCGCAGTTCAGCCTGCCCCGGCGCGAGGCGCCCCCGCCGATGGTCCTCCTCCCTCCCCCCTCCGGCCCCGGGCAATCCTCGGCCGCCTGGATCTCGGCCGCCACGGTCGCGGTCTTCCGTCAGGCTCGCTACCGGGGCGACGACAACACCCGTCTGGCCGCGGAGCTGGCCCTCGAACTGACCGAGGGTCTCAGGCCCTGGCTGAGAAGCGAGGTCCTCTGCGTTCCGGCGACCGCGAGCGAGCAGGCCTCCTGGCGGTTGCGGGGCGAGAAGTTCGGAGAAGTCGGGGCCTTCGCCCTTGAGTCGTTCGAACGCTTCCAGGCCTGGCCCAAGGACCGCCTGAGTCAGGTCCTGACCGCCCTCAACTACGGGGGCCGGCCGATCCTGGTCGGGCGCGAGGCCGAGTCTGGACCCGGGGTGGGGTCGGCTGGCTCCGATGGCGGGGTAGCCTCCTCCGCCCGCGGCTACCTGGGTCCCTTCCTCGAGGAGGCCGTGGCCCCGGCGGCCGCCCGCTTCTGGCGAGGCGAAGCGACCGCCGCGGAGATGGTCACGGAGATCACCCAAGCCCTATGGCGGGGACCTTAGCCGGCTACCTCGCGACCGTAGGCGGCCGTAGCCGGTTACCTCGCGGCCGGCGCTACTTCATAACCTCCAGGTGACGAGGCAGATGCACTCGGAAGGTGGTCCCCTGACCCGGCCGGCTTTCAAAAGTGAGCCGGCCCCCGTGGGCCTCGGCCACCCGACGGCAGACAGGCAGCCCGAGTCCGGTCCCGGCCGGCTTGGTCGTGTAGAAGGGCTCAAAAATCCTGCCGACGTCGGAGGGCGGGACACCTACCCCCGTATCCGAAACCTCCAGAACAACCTCCCCGTTCTGGGAGGCGGCCCGGAGGCTGAGGACCCCTCCGGCCGGCATGGCTTCCACGGCGTTGCGGCACAAGTTGAGCAAAATCTGCTTGATGCGGGGTGGGTCGACCAGCACGATCAGGTCGGGATTGCAGCCGAGGTAGGTTATGATCACGGGCGGCCCGGAGGCGACCAGTCCCCGGGCCACCAGGGCCGTCTCGGCCAGAAGCCCGTCGACGACTAGCCGCTGGGTCGGCGTGATGCGTGGCGCCCGGCTGAACAGGCAGTAGTCTTCCAGGAGGCTGATGGCCCGGTCGAGTTCCCGCAGGGCGACCCCGGTATACTCCGGAATCGCCGTGCGGTGGTCCAGGGTGAGCTCGAGAAAGCCCTTCACCGCCGTCAGCGGGTTGCGGATCTCGTGGGCCATGCCGGCGGCGATCTCCAGATTGGCCGCCCGCTCCTGACGTAGGATCAGCGATAGGCCGATGGCCCGGGCCGAGAAGAGGGCCTGCCCAAAAAGGGCCTGGGCCGCGTCCTGGCGCTCGTGTGGAAGCAGGATCCCAAGACAGGCCACCGGCACGGGTGACTCGCCCAGGGGAATGCCAAGACCGGCCACGACCGGTTTCCGGGCGCCTCTCCCGGTGTCCGCGCCGGGCGCCAGAAAGACGACAGCGGCCTGGCCCAAAGCCAATCCGATCGGATTGGGACCCGCCGCCTGCAAAGAGAGCACTCCCCCCACTTCGGGGAGAAAGCGGCGGCTGTCCCGTGAGCCGGAGTCGGTCAGGTTGGTCGTAGCCGAGACCTCGAGCAAGACTCCGGAGCACTCCGCCAGGACAACCCAGGCCGCCAGACCCAGGGCTGTTCCGGCCCGGGTGAGGGCATCAACGTAGTCCCGGCAAGTTCTTATCAGCCAGTCGTTCTCGACCTGAAGGGAAGCCAGGTCGGTGGCGGACACCGTAGCTGAAACCAAGGGGGTCCGCCCGGAACGGAGACCGGAAACCCCCTCGTACCACGCGCCCGAACGGTCCAGGACCGGAAACCCGAGGTCCTGAGCCACGAGCTTCATGGCGTCCCAGGGGGGCGCGGCGGAGCCCGCACTCGACGCCTGCCTCGTATCCAGTTGAGCCACCTCGTTCCTTACGCTGGGTTGCGCTAGGGAACCGCTCCCCGATGGCCCATAAAGCGCTGCATTACAACTATCAGCCGATCAAGATACTGGCTTATGTTTCTGATGCGATCGTCCTGGAAATCGAGCCCGCTGGCAATGGCCTGCTTCAAGACCTGCCTCTGACGGTCGATCTCCCTGGCCAGGACGTAGCTGTCCATGACCAGGGCCGCTCCGTCACCGAAAGCCTGCGGCGACGAGTCACCTCCTCCACCGCTTCGCATCGACACCACATAACTCTGAAGATCCAGAAGGTCGGTAGCCGTCGCCAGCAGCGCTCCCGGAGAGATGCCGTCTTCCGGGTAGACCGAGAGAGCGGCGGGTCCCGCCCCGAACCCTTTCGCCGCCGTTCCGAGACGACCGTCGATCAGGTCGACCAGAGCGACCTCCCCGCGAATGACCGTCTCCAGAACGGCCGTCGCCTCGGCGCGGCTCGTCCGCAACCAAACGAGACCGACCTGGTTGGAGTCGGCGCCGAAGCCGAAGGCCCTTCCCGTGCGTAGCCGTTCCCGGCGGCGTGTCGGACCCGCCTTGAGCAGGGCGCCGCGCACGGGCACCCTGCCGCGGCCACCCTCCCCCCTTAGACGAACTAGGGCCAAGACCACCGGTTCGTCCGCGCTCGTGCGGAGAAGCGCGCTCTCGAGGTAGAGGGACAGGTACGGGTTGAGGGTGTAGGGAGGCATGACCGGGTCTTGCCTTCCCGGATCGCGCGCCGATCCGGTCTCCGCGGTCCTTTCCGCGTCGCCGAGGGCCAGGGACAGGGCCAGGGCGCCACCCTGGGCCATGGCTCGCCCCAATTCCGTGACGGCCACGTCGAGAATGCGGTCCGCGGCCAGCCGGCCATAGACCACACCCAGGAGGACCTTGCCGTCCCAGAGCGGTAGGGAGAAGCAGCCACCGGGCCGTCCCTGGGTCACCTCAAGGTCGGCCAGCCCAAGTCCCGGATCGAGTGGAATCACCGACCGATGGGATTGGGCCGGCTGCAGCCCGCTCGCGGCGGCCTCGACCAGGTTGGCTCTCTCCCGGTCGTAGAGATAAACTGAGCAATCGCTTAGTTTGAGGCGCCGCACGAAGCACTCCGCCAGGAAGGAAGCGATCTCCCGGACCTTGAACTCCGTGCGGGGTGACCAATCCCGAGTAGCCAAGTCCTGTTCCTCGAGTTCCGGTTCGGCCGCGGAAGCAGCCGTAACCTGCCCTTCCGGGGGCAGAAGCGTCGCCGCTAGGGTCTTTGGATCTTGATCGCTAACGGATCGGGTCACGCTACTCCTCCCTCAGACTCCCCGCCTGGTCGGCGCCAGTCTCCGGACTGGGCATGATCAGGCCGCGCCGGTCCTTGATGGCAAACGGCAGCCTGGTCACACCGTTTCCGCAGCCCCTCGTCTTTAGGACGTGAAGGGAGCGCTTGGCGCTGTGCGGGCAGAGCCTTAGTTCCAGGTGAACCATGGCGTCGGCCATGCGGTTGGCGAACGGCGACGCCGCGTCTTCCTCATCGCGGGCGACGGTCCTGGAGGCGGTGAGAGCGGTGGTGACTCCCCGAGCCTTGAGAAGCTGGCTCAGGGAGTAGAGGAAGCCTTGATAGTCGTCCTCGGGCATGGCCGCCGTATCGAGATCGGTGATGGCGTCAAGAACGACCCTCCTGGCCTGGGACTGGTCGACGAGCCTCAGGAGGTCGTGGCCCAAGCGGTCGACTTCGACTCCCAGAGGAGGGACATGGGCCACGGATATGGCCCCGTTTCGGCTGTGGACCTCGAAGTCCCAGCCCAGGTTCGCGGCCGTCCGGCGCAGCCAGGCCGGTGTCTCCTGCGTTGAGACGAACACCCCCGGCTCGCCCGCCAGCACTCCGGCGAAGAGAAACTGAAGGCCGAAGACAGTCTTGCCCGTGCCCGGAGCGCCCGTGACCAGGACTACCGAACCGCGGGCCAGGCCACCCCCGAGAGCCAGGTCCAGAGCCTCAAGACCGGTCGAGCATGGCGCCACGAGCGCCCTGGGATTGGCGTCGGGAAGGCAAGGACCAAGACAAGAGCCAAAGCGCGGGTAGACGGTCAGACCATGGCTGTCGATGACCAGGAAGTGCGACCCCGACTGGAAGCTCGATCCGCGGAGCTTGAGGATCTGAACCCAGCGTCTATCCGCGCGACCGCTGGTGGTGTTGTTTATGCAGACAATGCTGTCGGCGACGGCGGCCATCGGCGACCTCATGATCCGGTCCATCGGGCTCTCATCCAGGAGGAAAGTGGTGCATCTCAGGGCGCTCAGGATCCCGGTCAACTCGTAGAGGAAGCGAGCCGTTTCCCCGGCCGAACCGGAGAAGTCGCGGAAAGCACGGAAGCTGTCTATCACCAGGTAGCGCGGGAAAATGCGGGTGGTGTCGGCGCGGATAGTCTCCAGGACACCGGTCAGTCCGCCGCGGCAGAGGGTCTCGCCCAGGGATGAGAAGTGAATGGCCTGGCTGATGAGATCGCGGCGGTAGAAGTTGAAGGATTGAACGTGGGCAACGATCTTCTCGGAAGGCTCGGCCACGGTGGAGTAGTAGATGGCCGGACGGGACTCCGAGGCCCCCGAGAAAATGATCTGTTCGACCATCACCGTCTTTCCCACACCGGGCGAACCGCAGATTAGGTTGATGCTCGCATCGGGGAAGCCCCCACCCAGAATTTCGTCGAGACCCGGGATGCCCGAGTCTATCCGTTCCAAGCTCAACGCCACACACCTCCGAAGCTGCCAGCTCTTGGCGTTTTCCTTGGCCTGCCGATCAGACGTCGAACTTCGCCCGCCAGGACGTGCCTCTCGGCCGGCTTGAGCAGGAAGGAATCGGCGCCCGCGTCCGCAGCCTCCTCGGCGGCGTCGAGAATACTGAAAATGAGAACCGGGGTAGATCGCGTCGCGGGCCGCGACTTGAGCTCACGGCAGAGCTGGAGACCATCCTGCCCACGCAGGAGAATCTCCGAAATGATCAGAGCGGGACGGAAGGTCGTGGCGGCCTCCACCAGTTCGGCGGGCAAGACAAAGCGAACTTCGAAGGATCGCAGAATGGCCCGAACCATTTCAGCCATAAAGGGATTCGGTTCGACCACCAGTACTAGGGGCCGAGTGTCGGCGCCGGCGCTTCCTGTCGTGGCCCGGGGTAGGTTCATGGCATCCTCCCCCATGTCAACCTCCCGAGTAGTTTCATCCTCCCTACGGCAACCTCCTGCCACCGATAGCAAAATCAGGGTTCTCTGGGCGAGGTCTGGGGAGGCCTGCGGGACGCTAGGCGAGGTTTGGCGAGGCGGGGGCAGATCCGGCCGCCAAGAGTTCGAGGAATGCGTCGAGCCGTGTCTTCGTCGGGCCGGCCGAAAAGGCCCGCGAGTCGGTCATGTCGGCCTCAATAACCAGGGTGGGCAGGCCAAGCTCGTCCCTGACGGCCCTCGACAGATCATACTGGCCGAGAGAGTAGGTCTTACAGCTCCGGCAGGAGTGGAAGACCACGCCGTGGGCGCGCTGGGCCCGCACCATACGGAACAGGCGCTCCTTGCGGACCTCCAGGCCCACGTTGAGAAGAACCTGGGAGTAGAGCCTGGCCATCGCCTCCAGAGGGTCGGCGGCATCCTCCGGTCGGTACTGGTAGACACCCCAGGCGTCGGTGTAGGTCTCACCGACAAAGGCCGCGCCACGGGCGTGGAGGTAGCGGACGAGGTCGAAATCGTACCAGATGGCGATGTTGTCCCAGATGAGGCGGAAGCGTTCCCCGTCGACGGCCCCGAGGCCCTGGCCAACGCGCTCCGCGAGTTCGGCCCGAACCTTGCGGTAGTACTCGACGCAGAGCGCGCTGCCCCGCAGGGTGACGATCGGGAAGAGGTTCGTAAACATGTCCAGGGCCGAGGCCGGCGTTGGCGAGGCCTGGCGGAGAACCTGGATGTCCTGCCAGAGCGCGGTCGCCTGACGGGTGAGTTCGAGGACGCCGAGAAGCCGTCCTTCGAACGCCTCGCGGGACGGTGGCGGTCGGTGGATCGCCCGGGAGGCGAAGACGATGAGTTCCTCGAGCTGCCCCCGGACATAGGCCACCTGGGCCGAAGTCAGGCCGTCGGCGGCGAAAGGCGTGTCCACGATGAAGAGCGGGCAGCCGAAGTGCCGGGCGGTGACCTCCCACCACTTCACCACCACGCCGCAGATGTTCTTGGCCGCGACCAGAAGGTCGGGACGGGGTAGGGGTCTACCCCCCAGCTCGCCGCGCCCCGTAAGCATGGAGCCAATATTGGTCCGGGCGTAGGAGCAGAGGTCCTGGCTATACCCGGCCCGCTCCGCCTCCTCGCAGTAGGCCACGGCGGCCTTCCGGCTGCCGATGAGAGCGCCGTAGTTCTCGGGGTAGACGGGAAGGATGTCCAGGGCCAGGAGTATCTCCACCGGCGCCCCACTGGTGACCCAGGCCACGGGCTTCCGTCCGAGGAGACCTTTGGCCTTGTAGGCCCCGAGGTAGTGCTTGAGGATGAGCCCCTTGAGATCGCGATCAGAGGCCAGCCGGCGGTCGGCGGCCAGGAGCGGGTAAGGGCCGGTCGCGCCGGATGGATCCCCTTTCGAGGTCCGCCTCACGGCCGGCCACCTCCCCCGTCGGCGGACGGGCCGACGAAGCGGAGTCGCTCCAGGAAGGCCTCGACCCTGGTCCCGGCCTGCCCGGCAGGAAGCCCACCCCGCTCAATCTCGAGCGAAAGGCACGGCCGTCCCGAGGCCTCCAAGGCGTCGCGGAAGGCCGGGTAGTCGAAGGCGTGTGGATCACAGAACTTCTGAAGCAGGAAGACCACCCCGTCGACCTGTCTTGACTTGACCTCGGCCAGGAGAAACTCCAGGCGCCGCGACGGCGGATGCTTGGTCGGACAAGGCACCCGGCTCAGGTAGGCCTGGGAGAGGGCGGACAGAAGAGCGGGCACGTCGGCGGCGGGGGACCGCTCGCGCCCGGCGCCGTGCCCCGCGCCGTGCCCCGCGCCGTGCCCCGCGCCCGAAAAGGCTAGGGCGCGCCCGGCAAGACATAGGTCGTCGCCAACGACATCAGCCCCGGCTTCCTCCACCAGGCGCAGAGGTTCCTCGGTTTCGAGGAAGCCGCCGGAGACGAGGATCCGAGGCCGCCGGGGGCGGGGGGCCGGGCCGGCGGCGGTAGCCGGACCCATGAGACCGTCGGCCACCCCTCGCACCAGGTCAGTCGCCTCTTCCCGGTCCAGGGTCGCTGCCCCCCGGGCGATGGCCAGAAGCTGTGAACCCTTGAGAAGGTCAGGGCGGTCGGAGCGAAGGACGTCGAGACGGGAGAGCTCGCGACGAAGAACCGTCATCAACTCGGCCGCCTCGGTCAGGGCCTGGGCGGTGACCGGGCGGGCGCCCTCGACCGCGGGCAGGGCCTCGGCCAGGCGTCCGAACTCCGAAGCCGTGTACTCCGCCGCCCCGGGACCCTCGACACAGGCCGGTAGGTTCAGGAAGTGGGTGAACGATCCCGCCGGCTTGCGGGCCTTCCAGGATTCCAGGGCGGCCCGCAGCGAGTCACAGGTGTGAGCGAAGACAACCCCCCCGAGACCGCGACCCTGGCCGGAGAGGAGGCCGTCAAGGAGACCGCGGGCGAAGGAACAGGCGAAACTCTGCAGACAACTGTCGACCGGACCGGTTGGCCCGGGCCTCGCCCCCAGCCTGAGAGGGTGGCAGCCGGCCGCCAGGATGATCTCCTCCGGGACGTAGGAGCAGACGTAGCCCACGACCGGGCGTCGGCCCAAACGCGCGGCAGGCGGAGAGGAAGCCGAGGCCGGCCCGCTGCCGGTGCTGACGCCGGCGCCCCCCGCGGCCAACGGATCGCGGGAGGCGGCCACGAGACGAGCCAGGGACGCGCGATGGTCGTTTTCTGTCATGGCCACACCTCCACCCGCATTCCGCCGGGCCCCGCCGGCGCCCGTCGCGGTCGTTTCGGCGATTCCCTACTTGAACATCCGGTTGAACAGGCCCACCGCCTCGCCGGACGGGACCTCCATGGCTCCGGCCGTGCAGAGTTCGCAGCAGCAGAAGCAGGAGATGCACTTGGCCGCGTCGACCACGGGATGCGGGTCGAGCTTGATGGCTCCGGGCGGGCAGTTCTCGGCGCAATCGCCGCACATAGTGCAGGTATCCTCATTCACCCGAGGGTGGATGGCCCCCAGCGACATCAGAATCTGGGCCTGCTCCTCGATGGAGACGCCAATGGTGTTGGGCAGGGCGAAGTCGGGCAGGGGTTGGACTTCGAGCGGGTAGCCGTCTCCATCCAGGACCCGGACCTCGCCGGGACGGTAGCGACCCAGCGGGGCACGGCCCGCGGCCTCCATCTCCGCCGCCTTCTGAAAGAATTTCAGTTGCATCGGATCGACACCCATCATCATCGTCAGGACGGCGTCGACGGCCAAGCCGTCCGTGCCGGCCACAATCTTGCCCACGGGGCGAGCCCGGCCATGGGTGGGGCCGTTTCCCTCCATCACATAGAGGGCGTCCACGATGTGAAGATCCGGAACGCGGAGGGCGTAGAGGTCGAGAAGAACCTGGGCGAAGCGCCCGCGCGAGAAGGCCGACAGGTGCAGCCGGGCCTTGTTGGCGCCGGCGATGTAGCCGTAGCAGTTCTTGACCGCGCCGGTCAGGGTGGTCAGCATGTGGGTCTTGAAGATCGGCACGTTGATGACGAAGCCGGCCTCGAGGATGAACTTGGAAATGAGGAACTTGTCGACGTAGGGGTTGGAGACCTTGACCTCGACGACTTCCTCCGACAGGTTCTTGAAGCACCCGTCCGAGGCGGCCAGGATGCCGCAAGCCTCGGCCGTCCGCAGGGAGTTTCTCTCCACCCCGCCGGGATTGTCGCCGACGGCCGGTTCGCCGCAGGCCTTTCTGACCGCGTCCACGACGGCCCGGACCACGGCCGGGCTCGTGGTGACGTGCATCTCGGGCGGAAGCGGGGCGAGGATGTTCGGCTTCACGAGCACGCTGCGGCCCCGGAGACGCCGGCCGGCCCCGGTGAGAGTCAGAATACGGTTCATGACCTCGACTAGGGCTTCGGGGGTCGGGTCGGGTCGGCCAAAGTCGAAGATGAAGACGTCGCTGGGAGGGGTTCCCTTGCCGTGGAGTGCCATCGAGCCCACCACCTCTGCCCGCCAAGGGCCCAAGCTGCCGGGGCTTTCTTTCGTCGGCCGGTTGGCCATAACCTGCCACAAGCGGTATCCGGCGAGCCGGCGGGGCCGCACGGTGGCCGGGCGGGATCAGACGCCTGGGCGGCAGATGGAGCGCGGACACGTGGCGACCGGGACGGGGTCAGACGAGGTAATCAAGAGCGGCCTCCGGCAGGTAGCGCTCGGCCAGGCGAGTGAAGAAGACCCGGGCTTCGTCGAGCTGGGCCTTGGGGTAGACATACTTGAAGTAGCCGAACTGACCCCGCTTCTGGACACGCCCCTCCTCGCCCATGGGCAACCGGCTCTCGGGGTAGCGCTCCAGAATGATCCGGCGAGCCGTGGCCGTGAAGCGGTGGGTGACGACTTCCAGGGTCAGGTCGGGGGCGGTGGCGCGGACCGGCCCGAAGAGCCGGCCGAGCCGCTCGAAGAAAGCCTCGTACTCCCGCCGCCAGTCGCCCTCCAGGAAGACCGGGGCAATCATGACCCCGGTCGCATAGCCGGCGGCGGTCAGACGGGCGAGCGTGTCCAGGCGTGTCTCCAGAGGCGGGGTTCCGTGGTCGAAGTCGCGGATCACCCGCTCGGTGTTGAGAGTCACCCGGGCCCGGGTGTGGCCGCGATGGTCGAGGCCAAGGAGGCCGTCCACGTCGGGGAACTTGGTCACGAAGCGAAAGCGGGCATTCTCCTGGAGGGCGAAGAAACGGACCGCCTCGGCTAGGGCCCCGGTGAGCGGCTCGACCGGAACCGGGTCGCCAACGGCCGCGCCCTCGAAGGAGATGGGGCGGTCGGCCCTGGCCAACTCGCCAGCCCTGGCCAACTCGCCAGCCCTGGCCAACTCGCCAGCCCTGGCCAACTCGCCGACCCTATTTAGGATCTCCTCGACGTTGACATAGACCCGCACGTAGGGCCGTCGCCCCAGGGTCGTCTGGAGGTAGCAGTATTCGCAGAGGCCGGGGCAGCTCGTGACCAGGGGCATCTGATAGTCGGCCGACGGGCGGCAGGAGGCGAAGTCGAGTCCACGGCGCACCCCCACGACCAGAGTGCGCTTGGCTTCAAGATAGGCCACGCCCGCTGTCCGTCCGGGAAGACGGGTGACTCGGTTGTGGGAAGGGATGATCTGGACCTCGGCCACGCCTCGGTCGACCGAGCCCGAGAACCTGTCCCAGAGGCGTCGCCCGAGGGGGTAGTCGAGGGATGCTTGCTCAAAGAGAACACGGCTTGGGTGGAAGGAGGCGGATTCGGGCATGGGAGTAGGTTGCCCGGCCATGGAGGCAGATTGCCCCGTAAGCGGCAGATCTGGCCGACTCAGTCCGCGCCTCTCTTCCTGGCGCGAGGCCCGCCAAGGTCCGGAAGACCGACGCCGAAAAGGCAGAAGGCCCGCGCATCGTCCTGCGCGGACCTTCTGTCAACCAAGTCTTGGTGTCCGGAGGGGGACTTGAACCCCCACGGGTTACCCCATACGCCCCTCAAACGTACGCGTCTGCCAGTTCCGCCATCCGGACACACAATATGAAGCGGGCCTACCGCGCCGGCGGAAGCTGCCATTGCCACCGACCCTCGTCTGTCTCTAGGTCGAGTTCGGTCGCCCGTCGTTTTCAAAGTGGTGCCGAAGGTGGGATTTGAACCCACATGAGCGCTAGGCCCACGGCGCCCTGAACACCGCGTGTCTGCCAGTTCCACCACTTCGGCACGAAACTGCGTTACTAACTATAGCACACGAACTCCGGCCCCATCAAGGCAAGATAGGCGCCTCGACCGGCGCGATCGACCCGGCGATCCGCGGGCCATCGCCGAAGCTCGCTCGCCTACCACCCGGTCTCCGCCGAACTCTGGTCGTAAAGCTCGCGGTAGTGCTTCAAGGCTCCGAGGACGCCCCGCACGTAGTTCCGCGTCTCCTTGATCTTGATCTCGGACACCGGGAAATCCTCGGTGATCTCCTTGCCCGGCCAGGGCCGGATCTCGGCGCCCGCGTTCGGCCCGAGGTCGATGCCCTTCTGAATCGCCCATTCCCGCACCTTGGCCCGTCCGCAGTTGTAGGCGGCGACCACGAGGACGAGCCTGCCACCGAACTCGCGCTTCAACTCGTCAAGATACCAGGTTCCGATCATGATATTGGTGGCCGGGTCGCGGAGCATCTCGGGGTCGAAATCCGCGAAGCCCATCTGCTTGGCCACCCATCGTCCCGTGTCAGGCATGACCTGCATCAGGCCGATGGCCCCGGCCCGCGAGACCGCGTCCGGGTTGAACCGGCTCTCATTCTTTATGATCGACGCGACGAACAAGGGATCGAGACCGTTCTTCGTGGCGTAGGTCGTGATCTCTTCCTGGTAGAGAAAGGGGTAGAGCCGACGCTCCACGTTGCCCCGGCTGATCCAGAGGACCACGGCGGCCACGGCGACGGCCATCGTCAGATAGAGCCAGAGCTTGGAGGTCATCCGGGAGCGGCTCGAGTCGGTCATTTGAGCGATAGTCTATCGGACTGGGTGTCGAAAGATGCTGCGGCGCTCCACGGGGTGGCCGACTTCCGCCCTACTCGCCGTGACCCTCGGGTGATCTGTCAAAGAGCCCGGGTTGCTTCCCGCCCGCGGCCTCTTCGCGGGTAAGGCGGTTCCACAGCTTGCGAACCTTGGCCCGCGTCTCGCGGACGGGGCCGGTGTTGTCTATGATGACGTCGGCGTAACGCATCTTAATTTCAATAGGAATTTGAGCGTTGATGCGGTTCATGGCCTGCTCTAGGCCGAAGTGATCCCGGGCTATGAGCCGCTGGACCTGGGTGTCCTGATCCACGACCACGAGCCAGACTTCGTCGACCATGTTGACCATGCCCGCCTCTATGAGAACGGGAGCGTCCACGATCACGGCCGGCGGTGGCTTCCGGTCGGGGCCTCCCGCGGACAACTCGGCCAACTGGTCGTTGATGGCCTGGATGATCCGGGGGTGGGTGATCTCGTTCAGGCGACGGACCAGTTCCCGACTGCCGAAGACCTTGTCTCCGAGCAGCCGACGGTCGATCGTGCCGTCCCCCTGGAGCATCTCGGAACCGAAGGCGGCGACAAGTTCGCACCAGGCCTCGGTGCCGGGACGAACGACCTCCTTGGCCACTAGGTCCGAGTCAATCACCGGCGCTCCCAATTCCCGTAGAACCCGGGAAACGGTCGATTTCCCGCTGGCGATGCCCCCAGTGAGACCAATGACCCGCAGGAGTGAACCCTCCCGACCCTCGCTGGCCCGCGGCCGCGTCGCCAATCGCCGGACCGACCCGCGGCTGCCGCACCGACCGAAGCCCGCCATCAGTGGCCAACGGTTTTTATAATTCTACAGCCAGGCGTCAAGGAGGGCAACCCGAAACGCCTCCCAATAGTATGCGCGACCCGCGGGCGGGGCCGCCGATACGCAATGGCGTGCGTGGGCGCGGGCGTCACGGTCGATATCAAGAGCGGCCACCCCGTCTGAGGTGGCCGCTCGCTTCTTGTGCTCCCCGATGCTCTGCCTGAAAAGAGTGCTCCGGCTGATAGGCCCTGGGTGCCCGCTTGCCTACGTGCCCGCTTCTCTCAACTGAGGGGAGTCGGCGTCGACCCTGTGGCCTTCCAGCTTCTCAAGTGTGGTGTCGCGGAGGTCCTTCTCCGAGGACACTTCGAGGAGCCACTTACCGCCGGCCAGGGGCTTCATCTCAATTTCTCCGGTGACTCCGAACTTGCTGATGAGCCGCCGAGCCCCCTGGCGGAGAGCCTCCTCGGTGTCGAAAACCATGGCGAAGGAACGCAAGGACCAACCGACCTCCTTTCACGGCAAGCCCCTCGGCCAATGCCGCCGAGGGACCAATTCCAGGTGTTATTATACCAGTTCCGACGGGTTTGAGTCAAACGTTTGTTCGGGTCACCACCAAAGTGTCTGCCAATGTGGCAGACCGTCTCCGGCGACTAGGTTCGCGGCTGGCATTTCGGACAGAAGTGCGAGCTCCGGCCCCCGATCATCAGGCGCTCTATCGGTTCGCCGCACCTGGGACACGGCTGCCCGGTGCGGCCGTAGGCTCGGAGTTCCTCGGCGAACATGCCCCGCCGCCCCTCCCCGTCCACGTAGTCCCTGACCGACGTGCCGTGACGGTCGATGGCCTCGCCGATGACCTCGCGCATTGCCTCGTAGACAGCCGCGGCCTCGGCGTCGGTGAGGGTCGAGGCGCGACGGAGAGGATGAACCTTGGCCCGGAAGAGGCTCTCGTCGGCGTAGATATTGCCAAGCCCGGCGACAAAGGCTTGATCGAGAAGGAGAGGCTTGATCCGCGCCTGGCGACGGGCCAGTTTGCCACGAAAGCTTTCCCACTCCAGCCCGCCCTCCCGGGGTTCGGGTCCTAGGGTCTGGATGGTCCGCAACGCGCGGCTGAGGACGGGGTCGGCGGCGTTTCCGGGCGGAAAGTAAACGCGCCCGAAGTGGCGGAGGTCGAGGTATCGGAGTTCGTGGCCATCGTCGAGGTGAAAGACCACGTGGGTGTGCTTGGTCCGCGTTGGCCCGAGGTCCTCGTCGGGACGACACCAGACGAGCTGGCCGGCCATCTTGAGATGGACAACGATATCGCCGGGAAGGCTGGTTGGGGCCGGGGCGCCGCCGCGGGGATGGACACCGCCGCGGGGATGGACGCCTGGCCCGACGCTGTCGGCAGGGTACTCCAGGTTGATGATGAGGAACTTGCCGCGCCGGCCCAGGCTATCGATCCGCGCTCCTTCGACCGCCCCGCGGAACTCCTCGGGGCTCGCGCCGACGATGAACTTGGGGGTCCGGACCTCGACCCTCTTGATCGTCCGTCCAACCAAGCGCGGAGTGAGGGTGCGCCTGATGGTTTCGACTTCGGGCAACTCGGGCATGGCCCGCTACTTCACCTTCTTCATCTCGTACCAGTTGGGTCCGGTCTTGAGGTCGACGTCAAGAGGCACGTCGAGCCGGATCACGCTTTCCATCCGGGTCTTGACCAGTTCGGACATCGCCGGCACTTCGTCTTCCGGAACCTCGAAAAGAAGCTCGTCGTGAACCTGGAGGATCATCCTGGATTTGAACCCGCGCTCGCGGATCTCGCGTCCGATGCGGACCATGGCGACCTTGATGATGTCGGCCGCCGTGCCTTGAAGGGGTGTGTTTCTGGCCGCGCGTTCGGCCATCCCCCGCAGGGTCCGGTTGGAGCTGTGCAGTTCGGGCAGATAGCGCCGGCGGTTGTAGAGGGTCGTGACGAAGCCTCGGCTCCTACCCTCGGCCAGGATGCGGTCGACATAACCTCGGATGCCCGGATAGCGGGCGAAGTAGCCTTCGATGAACGCGGCCGCCTCTCCGCGGGGGACGCCGGTGTTACGGGCGAGACCAAAGTCGGAGACCCCGTAGATGATGCCGAAATTGACGGCCTTGGCCCGGTTGCGAAGCTCCGTGGTAACCTGGTCCATCGGCACGCCGAAAATCTCGGAGGCCGTGCGCTGGTGGATGTCTTCACCCCGGAGAAAGGCCTGGATGAAGGCCTCGTCCCCGGACAGGTGAGCCATCAGCCGCAGTTCGATCTGAGAATAATCGCCCGCCAGGAGCACGTGTCCCGGGGCGGCGACGAATACGCGTCGGATGCGGCGACCTTCTTCCTCGCGCACGGGTATGTTCTGGAGGTTCGGCTCGGCCGACGATAGGCGGCCGGTGGCCGTGACGGTCTGCTTGAAGACGGTGTGGAGCCGTCGGGTGGTGGGATCGATGAGGGCGGCCATGCCGTCGGTGTAGGTCCCCTTGAGCTTTGTCAGTTGGCGGTGGAGGAGGATCTTGGCCACGACCTCGTGGGAGACGGCCAACTCCTCGAGGACATCGGCGTTGGTCGAGTAGGCGCCGGTGCCCGTCTTGCGCCCGTGCGGAAGCTTCAGCTTGTTGAAGAGAACCTCGCCGAGTTGCTTGGGCGAGTTAAGGTTGAACTCCTCGCCGGCCAGGGCGTGGACCTCAGTGGTCAGCCCGTCAATGCGCCGTCCGAGCTCCACCGACATCTCCTTGAGAGCCTTGGCGTCGATCCCGACACCGGCCAGTTCCATGTCAACGAGGATCTGCTCCAGGGGCATCTCCATCTCGTCCAGCAAATCGTCGAGGTCCTTGTCGGCAAGTTCCGCCCGCATCGGATCGGCCAGGGCCAGGGTCATGTCGGCCTGGAGGCAAAGCCTCTCCCCGGCCCACGTAAGGCCGGGCACGGGCGGGCGCCAACCCTCCGGGGCCTGGTCGGAAAGAAGAATGTCCTGGCCCACGAGTTCGCGGCACAGACCCTCCAGGGTGTACTTCAAGCGAGAAGCGTCAAGGAGGTAGGCCCCGAGTTCGGTGTCCAGGGCCAAACCGCCGAGGGTCAGGCCCCTCCCGCCCAGCCAGACCCGCAGCGGCTTGGCCGCGTGCATAACCCTGGCCGGCTCGGGCGAGATCAGAAGGGAGCCGAGGATGTCGCGGAGATCTTCAAAGGAGAGGCCTTCGGGTCCGATCAAGGTGGCCGGCGCGGACGGGGCGGCGGCCGTGAGCGGAACGTAGACAGTCTCGGGCAGACCGTCGGCGGCGATGGCCAATCCCGTCAGCTTGGCCTGGAGCGGGCGCTCGCCGTCCAGAGTGAAGGCCAGGGCCAGGCGCTCCGCCCGGGAAAGAAGGGTCGCCGTCTCGGCCAGTTCCCCGCGCGTCAAGGCCACCTTCCGACCGCGCACCACTCCCCGGGCCTTGGCGACCGGTCCTTCTCCGCTGTCCGGGCCGCCCGTAGCGGCTGACCCGTCCGCCGTCAAGCCGCCGATGGAGGCTGACCCGTCCGCAACGGCGCCCCCTGCGGCACCCTCCGCCACCCGCGGCTCGCTCCCGGTATCGGCGAACAGGGTCCCCGCCGCGGCGGCCTTTTCGGCCAGACCCAGACGCTTCAGAAGAGCCCGGAACTCCAAACGGCGCAGGAACTCGGCCAGCCTGTCGCGGTCCGGACCCCGGTAGCGGAGAGACTCAATTTCGAGCCTCTCCTCGAAGGGAACCTCGTGACGGATGGTGGCCAGGGAGCGGCAGACCCTGGCGTCTTCGGCGAAGGTCTTGAGAGCGTCGCGGACCCGGTCGGGGGTGACCTCCTCCACTCGCTCGAGCAGGCAGTCCAAGCTGCCGAATTTGGCGAGAAGCGCGGTGGCGGTCTTGGGACCCACGCCCGGGACCCCCGGCAGGTTGTCCGAGGGGTCTCCGACGAGGCCCTTCAGGTCCGGGAGTTGGGCCGGATAGACCCCGTACTTCTCCCGTACGGCCTCGGCGTCGAACTTGCTCGTCTCGCTGATCCCACGCAAGGTTATGATGGCCTTCACCCCTGGGCCCACAAGTTGTAGGGCATCGCGATCGCCGGTGAGAATGAGGGCCTCGATCCCGTGGGCCCGAACGAGGTCGGCCAGGGCGGCCAGAATGTCGTCCCCTTCCCATCCCTCCAGCTCGACGGTGGGGGCCCTGAGCGTCCCGACAAACTCCTTGATCAGGGCGAACTGCGGGCGGAGTTTGTCCGGCGTGGGCTTTCTGTGGGCTTTGTAGTCAGCGAACTCGTCCAGGCGGAAGGTCGGCTTGCCCTTGTCGAAGGCAACCGCAAGGTAGTCGGGTTTCTCGTCGTCGAGAATGCGAAGGAGCATCTGGGCGAAGCCCAGAACGGCGTTGGTCGGTTGACCCTCGGCCGTGGCCAGAGTGTCGGGCAAGGCGAAGAAAGCCCGGTAAGCCAGGCTGTGGCCGTCGACAAGCAGAGCCTTGGACACCATGTTCACCCCCGCGGGTTTGGCTTTCTGAGGTGGAGAAGGCGTGGTTTTTCGCTATTATTCACCAGCCGGGCCGGCTCACCTGTGGCCCGGCCGGTCCCAATGCCGACGGCCGGGAGTCTCCCCCAGACTCCCGGCCGTCATTTCCGACCCTGCGCCTATCCGGCCCGGATTGACCGGGCCGCTTCGGCTACCAGTCGACAGGCGTCCACCGCCCGCCGACCGGCTGGCCTACTCGATACCGTATTCGACTCTCACGTTGACCTGCATCTCCACCATGCCGGGTTCAATCGGCACGGCCATGCCCAAGCCCATGGCGCTGTCCTTCATGATGACCGGGCCGGCGAAGTAGGAGTCTAGGCTCATGTTCTTGACGACGCCGACTCTCACGCCGGCTGCGCCGGCCAGGACGTCGGCCTTGGCCTTGGCGTCACGCACGGCTTCGCCGATGGCCTCAAGGTAGAGGGCCCGCGAGTCGGCCAGGCTGAAGCTCACGCCGTTGACCGAATTGGCCCCGGCCTTCACGGCCGCGTCGATGAGATCGCCGACCTTGTCCAGCTTATTCCACGAGCAGGTGACCTGGTTTCCGGCCTGATAGCCCACGATCCTACCGTTACTGCCGTTCTCGTCGTACTGGTACTGCGGATAGAGGCTAACATTTGAGGTCTGGATATTGGCCCGCGGCACGCCTGCCGTAGCGATGGAGTTGATGATCCGGGTCATGGCCGCCGAGCACTGGTCCATGGCCTCGCCGGCCGTGGAAGCCTGGGCCACGACACCGAGGCTGACGGTGACCGTATCCGGTGTGGCTTTGATCGTGGCCTGCCCCGTGACGGAAATGGTTCCTCCGTCCGCGGCGCCGGCCTCGCCGCCGGCGGCTAGGGCCACTCCGGGTCCGAGTCCACGTCCGGCCGCGACTCCGGCCAAGAGAGTGAGACCCGCGAGGACCAAGATACCGGTCAGGATCCAGGGCTTCCGCCTGGCGATGGTGACTTTCACTGTTACCCCTCCTTTTAGGACTATGATTTGACCGTTTGGACGCGGACAAGGTGGGTTGGTTCCATTAGGGTGCGCAATTGGGTAGGAGGAGGGGTCTTCGACCAAGAGAAAGGGAGCGTCCGAAGACGCCCCCTCGCTCCCAGCGCTTCAATGAAGCGCTCGCACGAACCGCTTTAGAGCGGCTCGTCGGTCAGTTCGAACACCGGATACTCGTTATCGGTGTCGTAGAGCAGCCAGTCGCCAACCGACACGCCCTCGAGCCCGACGTAGGTCTTGCTCGTTCCGCCGTCGTAAACGACCAGGTCCGGGTCGTCAATGAAGATGTAGCTCGACCCGCGCAGCAAGGTCATCGTCCCGTTGACGACGTCAACGGAGACAACCTCCCAGTAGTCATCCGGGATGATCTCGAAGTAGCCGTCGACGGTTCCCGTGTCAGTGTGGACGTCGAGCCAGAGGTAATCCTGGTCCTCGGCATAGTCGTGGAAGTCGGCCGTGACCTTGTAGGTGACGGCGACGCCACGGACGTCGAAGGTGGCCGTAGCGTTACCCGAGCCATCGACGACGAACTGGGTGCAGACCACGTAGGGGGTCAGGGACTCGAAGCCGATC
>Ga0315279_10002619_pt1 | contig 26594 bp, 30 predicted proteins | sample YL17G06_20_MG_FD_203694 | JGI IMG/M metagenome (GOLD analysis project Ga0315279, IMG submission 203694) | Sediment microbial communities from Yellowstone Lake, YNP, Wyoming, USA - YL17G06_20 | ecosystem: Environmental > Aquatic > Freshwater > Lake > Sediment | place: USA: Wyoming | collected... | reverse complement strand
CATTCAAAGATTTGGCAAGTATCCTGACTTTGTGAGAAAATCCTGGGAGCCTGCCAAGAGGGTCAAAGGTGAAAACGAATCGCGCCAGAAGAAGCTCACATGACGTTGAGGAGCAGATCTGCGGGTTGTTTGATTCTGGCGATTTCCTCAGTCCGAAGGCATAGAATGTCTTTGTCCGTCGGCTTTGGTCCATCAGTTATGAGAATGGGATAAGCCTCAATCAGCCTGCTTATGCTCAAAATCTCATCTATCCTTCTGTCTAGTTCAAGTTCGTCTCCCACAACGACTCCTCCTATGATCCTTGCCTTTTCTTCTGGGAAAGCAGCGATGAAATCGAATGGTGCTTTCTTGACAGTCGTCATGTTATGGTTGCCAAATTTCCTGAAGAGCCTGTTGATCAGCTTGTTCCTAACGATCACGCGTTTGGCAGTTGCCAAGATGTAACACTTGTGGCGTTTTCCTGTTTTCTCAAGAACATTTACAGGTCTGGCGACAGGAACACCTAACGTGTATATCATGTTGTAAGCCGCGGCAACTGAGGCCTTGCCCATGCCTCGTTCATACCCGTAGAGAGTTCTCCGCGAGATGCCGACCAGTTTTGCAAGCTCACCCACGGACAAGCCCAGCTCCTGGCGTCTCTGTTTGACTGTTTCGCAGTCAATCTCGACATAGTAGCCTCCTGGTCCAGCCTGAATCAGCGGTGCGACCTTGTGAAGCATTATGTTTTCGAAAGTCCTCTGAGTGACGGCATAAGTGTCGTATCTCGAATAAACGGTGTCGTCTTCTAGTGGCTTGTCGCGGGCTTTCTTGCTGATCAGCAGTGGAGCTCCTGAGACGGATTCCGTGATGGCACCAAGCTCTTCAGAGTCATGCGGAGAGAGACTGTCAATGTCCGGATGCACCTTTATGAAAATCAGATCGTGATTCTTTCTGGCTGCGAAGTCGAAGCAGCTTGGCCTTGAACAGCATATCTGCGATACGGTGAAGCCTGCGTTTTTTAGAGTGGCCTCTGCGACTTTGATGCTCTCTCCTTTCTCATAAGCCATGGAAGAGTCACAAAAAACATGCAGTACGCAGTTGAATATAAAGTATACCTTGTCTTTCAGACTGGCGATGTTAAGTCTGGGCAACTATCATTGCATGCGCTTTGTCATATGGTTCTAGGTATACGACCTGCTCGATATGGAGATCGCGTCTTTCTAGGACTCTGATTTCTTGTTCATAGACTTCAGTTGGCTCTTTTGTGACGTCTATGCTTTGGGATTTTACTGCAAGCATCACCCAACCGTGCTGCTTGAGAAATTGGTCTGCATTGTCCGCGAGTACCTTAGCTTGCTCAGGCTGTGCTATGTCGCAATAGATGTCATCGACTTTTCCACGAATGAACATGGCATATCTCTCGGGCAACCTGGCATCTTCCAGAATGGGTGACATATTCATTCTGTACGCACATACGTTGTCAACGAGTTCTCTTAGGCTTCTGGAGGCAAACTCGACACAGTAGACGTGTCCCTTCTCGCCGACTATGTCTGACACGTGGCTTGATGTTGTGCCAGAAGCAGCGCCAAGATAGAGAACCTGATGACCCGGCATTACTGGAACGGTTTTCAGTCCTTTCAGGATGCTGGCAGCCAACTTGCTTCTGAAAGCATCCCAGATGCGGTATTCGACGCCTTCATAACGTACGAGCTTTTCTCCATAGACGTTTCTTCCGGGGACCAGATTCCTTGTTGCCAGTCGTTTCGCTCCGTCTTCAAGAATCACTTGGTATATATCTGGAAACTGCGGGTGCAGTTTGACTTTAACGTTCACGCCTGTGTTTTCTCCGCTTCTGTCTGTCGCGTCTGAATTCATCATGGCGTGGTCTTTCAAAGCTGCGTCCCTCTGTTCGTGGTTTCTCCGTGAGAGCAGGAATTGGCGGTGGCTCAGCATATTTCTGGCGGATTTCTTCAATCCGCTTATCCAGGTTGGCTGTCAGATCTTTGCTGATGTTTCTGCCTCCGAACGCGTCGGCTCGTGCGCCTATGGCCAGTTTGCCTGCCAGCGCCCGCGCGATCTTTCCGCGTTGCCATCTTTTCGCATCATGAAGAAGTGTGTGCTGGAAAATCATTCCATGCTTGGGTGGCCTGGTGCCTGTTTTGAGTGAGCGGAACAGGGCTTTTTCGGCGCCGAGAATTTGGATCGTGCTGGCCGGCTTGCGGGCCAAGTTGGTTAGGCCTCCTGCAACTGCGATCAGGCGAGCTCCGAGTAGTGCGCCGGCCAGAGCCTTGGTGTTCGGCGCAACCTCTTCCATAGTCTTGTCCAAGTATCCTTCAAATCCTTGTCTCAAGTCATACAAGCTGAGTACGTCCTTGGACAAAGCTTGAATCTGGGCTATGTCGGCTTCTGTGAGGTCTGCGCCCATGGATTTTTCCGCGGTTTTTGCTATGCCCTCGGCTTTGGCTTCGGGTATGTCCTCTTTTCTGAGGTTTTCAACCGTGAACTCGTCTCTGCTGCCGAGTTCTAGAACAAGTCGCGCGTAGGTTTCATGTTTTTCCATTAGGCGATCCAGTTCTGGAAAATGTACACCATACCATTCTCTGACGCGGATCATGAGCATGTTTATTGTTTTTTCTAAGTCGTCTAGGGTTTGAATGGCTTGCGCAACTATCAAATCTCTTTTTTCAACTGTGCCCTTGACGCGCAGCTTAGCAATCTCCATAGTGACATCGTGCATCCATAAGCTAAATTCTTCAGCATCTTTGACAAAACCCGTTTCAACCGCAAACTTTTCAATATCTGACCGGAACCTCTGGCCAGCCGCAGAGGACTTTGAAACCTCAACGTTAGCGCCAAGCTTTTCTTGGATGGACTGAGCCAGCTTTTCGTTTTCAATGGTGAACCTGTTAAAACCATCTTGCTGAAGATGCCTTATTAGTTCTCGAATTCCATCTGTGATTTTTCCCGATTCAAGCTCCGCAAGCGTCTTGGCTGCCTCCTGAGGCTTTTTTGGAAACAAGGCTTTTTCAACCAGCTTGTTTTCCTCGTCAAATGCCAAGAGCCCAAACGAACTTGCGATAATTGTCGCTTTCATCACTGAAGCCTCAATATCTTACAGTATTCCTAAGCTTTATCTTATATTAAGGTGATAACCTTTACTCAGAACGGTTCATGGTGACAATGCTTGGGCCTTAGTAAGCTGAGCGTGAATCTGGCTGGCTTGAAGCTTGCCAATCCGACTATGTTGGCTTCTGGCATCTTGGGCTATACCGCACAAACATTGCAGAGCGTCGTAGACGGCGGGGCTGGGGCAGTTGTCACCAAATCAATTGGCTTGAAACCTCGCAAGGGTTACGCAAATCCAACAGTTGTTCAGACGGACTGCGGCCTAATCAATGCGATGGGGCTTCCGAACCCAGGTATAAGTACGTATGTCAATGAGATTCGTGAGGCCAAGTCTGTTCTGGATGTTCCGCTGGTCGTCAGCATATATGGTTATTCAGAAGGCGAATATGCGATGGTAGCGAAGAAAGCTGTTGGCGCTGGCGCTGATGCCGTAGAGCTCAATGTCTCGTGTCCTCACGTCAAGGAGACAGGTTCAGAGATTGGTCAAGATCCAGAGTCGCTGGTCAAAGTTATTGGGAAAGTAAAAGCCAGCATTGCTGAGCCCGTATTCGTTAAGCTGTCTCCAAACGTAACAAGCATTGCGGACGTTGCAGACGCCGCCGTTAAAGCGGGGGCGGATGCGATTACGGCTATAAATACGGTCAGAGCCATTGCCATAGACTCTGACACAGCATTGCCCATTCTTGGTAACAGAGTCGGTGGGCTTTCAGGTCCAGCCACGAAGCCGATAGCGATGAGATGCATTTACGACATTTACGCGCGTGTAAAGGTGCCAATAATAGGATGCGGCGGCGTGACAAACTGGCGCGACGCCGTGGAATTTATGTTAGCAGGCGCCTCAGCGGTTCAGATAGGCACTGCAATAGCCACTGAAGGACCAAGCGTGTTCCGGCTTGTTTCGACGGGGATAGAAGAATATCTTGGGCGTAAAGGTTTCAGGAATGTCGACGAAATCGTTGGGCTGGCGCACAAGACCTAGGGATATGATGCGAGTTATGTCGAATTGTTCAAGAAGCGGTAGTGCGCGCGTATCCAGCAGTTTTCGATGGTCGCTGTCTGTATGAACGGAAAGGTTGCAGAAGAGTATAGGATCGTTGACGTGAATGAAAGAAACATTGACACGGAAGGCCTGCTTTGCTTCAAGTCCAAGAAGAAAACTGAAGGATACAAGAAAAAGATTGAATGGATCAGAAATCGCTTCAAGGAAGGTCTGCGCGCAAAACTACTTCTGGTAAATGAGGGAGAAAAGAGGGGTCTTACAGCCCGTGGCTTTATCGAGTATATGCCTGGCGAAAGCGCGTGGCGGGGCATCGCCGCAAGCGGATATATGGTTATTCACTGCATTTGGGTCGTTGGCCAGCACAAAGGACGTGGCTATGGCTCGAAACTGCTGGAACAATGCTTGCACGATGCGAAAGGAATGAGCGGCGTCGCTGTCGTGACTGGAAGAACATGGCTGCCGAGAGCAGCATTATTCGTAAAACATGGATTTGAGAAAGCTGATTCGATGCCGCCTGAATTTGAGCTGTACGCAAAGAGATTCTCGGACAAAGTTCCGTTTCCTAAATTCAATCTTACTCCGAGCGGAAGGTTCAGGAAATATGGGCGTGGGATTACTGTATTCAGGTCGGATCAATGCCCCTACACAATTGACAGCGTAAATGCGATCACGGAGACTGCAGTGCAGCTTGGTATTCCAATCCGAGTTGAAAGAATAGAAAGCTGCAAAGAGGCACAGCATGGCGTCCACCCATACGGGACTTTCTGCGTCTTGTTAAATGGGAAGGTGCTCACATATAGACCTATAGGAAAAAGAGGTCTGCTTGAAAGTTTGGCAAAAACGAGGGCATGATAGCATCCATGTTTAGCATTCTTCGAACTGCTGACGCGACAGGGTTTTGGTCGATTTCAAAGAAGTGTGTCTCATGGAAATAGATTGGTCTGAGGTCAAGAAGATCACTTTGTGGAGCTACGAGGAGCTGGTGGAGAAGATCCTCAGGGTTCTGTCTTACAGCTTTGTCAGGGAGAACTATAATCACAGCATCAGGGAAGCTGAAAAGTACGTAAATGGACTACTCGGTTATGACCAGAAGCATACAGATTATGTCATGAAGCTGGCGCGTATTTTCAAAAAGCTTGACCCTTTGAAAATACAGAATTATGCCGAACTCATACATCGTGTTGCGACCAGAGAAGAATGCGAAGGATTCCTCAGGAAAGCGGAATTGCCTTTTGGAGACCTCATGTCTGCGCTCAACTACCTGTTTCGCTGGATTTTGCCCTTCAACATCTATCTAAGAGAGTTGATAGATGCGGACAATGAAACACATTTGGGATACCTTGAGCAGCTGAGAGAACTTGGCATCAGGTTCAATCTCGACATCTTGGAACGTGGGAGACATATTGAAAGCAGAAGGAGAATCTCTGAAGAAAAAGGAATCCCTGAGACCTTCGTTGCTGATCTAGTGAACCGGGCGGACATGACGCGCCTACCGTACAGCAACAGAAAAACTGTAAAGCATCTCTGCGTAGCAGGATATTGCAGTCTAGGCAAGATAGCTCAGGCAGACCTGAGAGATCTCAAAGAACATATGAGATTACATTTTGACAAGACTGGAGTGAGGTTCGCAAGATCCTTCATCGATCTGGACGGAATATCAAGATGGGCAAGAATTGTGCCAAGAGTCGTGGAGACCTAGAGGTCACTATGGCTAGCGAGTTCAACATGATGGTTTGTGCTTGAGCTCATTTTCCAATGACGAGACAGAATCGCTCCATTCTCCAGTTCTGTATCCGTCGTTTCCGAGTGTGAAAGCCTTTAATTGCGTTCAGGTCTATACTTGTAGACTCGCAACTTCTCGCAGGAGACAGGAAACCGATGGTTGAGGAGCAATCTCGTAGACAAGGCACGAAGGGCTCGCCAACTCGTCGCCTCCAAGCCAACAAGATGAGAACCGTGCAGCTCCTCAGCGTCAAGACTGAAAGCCCAACAGTGAAGACTTTCACGTTTAGAGACACAGAGTGCGCAAAGGCCAAACCTGGCCAGTTTCTGATGCTGTGGATTCCAGGCGTCGACGAGATTCCATTGAGCATACGCGGTGCAGACGAGGGTGGCTTAGTATCAGTGGCTGTCAAGAACGTGGGTGAAGCAACGGATTCATTGCACAGAAAAAAGAATGGTGAGCTTATAGGCGTGCGGGGACCGTTCGGCAATAGCTTCAATGCGAGAGAAGGCAAGATTCTGATGGTTGGCGGTGGCACGGGCATAGCTCCGCTGTTCTTCTTGGCAAGAAGACTTATGTCGGCCTGCTTGACTGCTGTTTTTGTTCTAGGCGCGAAGACAAAGGATGAGCTTCTGTACATGGAGGAATTGAAGGATACAATTGCGAAGGCGCGAGGACGATTTATTGCAACGACAGAGGACGGAAGCTGCGGCATCACAGGACTGTGCACGAATCCGCTGAAACAAATCTTGGCAAGGGAGAGGTTTGACATGGTTTATGCGTGTGGTCCGGAGCGAATGGTCAGAAGAGTTTTCGAGTTGACAGAGCAGCATGGCGTGGATATGGAGGCCAGTTTGGAGCGGCTGATGCGATGTGCAATGGGCTTGTGTGGAAGCTGCGTTATAGGCAGATATCGAGTGTGCAAGGATGGTCCCGTGTTTTCCTCAAAGCAGCTTAGAGAGGTCAAAGACGAGTTCGGAGTCTCAAAACTGGATTTTGATGGGAAAAGAATAGGCCTGTAGCTTCTTTACCTGAGTCTCGGTTAGTTGGATACTTTCAATGCTTCCATGTTGCCTATTCTCATGTATTCAAAACGACTGGGCTCCAACTCGATCAGAGCATAGCGAGAGTCTTCGGGGCTCGCCCAGAAGTCTTTCATGAACGGTACTTTTTTGTAGGCATCAGCCTTGACTTTCTCATCTTCAACAAGTCTAACTGTGCATTGCGCCCTTATCGTGCCCTTCTGTTCCCCTTTTTCAAGTAAAAGGCAAAATTTAACCTTGGGGTCACGCTCTATTTGTCTAACCTTGGCATCGCCTGCGCCAGTCCCTACGAAGACGAACCGATATAGATGAGCGGAAGCGGAGACTCAGCGTGTGTGCGATTCGGATAGAAGAATAGCTTTTAGTAAACCAGCTTCCTGAAATATCCGGCTAAAGGAGTTGGCAGTCACGGACTGGAGCGAACTGCTGTTGCTTAAACTGCTTCGCGCGGCTAGGCGAATGAGATTGGATAGGTTAATGCGGATCGGAGGAGCAACGTATTCGTTCACTGATTGCTTCAAGGGCTTCGAAAAAGTCGAAGTTGTCCGTAGCATTTTTGGCGAAAAGACCGAAGAAGCCCTCCGCAACCTCAAGGTCGAATTTACATGGTTGGGCGGTTACATGTGGGTAAACGGCGCAGATGGCCATCTGATGATCAGTTCTCGCTACCTGAGAGACGGCAATAAACTAGACATTTACCTTGATTTGGTGCATGAACTTGTTCATGTAAAGCAATTTATGGATGGAAAAGAGCTTTTTGACAGCAACTACAATTATGTTGATAGACCCACAGAGGTCGAGGCTTACGGCTTCACAGTTAAGGAGGCGAGAAGGCTGGGATTGAGCGATCAGGGAATATGCGATTATCTAAGGACTGAGTGGATGTCTGATGCGGATTTGAAGAAACTGGCTGAAGCTTTGGATGTAACATGTGCTTGATACAAGCTCGCGCAACTTTCCAAAACAAGCAGCATGATATTTGCAAATCATCTGAGACAGTCAGTCTCACAAAACTTCCGAGTCCAGAGAAAACGCATAGCCTTCAAACTGGGAAATCCAAGACTTGAAAAAATCCACTTTCACACTTTCCGCCACTGGAAGGCAACTATGGAATACGCAAAAACAAGAGACATCCTTCACGTCATGCAAGTCCTGGGTCATCGCAACATAAAGAACACGCTGATCTACACGCAGCTTGTCAAAATGGAAAAAGAAGACAATTTCCATTCTGCCACAGCTAAGACCGCAACGGAAGCAAAAGACCTAGTTGAATCAGGGTTCGAATATGTATGCACAACGCCGGAGATGGTTATGGTTTTCCGAAAGAGGAAATAGTCATGGCAAAACTGATTCAATATATGCTATTAGTGATTCAAAAAGGTTATATTGGGCTAATGCTATTGTCGTGTATTTGCGGGTGCAATGTGATGCAAGGTGACCGCCAAATTCAAAACTGATTCTGAAAGAGAACTTGGCCCTAATTATAGCCCGCTTGAACTTGAAAAATTCGTTCGCATCTTCTGGCAACAAGACCAAACTCAGAAGAAGCTGATGAGTCTCAGAGAAAAGGACAATATCGGCATCGTGGGTTATGTCGAGGGTCCGCCTACGCTTAACGGCATACCTCACGTCGGGCATGCCCGGGGCCGCATAATGAAGGACCTTCGCTACAGATGGAAGACTATGCAGGGATATTTCATGCCATTTTGGGCAGGTTGGGACTGTCAGGGACTGCCCGTTGAGCTTGAGGTTGAGAAGATGCTTGGCGTGAAGAATAAGCGGGAACTTCTTGAGCGAGTAGGCGAGGAGCGTTTCATACAGGAATGCAAGAAGGCTATCATGAAGTATCATCGTGAATGGGTCAAGCTTGATGGCTTGGCGGGCGTTTTCATGGATCAAGAGAAGGCCTACTGGACTTATCTTGACGGCTACATCGAAAGGGAATGGCAATACCTCAAACGTGCCTGGGAGCAGAACCTGCTTGAGGAAGGCCACTACGTGGTTGCCTATTGTCCAGGATGCCAGACGAGTCTCAGCAGCGCAGAAGTGGGTTACGAAGACTCATACAAAATGGTCGAGGACCCAAGTCTGTACTTCAAGTTCAAAGTTTCAAACACTGAGAACGAGTACTTCCTTGTCTGGACAACGATGCCCTTCACTCTTGTGACGGATACTATGCTGGCTGTCCATCCTGAGGCCGAGTACGCCAAGGTGAAGGTGGGCGCCGAATTATGGATAATGGTACAGCCCCGAGTTGAGCCAGTCATGCAAGAATTGGGCATAGAAAAGTACGAGGTGCTGGAAGCCGTTGCAGGCAGTAGCCTCGAGGGCACAAAATATGATTATCCATTCAAGGATCTTGTTCCGAAACTGGCAGAACTGGAAGGACGGCATGAACTCGTTCACAAGGTCATATGCGAAGACTTCGTGGACGTTAACACAGCAACTGGAGTGGTCCATCAGTCTCCGGGAAACGGTGAGGAAGACTTCTTTGCCGCCCAAAAGCGGGGTGTGCCCATATTTGCGCCTTTCGACGACGAGGTTAAGTTCACGGCCGAGGCAGGAGCATTCGCAGGGGTGTTTGCAAGGGACGCGGACCAGATGGTTGTCGAAGAATTGCGCAAGAGAGGATTGCTCGTTGAAGTCAAACCAGTCAAGCACGAGTATCCAACTTGCTGGCGTTCCCATCATAAATTGGTGTGGCTTGCAAGGAAAGAGTACTTCCTCAGAACCGACAAGATAAACGCAAAAGTCCTAGAAGCCGCGGATAAGGTGAAGTACTTCTTTGACAGCCCGAAGAACCGATTCTTTGGATTCTTGAAAGAGGGCAAGCCTTGGTGCATATCCCGCGAACGTGTCTGGGGTGCACCGTTGCCGATATGGAAATGCGAGAAATGCGGCGCAAAAACGATAGTGGCAAGCAAGAGAGAACTGCTTGAGAAGGCCCTGGAGAAGCCAGCAGCTGACTTCGAGTTGCACAAACCATGGGTCGACCGAATAACGCTGAAGTGCAATGAATGCGGAGGAGTCATGCGCCGAGAAGACTTCGTGCTTGACACGTGGCACAACAGCGGCGCTTCACCATATGCAAGATACACTGATGACGAGTTTCGGAAATACGTTCCTGTTGACTTCCTGACGGAGGGAATAGACCAGACTCGCGGCTGGGCTAACTCGCTGTTGTTGGAATATGTCATATTGACTGGAGAGTCTGAACCCCCATACAAGGCATTTCTGTTTCAAGGGCTAGCTCAGGATGCCAAGGGAAGAAAAATGAGCAAGAGCCTTGGCAACTTCATCGAGGCTAACAAGTGGTTTGAACAGTATTCCGCAGACGTTAGCAGGTTCTACATGCTTAGGAAGTGCCCTCCCGTTGACTTCATGAGCTTTGACCAAAACGAGTTGACAAAGCGACCCTTCCAAGTGTTGTCAACCCTCTACCACCTGAGCCGCTTCTTCGTGCAAAACGCAGAGTTCGATGGCTTCGATCCGAAGAAGCATACGCTTGAATGGGCAAGGCGCGAAAAGCAGCTCCAGAAAGCTGACCAATGGTTGTTGTCCAAACTGCAACAGACGATCCGTGCTTACACGGAAAAGCTTGAGACATGCGAATTCAACTTTGCACTTGCCGCCTTGGAAGACTACGTTATAGAAGTTGTGAGCAGGCTCTACGTGCCCATGGTCAGAAAAGAGCTTTGGACGGATGATCCCGAGACTCTGAACAGGCGACTCGCCATATATGCAGCCATGTGGCACGTCTTGAAGACGATCACGTTACTCTTCAATCCAGTCACACCGTACCTGAGTGAAGCCTTGTATCGCAAGGTCTACAGAAGACTGGACTCGACGCTACCTGAGTCAGTTAATCTTGAAAGCTGGCCGAAGCCAGACGGGAAGATGCGAAATATGGCGTTGGAAGAAGAGTTCCAGACGTTGCTCAAGGTCGTTTCGTTGAGCTATGCCGCCAGACAAGGTGCCAAGCTGAAAAGGCGATGGCCCCTTAGCAAGATCGTCGTTGTTGCTTCTGAAGGAGCCTGCAAATCGCTTCGGAATGTTGAAGACCTGTTCCTTGAACTTTCAAATGTCAAAGCAGCCGAATTCGTTCAAGATGCAAAAGAGTATGTTACCCGAGAAGGCTGGGTATCAGCCGCTGAAGGCGAATGGCGAGTCTTCTTGGAGGCACGGCGCGACGAAAGCTTGCTCGGAGAAGGCCTAATGCGCGATCTTGCTCGACGCGTTCAGGCATTGAGAAAAGAGCTTGGCTACGTACCTACTGATCTTCTGGAAAGCGTTCAAGTCGCCAACCTTGGCGAAGAAAACATGAAGCTGCTGCAGCCATACCAGAAGCAGATGGCGGAACTGGTGAGAACCAGAAACGTTTTTCTCTACGTAAACCGGATGGAGGCAGAGGCAAAGTGGCACGAGATCCAGCTAGATGATAAGACGCTGTACGTTGCGGTCGCATGATCTTTTGCTAAGCACAACCGCCTTCCCATTGTATTTGGGCAGATGGGCGCAGTTCGTGATCTAGAGCCTATTGACGATTCGGTAAGAATGTTACATAAACATTATCTTCTGGGAATTCGAGTCGCTTCTGTAGGGGAGACTCCGTGAAGGAAAGAATACTATTTGTAGCTAGCTTAGTTGTTCTCTTGACAGCCGGGCTGTTCTGCGCTTTGGCCGTGGAATGCGTCGCCTCTATTCCTCGAGTATGGCGAGTAAATGATGACGCCTTGGCTGATTTTCGTACAATTCAGGAAGCAGTTGATGCTGCGGGCGTCGGGGACGTCATCTACGTATGCAATGGGACTTACAGTGAGGACATCACTGTGAGCAAAGCTTTGTCAATCATAGGAGAAAGCAGAGACGCAACCATCGTCCGTAGCTCAAATGTGCTTTCGGACGTCTTCACCGTCACAGCATCTGATGTGCTTGTTGTCAACCTTACAATAAGAGATGGCATCTGCGGCGTGAACGCTTTGGGCCAGAGAGTTACTGTTTTCTCATGCAAGTTTTCGTATAACTCCATAGGCAGTTATCTGCAGGGTCTCAATTGCTCCGTACTAAACAGCGAGTTTGTTCGAAACGACGTAGGGATCAACATCTTCGGTTCAAATTCGAATGTTATAATGCATAATCGCATCGCACAGAACAACTGGATAGGAATAAGCCTGGAATACGGTTCAGCGTCTAACGTTGTGAAGTTTAATGAAATCTCGTCAAATGGCTATTCGAGTCTCTCCCCAGACATACTAGGCGGCGTTTTTCTGTTTGATTCCATGGACAACACGTTTCTCTGCAACAATTTTGTGGACAATGCGATTCAGGTGAAAGATCATAGCGACAGAATTTCTGCTAACTTGTGGAGTGAGGCTTTCCCAGTTGGAGGAAACTATTGGAGCGATTATGTGACGAAGTACCCAAATGCATCAGGAATCGACGATTCAGGAATCTGGGCGACTCCTTACGTGATCAACAAGCTCAATGTCGATGGGAACCCACTTGTCAATCCGATCCGAGGATTCGACGTTGTGGGCCTTGACGGCAAGCAGTACGTCGTGACTGTGACCAGCAACTCGACAATCTCAGGATTCAGGTTTGATTCAGGCGACAAGCCTTCGATCACATTCGCTGTAAGTGGAGCCAGCGGCACGACAGGATCTTGCGGAGTCACCATTCCAGCGGGCCTATTGTCGGCTGAAAATGGGTGGCATGTGGCAATTGATGGCGAGACGATAAACTGCACGTTAGTCTCAACTGAAGGATTCACATACCTGCATTTCGGCTATGATCACAATGCAAGAGTTGTCGTGATTAAAGAAGAAGAAGTGGTGCCCGAATTCAGTTTTCTGACTGCCTTGCTTCTGTTGATGGCGGCGACGACATTGGCGGCCGCTACTCGCAGAAGGAGAAGGCTGAATCTGCGGAAGGCGGCGTAGGGCCTGTTTTGGCGTGTATTAGATTTGTTAGTTCTAGGCTCGATTCTTGAACGGCACTCGCCTCAAAGCAAATATTGAAGCTCTAAATCTCTTATTCCATGTTTTCTTCCGAGAGAAAATGGTTGGGCCGGTAGATCAGTCTGGTATGATCGCCGCCTTCGCAAGCCAAAACCTACGGTTTCGGCGCTTCCCTTCTCTGGAAAATGTTGAATGGAGTCCTTTCAAGGGGTTTCTGAAAGATGGGTGTTCTGAAAGGGTTATTGAGGACAGAGTGCGCTATGCTGCAGAAATTCGGCCATTGTCTTCTGAATCGTGATTTCTCAGAGCTTAACGGTTTTGCTGAGTCTAGCGCGCGCTGCAATAATGACGCCTGTCCGAATCCTTCTCCTCAGAAACTTTCCCATATCTTCGAACACTACTCTGAACGTACTGATTCAGATTCAAACTCTGTATTGTTACAGGCAAATCCACAATCTTACTCATAATATTGCCTAAAGCATGCTTTTTGATACGTGAGGCTACTATGTAAGATAACTGGAATTTCTGAAGCTCTTTGCAGACAGAGCTTCCGTTAAGCTTGGCCTCTTGTTTAAAGGCTTCTCTTAGGTTTATCGGACAGTCAAAATACGCATGCTTAATCTTTCCTTCAAACAAGCCTTCTAAGCCAAGCTCTCCAGCAACATTCTGAAGCATGCTTCCAGCAATACTATTAGAGGTTTGGTTTTGTTGCTCTGTCGTTTTGGTTCTCTCCTTGTAGGGCCTTCTTTTTGGCTCGGCAACACCTTTGAGCCTCTCGCCAGAGTTTGCGTATTTCAGGCCATGCTTGAATTTATGATTCATAGCATAGAATCATATGACAAGCTTTACATCTTCTTTGCCGTATTAAATCTAAACTGGTGAATAGATTGAATCCAATCCAAAGTGCTGGAACATACAAAAAAGATGAGATGGTGAAAAAGGAAATGCGTAAGCTTCTTGCAGCAAATCCAGAGGGAATTGGTTCAGAGGAATTTGTTGAAAAAATCAGGGCGACAACTAAGGTTAGTCGTGGAAAGATTTTCTCTATGATAAAGAAATATGAACAAATCGGCATTATGAAGACGCAAAGAAACATCGAGGACAAACGTCACGTAACTTATTTCCCAAATTTGCAGAAGGTGAAGACTGAACAAAGATTCTCGGAAGGCATGGAATTCATTCAAGCTCTACTATCAAAGCCCAAAACAGAATTTGCAGAATCCGAAACAAAATCGTCTGGAATCCGTATTAATGTCAGTATCTTTACGAATTGGGGTGGAAAGTCAACACAGAGCTTGGAGGATCAAGTAAAAAGCATAGCCAATCAATTTTCTTCCAGCTATGATACGCTGTTAGGTAAAAATATGAAGGTTAGATCATCTACAAAACTCGCCTTCATAATAACAATGGAATCATAACGAGGGTGTTAAGCCATGAATGAATTTCCAGATACCGAAGATGCCGATAACTGGAGCGTTTTTCTTTTCGATTGTCCAAAGGAGAGAGTACAAAAACTAGTCGTTGCTCTTTTCAAGCAAGTCAAAGAGATTGTGGTGGATAGTCTCGCAAACTACACGGTGCGCGACTACGCAAGAGACTCAATCAAGATTAGTCTAAGAGTATTGAGAGATAAGAGCAAGAAAGAAGTCGTTGCCAAACTGGAAAATTCGATAGTAGAACTCTTGAGGAAAGAGGATATTGAGCCTATCGTCAACCCTCAGCACAAAGAACGAGAAATATCAGGATGGAGTAGTGCCTCACTTAGCAAACCCCGAGCATATAACAGATTAAGCGAGTTCGTGGTTAAGCTAGCTGAGGAGGGCCTTTTTTCGCCAATAGATAGAAACGAGATGCGCCACTTGGCAACTAATATGCTATTTATGAGAGAGGCACTTGTTCGCTACCCTATTTTTGCTGATTCTATCTCAGGCGATGCCTTTCCGCAACCTAATCCCGATCTAATTAGTGTCATAACACAAGAAGAAAGGAATGACGCACAATGAGTGAAGAGATGATTAGGCAAAATGACTCGAGTAAAAGTGAACCGTTAACGAGCGGAAAGCTGAAGGATGTTGAGTTGAGGTTGATTTCTGAGCTTATGAAGAACAGCCGAAGAAGTGACAGAGAACTTGCTAGGGCAATAGGGATTTCTCAACCTACTGTCAGTCGGACGATTAGGAAACTGGAGAAAAAAGGATACATCAAAGAATATACTATGATCCCTGACTTTAGCAAGCTTGGATTTGGAATATTGGCTATTACGTTGCTTAGGCGCCCAAAGGACGTGTCAGCTGTAGAACTTGATAAGTTCATGGTTATGGGACAGGAAATAGCCAGGAAAAAAGGCATGAAATCAATTCTGGCTCTAAGAGGCATAGGCCTAGGCTATGACGTGGCAGTGATTTCGGCACATGAGGACTATTCTTCATACCTTGAGATGATAAATGGCATCAAGGAGTTCCCGGGCTCGGATGCGGAAAGCATTCAAAGCTTTCTCATAAATCTAAGAGACGCAGTTCAATATCGAGCTCTTACTCTTTCCTATCTGGCAGGTTACCTGAAAGAAAAAGCAGCAGGTGCTAAGCCATGATTGAAAAAGGAGAGTTCTCCAGAATTGCTTCCATAAGAAAATGTCCTATCTGTGGAGGAGAACTAGAAAAAGGGTTTCTTAATGCTCCTAGAGGCGTCTACTGGAGCATTGAAAAACGCGTACTGGGCACGATTCTTCTCGACTCTGCCATGCCCGGTGCATTGTTTACACACGAGAATTTGCCAGCTCTAAAATGCGGAAACTGCGGAATAGCAATTGTTGATTGGCATGGAAGCGAATATACACCTAAGAGTTTCTTGAAGAAATGTGTCGAGTGTGGCAAACAGATTCCAATAGCTTCCGAAGAGTGCCAATTCTGTAGGGCAAAGCAAAAGGAAGGAAAGAAGAAGGAATGAGCCGTGAATGAAACTTTCAGGCAAAATCACTCGAGTGAAAATGAAGCAACTTCTCGAGTAAAAGTGAACAGGAAACAAGCCAAAACCACAGTCGGAATCACATTACCGCCCTATCTGATAGCCGAAGCAAGAAAACATAAGCTCAACATAAGCCGAATAATGAACAAGCCATAAGCTCAATCATAGAATACTTAGCTCAACAAAACACAAACGAAAGCTCTATATCTTTTCTTGGTGAAGCTTCTTTTCCGAAAGGTTCTGGGCCGGTAGATCAGTCTGGTATGATCGCCGCCTTCGCAAGGCGGAAGCCGCGGGTTCAAATCCCGCCCGGTCCACTGTGCTCGAGCTCATCTTCTCCTGATAACGATTTAACATCGTTCGTTTGGTTCACGGATCCACTGGCAAGATGAGAAACGGTCAAGCATGCCATGTCCGCGAATCGAGATTCTGGAACTGACTAATAGTAATGCGCCAAGAAGTCCTTGAACCTCTGCAATCCTTTTTCAAGAGTTTCGGTCTTGCAGCCATAGCCAATCCTCAAGTGGCTTTCCATTCCAAAACACGAACCTGGGATCAACAATGTTCTCCCGTCTTCAATGAGACGAAGGCAAATCTCTTCAGAGGTCATCTTGAGCTTGTGTCTGACTAGAGCGATGCTACCCGCTCTCGAAGGTACCCATTCAATGAGTGGCTCATCGTCAATCCAGTTTGAAAGAACGTGGTGATTTCTGCGAACAATATTCAGACTACGCTCGTAGATTCGATCTGCATGCGTGATAGCAAGAGTCCCAAGGGCATCATCGATAACCGAATTGCTGATCGTTGTATAATCTCTGTGAGCTTTGCATTCTTTGATAACCTGGCTGTTAGCCGCGACCCAGCCAAGGCGTAAGCCCGCAAGCGAAAAAGCCTTGGAAAAAGACCCAGTCACGATAGCCTTGTCGCTGAGATCAACTGCGGAGGGTACGAAATCCTCAGGATTGATATAAAGGCCTCTATACGTTTCATCGCAAAGCAAAAATGCGTCTGCCTCCTCAGCAATGGCGCAGACTTTCTTCAAATCGTTACCAGTAATGAGACTTCCTGTTGGATTGTGCGGGTTATTAACTACGATAAGTTTGGTTCTGTCATCCGCTAATTCGGCTAGTCTGTCAAGATCAAGTGACCATTTGTTCTCTTCATGCAGGTCGAGCAATTCAACTCTCGCGCCTAATGACCTAGGTACGCTGTACAATTGCTGATACGCTGGAAAAACTGAGATGATTTTGTCGCCTGGTTCGACGAGACTGTAGAAAGCTAGATAGTTGGCACCAATAGCCCCTCCGGTTACGAGAACATTCTCTGGTTCTACGGAATCGTAGAGACCCGAGATTCCCTCTCGGAGTTCAGGGGACCCTTCAACAAACCCATATGTCATCTTGATCCCCTCTAGATTTTTTAGGAAATCCTCTCTGCCCACAAATGCAAGGAATTCATGCAAGCTGAAGGGATCAACACAAGTCTCAGCGAGATTCATTTCTGCTTTATGTTCGTAGGCACTCATGAAGCGCTCAACTAGAAAAGGTTCAATCTTCATATTCTACTCACATCTTGCCAGTTAGCTCACTGCAAATTCGACATATAATACCTTCTGCGAATAGGGAGGAAGCAAAGTAGATGCCTATTCTTGCATTGGCGGCGGGATTTGAAATATCGTCTTCAGAACTTACGTTCATTCTCTAGCGATAAGTGCCACAAGAAGACAACCTGCGAACCCTTCGTATGAGTGAAACTTTAACCTATTTGGGCGCTAGTCCCGTCAGGTCCATTAGTTGTCCTTCGCGAAAGAGCATTCAACGCGCGACGTGACTTATGGGCATTGCCTACCGAAGTTGGCACTCAACAGTGCGAAGTCGGCGGGTCCGACTTTGTCGTCGCTGTTTATGTCTGCGTTAGGATTCCATTTTGGCTTATCTAGGGTCGACCCGTATGCAGCTAGAAGACAATCAAAGTCTTTGGGTCCGATGACGAAGTCGCCGTCGATGTCGCATGGATCTGTGATTTTGGTCGGGTGTCCGAATGCTACGATTTTGTCGCTTCCCTGGAAAATTGAGCCATTTTGGAGTTTTCCAATTATCGTCAGTGTTATGATGGTGAGTTTTGTTTCTATGTGCGCGTTGCTCAGTATATACGAGCTTACCTTGGATCGGTCGAACTTGACTAGGAGCCAGCGTCTTGCGGTGATTATGGCTTTGCCTGCTGCAGGGATCGTGCCATTCATCGTAATCGATGCTAGGTCGACATCTTTGGCTCTGTAACCTGTTGGAAGCTCGATTAGTGCTAGAATCCATTTTCCGTTGGACTTGAGATTGATGACTCTTGGAGCGATGAAAACCTGCGCGGCGACAGTGGACGTGGGGTTCCAAATGTTTGTTTCTGTGATGATGAAGTTGATGTTTATGAATGTCATGTATCCTTTGCTGGAGTCAATGAGAATCAATGTCTCGTTTATGGCAACGAATACTCCGCTGGATCTGTCCCAGCAAAGGTCATATTCGAAATATAGCTGTTGGGTGGAGTATGGGTAAGTCGAGTTCTGGCTAACGTAGAGGCAGTTCACTTCTCGTTGGCTGCCTGCGTATGTTCCCATTTGTGTCGTGTTAAGCGGAGGCGCGAACTGGTTGAGGTAGACTTTATCTCCAGCTGTGAGGTTGGCTGCGATGACAGGGCCGAATCCAGAGAATGCTCCGAAATCCATTTCTCCCGATGCAACATCAATGGAAGCGTGCAAAGTCATTTCGGTTCCGTTTCGAAAATGCATTACGGTCTCGTAGGTGACGTTAGTGCCGATCACGGACAAGATGTTGATTTTGAAATATTCTATGTCTTGAAGCTGGGAGAGCGTCAATGGAGGGTTGGGGTCGTTTGTCGTGTAATTGATTGAGGCAGCATATTTTGCCCAGTCTCCTGCTTCTACTCCAGGTACTCTTGCTACGTCAGCTCTGACAGGATAGGCAGCGTAGCAATTACTTATGAGCAGCACAATCGCGATCAAAGTAAAAATCAAACTTCTCGACAAGTCTGCCTTCCTCCCGATGAATATATGAGTCTAATCTTGGAATTAACTCTTTTGGCATTATTGTCCATACCAAAACTTGTGCGCAGCACGAGGGTTATCCCGTCTAGCGTAAGACGTCTAAGGTACGCTATTTCGATTGTGCTAGTCAAAAGCGATTGCTTGACGTGTTTAGTGCGCGCCTAAGCCTGAACAGCGCGACCATAGTGAGAATGAATGCGATGACACTAAGCCAGAAACATGCACTCAAGAACTGCAATCTGGTTGGAGAAGACAGAGCGCGCACCAAGAATGTAAAGGCGGACAACCGTAATCGTAAGGGAAGGTTCAGCTGATGCGACCCACCAATCTTGGATTCTTGCAGCAGCATATGCTCTGAAAGTGGCGACGAGGCCATAAAGATAGACAGCGTCACCGCGATACAACTACCCATCGCTCAAACGTGGCACTTTGAAGTTGGAGTCTTTCTGGATCGAAGTCTATGCATGCTCTGAGAAGATCACATGCGACAGATATTTCTTGCATTCTTGCGCTTCTAAGCAACTGACCTAAGATCAGATGGATCGCTAATCGTTGTCAATTTCGCACACGGTTGCAAGTGAATGGACCCATACGATGGAATCGGGAAAGTGGGATCGGAAACAAGGGATTCGAAGCAACAACTTATATTGGCATTGCATAAGTGACTAAGGTAAAGTGGGCGAAATGACGGAGATAAAACCAAGGGAACTGCCTCCAAAATCCAACTTCATAAAATGGTACAACAGCGTCCTGAAACTTGCTGACATCGCCGACAAAAGGTACCCAATCAAAGGAACCTTTGTTTGGCTGCCTTACGGTGTAAAACTGATGAGAAACATCAAAGAGTATTGGGACAAGCTTTTTCAGGAGTCAGGAATATCGGAAATACTTGTTCCGCTATTTGTCAGCAGGAAAAACGCAGAAGCAAACAAGAAGTGGTATGAAGGCTTCCAGAAGAACCTGTACAGTGCGGTCCTGCCCACAGGGAAGAGTCAATTCATTCTGAGGCCTACTGGCGAGCCAGCGATGTATCCTCTGTTCAGTCTGTGGATAAAGGACTACGGTTTGCCTCTACGGGTTTACGAGACGGTCTCGTCCTACAGATACGAGAGCAGGACGACGCATACTCTGATAAGAGACAGAGAAATAACCTTCTGGTACGAGATTCACACTGCCCACAAGACGAAAGCAGAGTCTGAGGAAGAGGCTCAGACTCATCTGGAAATAATCAGGAAGATCTGGAAATATCTGAGCATTCCGCCCATCGTGGTCAACAAGCCACCTTACGAAGTATTTCCAGGGGCTGTCGGAGCAATCGAGGCGTACACGATTTTGCCTGATGGGCGACTACTTGAAAATGGTTCCATCAACATCCTGGGACAAGCCTATTCAAAGATTTATGACATAACCTACATGGACGAAGAAGGCAAGAAACAATACGTGTGGCAAATCTGCACAGGCAACGGTGCCAGGTACCTGGCCGCAGTCATAGCATTGCACGGCGACGACAGAGGCTTGTGTCTGCCGCCCACAATTGCTCCAGTGCAGTGTATCATAGTTCCGATTATGCAGAAGAAGTCAAGACAAGAGGTTGAAGCTGAATGTCTGAAACTGAAAGAAAAGCTCCGAGAAGCCGGCATAAGAGTCGAGATTGACTTGAGAGAGAATATTACGCCTGGAGAGAAGTTCTATCAGTGGGAGATAAAAGGCGTGCCTGTACGCATCGAAACGGGACCGAGGGAAATAGAGAAGAAGTGTTTGACCGTTTTCAGACGCGACCTACTGACACGAGAGACGGTGGAATCAAACAGAATCATCGAACACCTGAGAGAACTGATGAATGACATAGGAGCAACGCTGGAAAACAGAGTCAAAAGGCTGTTCGAATCCAAAGTGAGAGATTTCGACACGATTGAAGATGCTTTCAAATGGGTTCGGAAAGGCGGCGTTGCAAAGGTCAGTTGGTGTGGCGGACAGTCCTGTTATGAAAGAATCTGCGAGACAGAGCAAGCGATAGAAGCTATCGGAACCTTGCTAGAGACTGAGAAGAAGCACAAATGCGTCGTTTGCAAAAAAGAAACAGCCAATCGTACCTTAGTCAGCAAGATTTACTAAACAGACTTCTTATTTCAAGATCTCTCTATGAATAGTGCATCGCAAGGCAAACATCTATTTTGAATTCAGATACTCGCTTCATAAGATTGTTATTCCTTCGTATTATTACCAAGTGCATAGTGACATTAGATGAGTGAACCAGAAGAGCTTGTAAGACTACAGAATACAAGAGCTGGACTGGAAGAAGAATCGCGTTCTTTGGAAGAGCAGCAGAAGAACCTAGAAGATACAGCAAAGGTACTTGAGGAAAAGATAGCAATTGGTGAATTGGAGAACTGCAACAAGGCGAAGCGAGACAGCATACGCCAGTTAGAAGCCAGAGCAGATGAATTGAAACAGAAACTGGAGAATCTTGAAATGCCAGAAAGCAGCAATTCAATAAACCAGGTGAAGCCGGACCCAGAAGTATCCTCTGAGCCAGCATTGCAAACTCCAATGCATTCTACCGAAGCGATCGAAGTTGAGCCTGAGGAAACTGTCGAAGTAGCCCCAGTTGAAGACCACGTGATTGCTGAGCAAGAGGACATCGCACAGGATTTCAAGAAACACAATGAGAAAAGAAAACGTCGATTATTCTAGAATGGAAGGGATTGTACGTGGGAAAATATGTAACCATAGGCAAGACTGATGTACACTTGGTTTTTATAGTCATGGCTTGCATGATCTTGGTGCTTTCCACAGCTCTGGGCTTAGTATATTACACGAAGACCATCGATCATCACGCGACAATAGTGACTGATGGAAAGATACAGGCATACTCAGACGCCTCCTGCACACAGCTTCTCGACAGTCATGATTGGGGAGATTTCAACATATCATTAGGAGACTCTACTAACGCCATGGACTTTTACCTAAAGAATGAGGGCAACGCAGCAGTCAATGTGACATGGTTCAGTTCGAACTTTACGTCATACAATTCTACGGACGTACAATATGAGACTCCCCAATGGATTGTGTATCTAGTCAAAACGGAACCAAGTGAAGTCAGAGTCAGGCCAGAAAACGACACCACCCCCGACAGGGTCAGCCTATCTTCAGGGCAGGTCGTGCACTTGAAGTTCTACCTTTCCGCACTAGAAGGCAGTTCGCCTGAGGACTTCACCTTCAGAACGATATTCAACTCTGGAGACAGCTAGAACTCACCTCAGCAAGTGACAAAACCCTAATAGCCATAGCAGCTCTATCGCCGTGCCGCCTCTGCTACGCTAGAATCCTATTTTCGACGTTAACCTTTCCGTTCCGATCCTTACTCTATGCATCAAACGGAAGTGTTTTCTGCAGAAGTGACTTCACTCACCACGCGGATTCGCCTCCCCCGCGCGCGATTAGAGATGATGGACATTACGTGTGAAGTGCCTCTGAAGAGTCTAGGCATTGGCAAGCAATGGGCATGGTACAGAAAGCATGGTTGGTGACGAACCGAGATTCAGTGCACATTGAAAGAGGAGAATGGTAGGGCCGTAATATGATGGAGATAGGACAACGGCTGGGATCAATCTAATCTACCATTCCCTCTCAAGATACAAAAAAGGCTGGTTTTACCATATAATGCGCGCTAAAAACCAAAAGAAATTCACGCACAAAAGCCTTATTAAAACAATACTCTGATAAAAACGCAAAAGTAGCCATAGTCATAATGGCAAAGGCTTAGGAGAGTAGGAACCATGACTGAGTGCAAGTTATGTAAGAAGGCGATCGTAGAAGGCGAGGAATTTGTGGTTGTGGGAACGTATCCTAAGAATGGTTACATATACTATCGATCAAATATGAAAAACCGTGTGCCTCCTGAAACATGGGGGCAAATATATCATAAGGCCTGTTTTCTTGAAGTATTTAAGAAGGAGATTGAAGAAAAGAGGGAAGGCCATGAGTGAAGAACAATACGGAAAAGTAAGAAGGAGAATAAAGATTGAACTTGAACCCTTCTTTGATGGTGTAAGAACCAAAGAAGCCAATTATGAATTGTTCAAGCGAGCCTTTATTGACTTTCAAGAAAGGTTGTTTTCCGCAACTGATGTTGTGAAACTAATAATTAAGGGAGGGCAGAAAGTAGGTGAGTCTCCCCGTTCCCTACCAGCTACAATATACAAGCTTTTTGCGTACATGGGAATAGTAGAAAGCCTTGGGAATGCGGTAGTAGACATGATAGTGATGCTCCTCGTTGCCAATGGAAGGGACTTCCATATAGAATGCCGACACGCAACTCCTAGAATAAAACATGCTGTTTTCATAAATGACTTGGAGGACGAGAGAGTTCCTCTATCGGCAAAACTGAATTTTCTAAAAGAAAATGGCATTGAGGAATTGACTTCAAATATTGACACCGAGCTTAGAAACGCCATCGCTCATCTGAAATTTCAGATCAAAAATGATGCAATTTACTTCAAGGGAAAACAATGCGAAAAGTCCATTTGGCCTGCCTTGAATTGTCTGACTACGTCTCTTGCTGCTGTAATCGATCTCTTGTGGGAGCTAGGAAAAGAGAAAGGCCTATTTTCACACAAAGCCGGGAGAGATGAAAAATGAGAAAAGGCGCATTCTCCGGACAAAATCGCTCGAGTGAAAGTGAAAAGTTCTCCAAGCTGACGATTGAGAAGTGTCCAGTCTGTGGAAAGCCGCTTGAAACAGGATTCATAATTGCACCTAGAGGCATTTACTGGGATACGAAGGAGCATAAGTATACGATCCTCTTTTCCCAGTCGATAATCTCTCAATGGACGTGGAATGTGATAAATGCTCCCAGCCTAAGATGTACGAATTGCGGCATCACTATTTTCCGTCATGAAAAGGTATCACTGCGAGCATCAGAAGCCTACTTTAAGAATTGTGTCAAATGTGGCGAGAAAATTCCTATAGCATCGGAATACTGTCCTAGATGTGGAGTAGAACAGAAACAGATAGGTGTTGAGCCATGAGTAAGAATGAAGGTAGGAAATGCGCCTATTGCAACGTCGAAATGATGCCCACAAACAAGATTCCCTTAAGAGTTGGGGGGACTTCTGGTGAATGGCTCTATTTTTTCGGGCACGCTGCAGAGGCGGGGGAAGCTGTACTCGATCTTGACGGACTCTTGTGCCCTAAGTGTGGATGTGTTGAACTCTTCGCAAACGACTCCGCTAAACGGTTTCTGACTCTTAAACCTCATCAACCATATAGCAAGGAAGAAATGCAGAGTGCATGTGCCCCGAAGAGCTTTCTGAAGAACTGTGTTAAGTGCAATGGGCGGATTCCCTTAGCTGCGGAAGAATGCCCTTTCTGCGGAGCAGCACAGAAGGAAGGTGTTAAGCCATGAGTGAGAGTGAAACGAAAGACAATTTTGAGAAAGGGATCTTCTGGGAGCTATACCTAGACTTGGAACGTCAATTCCAGAGTTTCCTTGAATACGTTCCATACTTGGAAGGAAATGAACGCACATATTCTTACAAGCTGCTCAACATGATCCTCAGTATTGGAGGGCATGTTGATTCTGCTTTCAAAGAGATGGCTCGCTTTCCTAGATTCTCCAGCAACAGCAAATGCAGAGAGATTCTTGAGCTACTGAAAGGAAACAAAACCGTTGAGATAACGCTCCCTCTAGAGGCCTTTGAAGAAGAGTATAGCATTTCAAAGAAGACAGTTCTGTTCAAATGTGTGCCCGAAGATCACGAAATAAGGCCCTTTGAACCAAGAAGCGATACGACTCCCTCGCCCAGCTGGTGGAAAATCTACAATGGACTGAAACATGACGCTGGGGTTAACCTAAAGGAAGCCAATCTACTCAACACACTCAATGCATTGGCCGGAGCGTTTCTAGTAAATGTAATTCATGAGCCTGCCACTCTCAGATTCGGTGATCTGGGGATGCTGACGTATGTGTACAAGCCAGATAAGTCGAAATACATGTTGAGCACTAAGGAATCGTTGGATTTTCCCCGAGATGTCATTCAAGACATGCTTAAGGAGCGGCAACTACTGCCCCTTGGGATAGAGACGCAGCTTTTCATGTACGAATATGAACAGTGAGGAGATACAAACCATGAATCGGGGAAGAGCTCGGAACTTCTTGCTGTTGCTACTTGTGATTGTTTTCTATATCGTTGCGATTTTAGCGCCATATGTGGCCATTAAGGTGAGAGGAGTCTCGCCCGATCTGAGGGTTGATTTCACAGTTGTAAATGGTTTGTTGACTGTTTCATCGGTGATAGTCGCAGCTCAGATATTCATGTTCAAGGAAATCCCTGACAAGCATGTATGGAGAAAGTTTCTCTCTTTTCTGGGCCTATTAGCTGGAATAATTTTTTTGGCTTTGACTAGCCTGTTATACTTCATTGACTATATTAGCTTTGAAAAGGCCACCTTGTGGACTTTGTGTTTGGCAAGCTTCTGTGTTTTGTTTGGATTGGCTACAATCTTCGGAATGGTGTTTTCATGGGAATACGAGTAAAGACGGAGAGATGGAACGTGTACCCAAATTGTCGCCAACAGAATCACTCGAGTAGAAGTGAGCAAACCACTCGAGTAAGAGTGAAACGAAAAAAACCCAAGGAAACAGTTGGAATAACCATTAGAACCGACATCTTAGAGGAAGCTAGAAGCAGAAACCTCAACATAAGCAGAATAACAGAACAAGCCCTCCAATCAATCCTGCAGTACATACAAGCCAGCAACTCGCCCTTTTCTCTTAATCAACGTTCTCTCTTGTCAAAGGACAGAGTCGTGGCGGGCCCGGAGGGATTTGGACCCAAATGGGTTCAAGTCCTATACCTTGGCCACCAAAAACCGCACCTTTGGAGAGCCGAGAGTTCGAATCTCTCCCGGGCTACCATTCCCAGATTATAATTTATACCGTTTTGGGATTTACAGTAGGCTTTCCCAGCACGTCCTCTTTGAGCTTCTGCTTCAATGCCTGCAGCAGCGTGTCCATCTGACCTTCAGACGTGTCTTTGCCCGCCGTTATTACGGTCCGCGCGCGATGAAAAACAAGGACTAACTGACTCAGGATTTCTGGCTACGCTCTATCTTTGTGTGACGCTCGTCTGAAATTAAAGATACAAATAATTCCCAACCAATCCTGGAACGTTGTCCACCCCCCACCCAGTCAGAACACATATCATGCAGTCCCCCAGGGGGCTAATTAAACGAAGACGTTTAATTTCAACTTCACGCCCTAGGATTTCGACACAATCTCCCCCTGAGAACACGCCGCGTGGCGTTTTGATGCGCCGCAGGTTCTCTGATAGCGCGCGCTTTTCGGACTATTGGGGCATTCAGTTGACAACTAGTGTTAAGCGAGGACTCTTAGCAAGGGGTGCTCAGCGAATCCTTCGAGTATTAGCGCGCATGCCTGTTCCGAAAATGGCCAATAATGGTTTTAAATCCGTTTTGTATAGTTGAATTATGGACTTGTTTGATGAGCGTGTTTTGGCTGTGCTCAGCGAAGGCAAGCCCAAGTTTTTCGCCCAGCTTCTGGGCGAGGTGGGTTTCGGTCGCAACACGTTGAAGCTGCATCTTAAGCGCTTAACAGCTCAGAGTCTGGTGGTGAAGGAAAAAGCGGTTTCGAATGGACGGGGAAGGCCGAGATACGCCTATTTCCTGTCGCCCAGAGTTCGGCAACAAGTATCCGCTGCCCTATCAGACCCGTCGATAACGA
>Ga0315279_10002618_pt1 | contig 26598 bp, 29 predicted proteins | sample YL17G06_20_MG_FD_203694 | JGI IMG/M metagenome (GOLD analysis project Ga0315279, IMG submission 203694) | Sediment microbial communities from Yellowstone Lake, YNP, Wyoming, USA - YL17G06_20 | ecosystem: Environmental > Aquatic > Freshwater > Lake > Sediment | place: USA: Wyoming | collected... | reverse complement strand
GCCTATTTTTTTCAGAAACAGATATCTTAGAGGCTCGGGCTCCGCGACTTTCAGCCAGTCCTTAGGGAATATCACATTGCCGAGAGAGGCGGACATCTTGCCGCCGCCGCCCGTGGTTATATACTCGTAGAAGATAGGCTTTGGCGCGGGAAAGTCGAATATCCTCTCACATATCTCCGCGTTTATGAACCAAGCGGAATTAGGAACGTTATACTCTTTACCGGCCCCCTCAGCCACAACGTTCCAGTTGGCCCATTGCATCGCCCACTCGCTTTTCCACGCCAGCTTCCCCTCGCCTTTCATCGGGTCGCTTAGGCCGACGTGCCCGCAGCCCTTAGCAGTGAACTTCTCGAACTGATAGTCCTCGCACCTGTATTTTACCTTGTCGCCCTCCATTCCCAGAAACTTGGTCGTCATCAGCTTTCCGCACTTCTCGCATAAAGGCTTCCACGGTATCCATTCGGTGCTTAGCTTGGTCTCAGGATCGAATTTGCATTTGTTGACTATCTCCCTGATTTCATCTACATGCTCCAGTATCTTCTTGATATAAGGCCTGAACGTCCCTTTTTTGTATTCCGCCCTCATGGAATAGCGCGTCATCTTCTCGGTCTCAAAATCAGACAGCACCTTGAAATAGTCTTCTGTAAAATGGTCAGCATAAGTCTTGTGGCAGCCCTGGATGTCTGGGATATCTGTCACTGGCGCGCCTATGTACTTGTCATACTCTTTAGGGACTCCTTCGGGCACTTTCCTCAGCGGGTCCATATCCTCTGCTACCCAGATGAGCTCGACTTTAACTCCTTTGTCGCGTAATGCCCTATAGACTGCCTCGCTTCTCACTGTGTCTGTAAGCCTGCCGATATGCAATACTCCAGAAAGAGAGGCGGACGTCTTGACGACGAACTTGCTGTATTTTGGGACCTTAGCCACATAGTCATAGTCAGTCCTCTTGATAATCTCTTCCGCCATCCGGTCCGCCCAAAATGTATCTACTTCTTCAGCCATAGACATTCTACCTTTTTCTTAAAGAATTCCATGATCTTTTTAATTCTTTTTCAAAAAAACCAATAACACCCAAAAAAATTGCTAGACCAACAAAAAACATCGCAAAATAAAATAGAATGTTCCCAAAAGCACCAGAACTTATACTTATATTTGCTAATCCTTGAGAAGCTTCAGCAAATCTATCATATAGCATGCTGAATTTTTCAGGGCTGCTTTCATTCAAGCCAGATATTTCTAATTGAACAATTGTAGACGCGACATTAAATTGATTACTTAACGCACTATAAGATATAGCAGTTACAACACTAAAAGCTACTACAAAAAAGCTACCCGTAGTTGCAAATATTTTTCCAAGCTCAAACCATCTATTCATACAAACACCAAGCGGGCCTAGAGGGATTCGAACCCTCGACCCTTCGGTTTCTTCGCCCCAAACTGACATAGAAAGAGGCATAAGAGCCGAATGCTCTAACCAGACTGAGCTACAGGCCCATTCACTTTCGCTTGATTACCTTCTTGCCCATGTAATCTTGTAAGGCTTCAGGTATTAAAATAGAACCGTCCTTCTGCTGGTTGTTTTCGAGTATAGCGACGAGAGCGCGAGAGGTAGCGACAGCCGTTGAATTGAGCGTATGCACAAATTCCCTCTTGCTGCCCTCGAGATACTTGACATTCAGCCTTCTCGCCTGATAATCTGTGCAGTTGGAGGCGGATACAGCTTCCCTATACTTGCCTTGCGCAGCCATCCAGAGCTCTAGGTCATAGGTCTTGGCAGCGACTTTGCCTGTTTCTCCGCTGCAGAGCGTTATCACCCTGTGGGGCAGCTCTAGCTTTTGGAACAATTCTTCCGCATTCTTTATCAGCTCCTCATGGTATTTCCAAGAGTCTTTTGGCTTGCAGAATATGAATTGCTCTACCTTATTGAACTGATGGACTCTGAATATCCCCTTGGTGTCTTTGCCATGGGCGCCTGCCTCTTTCCTGAAGCAAGGCGATATCCCCGCGTACTTCAGCGGCAGACTATCGAGCACTTCGTCCATGTGCATCGCTGCAAGAGCATGCTCAGACGTTCCTATCAGGTGCAGGTCCTCCCCCTCGATCTTGTATATCACATCGCCGAAATCTGAGAGGATTACTGCTCCTTCAAACGGTTTTCTCATCAGCATGTAAGGCGGCTCGATAGGGACATAACCTTTAGCTATGAGATGATCTAGAGCGAACATCATAATACTATAATCCAGCTTGACCAGGTCGTTCTTGAGGTAATAGAACCGGGCGCCAGAAACTTTAGCCGCTCTTTCCATGTCCAATAAGTCTAGGTCTATCGCTGCGTCAACATGGTCTTTCAGCTTGAACGCCGGTTTTTCTGCCTTCCCCCAAGATCTGATTACGGGGTTGTCGTCTTCTCCCGCCCCATCAGGCACGCTTTCGTGGAGTATGTTAGGAATGCTCAGCAGCATTTCTCGCTCTTGGGCCTCTAGCTTGCCCACTTCAATCTCGAGCTTTTTGATGTCGTCGTTGACTTTCTTCATTTCCCTTATTTTGGTCTGGTCCTTCACCTTGGCCATCTCGAGAGATACCTTGTTTCTCAGGGCTTTTAGGCGTTCCATCTCCTTGAGGTTTTCCCTCCAGTTCTTGTCTATCTCTATGAGCGTGTCTAACGGATAATCAGATCTTCTCCTCTCCAGGCTCTTCCTGACTGCCTCCGGATTCTCCCTTATCAGCTTTATGTCGAGCATACTATCATTATCCCTTTTCTTTAATATATCCCATGCGTCGACCGGGATTTGAACCCGGGCCATAAGCTTGGCAAGCTTACGTCCTACCGCTAGACTATCGACGCATTATTTGCATCTCTCCAAGCATATCTTTTTGATGAGCTCAGCAGTTTCCTTCCTGTGCGCATCTCTTGCAGGAATGCGGAGCACAAAGAATCCATTCTGCTCAAGGAAGTTGGTCCTTTGTAAGTCCCTCTCACTTCTTTCGCCGTGGCGTACCCCCTCAACCTCAACCGCTATCTTGTTTGGGAGGAGGAAATCGACAGTATAGGGCCCGACATGAACCTGTTTAACGTGCTGTACTCTCGACTTTTGGAGTAACTTTCCCAAGGTGTGCTCGGCTCTGGACCATTCGCTAGGCTGAATTGGCCCCGCAGCTGCGAGTTTAATCACGCGCCGTTCGCCTTCGCTGAACTCCACACATCTCTTCTTGCTGTCGCTTCTGGCCCTCATCTCGCCGGCAAACGCCAATGACTTTATCTCCTTCTTCCTTCTGTACTTTTCTGCATACTTCATAATATTCACTTATGGGTCCAGAGAGAATCGAACTCTCGATCTCGACATTGTAAGTGTCGCGTATGTTAGGCTATAGCCACTTAACCACTGGACTATGGACCCTGATAAGTTTTTATACATGGAATACTTTTTAAACGTTAGGTGAATTGATGCATAGAGTCGTGATAATGAGGATAGGCGGCAGGAGATTGCATCTCTTGAAGCTCGCGGGCGCCTTTATCGTCTTCTGGGCGGCCCTGATGCTTCTGTCGAGCGTGTACCAGATGTTCTGGGTGGCGCAGATAGTCCAGTCGGCCAACGCCGGCTCTTATGAAGCCGTGACCATGGAGCTAAACGGCGTCCAGGTCACCAAGCCGATAGTCGCTGGCGACGGCAGCACGCAAGCCGGCCTGATGCTCCCCCCGATAGCCAGCATCATGTTCTGGAGCGCGCTTCTGCTACTTGGCGGCATGGTCTATAAGGCAGGCGGGATAATTCTGCCGATAGACGAGCAGATGCAGGACGTCGTCGAGAGACCCAAGAAAGGCAAGAAATGGGCATAGTCATTCGGCTGTGATTATCTCCACATTTCCCCTATTTTCTATTTTTGTAGATTTGATTCCGGCAATATATTTTATTCCCTTGTCGTTCGCCATATCTACTAGTCGCTGGGTTATGATCCCGTCGAAGACTATCGCATGGATATCCTTTCGCGTCTCTATCTCTTTCGCCAGATCCCTGACGTCCGTCTCAACCATGACTTCCATGCTCTGGTTCAGCAGAGCGCCCTTGAGGCTGCCAGCGAGCTCCCTAAGTATGTCGACGAAAGGAAGCGCTGGCTGCACCGGCTTTTTCTCAGCGACTGGCATTGGCTTTATCTCCTCGGCCAGCTGCTTTATGCCCCCTACAGGCTCTTGTTCCGCGGGCAAAGAAAGCTCAGCCCTCACCGGCTTCTGGTACGGCCTTCTATGGTCCTGCTCATAATCTCTGAAGGTGCGGGACATGAACTGGTCGAGAGGCATCTTCCTTCTGAGCGCTTTGATGATCTCTTTCTTAGTCAGCTCTTCAACCTCTTTTCCGTCAGGCGCCTTAGCCACGAAGTCGACCTCGGCTATGTCCGCCATCTGCTTTATAATCAAGTCTCCGCCCCTGTCCCCATCGACGAAGACAGTCACGGTCTTCGCTTTCGTCAGGTCAATGACAGATTTGGGTATGTTCTTGCCCTGGAGAGAGATCACATTCTCTATATCACATTTAAGCAATGTCAGAACGTCTGCTCTTCCCTCGACGACTATGATATGCTCCGCCGTTTCTATATTCGGTCCACAGGGCAGTTTCTCTGGACCATAGTATCTGACCTCAGACACCTTGACTTCATCTCTCACCTGCTCGGATATCTCCTTGCTCTCAGGTGCAACGTCAGTGATCATCGAAGTCAGGATAGTTTTAGCCCTATTGACTAGCTGGTCTCTTTTCTTAGAACGAGTGTCCTCTATCTTCTCGACCTTTATGCTTGCTTCGCATGGTCCGACTCTGTCGACGGTCTCTAGCGCCGCGGCTAATATAGCCGTTTCTACCCTATCGAGAGAAGAAGGCAGCACTATACGGCCCGATGACTTGGACCCCTGCGCGTGCAAATCTACCTCTATTCTGCCTATCCTGCCGGATTTCTGCAGCTCTCTCAAGTCTAATTCGTCCCCTAACAGCCCTTCAGTCTGACCGAATAGAGCCCCCACCACGTCCGGCTTCTCCACCACTCCATCTATTTCGCAGTGAGCGTAAACCATGTACTTTACTGTGTCTATATAAGTTTTTCCCATTTCCATTACCTCCAAATTTCTCAAGCAATTCGTTATATTTCACAACCAATTCCTCGATTTCATTTATCTTAGCATATCTTCTCAAGTCACGGCGATAGTTAAAATCAACGTGAATTGACTCATTCTTCAGCAGTTCGGCAATCCTCTTGTTCAATATCTTGCCGGTCCTGTCGAAGTCAACCAACAATATAGCATCTTGCTTGATGCTGCTTGTCAGTTTGGGCAGTGAGTTTCCGTGGACCATCTGGATGTTTGTTATCCCGAAGTACTCCAGGGCCCTTTTGTCTTTAATCCCCTCGACTATCTTTACCCCGTTGTCCTCTCTGAGCTCTATTAGCAATCTATTGAGCCCTTCGAAATCTTTTGCTTCGAGCTCCACGGTTTTCACTGGTTCTTTATTTGGCAACAAAACTAGACATCACACTATTCGCAAACCGTTTTTATGGATATGTAATTCAATTAGTATCACCAATGCGTAATGACATCCACGTGAATGTTACCAAATAAACAATGTACGGCGCGGTGTTGTTACCAGATCATAGCGGAGCTCTCTGGAATTCACCCCCGCACCGGTTAATATTAGGAAAGCACCCCTTTATATGTGTTTTGTATAATTATTGCATCATACCTGCTTAGCGAGATAATTAACATAGCTGTGGTTAGTCACTATCCCGAGCATCTTCTCGCCCTTCTTGACCAGCAGGCTGCCTATCCCCCTCTCAGTCATCACTTTGGCCCCAAAAGCCGCATCCATCGTCGGCTGTATCGAATACAGGTTCTCTTTCATCAGGTCCGCCACTATGAGCGGATAAGTGTGCACATGCCTATGCAGAGGGCCGTGTTCCGCCTTTCTCAGGAACACGACCTTCGACGGGCGCAAGCCGAACGAGGCCAGGCTGATGTCCCTGTCCGAGATAATGCCTACCGGCTTCCTGTCGCGCATGACCACGAGCCTATCGGTTGTCTTGTCCTTCATGAGCTTGGCCGCCTTGAATATCGAATGGAACTCTTTGACCTCGTGCGCCTCTTTGTCCATTATATCGGCTATCTTCAGCCTGCTCTTGTAGTTCTTTGCAAAATATCCGACCAGGTCCCGGCTTGTCACTATCCCGTTTATCTTGCCGTCGACCAGGACAGGGATGCCGTGCGTGTTGTTTTCGTGCATTATCCTGGCTATATCCTCTGGTGAGCTTGTCGCCGGGGCTGTAAGGACGCCGTGGCTCATTACCTCGCTTACCCTTATCTCGTCGATAGCCCGTCGTTCCTCGAAAAAGACTTTAGTGAGATCCTTTTCCGTGACCATCCCCAGAGGCTCGTCGTCATAGACCAGGACTCTAGATATCCCCTTCTTCATGAACAGGTTCCTGACGCTGGCCAGGTTGTCGCTTGGCTTGACTATATAGACGTCTTTCGACATTATCTCAGAAGCAGTGGCCATAGGAATCACCTGCAGTCATCGCAAAGATAGCGACCGTTGACTAGTCTCAGGTTCTCAGAATAGTTCTCGCATTCCTCGCATTCGCCGGACAATAGCAGTTCTTTCTCTGTAGGTAGTATGTGCTCAAGATTGCCTTTCTCCTTCATGAGCTCTAGCAGTGCCGGCTCAGCTTTGACTAAGTCTCGTTCAGTGACTATCCCAACCAGTTTCCCCTTTACAGTCACGGGCAGACCGGAGATGTCGTACTTGTTCATCGTCCTTATCGCGTCCTCTATGTCTGTTTCCGGCGTTATGGTCTTAACCGGATATTTCATCACTTTGCTGACCAGAGTCTTAGCCGGCTTTCCCTCAGCTATGACATCTTTGATTATGTCCTTCTCAGTCAGGACGCCGATAATCTTACCATGGTCAGTCACTATGACTCTCCCTATCCGCGCTTTCTTCAGGACTTTGGCCACGTGCTCTATGGTATCGTCCTTCCGCGCGGTTATCACTCCCTTCCTCATTATCTCGTTAACAGGTATGCCTATCATCCGCTCACCTCGCAATATAATCGTCGCATTCTTCGTTCAGCTTGTGCACCTCTAAAAACTTTCCAAGCTCCATATGCCTCTCGTCCACCTTCAATATCTCGGAATCGCCTTTGATCTCTTTCGCGTATATCGGAGAATAATAGAAAGAATAGACTAATAAAGGTTTTGCCCCGTATTTTTTCGCCGCCTTGACCAGGTCGCCGAGCTTGTAGATATATAGACTCTTGCCTTTGGTCCCGGTCTTCTTGCATTGGATTAGGAATTTATGGTCTCGGTCGAAAGCTATCAAGTCCGAATTGGATTTAGAGGCGGGCGATCTGAGAACCATGTAATCATTATCTTCCATTATCTTTTTCGTCTTCCATTCCAAGTTATAGCCGCGCTTATAGTTCAGTGTCATTCTACCAACTTCAATTGCCTAGTGTATCTGTCCAGCTCGTCCTCGTAATAGGGGCCAAGGCCAAGGCAGGTTACTGTGCCCGGTTCTAAATGCGTCTTTCCAGCGTCTGTAATCATCACCTTCGGTATCTCGTCTGGAATCCTATGAAACAGCTCGAATATGTCTTTCGTCTTCTCGACATAGACTATTACCTTTTTCTCGCCCTCCTCTTCCCAGATGTTGACATAGTGCGGATGCTTAGCTTTAGTCAGCTTATAGGCAGTTAGCGAGGCGTGGCAGGCCTGCGCAGCCATCTTTCCTTTCGTAAGCTTTAATTCCTTTATCATCACTATGACTTGTTTTAACATATTATCTCCTCAATCCTCTCCGTGTCTGCCTTCTAATTGTGTTGAATACCGACTTCTCATGCGCTCTTTCATGCGACATGCCTCTTAATTCGTATCTCGCCTCCAACCCGCGTCTTTCAAAATCAAATTCGTGTTGTTGCCTGACAAGTTTTCTAACCACTAGGGGATTTTTCGATAAGCGAGTGCCATAAGTCAGCATGCTTATGAGCTGGTCTTGAGGACTCCTCTTATATTTAATCCCCGGATGCTCATACATCCCGCTCGTAAGGTATACCGCCTTCATTGAAACATCTTTCAATTCTTTCTTAAGTTGGTGATAAAGAGGAGCATGCCCCCCGCCCATGGTGATAAGAACTTTCTTGCCCTTCCACTTGGGCAGGTTTTTCTTTATCCATTCGGCAGCCTTTCCATTAATTAGCTTGTTTACCTCAGCCATTGTTCTGGCTAAGTTTTCGACATCCTTTTCAAGATTATACTCCTCCGACCTTTCCATCAACTGATCGAAGCGGTTGCGTTCTTCCTCCGTCCATTTATCTAAGGAATAGGAACCAAGTGGAAGAATCATTTTTCCCTGCCTCCTCATTTTTCTAAGCTGGTATATGCCTTTCTTGTTCGTCTCAGGGGAAGACGTATATTTTGATAACTCCTTCAATGTTACCTTCTTATCACTTTTGATAAATTTGTCTAATACCTCCTGTGGCCCCTCAAAAACAATTATATCAGCATCTTTCTCATAAGGCAGACTCTTTTTAACCGTGCTAGGGAAATGCGGCCCGAATCCAAAGACAACCTCAGTTTTCTTCTTCTCCCCCTCCGCCATGTCATTCCCCCCCTTTCATCCTCCGCCCAATCTCCGTAATTGTCCCTAAATATAACCCATCGAGCAAATATAACTCTGCCTTTTTTGGGTCTATCCGCTTCTTCATCGGCCCTAAAAGAGGCTGACGCACATCGATTCCTCCGAGCAAATCATTGAACGCGGGCATCACTATTACTCTATCTGTCCTGATCCAGACTCGCTCAGACAGACGACCTCCCAACGAATCGCGAAACTCCACGATGGGATGCATATGGCCAAGTATGATTGTCTTTCCCGCCGCTTCTTTAGGAGGTCTTGCGTGGCCGTGCATTATCCAATAGCCGTTATAGCCAAAACCATATGTCGGATAGACGTTAGAGACATATCGCTCAATGTTTCCATCGTGGTTGCCCTTGACTATATGGACTTTGGTTATCTTCTCGAGCGGCCTAAAGAACTCAGAAATCTCCTCCTGCTCGGGCCACGATAGGCGGGCTATGGTGTGCTTGACATCTCCTATTATGATCAGCTCTCGGCATTTATTCTCTTTGAGCAGCCGTTTTATCTTCTTGAGCATCACCTCTCCCTGGCTTGGAACATTGAAACCGCTATGCAAGAGCTCATATTCCAGCCCTATATGCAAATCGGCTATCACTAACGTCTTGTCTATCAGTAGGGCGGGCTCATTGACTATAAACCTGAGCATATTACTGTTTTGCACAGAAACCCTTAAAAATCACCCCTCTCCTAACTATACTACCTCCGGTGAAAGAATGCTTACTCGTTTTGAAAAAGCAAGAGCGATGTCTGCGAGAGCCCTACAGATAGCGATGGGCGCTCCAATACTGGTAAAAATAGCCAAGGATGTGCAGCGAATCGAGGAGATAGTCAAGATAGAGTTTGAGAAAAAAGCTCTGCCGTTGACTATCGTTAGAGAAATGCCGGACGGATCGAGGATATTCTTAGACATATCAGGTGAAGAACTTGGGAAAGCAGAGAAGTAAGGTCCTGAGAAGGAAAGCGGAAGAGCTGTATAAGATGTTCCCGGACAAGTTCTCGAAAGACTATGAGAAGAACAAGAAAGAACTGAATGAGATGAAGGTCTTCCAGAACAAGATTGACAGGAACATCATAGCAGGCTACATGGTCAAGCTGGTGCAGGAAAAAGTGCTCTAATACGCGGTTTCTACGACTATTCTGGTCGGTTCGTCTTCTTCTTTATTCCTTTCGAGTCTGTACAGATAGCCGGAGGCAGCGCTCTCCAGTTCTTCTTCGTGCGTTATTATGAATATCTGGTCCACTATCTTCGGCAGATGCTCGCGCAAGGTGACTGACAGCTCTCTTATCGCCCGCCTGTCCAGGTTGTGCGTGGGCTCGTCCAGGACCAGCCACGATAGGTTCTGCGTTAGGACCAGCGATAGGGCTATCCTGAGAGCCAGGCAGGAGATGCTTCTTTCTCCGCCGCTGGTAGTCCCTTCGACATTGGTCCATAACCCGTCCCTCCTCTGCAGCTGGAGGGTATAGTCGCCGGCCTCATCTATAGCCAATTTCAGGTTGATATAATCGGCGTATGGATACAGCTTTTTCCAGACATCAGTCAAAGCCAGATTGGTCTCGGCGGTGAACTCCTCCCTTAGCATTCCCTGCACCTTCTCTAGGCCATGTTGCAGTATCTCGAAAGAGTCTATCTTCCTACCCAAAAAGTCTATCTCCCGCTTGCCTTTCTCCACGTCATCTCTAATCCTCTTCAGGTTCTCGAGCCTCTTCCTCTTCTCAGCGATAAGGTCGGACAGGTTCTTGCACTCCTGGCAATAGACGGCCACTTCCTTGTCCAGCTCCTTGAACTTGTCATAGACTATTTTCTCATCCTCTTCCTTGAAGCCCAGTTTCTCTAATTCTCTCCTCAGCTTGTCCGTCTCGAATCTGGCTTTCTCCAACTCCTTTTTGTACATGAAATAGTCCATTAACTCTTCCAGTTCCTTGACCTCTTCCTCCAGAACATCCTCGCTCTTCTCTATCCTTATGGACTCCAATTGTTTGAGTATTATCTCCAGGTTCTGCTTCGTGGGCGATATCTCTTTCAGCTTCTTCTCTTTCTCCTTGCTGGCCCACTCCGCCTTATCAAGACTGCCCATAGCATTGCGCAGCTCTTCCAGTTCCTTCTCCAGCCTATCCTTCAGCTCACCGAATCTGGCTATGTCTTTCTCAAGCCCCTGCCCATGGCTATGCAGTTTTTGTTTCTCTATCCCTCTCTTTTCCAGGATCTCCTTGACTTTGTCTCCGTCAAGCTCGGAATCGCAGGTGGGGCACTTCTCCGCCCCAGTCTTAAGGTTCCTGATGCTCTCCTCTATCTCCGCGAGCCTCAGCACAACGGAATTGTAGTTAGTTACAGTCTTCTCTAGAGTATCCCTGACTTTCTCCAGCCCCTCGGCGCACTCCTTGAACCTGGCCGGAGCGTTCTTGTCGTACTTCAGCTCTTTCAGGATAGAATCGAACTCGGCTATGTTCTTCTCATGGCTCTCAAGAAGGGCGCGGAGCTTGTCCCTTTCCGACTCTCGTTTAGCCTTTAGGTCAAGCGCGCCTTTCAGCTCCTTTCGTTCCTCCATCTTCTTCTTGATTTTAGTCTTTAACTCCTCCTCCGATAGCCTAATTTCGCCATAGGACCTGACTTTATCCTCGTAGGTGTCTATCCTGCCCTTGCCCTCCTTTATCCTCCCGTCGAGCTCTGCAAAAGCGGCCCTCTTCTTGAGTATCTCGTTATGGTTAGCCTCGGCCATCTCCTTGTCTTTCTTTTTCGTGAGCAGACTGGCCTCTTTCCTCTCGAGCGATTTAGCATCATCATCCAGGCTTTTCTCCAGCCCGGGTATCTCGCCGGTGTCCTGCTGGTTTTCTATCGATGCGCTCCTGTCATTTATCCTATCAGCCAGCCGGGAGTTGACTGTGGTGAGGTTCTTTCTAGCCGCCTCGAACTTGTCTATCTTAAGCAGCTCGTCAATCTTCTCCCGGCGCTTGGCTTTCGGTATCTCCAAGAAATAGTCGATGTTGTTCTGCTCCGCGTATACGGCTCTCGAAAACAGGTCGTAGTTTATCCTGAGTATATCGGCTATCCGTTCGTTGACTCGCTGGTTCGCCGTCTCTATCAGCCTATCGTCCAGCCTTATTTCAGCGGCGGTCTGGCCCTTGCCCCTCGTTATCTCCCGCTTGACCGTGTACTCTTTCCCGTCGACCCGGAACGACAGGGCTATCTTTGCGCTGGCTTTCTTCTCGGGCTTGTTCATTATCATATCATCCAGTTTTAGTTTTTTCTGGTTGTGGCTGGGGAATGTTCCGAATAACGCAAAAGAGATAGCGTCCATGGCCGAACTCTTGCCGCTGCCCATGGGCCCTACTAGCACGTTGGTCCCTTTTCCGAACTCGAACTCTGTGTTCTCATGGGTTCTCCAGTTCTCAAGAGCCAGCCGAGTAATCATGTTATTATTATAGTTCCTGCTCAATAAAAAATGTATGCTGACTATGCGGGAGATAAGGGAGAAAGACCTCGATAGGCTGTTGGAGATAATCAACCAGCCCAGTGTAATCAGGTATATGCCGTTACAGGCACCGGTGAAGAGGGAGAAGATAGAGAATTGGTACAGGTCCTTTATCGTCTTCAAGTGGCCGGCCATATTCGTATTAGAGGCGGATCGGGTCATAGGCGCTTGTACCCTTTCCGAAGACGGCAAGGTTACTATATGGATTGACGAAAGCGAGCAGCACAAAGGCCATGGAACAAAAGCTATCGACTGGCTGAAGGACTATGCCAAGAACAAGGGCATGTCGCAGCTCTGGCTCGAGTGCTTTAAAGACAACATTACTGCCATAGATTTTTATCACAAGATGGGCTTCAAGGACACTGGTGAGAAAGAGGAGAATATCATCATGGAGATGCTGATATGAAATTCTTGGCTGACGCGATGTTAGGGAGACTGGGTCGATGGCTGCGGCTATTGGGCTACGACACGGTTATAGCCAGCGATATCCTATCGGATGACGAAATCCTGGACATAGCCAGAATCGAGAAGAGGTTTCTGCTGACGAGAGACAAAGACCTGTTCAGGCGCTCCAAAGGGGTAGTCAGGGCGCACTATTTCAAGTCGCGTGGGGTCAGGAACGAGCTGAAGGAGATAGTTAGAGCCCTAAAGTTGAAGGTGAAATTCCCGGAGAGGACGAGATGCTCCATCTGCAACGGGAAGCTGAGAAAGAGGAGCGATTTCTGGATATGCTCTAGATGCAGCCAGACCTATTGGAAAGGCTCGCACTGGAAGAGGATAAAACTGGCTGTGCGCGAGATCAAGAAATGAGCGTCACGTCCAGGCTCTCTACCTGCCTGACGCCCGGTATGTTCTCCATGTATTCCTCAAAATCAGACGGTTTGTCGGTCTTATCATCGTATATAACCCCAACCTTAAGGACCACTAGACCAAAGGCAACCGGCTCTTTCTGGACGGCTCTAACCCTCTCGATTTTCTTGAACTCTTTCACTATCTCGTCAAGGTCGTAGCCCTCTTCTGGATATATCCTATAGAGGACCATCACTTTCCCCATTATGGTCCCTCGAACCCGCAGGCTTTGCACTTGTACTTGGAGACTATCTTGCGGCACTTCATGCATCTAATGAACTCTTCCTTTCCGCAGCTAGGACACTTGAATCTAACATAGTCGTCCGTGACTTCTTTCTGACAAGAAGAACATCTGAGCATTTCAGTCCTCCAAAAGCAGTAGTTTATATTTTATCTTGCTCCTATATAAAGACTATCCATGCCCCCATAGTCTAGTGGATAGGACACGAGCTTGCGGAGCTTGTAGCCGGGGTTCGAATCCCCGTGGGGGCGTGAGACCATGATAAAAGAGCTACTGGAACAACTGCTGAAGGAATACAGCGATATCCCGTCAGGCAGACTGGCAGCCATAGGAAGACAACTTCTAAGACTACAAGAGAAAGGCACAGTAGTCTCTGAGGAATACGTGAGAGCGGTATTGGAAAACGAAACGATGCAATATGTTCCAACCACTCGTTTTCGTGAAAGATATGTTTCTAAAGTATGCGCAAACTGCGGCAACAAGTTCAGGGTGTCAGACCCGGCGGTCAAATACTGCAAGAACTGCATACCAAAAATTAAGGAAAAGAGAGAGTTCCTTTCAAAAAGAAGGATTAGGTTCAGGGAGAGATACAGGACGGACCCGGACTTTGTAGAGAGAGTCAAACAGTACGCCAAGAACTATTACCGCAAGCCAGGCATAGCGGAAAAAGTAAAAGAACATGACAAGATAAGACGAAGCGATGAAGACTGGAGGCTTCGGGAAAAAATACGGCTCCAGAAAGAGTCAGTAAAAGTCAGAAGGAGAATGCGGGAGAGGAAAAGGCTGAAGATACCGGAAGTCCATGCAAAAAGGCTGGACCAGTATAGGAAATTCCATGCCAAGCCAGAGGTCAAGGAGAAGCACAAGAAAGAGGAGGCTGCCAGGCGGAAAGACCCCGAGAAGAGGCCGCATATTCTGCAGCTCCAGAGGGAAAGTGATGCAAGACTTCGCGAAAGGCTTAGGGCTGAGAGGGACATAGGCAGGTATTTCCAGAACTGGCACCCTGGAAGACTGCAGGAGGCCCCTAAGACGCTGGAGCAGATGATCGATCCAGTCCTGGTCGCCCAGAGGATAAGGGCGGAACAAGAGAAGAGGACGAAAGAGAACAGGCAGAAGTACCTTGAGGAATATAAGAAGAGGCCTGGCATTAAGGAGCACGAGAAGAAATACTTCCACGACTATCGCTTGAGGCCGGAGGTTACCGCAAAGAGGGAGAAAAAGCAAGAAGAACGAGGGCTAAATAGGTCGATAAGGAGCTATTTCAAGAAATTCCACAGGGTTAGAAGAATATAAAATAAAGAAAAAGGGTAGAATTATTTCTTTTTCTTCTTTTTCTTAGAAGGTCCGCAACATCCGTATGACATCAATATCCACCTCGCAAGATAGACTCACTTCTGGCTATTAAATCTAACTATTCGAAATAGTCCTGGAGCGCTTCCTTCTCAGAAATAGTCTTTTCATCAACTAGAATCTTCGCTTTCTTTAATGGTTTTTCAAGATGGGATGGAACCAGTTCTTTCTTGAGCAGGTCGGAAACCAAATCTTTAGCAGAGGTGTACTCCCGTTTCTTCCAAGCATATAGTCTATCGCCCTCGACCCAGGCCCCCTTGTTCTTTTTCTTGAATTCTTCCACATTCTTGGTCTGGCTGACGAAGGGACCGGCATGCTTTCTCTTTTCGCTTATCTCCATTTCCTCTAGCTCGATAGTCACCGCGCATTTCTCCTTTTCATCCGTCCAGTGTTTAATTCTGTCGACCTTGAAATCAGACAATTCTAACTGGGTCTTTATAGCACCGGCCAATTTCTCTAACTGCGACCAGACTATCTCCTCGACGATAGTCTTGGGGTAGTCGAAAACGAGCATAATCAGATTCTTTCCTTTAAGCTCCTTCTCAAAGTTTATCTCTCTTTTTTTTGGGAAGAAGAACTCATCGCTGGGCTTCTTCAGGAACTCTCGCGCATTTAGTATGAATTTTTCGAGGTTGGTTTGGCTGACAGCAGCGGCTACGTTCCTCTCGCTGTCCACCGGGTCGATAAAGATCATTGGCTCCTGGAACTTGGAATAGTCGTGCTTGTCGAAATCCAGGACGATGGGCAATTTCCATTTAGAAACGGCTTCCAGTGCACTCTTGAAATCGCCATAGTACAGTATCAGGAGCTCGCAGAGATAGCCAGAGAAGCCGTGGGTCTTCTGGTCGGCGCCATAGAGTCTCGTGCCCTTCAGGAACTGCTTCAACAGCCTGACGTCGTTCTTCTGGCCCTCTTTCATGGCCGCTTTCAGGTATTCGTTATGCAGCGGGCTCCTGTCCACTGCCGATATTATCTTCTTCTCGACCTTGTAGCATGGGACAACCTCCACCTTGAAGCCATCCACCAGTCCTCTCACATACGGGTGCTCGGCATAATGTACCGTCGGGCTATAGCCAGATAGGACCTTCTTGCCCAATTCAACGCCCTTCTTTTCGAACTCCTTCCTCGGCGTGTTCTGGGGGAAGAAAACGAATATGTCTATGTCTCTATCTCCTCTAATGAACGTGTTCCTGGCGGTAGAGCCGACTATGACCGACTTATAGCCCTCTTTCTCTATTCGCGCCATTATCCTCTTCGCGATACCGAGAATCTCCTCATGCTCCTCTTTGCCAGGCACTATCCTTTTTAGAACGCTGTCGTACATCAAAGAATTATATATTTGAACTTGTTAATTAAGGGTATGGAACTGATAGCCGAGAGGAAGTCGGGAAAAATCTACAAAGGGGATCCATGGTGTTTCTACGAGGTTAAACAGCCAGTCCTGACCGACAAGGAGAGGGACCTCGTAAGCCTCATCGGCAAGGCGACATTGGAAGAGGTGTCCCCAGCCGATTTGGCCATGCTATTTATCGAGAACAAGCAACGCGCCGGCTTTGTCGAGAAAGTCAGGGACCTGCTATCACAACTGGCCCCCTATTACGACAGGCTCCTGGAGGAAAAGGAAGAAGCCAAAGCCATAAAGATGGTCGGAGAGTTCGTGACCAAAGTGGCCCCGTTCGTTGTACATAAGGAGCAGGTGATATATTCGATAATCAAGAACCTCATAGGGCTCGGCAAGCTCAGCTATCTATCTGAAGATGATGAGCTGGAAGAGATTATGACCAACGGCTCTAAGCAGCCCGTCTTTGTCTTCGACCGAACCTATGGGCTGTGCAAGACTTCGATATCTTTCGATTATGACCACGAGATAATAGCGATAATAAGCAGGGTGGCAAAGTTCACCTTAAAAAAAGTCTCTAAAGACATGCCGCTGCTAGAAGCACGATTGCCTGATGGCTCGAGGATAAACGCCACGATACCCCCCGCGTCCCCTAAAGGGCCGACTATCACCATCCGAAAGTTCAGGAAGAGGCCCTTTACTATAACCGACATAGTGAAGAACAATACCATGACCTCGGAAGTCGCCGCTTTCTTATGGATGTGCGTGGAGGGGATGCACTCGATACCGAGGAACATAATAATAGCTGGAGGCACAGGCTCTGGCAAGACCACGACCCTAAATGCCTTATCGGTCTTTATCCCGCAGAGAGAACGAATAGTGACGATCGAGGACACGCTGGAGCTCAATCTCCACGGCCGGGAGAACTGGATCCAGCTCGAGGCCAGACCAGGGATATACGAGGCCCCGCTGACAATGGATGATCTGCTAAAGAACACGATAAGGATGCGGCCCGACCGGATCATAGTCGGGGAAGTCAGGGGGTCGGAGGCAGAGATGATGTTCGTTGCCATGGATATCGGTCATCAGGGAGTCATGTCCACCATCCACTCGAATTCTGCTAGGGAATCGCTGCTGAGGCTGCAGAGCGCGCCGATGAACGTGCCAAAGGCTATGTTCACCCTATTGGACCTGATAGTGATGCAGCACAGGATGTACATACCTAAAATGGGCACGATAAGGAGGGTGACCCAGCTCGCAGAGGTGAGCGTGATGGACGAGCACGTACTGCTGAACGACATCTATATGCGCGACAGGAACAAGGACGAGGTCACCAGGACGGAGATACCCTCGCAGACCGTCGAGCTGTTCGCTTTCTACACCGGCATGACAAAGATGGAGATACAGGAAGAGCTATTGTCGAGGCAGCTGGTCATAGATTTTCTTGTCGATAACAACATCTCTGAGGTGTCTGACATACAGAAGATAATTTCAGCTTACAATTCGAACCCCAAAGGCGTCCTGGACAAGATACAATCAAAGAAACTCACATGACTTTCCTTATGAACTTCTGCTCGGCCAGATAGGTTATGCCGTCTTCTATGAGCTCTTTTGAATAGTGCATGGTCTCCACCAGCTGCGAGATATTCACTATCCCGTCCTTGTCCCTGATCTTCTTTATTATTTCCTTCATGAACGGATCATCTATGTCCTCGTTCAAGACCTCGTATTTCCCATCGACATCTATCCTGCTCTCCGCAATCCTGCCTTTCTTAGCCAGCAACTTGCCCAGTATGACTTTCTTGAACTGAAACGCCACTATGGCCGTGCAGGCGACCACGATTATTATTATGAAATAGAACAAGAAGTTGAGCTGTCCGATAGTACTAATCCAGCTAGTGCCATCGTTGATCATCTTCTCAGCATTGTCAGAGAACGGCATGACATGGACTTCCGTCTTCGGTTCTAGATAGAGGGACTGGTATGACGGCACGACCTTCTCGTTGTTGTAAACGTCTATATCGACCCAGTTGCCGTTATAGACTCTAACCCACGCGTAATCGAGCCCCTCTTTCGTCCCTATAACCAGCTGGCACGGCACATCGTTGTTAATGCACAGCTGTTTGAAGTAAACGCTGGCGTCGAGGCTGTCAAACTCAGCAGCGTTGAAATCTACATCATGCAAATCGCTGAACTCTGCCCCTTTTTTCGGAAGGCTGCCCACGGTGTCCATCATCGATTTTATCTTGTCATCAGCGCCCCCGCTCCATATGCCGGTCGGGGTAGCGCCCGTTGTCTTTATCAGTGGCTCGCTCATATAGCTGTAAAAGTCGTTGGGATAGCCTGAATTGGCCTCTTCCCTCAGTACGAATGGATAGAACTTGATTTGCAGCGAGAATGTCTGGCCGGGCTCAAGATCAGAGACGGTGTATGAGACAGCGTACGCCTTGCTTGTGAGTAAGTTGACGAAATTTGGCTTGAGCTCCTGCGACGATATCACCGCGAGTGCCTGACCCCTGTAATCGGGCTGTATCGTCACGAAATAGTTGCTCGAGGTCTTGGTATACTCTTCCGGGGAGAACAGCGAAAAGCTCTTGTCCCCCTCCCCGTTGATGGTATAAGCGATATCCACGCTGACCTTGCTGGCTCCGGAATTTTTTACACTGATGTCGGACACGATCTGGTTTCCATCGATAGCGACTTTGGCCGAGATTTCCGCGTCCGAGATTATGTCCCGTTTATCGACCAGATAGCTTCCAGCCGGGTTGTTGAAAGTCCCCCCTGCCGGCAAAACCGGGAAATCGATTCTTGTGCCCCCAATCGAGATAGTCGGGACCAGGTTAACCGCCCACATATTCTGTATCACGGCAGGTTGTGAAAAATCCGCCGGCGCCTTCAACACATAATTGTCCGAAACCAGCGCGTTATAGCCGCCGTATGCGCCTATATTAGTGATTGAGAAAGCGGCGGACAACATCAGTACAAGTGCTATAACCATCTTCATAGTCTCACTGAATAGACTTTGTCATATTTCGGACCTTTTGGGCTGAGTTCGCTCTTCATCAGATGGACTTCTTCCACCTTTTGCATCCCGAAATTCTCTTCGGAAAGCAGAGAGTCTATGCCGGGGACTTTTCTCGGCACCCTTGCCAGCGTCACATGTGGAGTATAGGATGTTTCTTTATTAAAACCTACTCTCGCCAGCTCGCCGTCTATGAGTTTCGCTAATGCCACGACTTTATCCGATTTTACCCCGATCCAGACGACCCTTATGAAGCTTGCGTTAGGGAAAGCGCCGATATCCTTTAGTTCTACCTCAAAGCTGCCGAAGCCTTGAGCAGAATCTAACGCATTCTTTATGCCCTCTGTCTGGCCTTCGTCGACCTCGCCAAGGAATTTCAGGTTGATATGCAAATTGTCTTCAGCCACTATCCTGAGGCCGAGCTTTTTTGCCTCCGCCAGAATTTTCCTGATCTTCTCGTTAGGCTCTATTCTTATCCCGACAAACAAGCGCATAATCCTATAATGCAAGAACTCAATTTAAGCCTTTCACAGCAAAAGAAAAAGGTAAGAAGGGCAAATTGGCTGGGTGAGCCGTTACCCCTCTATAGCCACAATAAGTTCGCTTTTCTCCAGTTTTCTGCAAACCTATTTTGACATTTCTTTTACTCAAGACTCCAATAATAAGCTTTGGTTAGAAAAATTAACTAAAACAGTTTCAAAAATAGGAAATCCTTATCTTTTGCCAAACCTTTATCATGTGTCTCGAAAAATGCACCGGCATTGCAATGGGCCTGCAGGTTCTTGACTAGGTCATGGTATTCTCCATCCAATTTAGGGGCCACGGTGCCAGACATCTTCGGCTCTATGCCCGCCCTCCTGTTGAATTCGCAGAACCTATCGACAGCTATCTTGTCCTTGTTCTCCCCGAGGCAGAACTTCAGGCCATTGTCATTTTCGAATTCCCTGAACTTCTTTTTAGTGAAACGGAAGACTTTCTCCGAAAGTTTGGAGCACTCAGTGTCGTAGCTGGCCTTCTTCAGGAATATCTTGCACGCCTCAGGCAGCCCGGCAAAAGAGATGAGATACCTGAACTCGTCGAGCGCTATGTACTCCTCTTCCTCAAACTTCTGGGTCAGGAACAGCAGTATCTTGTCCTCATAGAGCCTTTTCTCGATTATCCTCTTTTTGATTTCCATGGTCTCGCGCGAAGTCTCCAGCTGTTTTTCAACCCCCCCGAAAAAGTCGTTCTCGTTAAGGGAGACAGAGGCTATCTTCGGCATGTTGATAGAGACCGCCTGCATAATGCCCGTCCTAAGCCCGTCCTCCCATCTCTTGCTGGAGAGCGCGTTGCCATAGACCAGACTAGATGTCTCAAAATTCTTCTGGTTTATGAGGAAGATCGGGCTTGGCACATCAAAATCCAGGTCGATGCTTCTGTTGTACTTGATGCAGACGTTGGGCCACATAAAGCTCTTCTTGCTATGGTCCCCCTCTATTATCGTCTCAAGGAAGACTCGGCTGAACGTTTCGGCCTCGTCTTCGAAATCGCCATAAACGTCCTTGCCCACTTCGCCGGCCAGCACGACTTTCTCGCCCCTGAGGTATTTAGGGATTTTGGTATCGAGATTCACGGAAAACGAGTATTCGCTCTGATAGTCTCTGTTGACTTCGTAGAGGAAAGTCTGTGCGACCTGTTTTATCTCTTTCTGCGTTTTTCTGTAGAGGTACGGAGCCATAAAGATATTGAAGAAATCGAAGCCGACTCCCCCAGCCACGTACTCTCGCGAGGTCAATAGGGCTCGAGCGGCATGAGAGGCAGCCACCTCTGCCTTCTTTGCCGGCCCTGTCCTGACTACCCCCTCGAGCAGGAAGCCGTGCCTGAAGAACCAGCGCAAGTCGTTCTGCAGCGAGACCGGGCTGGTTATGAACTTCTCCAGCGAATGTATATGAATGTCAGCATTTAGATAGGCCTCAGATATCCTGGTGGGCAGCATCTTGGTCAACGTATATTCTTGCATCATCGAGTTGCCGAACATCTCGTTCAGGAGGTATGGTGAGGCGAGCTTCTGTTTCTCGATTATCTCGTTAATATCGTAAACGGGCAGCCCGACTCTGGTGTACTTTACTTTGGCGTCCGTGAGCTTTCGCTCCAGCAATTTGGTGTTGACTATCTCCCTGATCAACGGCGAGCTGATGCTTTTAAGCTGCAGCCTCCTGACATCGCTCTCCACCTCGTCGGCTATCTCCTCGGCTATCATTCTAGGCAATCTAGTTTCCTTCATTATTGAATCGGAAATCCTCTTCTTGCTGAAAGGCTCTATTGTGTTCTTGGACGTCCTCACGTGTATCGAATGGTAGTTTTCGAACTGGATGGCGGCGTCTATATCATATTTCTTGAGCGATTCGGCTATCTTCAGGTTTATCTCGTCGTCGCTAAGCCTCTTGGAGAGCGCCTCCTTTATGTCCAGCGCCGTCTTCGAGGCAAGCCAGAAGTTGACGCCAGCCTGTTGGCACTTGTCTATGACTATGTTCGGCGAGATTTTTCCATCCATGTTTATATTTTGGGTTACCTATAATAAATTCTATGGAGTTAGACGAGATAGATAAGAAGATTTTAGACCACTTGGAGAAGGATTCCAGAGTCTCTTATACTGCCCTGGCGAAGAAGCTGGATATTTCTGATGTTGCAATAAAAAAGAGGATAGACAAGCTCATAGACAATGGGGTGATAGAGCGGTTCTCCATCTCTATCGACAATAAGAAGCTAGGGATGCCGCTAAAGGCATTCATCCTGGTCAAGCTGCTGCCTGCCGAAGCGAGCCAGATACATGAAGAGCTCAAGAAGATGCGGAATGTGACCCGGATTTTCCCTACTCTCGGCTCATACGACGCGATACTGGAATTGACCTGTAAGGACATCGATGAGCTCAAGAGTCTCACTGACGAGAGCATCGGCAACCTTCATGGCGTGACTGATATACGGACGCTGGTGGTCGTGTGACTTTCGAGAGGCTGGAACAGATAGTTATAGGCTATATCGAGGCGGATTTGCTGCCGACAGAGGACAGGAAAAAGGTGTTGCTGGCGCTGAGCAACCTCTTCCCGGATTCTAAGTTCAAAGAAGAAGGCTATAGGCTGATTGGGAAGGCCGACCTGTCCCGTTTCAAGGAGCTGCTCGAGAAAGAGAAGATAAGAACGGCCATCGAGACGGTTCTAGACGACAACCTGGCCGGAGAAGTATCTTTTCTGGACCTGAACAAGACGGCCGCGTTGGCCGGCAGAGTTGCTATAGATGAGAGCTCTCCGCTCGGAAAAATAAGGTTGCAAGTACCATGGAAAAAGGCATAAACTTATTAAAGGAAATATTCTAATTATAGTTATGCTGAAGACATTGTTAGCCTATAGCGTAATATTCTCCCTATTTCTGACAATAGCCTCGGCTAGCATCCATATAACCTATCCAAAAGATGTAACCTATAGCGAGGTTGCCAAGATAAGCAAGCAGAGCGGAGAGCCCAACTACCTAAAGAATGAAAAACTGGGCAACATAGCGCCAGGCCAGTCTTTCAGGATTACGATAGACCGAGCAAGTGGGACCATCTTCTTCTGGGACAACCTAGATCTTGCAGTGCCGGAAGGATGGAAGAAAGTCGGCTCAAAATATGCGTCCGAGTTCGTCTACGAGGTCACAGTGCCCAAAGAGACGGCTATAGGCTCTTACAAAATCATACTCAGCGCTAGCGGCGACATCAAGGTAATGACCCAGAACGTGCTCAATCTGACTATCGACGTTAGGAACGACGTCTACTCTTTCAATATAATGCCCAAATATAATGTGTTCATGGACACTTCGAACTCGCTGCCCTTCTCAATCAAGAGCGACTCTCTGGCCACTGACACAGTCTATCTCTCACTGGCTGGCATAGCCTCGGACTGGGTCGCGAGCAAAAGCGCGGTCATGGCACCCAACGAGGAGAGGAAATCCTTCTTTTTGGTGGATCCAAAGAACGAAGGCACTTACGACATAACGTTCAACGCGGTCAGCAGCCTCGAAGGCGCGGCGGGCTCGGCGGATTCTAAGCTAGTCGTTCAGCCGACCTCGCTAAAGTCGAAGCTCGAGGTCCTGAACGAGGGATTCTCCATCGTCACGGTAATCCTCCAGCCGTTCTATTCGCTGCTTTCGCTGCTCGGAAGCGCGCTCTAGTTTTGTGATTAGATGAAGCACTTTGACGAAATCCTGAACCAGATTATAACAGGGAAAATCAAGGACAAGCTCAGCCTGCAGAAGCTGAAGAAGAAGGTGGCGACTAAATTCCACCTGAAAGAGCTGCCCTCTGATTCAGACCTGCTGGAGCATGCAGGCGGCTATCGCGAGAGAGTGCTCCATATCCTGAAAAAGAAACCATCCAGGACAGTCTCCGGAGTGGCAATAGTCGCTGTAATGACCAAGCCTTCTAAATGCCCCCATGGCATGTGCATCTACTGCCCGGGCGGAGTCGAGATAAACACGCCTCAAAGTTATATCGGAAAAGAACCGGCCGCCATGCGTGGGATTCAGTACAAGTTCGACCCATATACGCAGACAATTTCCAGGATAAAGCAGCTCGAGCACATAGGGCACTCATGCGACAAGATAGAGCTGGTCATCATGGGCGGCACTTTCACAGCCCAGCCGCTAGCCTACCAGCGCGACTTTGTGAAGGGCTGTTTTGATGCAATGAACGGGAAAGTCTCTCGCGACCTAATCGACGCGCATAAGATGAACGAGAGGGCCAGATATCGTTGCATCGGCCTGACTATAGAGACGAGACCAGACTGGTGCAAAGAGAGGCAGATAGACGCGATGCTGAACCTCGGGTGTACGAGAGTCGAGCTGGGCGTGCAGAACCCGGATGACGACGTCTATAACCTGGTGAAGCGCGGGCACACGGTACAAGACGTGATAGACTCAACTAGACTGTTAAAGGACTCGTTCCTGAAGGTCAATTACCACATCATGCCCGGTATGCCCGGTTCTGACTTCGATAAAGACATAAAGATGTTCAAGAAGATATTCGAGTCGGACAACTTCAAGCCGGACATGCTCAAGATATATCCTTGCCTGCTGGTCAAGCCTGAATTCGGCCAGCCAGAGCTGCATAAGATGTATGAGAAGAAAGAATGGACTCCGTACACCGACGACCAGGCCGCCGAACTGGTAGCGGAGATGAAGACAGTCGTCCCTAAATGGGTCAGGATAATGAGGATACAGAGAGACATCCCCACTCCCTATATCCAGGACGGAGTCAGGTCGACGAACCTGCGCCAAATCATCCAGGAAAAGATGAAGCAGAAGAACGTCAAGTGCAACTGCATACGCTGCCGCGAGATAAAGACCGAGAAGCCGGCTGAGGCAAAGCTCCTGCGCGAGGACTATACTGCCTCCGGCGGCAAGGAGATTTTCCTGTCGTTCGAGGACACAGTCAATGACAAACTTCTAGGCTTCCTCAGGCTCAGGCAACCGGGCAAGCCGTTCAGGCCGGAAATAGACGATAGGACTATGGGCGTGAGAGAACTTCATGTCTACGGCCCCATGGTCGAGATAGACAAAAAGCCCACGAAAGAGACGCAGCACCGAGGCTATGGCGAGCAGCTGATAAGAGAGGCAGAGAGGATAGCCAGCGAGGAGTTCGATGCAAAGAAGCTCGCGATAATCTCCGGCGTCGGAGTCCGCGAGTACTATTACAAGCTCGGCTACACGCGCGACGGCCCGTATGTCTCAAAACCACTATAAGTTTAAAATATATCCCAGCATTATTATATTGGTGCCATGTACAGTAAAAAAATCCAAGAGCTGCTGAAAAAGGCTAAAGTCGGGGAAGAAATAACTGTCGAGAAGAACGGCCGAACCTATAACGGCGTTCTGCTGCCTAGCACAGACTTCTCTGACCCAGACATGCTGATTCTGAAGTTGAACAACGGCTACAACATCGGTCTGCGTTACGATAGGACCATGACAGTCTCTAAGGGCGTGAGAGAACCAAAGACAGTCAGGGAAGAGGTCAGCATAGAACTAGGGAAGCCGAAGCATCTGAAGAAGCTGGCGTTCGACCCGAAAAAGCCCAAGATTAGCCTCATCACCACCGGCGGGACTATAGGGTCCAGGGTCGATTATGAGAAAGGGGGGGTCACCGCGCTCATGTCGCCTGACGAGCTTTTGAACCTGGCTCCGGAGCTGGCTGATTTTGTCTGCGTCAGGGATATTCTGAGGCCGTTCATGATAATGTCCGAGAACATGAACCATAGACATTATCAGGAGATGGCGAAAGAGGCTGCGAAAGAGCTGAAGAAGAACGAGGGCGTCGTGATAACCCACGGGACAGATACGCTGCACTATACAGCCGCAGCCCTGTCGTTCATGCTGACCAACCTATCAAAGCCAGTTATACTTACGGGCTCTCAGAGGAGCAGCGATAGGGGCTCTTCAGACGCCGCGATAAACCTGATTTGTTCTGCTAATCTTGCCGGCTATTCAGATATAGCTGAAGTCGGCATTTGCATGCACGGTACCCCTAACGATGAGTTTTGTCTTTTCAACCGTGGGACAAAGGTCAGAAAGATGCACACCAGCAGGCGGGACACCTTCCGCCCGATAAACGAAAAGCCCCTCGCCAAGGTATGGCCCAACGGCAAGATAGAGGTAATCAACCCGTCCCATCGAGTCAGGTCGGACGAGGAAACCAAAGCCGATATTAAGTTCGAACCCAAGACCGCCCTGCTCAAGTCTTATCCCGGCTCAAACCCGGAGATAGTAGACTTCTTGCTCGACAAAAAATACAGGGGCTTTGTCATCGAGGCTCATGGTCTCGGTCATGTGCCAACGGAAGACAATTCCTGGCTGCCCCACATCAAGAGGGCCATAGACTCTGGCGCTATAGTCTGCTTCGCCGCCCAGACCCTGTACGGACGGCTGGACCCGTTCGTCTATTCGCAGGCCAGAAAGGCGTATGAGCTCGGAGTCGTCTATTGCGAGGACATGCTCCCAGAAACCGCCTATATCAAGCTCGGCTGGGTTCTAGGCCATACGACAGACCCGCAGGAAGTCAAGGCCAGGATGCTGATGAACATCGCTGGCGAGATATCCGACCGGACAGTTCCCGAGGCTTTCTTATACTAACGTGGTACCGTGATAATAGGTTTGACTGGTTTAGCAGGATGCGGAAAGGATACAGTAGCCAAATATCTGCAGGAGAAGCACGGCTACAAGATGCTAGTCTTCAGCGATATCCTTGTCGAAGAGGCAAAATCCAGGGCCATGGAACCGACAAAAATGAATCTTTCTATTCTCGGCGACGAACTCAGAGTGGCTATGGGCAACGCAGCGCTCGCCAAAAAGCTGTTGGATAAGATAGACCCGGAAGATAGCTATGTGATAAGCGGGTTCCGTAGCCCAGAAGAGGTCTATGCGATACAGAACGAGGTGATAGACTTCTGTCTGATATTCGTCGATGCGGACAAATCGACCAGATTCAAGCGGCGAAGACCAGAGGACCCGCAGGTTGAGAGCGAGTTTTTCGAGCGTGACGAGCGCGATATAGAAAACAAAGGCCTGGGCAAGGTCCTGGAGATAGCCGACTTCACGATAGTCAATAACGGCTCTGTCGACGAGCTTTATAAAAAGGTAGAGGAGCT